>Ga0193729_1001379_pt1 | contig 12430 bp, 9 predicted proteins | sample U1c2metaG_FD_143036 | JGI IMG/M metagenome (GOLD analysis project Ga0193729, IMG submission 143036) | Soil microbial communities from a riparian zone of the East river system, Colorado, United States - U1c2 | ecosystem: Environmental > Terrestrial > Soil > Riparian zone | place: USA: East River... | reverse complement strand
TTCCCCAAGATGCTGCTCGATTTTGGCTCCAACTAAACGAGGGAATTTGCCCGCGACAAGTATAAAATCCCCGCGCCGCGTCAACATCAATTTGCGCTCGCGCACCTCGACACGGTTTATCCCTGATTTTGCAGCAGCGAGCTTGATTTCGATGAGGCCAGACAAATTGTCAACCGGTGGCGGGAACGGCCCAAAGCGGTCTCGCCAGTCGCGCCGCAGACGGTGTAATTGCTCGTGCGTCGTAACTTCTGCAACGTCCCGGTATGCCCGGATGCGCAAACTGGGATCGCTGACGTAGGTGATTGGAATGAAGGCTGCAATTTTCTCAAGGGAAGGCGCTTCCCCACGCGCCCCGGCGGACGGGAAACCGCCGCTCTTTGGAGTCGTCGGCGCCACGAATTCCGCTTCATTCGTGGCGACGAAATCGAGGTTCAAGTCGACATCGAGCCGAAACCGCGGCTTCTTGCCCTTGAGCTGGGCTACGGCTTGCTTGAGCAACTGACAATACAAGTCGAAACCGACCGCCACGATGTGGCCGCTTTGAGCTGTGCCCAGCATGCTGCCCGCGCCGCGAATCTCCAGGTCGCGCATGGCGATCCGAAAACCTGCACCGAGCGAACTGTACTGTTTGATTGCGCTGATCCGCTTTCGTGCGGCGCCGACTGTCATCATTTCGCGCGGAAGAAGCAGGTAGGCGTATGCCTTGTGCTCCGCCCGGCCGACGCGCCCGCGCAATTGATACAAGTCTGCGAGACCAAATTGGTCCGCCCGATCGATGATGATGGTGTTTGCGTTCGGGATGTCGAGACCGCTCTCGATGATTGTGGTGCAAACGAGCACGTCGATTTTCCCGGCAACGAATCGCGCCATAACGCCTTCCAGTTCGTCGGCATCCATCTGGCCATGCCCGATCTCAACTCTCGCTTGTGGACAAAGATCGACGATCCGATCACGCACCCGCTCAATACTCGCTACGCGATTGTGCAGGAAGAATACCTGGCCTTGCCGTTCGAGTTCCCGATCAATCGCCGCACGAATCAGTCGCTCATCGTAAGCCGACACCACTGTTTGTACGGGCAGGCGGTTGAGCGGCGGAGTCTCGATCGTGGACATGTCTTTTACGCCTACAAGCGACAGATACAAGGTGCGCGGAATCGGGGTCGCCGAGAGCGTCAGCACATCGACTAGCTTGAAGAGCTCTTTGAATCTCTCCTTGTGCAGTACTCCGAAGCGCTGCTCCTCATCGATCACCACCAGGGCGAGATCTTTAAATACGACGTCGCCGGAGATGAGCCGATGCGTGCCGATGACAATATCGACGCCGCCTTCGCGCAGCAGCCGCAACACTTTTTTTTGCTCCGATTGCGAACGGAAACGGCTGAGCATTTCTATGCGCACTGGGTAATCGAGCATGCGCTGCCGGAATACCTCGAAGTGTTGTTGAGCCAGAACCGTAGTCGGCGCGAGCACGGCCACTTGTTTCCCGTCCATGACTGCTTTAAATGCGGCGCGCACCGCCACTTCGGTTTTGCCAAAACCGACGTCGCCACAGATCAACCGGTCCATTGGTCGACGGCGTTCCATGTCGATCTTCGTATCGATGATAGCCCTCATTTGGTGCGGCGTTTCACGGAACGGGAATGAATGTTCAAATTCTGCCTGCCATTTTGTGTCCGGGGCGAATGCGTAGCCCGGATGCATTTGGCGCTCGGCTTGGACCGCGAGCATTTTCCCGGCGTAATCAAATATGGAAGCGGCCGCTTTTATTTTGGCGCGAGCCCATCTTCCGTCGCCGAGTGAGCTGAGTGGCGGCGATTTTTTCCCTGCGCCAACATAGCGGGAAACGAGATACGCCTGCTCGAGTGGAACATAGAGCTTCGCTTCATCTGCAAACTCAAGCGCGAGAACTTCCTGAGTTCCATCTGTGGCAGCCATGTCCGCTGCACGGTTTGCTGAAGCAGGCGACACGCCTGCCGCTACATTACTCGGAGATTTTGAGAGCCGGATCAATCCAAGAAATCGCCCGATGCCGTGTTCGAGGTGCACGACGAGGTCGCCTTCGTTGAGCTCACTGAAATCAATCTGCGCGCGATTGCGCTCCGCACGACGCAAACGCCTGCGCGGATGGGCTGCGAATCGTCCAAATAATTCCGCCGCGGAGAGGACGACGAGATTGGCGGCGGGAAAACAAAATCCGCGCGAGAGAGTGCCTTCGACAAAATCGATTCCTTCGATGGTGCCGGCCATGATCTCGCGAAAGCGCTCAATCTCGCCCTCAGTCTGAAAATAAATGATGATTTTCGCGTTATTTGCGCGCCATTCTTTTAAACGGTCGACGAACTGCGCCCGTTTCGCCTCGGCGAGTACCAGATCGCCGACCGCAAACTCGCCGATCTCGCAATCCTGGAATGCACCGCTGAAATCTTCCGGACCAGTCTCCATCCAGCCTTCGCTGATCTGGATGTGTGGAGGGGCGAGCTCCCGCGAGGCCGGCGTCGCAGGAGCTCCGCCCTCCGGTTCAAGATCAACTATCAGATCATTCGGAGCGACGTAATCGCGAACTCGACCGCTTTGATCGATCAAGGAGAGGCGATCTGGTCCCACCGCCGCTCCGAGCAAAATATCAACCGAACCCAAATCGCGCACCGAAGTTTGAGTATCGATGTCGAACTCGCGCAGTGATTCGATCTGATCGCCGAAAAATTCCAGCCGCAATGGCAATGGCGCTTGCCACGAATAAAGATCGACGATGCCGCCGCGGACGGCGAACTGTCCCCGGGTGGTGACTTGGGCGACCCGCTCGTAACCGGCGGCGACAAGTCGCTTGAGAAGGTCTTCCATCTGCGCGGTTGCTCCACGCCGGAGCTGAGTCAGAGCGGATTGGAGCGTGTCGTGGCCAGGCGCAGCTTGGTCGAGACTTGCCCGCGTTGCGACTACGACGCGCGGACCGGTTCCGCGTCCGATTTGCATTAGGACTGCCAGCCGTTCCGCTACGATTTCCGGATCCGGCAAAACATTTTCGGCCGCTGCAAACTCGGCTTCAGGGAGGAACAACGCATCCGACTGCCAGTTAAGCAGGCTTTCGTAGGACGACTCTTGAGAATGAACACTGGGACAGAGGATCCAAATCGTGGAATCGGCAGCCTGCCGATGCCACGTGTGCGCGATTATGGCGGCCAGAAATGGCTGGGCTGGCTGGATGACGTGTGAGAACTGGACCGGCCACCGAGCATCTTGTATCGCGCGAAGCTTGCGCGCGATGGGTTCGCTCGCTGCGACGCGTTCCAGAAGCTCTATGCCGACTGGTTTTTCCACTGCAGAGTTTACGCTAAATTCTGGCAGAGTTGTAGCCAGGTCTGCATTCTTGCGCCTTCGGCGATCTGTCTTGGCATCGGTCCGAGCCGGACGGGCATTTCAGGAGAAGCCGATCCACCTTTGCGCAAGGTGGACGGTCGCCGCGGCGACTCCTCAACGCGTTGGCAAGTAACGGTCCGAAGGCTTTCGGGGCGAATTTTACAAAGAGCGGCCGATAGCCTTGGCAACGGCGCGGAGACGCGGAACGAGTTCGGCGAAAATCTCCGGCGTGAGCGCCTGGTTTCCGTCGCTCTTGGCCATCTCAGGAGAATCGTGCACTTCAATCATCAGCGCGTCCGCACCGGCTGCGACTGCGGCCAGGCACATCTGCGGAACAAATTCGCGCAGACCAAGGGCATGTGCCGGATCGACGATGACCGGCAGATGCGTCTTAGACTTCAAAATTGGAACAGCGCTTAGATCGAGGGTGTAGCGAGCTGCCGTCTCAAACGTTCGAATGCCGCGCTCGCAGAGGATTACGTTTGGATTGCCCTCGTTCAGGATGTATTCCGCGCTCATCATCAAATCGTAAATCGTGGCGCTGAATCCGCGCTTGAGGAGCACGGGAAGTCTGCTGCGGCCCACTTCCTTAAGGAGCGAGAAGTTGTGCATGTTGCGGGTGCCAACCTGAAGACAGTCGGCGTACTTCTCGATCATCGAGAGATCGCGCGGATCCATCACTTCGGTGACCACAGGCAGACCGGTTTTCGCGCGCGCTTCCGCAAGGAAACGAAGCCCCTCTTCCCGCAACCCCTGAAAACTATATGGCGAAGTGCGCGGCTTAAACGCGCCACCGCGCAAAATTTTCGCGCCTGATTCTTTCACAATCGCTGCGATCGATTGAATCTGCTCCCTGCTTTCGACCGAACACGGGCCGCAAATAAGAACAACGTCCTCATGTTCGCCCAGGCGCACATCGCCTACTACGACAGAGGAGGCGCCGCGAGAATCCCGCCCGGCAAGTTTGTAAGGTTTTAACACGGGGATGATCGCTTCCACGCCCGCCATCGCGGCAATCGGCTTCTCGCGAAGCAGCGCCTCAGGTCCGATTACGCCAATGATCACGCGCGACGCGCCACGGCTGATTTGTGCCTCCAGCCCGAACTCGCGTACACGCGTGATGATCCGCTGGATCTGTTCTTCAGTGGCGTTTGGTTGCGTGATGACGATCATATTCCTGGCAGCGGAATAATCAGAATGCCGATACCGGGAATTTTCTGCAAGCCTAGATACAAGTGCTCCACAATAGCAGGTCGCCTCGCCCTTCATAAGGGAGAGAGGGGGAGGGTGAGGGTTTATTCAGAGCAAGCGCGAGATCGCGGGCGTCAACCCCTCACCTCAGTCCTCTCCCCTTGCAAGGGGAGAGGCGGACAAGGGGAACGGAAATGTGCCGCGCATTGGCGGTGTCTTTTCGCTGCGAATTGAACTAATTCGTGATCGTCACCGGCGTCCCGACTGAGACCGATTTGAAGAAATCTTCGGCCATGAATTCGGGCATGCGGATACATCCGTGCGACGCCGGATAGCCCGGCAAGTAACCTGCATGCATGCCCGTCCCTGACACGATGCGCATGAAGTACGGCATGGGGGTGCCCCTGAAGTGAGCGCCGGGCGGTTTCGGATCTTTGTTAATGTCGACATTGGGCACCACCACGGTGCCCGCCGAATCGACGTAGTCACCGAACAAACTGGAAACGTGGTCTTTGTCCTTTTGGGTGATCTTGTAATGACCCAACGGGGTGTTGAGTCCTTCGCGGCCGGTTGACAACTGCGAAACGCCAACCAGCACGCCGCCTTTGTAAAAATATGCGCGCTGCTCACCGAGACTGATTTTTACCGAGGGGCTTCCGCTTGCGTTGTCTCCATCCCAATAGGAGACGGTGTCGCGTGGGGGACCACCCTCAGCGTTGCCGTAAACGCCGCCCAAATACTGCGTCCTCGCAGAAAAACGCGGATCCTCGCCACAACCGGTCACAAGGAAAAGCAGGACAATTGAGAGAACTGGTAGCGAAATACGAAAGAGAGAACGAGACATAGGGTTTTCGATGGCGTTCTTAATGCGCAAGCTGCGCAAAAAGTCAAGCGAACGGGCTTTGGAAGTCAGGCATCTTGCCTGACACGGCAGACAGGCTTCCCAGCCTGTCAATTGAAGATCGACAAGCGGGGACGCTTGTCTCCCCTGACAGACCAGAGGCCTATCTTCCACACCATTGGTCGACCCAATCGTTCACCGTCTTGTACCACAGCTGACTGTTCTGCGGCTTAATTACCCAATGGCCTTCGTCCGGGAAATACAACATCTTCGACGGCACCTTTAGCACTTGCAGGGTAGTGAACAGATCGAACCCTTGAGACACATCGAGCCGGTAATCGTTTTGGCCGTGCACGACCAGCGTCGGCGTTTTGAAATTCTGCGCGTATTCGTGCGGCGACCATTTTCGATAAACATCCCGTTTTTTCCACGGCGGACCGCCAAATTCCCAATTCGCAAACCAAAGCTCCTCGGTGGTGCCATATGCCGATTCAGCGTTGAACATGCCGTCGTGGGACACGATGCATTTGAAACGATTGGTGTGGCCCAATAACCAATTGGCCATATAACCGCCGTAGCTCGCGCCCAGCGTCGCCTCGCGGTTCTTCTCGACGAATGGATAGGTCTTTTCCACGTAATCGAGGCCTTTCATTAGATCGACATAGGGTTTGCCGCCCCAATCGCCGCTGATCGAGTCGGTAAACTTCTGCCCGTAACCGGTCGAGCCGTGGAAATTGATCATCACCACCACGTAATCTCCGGTCGCGGCGAACAACTCCGCGTTCCAGCGATACGTCCACTCGTTTCCCCACGCCCCTTGGGGACCTCCGTGGATCAAAAATTTCAACGGATATTTCTTCGACGCATCGAATCCCGGCGGCTTGATTATGAAACCCTGAACCTCGTCGTCGTTCGCGCCTTTGAATATGAACGACTCCAACGGCTGCATGTCGATCTGCGAGAGCAATCCGTCGTTCGTGTGCGTTACGGGCTCGTATGTTTGGCCGTGTGGCGTTCCGTTTGCGGCGGTTTTCCAGATCTCATTTGGTGCGCCGATCGACATCTTGGAAAAAAATAGTGTGTCGGGGATCCAAGTTAGATCGTCAGCATGAATTTCGGTAGCATGTTGCTGTAGCGGGAGAACAGCGTTGCTGCCATCGGGCCGAGGCTCTGCAGTGGCGACGTAAATGGGAGCTTGACCCTGATCTTCGCAGGACAAGTAGATCGCACCCGGGCCCCACCACGTGAAACTGCCTACGGAACGGTCAAGAGTCTCCGTCAGATCTCTTGTTTTTCCAGTTTCTCGATCCTGCACGAGAAGCCGCCATTTATCGGCTTCGAAACCGGCGCGGGCTTGCGAACGCCAGGCGAGATATTTTCCGTCCGGCGAATAGAGCGGCGTCGTGTCGGCGCCGGGACTGGTAGAAATTTTCCTTCCCGCAGATGCGGGACCGCTGATCGGGACGATGAAAATTTCGTTATTGGTGCTTGTCGCTTCGACTTCGTCGATGTTGCTCGTGTACGCGACCTCCTGCCCGTTGGGCGAAATCGCATACATGTCCTGCCCGCCTAACGAAAACGGCGGCACATCGTGATCGCCAGGCGTGAGATCGCGCGGCTCTGCACCTTTCTGTAGTGGCAGGCGTGTCGGCTGCGATTCTGAAGATGGTGCAGGCGACACGCCTGCCTCTACAGTTGTGTCGGCTGGAATCACAAACAAATGGCTGCGTTTGAATTCAGTGAAAGCGTTCCAATGCCGATAAAACAAGCGAGAAAAGATTTTCGCTTTCACTTTGCTCTTTTTCACCTCTTCATCGCGCTTCTTGTTACATGCATCATCTTTGCAATCCGGATAAACCGCCGATACAAACACAATGTTCTTTCCGTCCGGCGACCAGATCGCGCCGTCAGCACCCGTTGAAATGTTAGTAACCTGATGCGGTTTGCCGACGAGCGCGCCTGCGTTCGGATCGAAATCGCACATCCAGATCTGCGTCGGATCAGTCGCTTTCGATGTCCAGATCAACCGCTTTCCGTCGGGTGAAAACCGCGGCCGCTCCTCATGAGTCGCGGTTTGATTCAACCGCCGCGATTCACCGCCGCTGGCCGGCACGATCCACAAATGCGAAGTCTTCGTATTCGCGGCAAGATCGACATCTTCGCAATCGAACACGACCCATTTGCCATCGGGCGACGGCACCGGCGCCCCGACGCGTTTCAGCGCCATCATGTCCTCGAACGTGAAGGGGTGTTTGCCCGGCGGCGGCGACGTTTGAGCGAAAGCGGCAAGCGTTAGGGTCAGCGAAAGCGTTAAGATCTTCCAATGCATGAGTGTCTATGTTGCGTTGAAGCGGGCTACAAATCCAGGTGGATCGGCTTCTCCGAAGACGATGCCAAACATTTGCGCCTTCGGCGCCTGAATTAACATCGCGTTGAGGACAACGCGATCCACCTCAGTTAGAATGCCCCCCATGGCTCAAGTAACAATCGAAACAATCAAGAACGGTCCTTACATCGTGACTGGCGAAGTGGAGTTGATCGACGCTGACGGAAATAAATTTCCTGTTGAAAAAAGGATGGCGCTCTGTCGCTGCGGCGCATCGACCGAGAAACCGTTTTGCGACGGCACACATTCGAAGATCGGCTTCCAAGCCGCCGAGAAGGCCGTGCCCGAATCGAAAGAGTAGGCGCCGGACATTTATGCCGTCTCACGCGCTCACGGCTCAGGTCGAGCGTCGGATCTATTTGATTAGCGGCAAGAAAGTGATGCTCGACCATGATTTGGCTGAGCTTTACCGCGTAGACACCGGTGCGTTGAATCGAGCCGTAAAGCGAAACGGCGACCGGTTCCCTGGCGATTTGATGTTCCAGCTGGGCGGTGACGAATGGGAGCGGTTGAGATGCCAAATTGGCATCTCAAACAAAGGCGCAGAAGTATCTCATTCTGCTTTGAGGTTCCAATCTGGCACCTCAAAGAGCAGGCGCGGCGGCCGTCGGTATCTGCCGTACGCTTTCACCGAACAAGGCGTCGCAATGTTGTCCAGCGTGTTGCGCAGCGCCCGCGCGGTGCAAGTCAATATTGCCATCATGCGTAAATCCGTGCGCCTGCGCGAGATGCTTCTTTCCAATGCCGATCTCGCGCGCAAATTGGGCGCATTGGAAAAGAAATACGACGCGCAGTTCAAGGTTGTTTTCGATGCGATTCGCGAGTTAATGACTCCGCTGGAAAAGGCAAAATGCCAGATTGGGTTCCATTCTTATGAATAACAAAACGAAGTTTCTCGTTATCGCCTTGTCGATCCTGTCATTCTCCGCGCGCGCTGAAAAAATTTCGCTCGTTGGCGGAACGGTGATCAACCCGGCTGACGGCAAAGTCCTGCTGAATGCGACGGTGGTAATCGAGGGCGACAAAATCGAACGCGTCGCGATAGGCAAGCAGGATGCGGGGGCGCTCGGAAAACAAATTGATTGCGGCGGCAAGTTCATTCTGCCGGGTTACATCGACACTCACATTCACTTCTTTCAATCTGGCGATCTGTTCACGCGACCGGACGGCGCCGATCTGAATAGCGTTCGCCCCTACAAGGACGAAGTCGCGTGGGTGAAGAGTCATTTGAACGACGTGTTCACGCGCTATCTGCGCTGCGGCATTACCAGCGTTGTTGATGTTGGCGGACCATTTTGGAATTTCCAGGTCCGGAAAACTGCGAACGCAACTGCCAAAGCGCCGCGAGTCGCAGTCGCGGGCCCATTAATTTCCAGTGTCTCACGCGAAAAACTCGATCTTGGCGATCCGCCGATCGTCAAAATCGACACGCCCGATCAAGCGCGCGCTTTCGTGCGCAAACTGGCCGAACAAAAACCGGACCTGGTCAAGATTTGGTATATTGTCGACAAGGACCATCCGGTCGAAAGCTTCCGGCCAATCGTGCGCGCGACGATTGAAGAAAGTCATGCGCACAAGATTCGTGTCGCAGTGCATGCCACGGAATTGGAAACGGCACGGGCAGCAGTCGAAGAAGGCGCGGACGTGCTCGTCCACAGCGTGACCGACAAGCCACTCGACGACGCGTTTGTAAAGCTGCTGAAAGATCGGCACACGATTTTGTGTCCGACGCTTGTTGTCTTCGAGCGTTATGGCCGGACGTTTTCGCACCAGTTGAATCTGACGCCGGAGGAAAAAGCGTGGGGCAATCCGGAAGTGATCGCGTCGCTCGATGTCACCAAAATTCCGCAGGATAAATTGCCTGATCGGATCAAGAACGCGTTAGCTAAACCGGATGAAGCATTGGATCGCATCAAAAAAACCTACGACGTCGCGCTGCCGAACTTAAAAACACTGGAAGATGCCGGCGTTACGATTGCAGCGGGAACAGACGCGGGTAACATCGGAACAATTCATGGCCCGGCACTTTTCCGCGAATTTCAGTTGATGAAAGAAGCCGGACTGACGCCAATGCAGATTCTCCAATGCGCCACGGCGAACGCCGCAAAACTCTTTGGCGGCGACATTGGCGCGCGTATCGGCAAGATCGAAAACGGCTATTTCGCTGATCTTGTCATTCTCAATTCGAATCCGGTTGACGACATCGCGCACGCTTCCGATATCGACGCTGTTATCAAGGATGGCGTTGTTTATCCTGCTGATTCTATTTTGCACTAATCGTGGTTCGCGCGGTTCTGTAGCGGGGCCACGTGTTCCCGAAAAGATCCCGATTCTTGCAGCTGGCACGGCTGCCTCTACAATTATTATGTCGTGCCTTCACTAGTGCTGGCATCCTCTTCGCCCAGGCGGGTTGCATTGCTTTCCGAAGCTGGATTCGAATTTGAAATCGCCAGGCCGCGCGTTGCAGAAAAGTTCGATGCCACTCTTACGTTGCGTGAACTCACGCTCTGGAACGCCATTCGAAAAGGAATGTCCGGCGCGCAGACGCGGCCCGACGCTGTCGTCCTCGCGGCCGACACGCTCGTCGCACTTGGCAATCAAATTATCGGTAAACCGACGGACCTGAGTGAGGCTGCCCGGACGCTCCGGCGCCTGAGCGGACGAACTCACGAAGTTTGTTCTGCCGTTGCAATTTATCAACAGACATCAGGAAGATGGGCGGTTTTTCACGACGTCTCGCGCGTTCGTTTTCGCCGCCTGAGCAACGCAACCATCGAGAACTATCTTGCGAAAGTGAGTCCGCTGGATAAGGCCGGCGCCTATGCCGCGCAGGGGGAGGGCGCGGAAATCATCGCAGAAATTGACGGCTCATTCACAAACGTCGTCGGCCTGCCGATGGAAAAAACTGTCGCCGCGTTGGCCAAATTCGGAATAGAGCCGAAATCTTAGATCAAGTGTTCGCGATTATCGGATCTGAGCCGGATCGTTTTTGTCTGCAAATTGTGTCTCGCGCGAATGAAACGCACGGTCTTGCTCTTGGCGCGCATGAGGATTGAATGCGTAACGGCTGTGACGCCGCCGTGAGCCCGCACGCCGCGCAATAACGCGCTGTCGCTGATTCCCGTCGCGCAGAAAAGGATGTTCTGGCCGTTCGCGAGGTCATCGGCTGAAAAAACGCGGTCCAGATCTTTCTTGTAACCGCCATCGATCAAGTTCTTTCGTTCCTTTTCATCGCGCGGCCACATCTTGGATTGCATGTCGCCGCCGAGACATTTGATTCCCGCCGCAGCGAGCACTGCTTCAGGCGAACCGCCGATCCCCATGTAAAGATCGACATCGGGGTCGGGCAACGACGGCGCAATAGCCGCGGCAATATCGCCATCGCCGATCATGCGCAACGACGCGCCCGCCGCGCGAATTTGTTCGACGATTTCCTTGTGCCGTGGTCTGTCGAGCATCATCACCGCCACATCCTGGACGCGTTTGTCCACCGCGCGCGCGACGATTGCCAGCATCTCCGGGATCGGCATCTCGATGTCAAGCGAGTCGCCGCGCTTTTTCATGTAATCGATGACGCGCGGTCCGTAAGCCAGCTTCGACATGTAAAACGAAGGAATATCCCTGAGCGCGACCTTCACACCTTCCTCCGGACTCGCCGCTGCAATGCAACTGATAGAGTTCGGCGCGCCTTTGGAAATGTTGGTGGTACCGTCGATGGGATCGATGGCGATATCGAACCGCGGCGAGCCGGGGACCCACGTGCCGAGGTGTTCGCCTTTGAAAATGCCGGGTGCGTTGTCCTTGATTCCTTCGCCAATAACGACTTCGCCGCAGATGTTCATCAGATCGAACATGCCGCGCATGGCGTCGCAGGCAGCCGCGTCGGCCGCTTCCTTGTCGCCGCGTCCGAGCCAGCGGAGTGAATTCAGCGCAGCGGCTTCCGTCGCGCGCACAAAATCCAGCTCGATGATTCGCTCGATGTCCTGGTAATCTTGTTTCGGCAGTCGCAGAGCCACGGGGCGTTAATTTTCACGCAGGTCACGCGCGATGACAAGAGCACTGTCAGAGGGACGTAATAACTGACTTGTGATTGGTCGCGTTTATTTTTGGCGACAAGCATGCATCAAGCGTTCGTGTGCGCAGTGAATGGCGAGCGCTACCTGAGACAATGCAGGCTTGATCTTGGCGCGGTTTTTCATTTGGATGGCAGCGTGCCTGCTGATGATCAGGTGACGTCACTGAGCCCGATTGGCGGAAATGCTCATCACGGCGCGGTCGCGTTTACAACCACGCACTGGAGCGTCGTGCTAGAGGCACAAGGCGAATCGCCAGCCGCTCAAGAAGCACTTGAGAAGCTTTGCCGAACGTACTGGCGACCCGTTTACGCCTTCGTGCGGCGGCAGGGTGTCGGTCCAGTTGAGGCAGAGGATATTACCCAGGGGTTTTTTGCGCAGCTCTTGGAGCGCAGAAAATTCAGTGCCCTCCGCAAGGAAAAAGGGCGACTGCGTTCTTTTCTGCTTGGGGCACTGAAAAATTACGTACAAGGGAGTTGTCCTGCCTCACTATTACTACGCCGATTTCGTTATCTGGGACAAAATTCTCCTTGAAGCCAAAGCTGTAGAAAAACTGACCGACTCGCATATCAAACAAGTTTTGAA
>Ga0193729_1001378_pt1 | contig 12454 bp, 8 predicted proteins | sample U1c2metaG_FD_143036 | JGI IMG/M metagenome (GOLD analysis project Ga0193729, IMG submission 143036) | Soil microbial communities from a riparian zone of the East river system, Colorado, United States - U1c2 | ecosystem: Environmental > Terrestrial > Soil > Riparian zone | place: USA: East River... | reverse complement strand
CCGGCGCAACTCCAGATCGTGCAGCGATTGGTTCACGGAGCCTCCTATCTGAATGTCTATACTCATTCAGATTATCAGCCCAAAAAAAGAAAAACACAACATCCACCTACAAATTTGTCGCACACCCCGCGCATTCACGCGCTCGGCGGAGTTGTGGCTGCCGAATTGTTATTTCGCCCATGATTCCCCACCCTGTCCCTACCGAAAACCTTATACGGCGCGAACGCCTTTGAAATCAACGACATTCAAGAACAGGAAACTGAGACCTCAACGAGTAAGGCCATTGACAATGTTACATTGCGTTGAAACTTGCCACCGTATCAATTCGTCAGAGACACGCTTCCGTCCTCCCACTCGTCTGAATCTGGAGACCCATGCCCAATACAAACGAAAACCCCGCTCGATGCCAGTTCACGACGGTTCTAGGAGTGACCAAGACGAGAGGCCTGGTCCACCCAGACCAGAACGTTCTCAACGCAATCCAGAACAGCTTGTGCAGGGTAGTCCATCGATGGCGAGGTCGTTGCGCGTGCAGAGCCAGCAGTTGCCGACGAAGAGCCAGGTTTTCGAGGACGAGGTCCTCGCGCGAACGGCAAGCGCTGAACATCCAGCCGAGGAAATGTCGGAGCGACACGATCATAGCAAGAATCTTATCGGAACTATCCGAATTCAGCTCTTCGCCAAGTCATTCATTTTGCAGGTATACGACGTTTTGGCGAGGCACAGGCCTACCCTTATTCTTACCTCTTGAAATCGTATGCATGAATCATGCATACTGATACATATGCGGACGACTCTGAACATTAACGATGACCTCCTCAAGCAAGCGGCACGGCTCAGCGGTATCACGGAGAAGACTGCCGTGGTTCACGCCGGACTGGAAGCCCTTGTGGCCCGTGAGAGTGCTAAGAGGCTGGCGGCAATGGGCGGCAGCGAGCCGCGTCTGCGGAAAATTCGACGCCGCCGTCCTCGGGCCCTTCTGGCCAGCGGCTGATGCTTGTGGATACCTCGATCTGGGTGGAGCATTTGCGCCACGGCCAGCTCGAGCTCATCTCGCTTCTTCATCGCGCCGAAGTTCAGTGCCATCCTTTTATTATCGGCGAATTGGCATGTGGATCCATAAGCCACCGCTCTGAGATCCTGCAATTGCTCCGGAGACTGCCATCCGTGCCGATCGTGGAGAATGAGGAAGTGATGACGTTCGTCGAGCGGCATCGCCTCATGGGTCGGGGTGTTGGCTGGGTCGATGTACATCTGCTGGCGTCGGCGGCATTGGAAAGCGTACTGCTCTGGAGCACCGACCGGCGGCTCGCTGCCATCGCGCGATCACTTGGAATTTATGGTGCGCCGTGAGCCGTAGTTGGAGTCGATTTCATAATCGAGCTTGGGACGCGTTCTGAGGCAATTGTCTCGACCGCCAGTCTGTCTTAGTGGCAAAGTCGTGGAGGCCGTTTACCGCGATGGCCACGAGCGGAGGGCTGCGGTAGGCCCGGAACTGGCATACTGATTGGCACTGGCGACCTCGAAATGGTTCGAAACGCCGGAACGCCCCTGCCGCAAGCGCCTGAACGGACAAGAAAAAAGTGGTGGCGCGCCCGGGGGGACTCGAACTCCCGACCTTCTGGTTCGTAGCTACGCAGTACAAAACTCTAAGTGCCGCTGCTGGTGTCGCTTACAGAGGAACGCGCCATTTATCTCGCTCTTGAGTTGGGCCGATGTTGGACTGAAGCGGTTGGTAGCAAGGTTGTGGACGCTCCGTTCAAGTGAAATGCGAGTGGCTGCGCGTGATGATCTCCCAGCTCGCGCCTTTAGGGCGTTGACCAAGTTTATTCGATCCAGGGACCTGTCCTCCTCTGAACTCCGCTACGGCTGAATATCGAAAGTCGTCCATGTAACTTGTTACGCGACCTCCTCGTATATCATTCATTTCACAGGCGCTCCTAGTCTTAGCGAGGCACAGCATATTACGGGCAAAACAAGTAGTCAACGATCAAAAGCCACGATCAAAAGCCCCGAGGCGCGGCTCGAGCGCGGACTTTTCTTGAACTCGAAGCGCTGCCGTGATCGACGATTTGGCGATCGAGAATCACAGTCTTGACGATATTTTCGCTTTGCTTGTTTGCCTCGAGGGATTAGGATGCCAATTCAATTTAATCCCTGTGGAGGAAACATTGCGAACGATTGCGCTCTTAGCTCTTCTCACCTTGATGGTCGCTCCTGCATTTGCGCAGAAACAAAAGCCGAAGAAATCCGCTGAAAGCGCATCTGAAAAAAAGCAGGAGAGTTCACAGGCGGCGCCTGCTGCGCCCGCAACTGCCCAGAAGGACGATGAAGAGGATAAAGGCCCGTGGAAGGCGCTCAATTATCGCCTCGTCGGGCCATTTCGCGGCGGACGCGTTCTCGCCGTTTCCGGGGTCGTCGGCCAGGACAACACCTATTATTTTGGCGGCGTGGCAGGCGGCGTCTGGAAAACCACGGATGGCGGCCTAAATTGGAAGCCTATCTTTGACAAACAGAAGGACGCTTCGCCTTCCATCGGTGCGCTGGCGGTTTCTGAATCCGATCCCAACATTATTTATGTCGGCACCGGGGAAGCTTGCATCCGCGGCAACATCGTCGGCGGAAACGGAGTGTACAAGTCCATCGACGCCGGTAAGACCTGGAAGTTTATTGGGCTGGGCGACACGCATGCCATCGGCCGCTTGATCGTGAACCCGAAAAATCCGGACATCGCGCTCGTCGCTGCTCTGGGGCATCCTTTTGGCGACAACGAAGAGCGCGGCGTCTTCCGCACTCGCGACGGCGGAAAGACCTGGGAAAAGGTCCTGTATAAGGATGCGAAGACCGGCGCGATCGACATTACTTTCGACCCCAGTAATTCCAATATTTTGTTCGCAGCTCTTTGGCAGGCCCGGCGTACTCCCTGGAGCATGGACAGCGGCGGTCCTGGGAGCGGCCTGTACCGCTCCGCGGATGGCGGTGCGACCTGGAAAGAGGTCAAAGCGCACGGCCTGCCCGAAACGGTTTTGGGGCGCATCGGCGTAACGGTTTCCGGAGCAAACCCGAACCGCGTTTGGGCGGTCGTGGAAGCGGAGAAGGGCGGCATTTACCGCTCCGATGACGGCGGCGAGAACTGGCAGCTTCTCACCGACGATCACCGCTTCCGCCAGCGCGCCTGGTACTACTCGCACATCTTCGCCGATCCCAAGTCCGCTGACACCGTCTACATTCTTAACACCGGCGTGTACCGTTCGAACGATGGCGGCAAGACTTTCAATCCTTTGCGCGTGCCGCACGGCGACAATCACGGCCTGTGGATCGATCCCACAAACCCGAAGCGCCTCATCAACTGCAACGACGGCGGCGCCACTATCTCTACCGATGGCGCGCAGAGCTGGACCAGCGTTTACAACCAGCCGACCGCGCAGTTTTATCACGTGACCACTGACAATCGCTTTCCTTACTACATTTACGGCGCGCAGCAGGACAACTCTACTGTGGGCATCGCCAGCGCCAGCACCGATGGTGCAATCGACCGACCGGATTGGTACGACGTCGGGGGCGGCGAGAGCGGGTATATTGCACCTGACCCCACAGATCCTGAAATCGTGTACGCAGGCTCTTATGGCGGAGAAATCACGCGCTACGATCACCGCACTGGAGAAACTCAATCCGTCAACCCTTGGCCCGTGAATCCAATAGGTTGGGCCGCCGCCGATGTGAAGCACCGCTTTCAGTGGACCGAGCCGATTGTGTTTTCGCCGCACGACCCCAAGACTCTTTACTTCGCCGGCGAAGTGCTGTTCAAGACCACCGACGCGGGCATGAGCTGGAGCATCATCAGCCCGGACCTGACTCGCAACGACAAGCAAAAGCAGCAAGCCTCCGGCGGCCCGATCACGAAAGACAACACCGGTGTCGAAGTGTACGACACGATTTTTTCCGTTTTGGAATCGCCGGTCCAGAAAGACTTGATCTGGGTGGGAACTGATGATGGTCTGATGCAACTCACTCGCGACGGCGGCCAGCGCTGGGAGAATATCACGCCCAAAGGGATGCCGGAATGGGGCACCGTCAGCATGATCGAAGCTTCGTCAAAGGATGCGGGCACCGCATACGTGGCTGTCGAACGGCATAAATTGGACGACTTCGCGCCATACATTTTCAAAACCACGGACTTCGGTAAAACTTGGACCAAGCTTGGGAATGGCCTTCCCGCGAATGCCTATGTCCACGCCGTGCGTGTCGATCCCAGGCGTGCCGGCTTGCTCTTCGCGGGCACTGAGTCCGGCGTTTTCGTTTCCTTCAACGATGGCGAGCAATGGCAGCCGGTGCAGTTGAATCTGCCGCTCTCGCCGGTGAACGACCTCGTGGTGAAGAACAACGACTTGATTGTGGCCACGCACGGCCGCAGCTTCTGGGTGCTCGACGACATCACGCCGCTCGAACAATACGGTGACGCCGTGGCGCAGGAGGCCGCTCATTTGTTCACGCCTGCCCATGCAAATCACACGGTGTTCCGCGGCTCTTTCTTCCGCGGCGGCGGCAATACTGGCAAGAATCCCCCGGCTGGGGCGGTGATCGACTACTGGCTGAAGACTTCTTTGAAGAAGGCGGACGACAAGAGAGAATCTGAAAAAAAGGACAGCGATTCAAAGACATCCGATAGCGAAGCACCCAAGATTACGCTCGACATCCTCGATGCGTCTGGCAAAGTGATTCGCCACTTCCCCAAGAAGGAAGAGGAAGGCGAGCAAGACGAAGGCTTCGGCGCGCCTGATCGCAATGCCGGCATCCTTCCCGTCGACGCCGGACTGAACCGCTTCGTATGGGATCTCGATTATGAAGGCGCCAGCAAGGTGCCACACGCGCCTCTGTGGGGTGGCAACTATCAAGTAAAGCTCACGGTGCTCGGTACGAGCTACACAGCACCGCTGGAGATCAGACCCGATCCGCGCCTGGCCGTCACGCAAGGCGATCTGGAAAAACAGTTCGCGCTGCTGATTAAAATCCGAGACAAGGTTACTGAAACCGATGACGCGATCAACCAGATCCGCGATTTGCGGGAGCAAATGAACGCCATCAACAAGCGACTGAAGAGCGACCCGCGCGGGAAGTCGATTGCTGACGCCGGCAAATCCGTGGATAAGAAAATGACCGAGGTGGAGGAAGCTCTGATCCAAACGAAGGCCAAGAGCGGACAGGACGTTTTGAATTTCCCGGTTCGCTTGAACAACCACCTGGCGGCGCTGGGCGGCGTGGTCTCCAGCGCCGATACCGCGCCAACAAGGCAGTCCTACGAAGTGTTTGATATGCTCAGCAAGGCTGTTGATGAGCAGTTGGCGAGGTGGAAAGCCATTGTGGCCACGGACGTGAAGTCCTACGACGACTTGGTCAAGCAGCAGGAAATTCCCGCGCTGATCGTGAAACAGGCCACGGAGACGCGCTGAAACCTTAACTCTTCGAAAATCTGCCGACGCCGGGCATGGCCGTGGAATGACGAGCCATTGGTCAAATCGATCCGCCATGTGTCCCTTCCGAAAATTCTGTGCAGCCTGTGGCTGGCGAATTGTCAATTCGCGCATGATTCCTCGGGATTCCCCGTCCTGCTACGATTCTTCGATGCGCAATCTGGTCGTTCTTTTCATCCATTTCATCGCCACCCTGGCCCGGTTGCTCGGTCCTGGCGGCGTCCGTTCCCTCATTGCGGAGTCGCTTCTCCTCAAGCACCAACTCCTGATCCTGAATCGCTCCCGGCAACGATCGCCCAGTCTGCCCTCGTCGGACCGCATCCTCGCCGGCTTGCTGGCGCTCTTGGTTCGTCCAACTCGTCTGCTCCGTTCCGCAATTGTACTGAAGCCTTCGACACTGCTAGCCCTTCACAAAGCTATGAGCACGCGAAAGTATCGGATGCTGTTCTCCTCAAAACGTCGTCGGAAGCCCGGCCCGAAAGGACCGAGCGCAGAACTCATCCAGGTGGTCTTTGAAATGAAGCAGCGTAATCCCACCTGGGGCTGTCCGCGAATCGCCCAACAAATGGCCTTGGCGTTCAAGATGCAAATCGATAAAGACGTGGTTCGCAGGATTCTCGCCCATCACTACGTGCCGGGACAGGACTCCAGTGGCCCATCCTGGCTGACATTCCTGGGCCACATGAAAGACAGTCTTTGGAGTATTGATCTATTCAGGTGCGAGTCGGCCACGTTGCGGTCCTACTGGGTCCTGGTCGTCATGGATCAATACACGCGCCGGATCATTGGTTTCGGCGTCCATGCGGGAACGCTCAATGGTGTCGCACTCTGTAGCATCTTGAACCGCGCCATTCGAGGGCAACGCTGGATGCCGCAGTACCTCAGTTCCGACAACGATCCGCTTTATCGGTTCCACCGATGGCGAGCCAATCTGCGGGTACTGGAGGTGACGGAAATCAAGTCCATCCCCTACGTTCCCCTGTCCCATCCGTTCGTGGAAAAGCTGATCGGCACCCTTCGACGCGAGTATTTGGATCACATGTTGTTCTGGACGACGGCAGACCTTGAAAACAAGCTGCTCGATTTCAAAACCTACTTCAACAACCATCGCACGCATACCGCACTAGAGGGACGAACGCCGGATACGCCCGTGTCACGACCAGTAGCCAATCTCGACTCGTTTCGATGGCAACCTCACTGTCGTAACCTGTATCAGACACCAGTGGCTGCGTGATTTTCCAAAGACTCTCGATCGCTGCGGTCTCCGGTAAACCTTGGGAAGACTTCCAATTAAATCATCTGGTGTTTGCATTCTCGGTTGCAGCGTGCTTCGCGGATCCGATCGTTTCACGGCCACTGCGTGCGCTCCGAGAGTTAGACCCAGCCCATTTTCGCAGCGCGATTGTCGGTGAAATCGGCCAACGTATCAATTCGCCAGAGACGCGCCGCGGGAGTGGCCATCCTGTGAGAGATATTACCCAGGACCGTATCCGCCAAGGCTGGCGTGCCGCTGTGATACTTTCTCTGTCTTGGTTGGCGGATAGCTAATCCCGCCAAAGAAGCCGCCAAACATGCCGCCATTTTACTGTTGCAAGCCACATAAAACGATGATATAAAACGACTTGAAATGAACAAAGAATCCGCCAAATATCCCGCCATAAAGGCTGCCAAAATGCCGGTCATTTCGCGGGCAGAGGATCGCGGGGAATCGATTGCCGAGATGGAGCCTCTGCTGATTGGTGAAACCAGCCGGTTTCGTGGTCCTATGACGGACCTCGCCGTCGAACTCGTGCAGAAGTCAGCGAGGTTTCGCGGTAGTCTGCCCGAGAGCTTGCTGACCTCGCTTGCCGACCTTGTGCGGGCGATGAACTGCTATTACAGCAACCTCATCGAAGGGCACTACACGCACCCTATTGATATAGAGCGAGCACAGAAAAGCGACTACAGCAAGGACGTCGGCAAGCGCAATTTGCAATTCGAAGCGAAAGCGCACATCGAGGTCCAAAAATGGATCGATGAAGGCGGCCTAAACGGGCGTGCCACCACAGCAGAGGGGATTTGTGAGATCCATCGCCGATTCTGTGAGCTGCTGCCTGAGGACTTGCTTTGGATTGAAAACCCAGAAACAAAGGAACGCGTGCGCGTTGTCCCCGGCGAATTACGTATGCGGGATGTTAGAGTTGGCCACCATGTTCCCATCAGCCCCGGCGCTGTGCCTCGATTCCTAAAGCGTTTCTCGGAAGTTTGCGAGCGTTTGGGTAAGACGGATTCGATTCTGGCTGCCGCCCCGGCGCATCACCGCCTCACGTGGATTCACCCGTTTTTGGATGGCAACGGGCGTGTAGCGCGTCTTATGTCGCACGCGACATTTCTAGAGGCGCTGGATACTGGTGCTATTTGGTCCGTGGCACGTGGCCTAGCGCGGAACGAGGTTGGCAACTACAAAGAACATCTTGCTGCCAGTGATGGGCCCCGGCGCAATGATCTTGACGGTCGCGGGAATCTGAGCGAAGAAGCACTCGCGGCGTTTACGGAATTCTTTTTGAAGGTCTGCATCGATCAGGTCAACTTTATGGAGAAGTTGATGCAGCCACAAGAATTGCGCGGACGGATTCTCTCGTGGGCAGACGAGGAAATCAAACTCAAAAATCTACCACCAAATTCAGGGCGCGTGCTCGAAGCCCTCCTCTATCGCGGTGAAGAGATGCCCCGTGGTGAAGTAGACATCGCCACTGGAACGTCGGAGCGTAGTGCGCAGCGCATCGTCTCAGCACTAATCGATAAAGGTGTTCTCGCCTCTGACGGTCCCAGAGCGCCGCTGCATCTCGTTTTCCCGGCTGCGCTCGCGCCGCGCTGGATGCCAGGATTGTATCCGCCTCCTTCGTCGTTACCATCATCGGCGATATGATCGAGATCACTTCGCTAGAATTTCAAATTTTCCTAATTTGGCTGATCTACTAAACGGGACAAATCTGTACATCATTCAAGCGAAGGAAAGTCGCGCTGCCGGAGCACCAGTAGACAGCCGTGCCGCAGGAGCGCCAGTTGACTGCCGAACAGCATCAATCGTTCCTCAAAATTCACGCAAGAATGGCACGTTTGGACCCGGCGAGTAACGACTTCGGATGTGTGGCTGGCGAATTGTCAATTCGCCCATGATTCCTCGGGATTCCCCGTCCTGCTACCGGTAGAACGTCAGCAGGTTCTCCCCCGCCTCCTCCAGAGAAGCCGCTACTCCCGGACACTGCTTCTTCCATTTCAGCAGAAACGCTTCCCGCGCTTTCTCCGCGGCGGCCAGGGTCTCGGCGTACACCATGCGGTGATAGTCTTCGCGCACCGCTTCGTGCGTGTGCTTCGGTGCTTTCGCCAGCAGGTTGCGCAGCTTGTGCACGGTGCAGCGCTGATGCGCCACGCCAGGCCACAGTCGCTCCAGCGCCGCCGCCAATCCCGCGTTGCCGTCGCTGATCACCAGCCGAGGCCGGCCCAGTTTCCTGGCCACCAGATCTTCCAGCAGCAACTGCCAGCCGTCGGTACTTTCCGCTCCCGCATTCATCAGGCTCAGCAACATTTTCTCGCCGTTCTCCCGCACCCCCAGCGCCACCAGTACTGCCAGCGAAACCACTTTCCCGCCGCTGCGCACCTTCGGATAAATCGCATCCAGGTACAAATACACGATCTTCTCTTCCCCGAGATCGCGCCGCTGCCAGGTGCGATAACTTTCTTCCAGCCGCAGCACCAACCGCGACACCGCGCTCTTGCTCAGCGCCGCGCCGCTCAGCAGCGGCTCCAGCGCCCCGCGAATCCGCCGCGTGTTCGCCCCCGACAGATACACGCCCAGCACGCTTTCCTCGACCTCCCGGCTGCTCCGCCGGTAGCGCGGCACCAACTGGCTCTGCCATTCGCGCTCCCCGCCATCGCCCTCCGCCAGACGCGCCCGCGGCACTTCCAGTTGGATCGTGCCCGTGCGCAACGTCAGCTTCCGACGCTTCGACCCGTGCCGGTAGCCCGCCCGCTCCGCCACGCGCTGGCTGCGCGGCGCACCCAGCGCCCCTTCCACTTCCTCCTGCAAAACCATCTCGATGATCTCCCGCACCCGCTCCCGAATCGCCATCTCCAACCCTTCCCGCAGGGAACCCACTTGGCCCACTTCCCTCGCAATGCTAGTCTTCGTCATGGCGTATTCCTCCTGTGCCCTGAACCTCCATTTAAGAGATTCCGGGCTTCTCCTTTAAATGACTTCTCAGGAGAATACGCCTTTACGCTTTTCTACAGGAATCGGGACAGAACCTACTCATCTATGTAACATGTTACACAACCTCTCCGTAAGTTCAGAGCTCCTGACATACCCCTAAAAAGCGTCCAGAATTGGGGTTTTTCGAAAGTGGGGTGCGGACCTTAAACTGTCCGCTTTTGAGTCTGGGATCGTAGATTTGAGCGTTTCCGATTCTACGGGATCCGAACGAACAAGTGCCCATCTTTTTCTTCTGCTGATCCCTCCGGGAGTGCCACCGGCATAGTTTTTTGCTTTCCTGGGTGCGGACCTTAAACTGTCCGCTTTTCGAATCCGTGGAGTTAGAACATGCTAAGAAACCATGAGCCCGGCGGCACCTCAAAAGGAGCTTTTTGCCCACCCTGCCCCTACCCCCGGTACCGTCTTCGTAAACGATCGCGTTTGCGTTGAGACCGAGCAAGGCCAACGAGTGCTCTTCGTCCATGGCATCGTCTTCTCCCATTACTCAATTCAAGATCGTTCGGCCGAAGCCTACGCCATGGTTCAGCTTTTCGAGTCGGGATACGCGGATCAGAACGATATCGCACGTTGCTTCGGCTACTCGGCCCGAACGCTTCGCCGTTATCAAGAGCGTTTCAAAGCCGGTGGACTCAGCGCACTCGCGCGCCCGCGGGGACGGCCTGCCGCCCGTTCTCCCGTGGACAAGAAACTTCACGAGCGAGACCGCACCATTCTCCGTCTCAAAGCCAAGGAAATGAGCAATCGTTGGATTGCCGGCCGGCTTGGGCTTAGCGAAAAAGCCGTGCGCAAGAGTCTCCGTCGGCTCGGCTGGAAATCTGGTCCTGAAGCAAGCCTCTCCTTCCTGCCGGAAGCCAGTTCGCAAGTGCAGTTGGCCGTGGTTTCCGCAAGCACGTTGCTCGAAATCCCAATCTCCGTTACGGAACAGCCTCCAGATAAGATGCCGCAACTGCCAAGCGCTGCGGCTGCAGAAAGTCTCGACGCCAACCCTCTCGATCGGTCCATGGATCGTCTTCTTGCGGCCATGGGGCTTCTCGACGATGCCCTTCCGGTGTTTGCTCCCACAAGAAGTTTGCCAAGAGCAGGTGTTTTGTTGGCCATTCCTTCGCTCGTTGCCAGTGGCCTGCTCTCCACGGCCGAGAAAATTTACGGCAGCCTCGGCCCTGCTTTCTACGGACTGCGAACGACTCTGGTTGCCTATGTTCTCTTGACGCTTCTGAGGATTCCCCGGCCGGAGACGATCAAAGAGTATCCGCCCAGGGAACTGGGTCGTATTGTCGGTCTGGATCGCATGCCGGAAGTGAAGACGCTGCGCCGCAAACTCTCTCGTCTCGCTTCTCTAAAAGGCAGTCATCGACTCGGCCGTGAGGTCGCTCGGCAGCGCATCGCCGAACGTGGGAAGGTGCTCGGGTTCCTCTATATTGACGGCCACGTTCGGGCTTACCACGGCAAACACACGGTCCCGAAGGCCTATGTGACGCGCATGCATCTCGCGGCGCCCGCAACCACTGACTATTGGGTCAACGATCAACGCGGCGATCCCTTGTTTGTTGTCACCGCCGATGCGAACGCCGCCATGACTCGAATGCTTACACCTGTGCTACGCGAAGTGCGCGAACTTCTGGGACCGCGCCGGCACTCCACCGTTGTTTTTGATCGCGGTGGCTGGAGTCCCAAACTGTTTCGGGATCTGCTGGCCATGGGCTTTGACATCTTGACCTATCGTAAGGGGCGCATCCGCCACATCGCCGAAGAGAGATTCACTCGACACAAGGCCAAGTTGGATGGTCGGCCGGTCGAATACCTGCTCAATGACCAGCCCGTTCGCTTTCTCAAAGGAAAGCTGCGACTCCGTCAGGTGACCCGCCTGACAGAGACCGGTCATCAGACGCCGATTGTGACAAGTCGCTGGGAGCTACGCGCCATTGTTGTTGCTCATCGCATGTTCGAGCGCTGGCGTCAGGAGAATTTCTTCAAATACCTGCGGGAGGAGTATCTGATCGATGCTCTCGCGGATTATCAAGTCGAACCGGACGACCCCACACGTTCCATCCCCAACCCGGCACGGAAAGCCGTCGAGAAAGAAGTTTACGCTGCAAGTGTTCATCTTAGGAAACTACGGGAAAGCTATGGTGCAACGGCAATCGATTACATCCATGGAAGTACATCCACAGACTCCGATTTTGAGATTGCCGAAGAGAAAATTCGCATGGAGATTGACGAAGCGACAAAGCGCATCAAGAAACTCAAGACTCGGCGTGACTCTCTTCCTGCTCGCGTGACAGTTGCGGATGCCCAAAAGGGCCAGGAGATGATGAAACTTTCTACCGAACGCAAACATCTGACCAACGTTTTGAAACTGGTTGCGTACCAGACGGAAAGCGATCTGGTTGAGCTGATTCGCCCTCACTACAGCCGTGTTGAAGATGAAGGGCGTACTTTCATTCAGACGGCGCTGCAGGATACAGCGGACATCGAGCCTACCGGCGATCAACTTCGTATAAGGCTAGCCTCGCTCAGTTCGCCACATCGGTCGCGCGTCCTCGAATCACTTTGTGAGGCACTCAACAAAACAAACACGTTGTTCCCGGGCACCCAGCTTAAAATGCAGTATCTGGTCGCACCCCCCTGTTTTGAAGCAAAAAGCGGACAGGTTTCCGACCAACCATGTCAGGAGCTCTGAAGTTAGGGCCCACAGCGGCAGAAGAGCTGCTGGAGATCGTCATGCGCCGTT
>Ga0193729_1001377_pt1 | contig 12458 bp, 8 predicted proteins | sample U1c2metaG_FD_143036 | JGI IMG/M metagenome (GOLD analysis project Ga0193729, IMG submission 143036) | Soil microbial communities from a riparian zone of the East river system, Colorado, United States - U1c2 | ecosystem: Environmental > Terrestrial > Soil > Riparian zone | place: USA: East River... | reverse complement strand
TTGATGTATCTTCCCCCCGCTGTACAGCCGCGAGGGGAAATCCGGTGGCTACGATCACGCAGTGGCTGGCCTCGCTCGGATTGTCAGAGTATGCGGGCCGTTTTGCTGAAAACGGCATCGATATCTCCGTTCTCCCGGATCTGACCGATCAGGACCTCAAGGACATCGGGGTTTTGCTCGGCCATCGCCGGAAGATGCTGCGCGCGATCAGCGAGCTGGCCGGCTCCGGCACCACCACGCTGCCGCGCGCAGCCGCGCCCGAGCCAAACCAGGGGCATGATGCCGAGCGACGGCAGGTGACTGTGATGTTCGCCGATCTCGTCGGCTCGACCGCGCTCTCCGCGCGCATGGACCCGGAGGATCTGCGAGAGGTCATCTCCGCGTATCAGAAGTGCGTCGCCAAGACCGTGGGTCGCTTCGACGGATTCGTGGCGAAATACATGGGCGACGGCGTCCTCGTGTATTTTGGCTATCCCAAGGCCCACGAGGACGACGCCGAGCGGGCCGTACGGGCTGGACTGGAGTTGATCGCGGCGGTGACCGGGCTCAAGACCCGCGCTTCGCTGCAAACTCGCGTCGGCATTGCAACCGGCTTGGTCGTAGTCGGCGACCTGATCGGATCCGGCGAAGCCCAAGAGCGCGGCATCGTCGGCGAGACGCCGAACCTCGCCGCACGCCTGCAGTCGATCGCCGAACCTGACAGCGTGGTGATCGCCGAGGGCACCCGAAAGCAGCTCGGAAATCTCTTCGAGCTCCAGGACCTCGGGGCCAAGGACCTCAAGGGCCTCGCCGGACTGACGCCGGCTTGGGCGGTGCTGCGAAGGAGCTCCATAGAGAGCCGCTTCGAGGCGTTGCGCTCAGGCCGGACGCCGCTCGTCGGCCGCGCCGAGGAGTTCGAGTTGCTGCTCCGGCGCTGGCAGCAGGTCAAGTCCGGCGAAGGACGGGTGGTGGTCCTCACCGGCGAGCCGGGTATCGGCAAGTCGCGCATTACGGCTGCTCTCCAGGGGCATCTGCAACTTGATCCGCACGCGCGGCTGCGCCAGTTCTGCTCTCCGCATCACCAGTCCACGCCGCTGCACCCCTGGATCGGCCAATTCGAAAGAGCGGCTGGCTTGACGCGCGACGACACCGCCGAGGAGAAACTCACGAAATTGGAGGCCGTGCTCGCCCAATCCAATGCGCCACCCGAGGAAATCGGCTTCATCGCCGCGTTGTTGTCAATCCCGAATGCTGCGCGCTACCCTCTTCCCGAACTGAGCCCCCAAAAGCGTAAGGAGAATACCTTGACGGCGCTCCTGGCGCACATGGAGCGCCTGGCGGCGCGGCAACCCGTGCTGGTCGTCTACGAGGACGTACACTGGATCGATCCAACTACGCTCGAGTTGCTGACCTTGGCTATCGAGCGAGTGCAACACTTGCCGGTGCTGTTGCTGGTCACGGCACGACCGGAGTTCACGCCACCATGGCCTGACTACGCGCATGTGACTCACGTTGCGCTTGGGCGCATCGGCCGAGTCGAAGGAACATCGTTGATTGCGCAGGTTACGGGCGGCAAGGCGCTGCCCAGCGAGGTGCTGCAACAGATCCTGGCCCGCACCGATGGTATCCCGCTGTTCATCGAGGAGCTGACCAAGGCCGTGGTCGAGAGCGGCGTGCTCACGGACGCCGGCGACCGATACACGGTGGCAGGGCCATTGCCGGCGCTAGCGATCCCGACGTCGCTGAACGCCTCGCTGCTGGCGCGGCTTGATCGCCTGGCACCGGTGCGGGAAGTAGCGCAGATCGGAGCGGCGCTTGGACGCCAGTTCTCACACGCGCTGATCAGTGCCGTCGCGCCTATGCCGCAGCCGCAACTCGACGAAGCCTTGGCACAGCTCCTGCAGGCCGAATTGATATTTCGGCGCGGGACTCCCCCCGATGCGCAATACACCTTCAAGCACGCGCTGGTGCAGGATACCGCGTACGGCACCTTGCTGCGCGAACGACGGCAGCAGCTGCATGGCCGTATCGCCGCTGCTCTAGAGCAGCAATTTCCGGAGATCGCGGAGACTCAGCCCGAGCAGCTGGCGCGGCATTGCGCGGAAGCGGGCTTCGTCGAGAAGGCGGTCGGTTACTGCCTCAAGGCGGGCCAGCAGGCCATCGCACGGGGAACGATGATCGAGGCGGTGGCACAACTACGGAAGGGCCTCGACATCTTGGCTGGCCTGCCCAACGGCACTGCACGCCAGCAGCAGGAGCTCGATCTGCAGATCGCGCTCGGACACGCGCTGGATGTGACGAAGGGTCTGGCCGCGTTTGAGCCAGGTGAGGCCTACGCTCGCGCGCGCCAGCTCTGTGAGCAATTAGACCGGCCGGCACAATTGGGGCTGGTCCTGTATGGCCAGTTCTTGTCTCGCGTCGTCCGCGGCGAGCTGGAGCAGGCGGAACATCATGCGGAGGAGATGCGTCACCTGGGCTCGACCCGGAACGATGTGATGTGGAAATGCTTCGGCTCGCAACTCAGCGGCAACATCTGCTTCTATCTTGGCAAGTTCACCGACGTCCGCGCTTACCTGGAGAATGCTCTCTCCCTATGGGACCCGGTGTATCGAGGCTCCGCGCCGACGGCGGAAGATCCATACGTTGGAGCGATGATCCATCTTTCCAGGGCGTTGATCTGCCTCGGTCATCTCGACCAGGCGCGTTTGCTCAGGGACGAGGCCCTGGCCGAGGCGCAACGGCTCTCGCCCTTTATGCGGGCTTTCGTGCTACGCCAGGCTTGGTACGGCGATTGGGCGATCGAGGGAACTAAATCGGCCCAGACGGTGCTTGTTTCGGCGAATGAGGTAGTAGCCGTATCGAGCGAGCAAGGCTTCCGCGACCCGTTGGCGATCGGGAACATCATGCACGGCTGGTGCCTGGCCAGCTTGGGGCAAGCCGCGGAGGGCATCCCGCTGCTCCTCGAAGGGCTCACAACGTGCCGTGCAGCAGGCCGCACCTTGATGATTCCATTTTTTCTGATGGCGCTCGCGGAAGCTTACGGGATGGCAGCGCAACCGCAAGAAGGGCTCGATCAGCTCGCGGAGGCCGCCAAGTTGGTGGAGACGACGCAAGAGCGCTGGGCCGAGGCCGAAATACATCGGCTGCGTGGTACGCTATTGCTATCCATGAACGAGCGCGCTGTAGCAGAGAACAGCTATCGCCGCGCGCTCGACGTGGCGCAGCGGCAGAGCGCCAAGCTCTGGGAGCTGCGTGCGGCCCTCGACCTCGCGCGGCTCTGGCGCGACCAGGGCAACCGCACCGAGGCGCGCGATCTCCTTTCGCCGATTTACGGCTGGTTCACCGAAGGCTTCGACACGCGAGACTTGAAGAAGGCCAAGGCCTTGCTCGTCGATTTGGCGCAATGAGGGCCTTATGATCGCCGTCTTGCGGCATGTGCGCGAGCTTGGCCCTGATGTCGTTTTGTGCCGACGTGACCCACCTGCGGTGCTTGCGCCTCGCGAATGACGCACTACCGCTCGATGGGCGATATCACGTTGTCTCGCCTACCTAAGACGCGCGAAGAGCGCGCCGCGGGTGCAGCGAGCCCAAAGCCTATCTGCAGACCCGGGCGCCGCTGACTACGACCCAGACACAGTGATGGTGGACCGTAGTGACCGTAATAGTGGTGACGGCGCGCCGTGCGCCTCGCCACGCCGGCAACGCTGCCGGGCGTCAACGCCGTCCTATCACGGCTTGCGCCGTGTTAGCGGCAATGATGATACCGGTTTTCGCATTGATTCGCGAAAGGGCTGATCATCGTCGACGATCGATATCAGTGTGCGGTTCGACATTGAGGGCGAGCGGTGCGGAGACCCTCCGCTCTCTGTACGACGGGTCCTGGGACCTTCTCTTCGTGACGCAAAGAGGCGCGTGCGATCCAACCTATAATTTCTCCGTCAACATCACTAACGGCGCCGTCACGCATCCCAACCTCGTGAGGTTCAGGGGCTATGTGGCGCGCTCGGGCGCCGTCCGCGCCTCAGTGACCGTTCCGGACAAATATGCGTCCGGCGCAGGTCGGCTCTCGAGCAATTCCGGTCGCGGGACATGGAGCGGCTATTCGGGAGGTTCGCGTTGCTCAGGGTACTGGACCGCCCAGCGGAACTGACGTTTTTCCTTCCGATTGCTTACTCGCCCGAACCAGACAGAGCCTGAGCTTCTGGCCGCGGACGCATATCGCGCTGAACAATAAGATGACAAATGGCGCACCCGACACGATTCGAACGTGTGACCTTGTGCGAACTCTATCTCAAGGACTTGGCGGCGGGCCTCGTGCTCGGCAAGCGCGGACGTCCGAAGAAGGCGACAACCATCGTAACGGACACCGGCCGCATCCATTGGCACATCATCCCGTTGATTGGCTCGCGCCGCGTCAAGGATATCGTCAAGGCCGATGTAAGCGGGGCATTGAAAGACATCATGGCCGGGAAGACCCGCGTCAGCGTCAAGACGAAGAAGCTTCGTGGCAAAGCTAATGTGCGCGGCGGCGCAGGCACCGCAACGCGGACCATTGGTCTCCTCGGCGGCATCTTCTCCTATGCCGTCGAAGCCGGAATCATCGAGCACAATCCAGCCCACGGTATTCGCAAGCCGAAAGACAATGTCCGCAATCGCCGCCTGACTGAAGCGGAATATCGAACGCTAGGAGAGATGCTGCGCGCGGCCGCCAAGGACGAGAAATACACCACCACGGTCGACATCATTCGCCAGATCGCTCTGACCGGCTGCCGACGCAGCGAAATAATCGGCCTCAAGTGGTCCGAGGTAGACGCCGAAGCAAGCTGTCTACGCTTGGTTCACAGCAAAGAGGGAGCTTCAATTCGGCCGGTCGGGCTTCCCGTGGTGGAGTTCATGGAGGCGAGAAGATCGCAGAAGCTCGGATCCTATGTCTTTCCAGGATATCGAGCCGACAACGCCTTTGGCAGCTTCCCGAATCATTGGGAGCAGCTTTTCCGAAAGTCGTCTCTTTCGGATGTCACGCCGCATGTCTTGCGCCACAGCTTCGCGAGCATCGCCAATGATCTCGGGTTCACCGAAGTGACAATCGCCGCACTGGTTGGTCATGCGAAGGGGTCGGTTACCAGCAAGTATATCCACACACTCGACACCGCCCTCATCATGGCGGCTGACACGATCTCCGGCTACATCCACGGCCTGTTAGATGGAGTCACTTTCAAGCAAACTGCTTACGCGTTGGACCGCGACTCACGAAAGGTTGCTCTAGCCAGCTTTCTGAGTAAGGCCATTGATGAACAGTCCACGGTGCGCGAGAACCCTCAGCAAATAGCTGCTTGAGCGCATTGAGGCACTCGACCACGTGGCGCCATCAACCGTTGACCAGACCGTTATGAGCGGCAGAACATCGATTGCCTTCATTGATTTTGCTATGTTTTCGTTTGATTTCGATCGCGTTTGTTGCGTTTCGATGGGGTCGTTTCTGGTGCGAAACTGGTGCGGTTGCCCAGTTCGCGGAGCCATCTCTTCTGGCCCTTTTTGACTACGAATCTGAGGGTCGGACGTTCGAATCGTTCCGGGCGCGCCACTTTACGATTTTGCGCGACACTGTGGGATAAGCCCGCCGTTCGAGCGCAACGGCCACGACCCGTGATCAAGGCGGCGAACGAGGCCAACTCGGGGCGCCGCGAGCCGCCCGTCATCAGGTGAGCGGGACAAAATCGTGCTCGCCCATCCCCTGCAAGACCAGAAATACGGCTGAGGTGCCACCGGCATTAGCGACAAGGTGAGGACGTCCCGGACGAACAGAATAGGTCTTACCGACCGTCAGGCACACCTCTTCGTCCGGCTCGCGCGTTCAACTTCATACGTCCGGCCTGCGGCGTTTAGCGGCTGCACGTGAACTCTCTCCAATTCTGCGCAATATGTGGCGGTCAACCTTATTCCGGCTTGATATTGGCCAGCCGGATCACCTTGCGCCATTTCTCGGTTTCGTCGCCTATGAGCTTGCCGAAATCGGCGGGCGAGCCGCCAAGCGCCGTGCCATCCAGGTGGGTGAGCCGCGCCTTGAACTCGGGATCGGCGAGTGCGGCGTTGATCTCCTTGTTGAGCCTGTCGATGATCTCAGCGGGCGCGTTCCTGGGCGCGCCGAGGCCAAACACTGAGCTCGCCTCGTAGCCCGGGACGAACTCGCCTATGGTCGGGATGTCCGGCAGCGCGTCCGAACGCGTCGCCGTAGTTATTGCGAGCGCGCGCAGCTTGCCGGTCGCGATGTATCCAATCAATAGGGCGAGGTTAGTAAAGACGACCTGAACCTGCCCACCGAGCAGATCGGTGAGCGCGGGCGCCACGCCGCGATAGGGCACGTGCACAATGTCGAGGCCGCCGGCCTCTTGCTTGAATTGCTCGGCGGTGATGTGGGTGATCCCGCCGACGCCGCCCGAACCGTAGGAGAGCTTGCCCGGATTAGCCTTGGCGTAGGCGATGAACTCGGGAAGCGTCTTGGCCGGAACCGAGGGATGGACCACCATGACAAGCGCACCCCGGATCAAGCCCGAGATCGGCGCGATGTCGTGAATGAAATTGAAATTGAGATTGTCGTAAAGCGTCGCATTGATCGCGTTCGGCGTACCGACCAGGAGCAGCGTGTAACCGTCCGGAGCCGCGCGTACGACCGCCTCGGTGGCGATATTGCTGCCGGCGCCCGGCCGATTCTCGATGACGAATGGTTGGCCGAGCCGCTCCGACAACCACTGACCGATCAGACGTGCGAGGATGTCGTTCGGGCCGCCGGCGGCAAAGCCGACGATGATGCGCACCGGCCGTGACGGATAGGTTTGCACCGACGCGAAGCCCGACAAGGCAGGGAGCACACCAGCACCGGCTGCAAGGTGCAGGAATCGGCGACGGGAAAATTCCACAACTTGCTCCTCAGGTCCGAGCCTGCACGACGCGCGGCTCGGTTGCGGGTTATTTCGCGCGCCTCAGCTTGAGACGATAGTTGATGCCACCATAAGCGCATAAGGCTATTATCTGATGATATCATCTCAAACTGGAAATGGGTGCCGTCATGCAGTTGAGCGATCGCATCGGAAATCGGATGAAGCTGCAAGACCTGCACGTGCTCATGACCGTGGTGCAAGCGGGCAGCATGGGGAAGGCGGCGCAAATCCTCAACACCACTCAGCCGAACATTTCGAGATCAATCGGAGAACTGGAGCAAGCGCTTGGCGTTCGCCTGCTCGACCGCCATCGCCAGGGGATCGAGCCGACCGAATACGGCCACGCTTTGCTCGATTGCGGAGTTGCCGTATTCGATGACTTGCGCCAAGGCGTGAAGAACATCGCGTTTCTCGCGGATCCGACGGCCGGGGAATTGCGGATTGGGACCACCACCTTTCTAGCCGCGAGCTTCGTTTCCGCTCTCGTCGACCGGCTCTCCCGGCGCTATCCGCGCATCGTATTCCATCTCGTGACCGGATACACGGAGACACTGCACCGGGAGCTCGCCGAACGTAATGTCGATCTCTTGATCATACGGGGCTCCGGCCCGATCGCAGACCCACGATACGACTTCGAATTCCTCTTTGACGATTCCTATGTCGTCGTGGCGGGCCCGCAAAATCAATGGGTGCGGCGGCGCAGGATCGAAATTGCCGAACTCGTGAACGAATTGTGGGTGCTGCCACCACCGGACAGCGTGATTGGATCGATCGTAACGGACGCTTTTCGCGCCAGCGGGCTCGATTATCCCCGGGTGAGCGTGGTCACGGATTGCCCTCATATGCGCATTAGTCTGTTGGCGACCGGCCGTTTTGTCACCATTTTCCCGGCTTCCGCATTTAGCTTTTCATGGACTGCGCGCGCGAGGTCGCCAAGCCTCTGGCGAAGCGAAAATGACAGGCGTCGAGTCGGGTTGTGGCCCATCGCATCGATCTCGGGATTGATCGAGAGGGCCGCTATCGGAGGGTAACCGGGCCACCCTCCAACACAAAATCCGGCAGCCGCCCATAGGTCGTAGCGCAAGATCGTAGGCCATCGCAGACTTACCGATTGGAGCGCGTGGCGGGTCTGCGATGGCCAACTCATCAGGAGGAATTATTGTCTACGGCATGAAAGAAAGGGGCCATCTACCGGAAGGCACTGACGACGGCTTCGATCCAAAACGGGTAACGCGAGAGTGGATCGAAAATGTCCTCACATCAAACATTCAGCCGAAGATTGAAGACTTACTCATCAAGCCGGTGATCCTCACCAGCAAAGGCACGGGCAACGTCGCGTATGTTCTGGAGATACCGCAAGCGAAGTCGCGCGGGCCACATCAAGGACCTGAGCACAAATACTACAAGCGGCACAACTTCAAAGCGGAGCCGATGGAGGACTACGAGGTCCGCGACCTAATGCGGCGCGGGATCGAATATGGTCGTAAGTACGGTGCCGCGTTGGACCTCTATGTTGAGATCAGTCGGCTCTGTGCGGCGTCTGGAACGCGAGCGAGCGCGGCGAATGGCGCATCGCTTGAGGTTGAAAGGGCAATAATAGGCGTGTCGCCAGACCTCAGAGCGGCAGGAAGCATATTGGTATTGCTGAGTAGCCCACGCTCACGCCCCTTCCCCTTGAGCAGCGGAATCAGACCTCATCGAATTAGCGTTTCGGACGCCATGAGATGGGATCGGCGATCCATCGGTCGATATCGGATTCATGCCACCCAGTCCCGTTGGTGCTGATTTTGAGCTGAGCAGGGAACGTTCCTTCGGCAATCTTGCGGTAGATGGTGGATCGGGATAGCCCGGTCCGGGAAAGGACGGTTTTCAGGCGGATGATACGTTCTGGTTGGCGCATGGTCGCGCTGCCTCCTACTGACGGCTGCAGAGACAGCCAGGGCAGGCATTCAAGGATACGCAAGACGGTTTTTGGACATGCCGTACTGTGGCGAAGAGTCGGCGGTAAATCGGATGGGTGTTCTAGAGACCGATCCCGCGTCCCCTTCCAAGGTCGATGCCGTGGCTGAAGGCGAGTTCGAGGCCGAGCCGGCGGCCTGATTCGAACGCGATGCCAAGCTCGTGCTTGCGGTTGGCGAGGATGGATTCCATTTGCGGATCGCGTTCGAGGCTTCTCGCCATGTCGCCCATCGCCGAGCGCGTCGCCTTGTAGCCGGATATGTCGCCTGCCTGATACTGGGCCAGGCCGGCGTGGTCGAGCTTCTGCCAGCGCTCCACGAAGTGGTCGGCGCGCCGGCTCGGATCGATCCGGAGCTCGGTTTCGAGCTGGAGCGCGCGGATGGCGCGGTTGACCCGACCGCCAGCGGCCTCGCGCGCGAGCTCCGGGTTCTTCTTGTAGGCGGCCTCGGCATCGTGCGAGCCATAGGGCCGCACCTCCTCGAAGATCTTGCGGGCCTTTTGTAGTTCTTTCACGTGCTCGGGACTTGCCTCGCCGCCTATCTCCTGCGCCTCGAAGATCGCATCCACGGCGCGGGCATGGCGCACGAGCGCCTTTGTGCGGGCACGACGAAGCGCCGCCTCCGGATCATCGGTAACCTCTTTTGCTGGCGCTGCGGGTTCGCGCCTCGCGTCCACGCCCGCATTTTCTCTTTCCGGCGGCTGCACGGCGTTCTCGCCAAGCGCGCCGTCTCTGGGCGAGCGCAATCCTTCGAGCAGGCCATCGATCCCGTCGCGCACCTTCTCGGGCACGACCTTGCGGACGATCTCAGCAACGCGCTCGCCGAAGCTGATCCCGCGCCGCTCGGCATAGCCTTGCGCCGGATCGCGCTGCTCGTAATCCGAGGCCATGTCCTTGGCCCGGTCGCGCGACAGGGTACGGGTGAGGCGGTCCGGATTAGCAAAATCGTCGCGGCCGTAATGCAGCTCCACGCCATCGCGGTGCCGCGACAGGGCGACATAGCTAGAATGGGCATCCATGCCAGGGGTCGCCAGTACATGGGTGCGGTCTACCGTCATGCCCTGCGCCTTGTGGATGGTCGCGGCATAGCCGTGGTCGATCCGGTTGTAATTCTTGAGGTCAAACTGCACGGATCGACCATCGTCGGTGTGCACGATCATGGATTGCGCGCTCACCTGTTCGATGGTCCCAAGTGTGCCGTTCTTGACGCCAAGCCCGCGTTCGTTCTGCAGGAACATGACGCGATCCCCGCTGGCGAAGCCGCGGTCGCCGCGCTCGACCGTCACACGCACCTCATTGCCGAGATCGCCGGCCGCCCGCATCCGCATCCGCGCGGCCTCGTTGAGTGCTCGCACCTCGTCATTGGTGTGGGTGAGTATGATGCGGCTTTTATCCGGTGACGCCTGCCGGTCGCGGTCCCAGCGATCGATCAGATCACGGCGCGCCTGCTCGCGGGTTTCGGACTTATGCACCATGCCGCGGGAGCGATAGGCTTCCAGCGCATGGCCGGTTCTGCCCGTCGCCAGATCGCGCGTGGCGTCGCGCTGCCAGTCTTCCCGCTGGCGGCGCACCTCGCCGATTTCCGCGCCGCCATGGCGCTCATGGATCGAGCGGAAGGCCGCGCCGGCCTCGATGGCTTGCAGTTGTTGCGGATCGCCGACCAGCACAACCTTCGCCCCGGCTTCAGCGGCATGGGACAGCACGCGCTCCAACTGGCGCGTGCCGACCATGCCCGCCTCGTCGATCACCAGCACATCGCGGGACGTAAGCAGGTCGCGGCCCTGTTGCCAGCCATGCTCCATGCTGGCGATGGTGCGTGAGACGATGCCCGATCCGCTTTCGAGATTTTCCGCGGCAATGCCGGACAGCGTCACGCCCTGGACCTCGTAGCCCGCGGCTTCCCATGCCTCCCGCGCGACGCCCAGCATCGCGCTCTTGCCGGTCCCGGCATGGCCGACCACGACGCTCAAATCGCGCCCATCCGTGACATGCGCCAGCGCGTTGGCCTGCTCGCCGGAAAGCGCAAGCCCGCGCTGTTCGGCGCGTGAGAGTCCGGCCTGTCTGCCGGCATCATCGACCGCATGGCGCTCCCGTTCTGCCATGAGTTCGGCGGCACGGTGCAGGCGCTGTTCGGTCTCGATCATGTCGCGGGTCGTGAAGCGATCTTCGCCGCGAGCGTCCCTGCCAAGTTCGACCAGATCTGGCGCGCTACGCATCGCGCCCATGAGCTCGTTGAACTGGTCGAGCCCGTCGCTGTGCCGGTGCGCAAACTTCGCCACGTCGCGCTGCGTGAAGGTCGATTGTTGCTGGGTGATCGCATCCAGTGCGACGGAAGGATCGGCAATGATCCTTTCGCCATTGTTCCGCGCGATCTCGCGGTGCATCTCGGCGCGGTCAGCCCCGGTCGCTTCGCCCTCGATGCCCCGATCCTCAATGCGATGCGCGGGCGCGCCGATCTGGCTTTGCGGCTCCAGCGCGATGCCTTGGGCTTCTAGGCTGCGATGGTCGATGCGCACGTCAATGTCGAGCTCGGCTAGCCGCTCATTGGCAAGCTCTGCCCAGCGTTCGCGCCAGCGCTCCACCATCTGGGTGCGGTTCCACTCCCGCACTTTTTGGCCAAAGCCGTTCTCGTCCACCGCGCGCATGGTGAGCATGACATGGGCATGCGGTTTGGGCATGCCGTCTTCGCCGATATCCCAATGCACGTTGAGATCGGCGATCATGCCCCGGTCGACGAACTCGCCCCGAACGAAGTCGCGGGCAAGTTCGATGCCGTCGCGCTCACTCATCTCGCGCGGGATGGCGAATTCGACTTCGCGGGCAAGCTGGGCATCTTTCCGGACTTCGAACGCCTCGACATCGTTCCAGAGCCTTTCGCGGTCGCTCCAAGCCTGCGGCGCGTTCTCCGGCAGCATCACCTCGGAATGGACGACGCTACGCTTGCCGGAGAAATCGTGGCTGCGATCAAGCCGCTCGTCGCGCAGCCGCGAGGCGGAGCGGTAGGCGGCTGACGCCACCGCGCTGGAGCCAGACTTGCGGCCAATGACCTTGACGTGAAGATGATAGATCGCCATCGCGACCAGATCATCTACACGGCGAAGCGCACGTCGGAACGACGTATAAGCGCGCCCTCCCTCAAAAAATTCTCGGGCGGGATTACACCGTCTCAAACCGTCCCAGTGACGTTACAGCATTATGCCCAGGGCTCGACTATCATCGCTACATCAACATTGCTGGAGGACGTGATGCGCAAGCCGCGGGACTTTGATGCGGAACTGAAGGCACTTGGAGACAAGGCGCGTGACCTCAAGAGCCGCAAGGTGCAGCAGCTCGGCGAACTGGTCATCGCCACCGGGGCAGACACCCTCAGCGTCGATGAACTGGCAGGCGCGCTGATCGTGTTGACGGAGACCAAAGATGCCGGAAAGAGGGAGGCATGGGCCAGGCGCGGAGCCGCGTTCTTTCAGAGCCGGGCGCGACGAACTGCACCGGCAGCTAAGCGCCACATTGGCGGCGCTCGGGCGCAACCGGGCGGCGCGCAACCGTCAACAGACAGCAAGGGCGCGGCATGATATGCGCGTATG
>Ga0193729_1001376_pt1 | contig 12467 bp, 11 predicted proteins | sample U1c2metaG_FD_143036 | JGI IMG/M metagenome (GOLD analysis project Ga0193729, IMG submission 143036) | Soil microbial communities from a riparian zone of the East river system, Colorado, United States - U1c2 | ecosystem: Environmental > Terrestrial > Soil > Riparian zone | place: USA: East River... | reverse complement strand
TCTTTCAGCACCGGAAACGCTTTCATCGGCTCGACCGTGATCGGTCTGTCGAGCGGCAATTCGCTCATTCGCGTCATGCACATCAGTTTCGGCATACCGTTGACTTCCGCCGAACACGATCCGCACTTCCCTGCCTTGCAGTTCCATCGACATGCAAGGTCGTTGGCTTGCGTCGCCTGAATTTGATTTACGGCATCGAGCACGACCATGCCTTCGGAAATCTCGGTTCTGTAATCGCGGAACTCGCCGCCCTTTGCATCACCGCGCCAAATTTTGAAGGTGGCGTTCATTCGTAATTCGTCACATCGAGATTCGTGAATCGTCGTCGAGCTCTGACATGTTGTCATCCCGAGCCGCGTAGACGGCGAGGGACCTCGCAGCAGCGACTTGGGACACGCGAGGTAACTTGTGTAATCAACGAACCTTTGCGGGGTCCCTCACTCCGTTCGGGATGACAGCATTGAGCGCTCATTTCATCTCTTCAATAATCTGCTTCAAATAATCCGGCATCTCCGGCAAGGGTTCCAATAGAACTTCCATCCCACCGTCTTCGCCTTTCCGGATCAAAGTGTTTACTTTCGAGAAGCGCTCATCTTTCTCCGAATAATCTTCGCGGAATTGCGCGCCGCGGCTTTCTTTACGCTCAAGCGCCGCGCGCGTAATCGCTTCGGAAACGGTGAGTAGATTTTTTAGATCCAGGGCGGTGTGCCAGCCGGGATTGAAATCACGATTGCCGATGACTCCCACACGCGCCGCGCGTTCCCAAAATGTTTTTAAATGATCGAGAGCCGATCGCATTTCGCCTTCATCACGCACAATCCCGACATTCTGCTGCATCACTTCCTGCAAATCGCGTTGCACCGAGTACGGATTTTCGCCGCTGCTGTTCTCGAACGGCTTCAACGCTCCGCGCGCATACATGTCGATCTTGTCGTTGTCGATGTTGCCATGTGAATTTTCCTTCGCGAATTTCGCCGCGAATTCGCCGGCGCGCCTTCCGAAAACCAAAAGATCGGAGAGCGAATTTCCTCCGAGCCGGTTTGCGCCATTGATGCCGGCGGCGCATTCACCTGCCGCGAACAATCCCACTACACGCGACATCTGCGTGTCCGGGTCCACACGCACGCCGCCCATGATGTAGTGTGTGGTCGGGCCGACTTCCATCGGCTCTTTCGTAATATCGATATCGGCAAGCTGTTTAAATTGATGATACATGCTCGGCAGCTTGCGTTTGATGTATTCCTCTGCATTCGGAAGCTTCTTCTTGATCCATGAAATATCGAGAAAGACGCCGCCATGTGGACTCCCCCGCCCTTCCTTGATTTCCCGCACGATGCAACGCGAGACGTGATCGCGCGTCAGCAATTCCGGCGGACGCCGCGCGTTTTTATCGCCCTGGGTATAACGCCAGCCTTCTTCTTCGTCGTCGGCCGTCTGCGCTTTATAGTTGTCGGGAACGAAATCGAACATAAAGCGGCGGCCTTCCTTGTTCGTGAGGATTCCTCCGTCGCCGCGCACTCCTTCGGTAACGAGAATCCCGGAGACACTCGGCGGCCACACCATTCCGGTGGGATGAAACTGCACAAACTCCATGTCGATCAATTCCGCGCCGGCCTCATACCCAAGTGAATGTCCGTCTCCGGTGTATTCCCAACTGTTGCTCGTGATTTTGTAGGCGCGACCGATCCCGCCAGTCGCAAGGACAACGGCTCTGGCACGAAAAATCTTAAATCGGCCGCGCTCGCGTTCGTAGCCGAAAGCACCCGCCACGCGGTCGCCGTCTTTTAGCAAGGAAAGAATCGTGTGCTCCATGTAAACGTCGATGCCCTGATGAATGCCGTAATCCTGGAGCGTGCGAATCATTTCTAACCCGGTGCGATCGCCAACGTGCGCAAGTCGCGGATATTTATGACCGCCGAAATTTCGCTGTAAGATCCGGCCATCTTTCGTGCGATCAAAAACTGCGCCCCAAGCTTCGAGCTCCCGCACGCGATCGGGTGCCTCTTTCGCGTGCAGCTCGGCCATTCGCCAACTGTTTACGTATTGGCCGCCGCGCATTGTGTCGGCAAAATGCACTTTCCAATTATCCCGGTCATCGACATTGGCCAGCGCCGCCGCGATGCCGCCTTCGGCCATCACAGTATGCGCTTTTCCCAGAAGCGATTTGCAAACGAGGCCGACTCGCACACCCGCGGCTGATGCTTCAATCGCCGCGCGTAAGCCTGCACCGCCTGCACCGATGACAAGGACGTCGTGTTCGAAAGTTTCGTAATCGGGCATGGTTGGGTCGCTGAAGCGTTAAATAGCTGACGCGTTCAAGCGTGAACGTATGGAGCAAAATTTCAACCGCTTCATCGCTTCAACCCTTCAACGCTTAAACGATTCGCCAATCGTGCCAGATGCCCATCGAGCAAAGCCGTACATAGAGATCTGCGAAGCCGACCCAGAACAAGCTGAGCCAAGCCCAAAGCATGTGCCGGCGATTGAAACAGCTCACGCATGCGTAGGCGCGATAACAACCTGGCGATTTGGAAAATTGATCGAGAAATCCACCGGCCAAATGTCGCAATGAGTGGCAACCAAAAGTATAGCCGCCCAGCAGGACGACATTGATTGCCAGAACGATCGTACCAGCTCCGATCCCAAACGAACTTCCTCCGCTCTGTGGATCGACAAACCAGAGCGCCTTCCAAACATCGATTGTGAGGATGATCAGGAAGAGTAACGCGAGATAGAGAAAATAGCGGTGAACGTTTTGCATAATTAGCGGGAAGGAACGTTCGCCCAGATAAGTCTTTCGAGGTTCGCCAACGGCGCATGCCGGCGGATCCGCCCAGAAAGATTTATAGTAGGCGCCCCGGTAGTAGTAACAGGTGAGCCGAAAACCGCCGGGCGCCCAAAGCACCAACAACGCCGGCGAAAATACCAGCCACCCCGGCCACCAAACGGGCTTGACGCCAAACCAGCTGTGCGGCGAGGCGCCGAAAATTTCCGGCGAGTAAAACGGCGAGATGTAGTTGCCGAAAAAATAATGCGTTCCCTGAAACGCGGCCCAAGTGGAATAGACGATAAAGATCGACAACCCGACAAAGACCAAGAGCGGCTGCGTCCACCAAACATCAGCGCGCATCGTCTCGCCGAATGAATTTTTTCTCGGTAGCGTTGTCGCCCCATTCATTCGCCGTCGGCTCCTTCCACTGGCAGCTTCGCTTTTTTCCATGCTTCCCAACTGCCGGGAACATTCCAAAGCTCCTCAAACCCTTCCGGCTTCAAAATGCTGGTGGCGATGCTTGCGCGATATCCGCTTCCACAATAAACAGCCATCGGTTTGGTGCGATCGAGTTCGCCAATTCGTTTGCGCAATTCCGGGAGAAAAATGTGGCGTGCGCCGGCAACTCGTCCTTTTTTCCATTCACCTGGCGAACGCACATCGAGAACCTGAAGCGCTGACTTGCGTTCGTTAAGCTCGTGCACGCTCATCTGCCCGATTTTTTCCAGCGGGAATCCGGCCGCGTCCCAGGCTTTCATTCCTCCAACGAGATAGCCGGCAAACTTTGTGTAACCAGTGCGAATAAAAAGTCGCACGATCTTTTCGAGATCGTCGTCGCTTTCCACGACGAGCAGAATCGACTGGTCCGGATCGAGGAGCCAACCCGCCCAAATTGAGAGAATGGGCGAGCCGCCAATATTAAGCGCGCCCGGAATATGACCACCACCAAATGCGAGCATCGTACGCGTGTCCACGAGCACGCCTGCCTTCTTGCCGATCGCTTCTTTGAACGCCTTTGGTGGAAGTGCCTGCACGCGAGGTAGATTTCCAATTATTTCCGGTCCTTTCGCGTTCAGTCTTTTCATTACCGGATAATACTTTGGAACCGGCGGCGCGGTTTTGATTGCATAGTCGGTAAAGCTTTTCGCGTCTGCGAACTGCAGAAATTTATTGAACTTCCGCTCGTACCCGATCGTGCTGCTCAAACGGTCGCCGATGTCCGCACCACAGGGCGAGCCGGCGCCGTGATTTGGATAAATTATCACGTGATCAGGCAGCTTGAGGTAAAAATCACGCAGCGTGTGAAACTGTTTCTCGGCCAGCTCTTTGGTGTGATCCACTCCTAACAAGTCCGGCCGACCAGCAGATGAGACAAACAACGAATCGCCGGTGAGTATGCCCCACGGTGTGTCGGGGTGGTCCGCTTCGGCAAGGAGATACGACAGATGTTCGGGCGTGTGACCAGGGGTATGTCGTGCTGTGACCACGACTTCACCAAATGTGAAACGGTCGCCGTCTCGTAATTTCTCGGGAGAGAATCCGTATTGGGCGTCGCCCTCGCTGCTGGCGTAAATCTTCGCCGATTTCAGCCGCGCGCAAAGTTCGCGCGAACCACTTACCAGATCGGCATGAATATGCGTCTCGAAGATATGCGTGATGGCGAGGCCTGCTTCGCGCGCCATTTCGACATAAACCTCGATGTCAGGTCGAGGATCAAACACCGCCCCGATTCCTTCGTCATCGTCTCCTAAAAGATAAGAAAGTTCCGCAATCCCTTCCGTCTGGATGGTTTTAAAAACGAGCGACATTGAAACGATTTAACCCGAATGCGCCGCGAACTTCAACAAGATCGAGAATCGCACTCCACATTCTGGGTAGCGCATGCGTCTCGCATGGTGGCGAGCGCGTCCTCGCGATCGCGAACTTTCTCGACAGCTGGGATCTGCTCGATAGCTGCGAAGTCGAGAGGAAGTTCGTTTCGGCGGGACGCCGAAACCAGCACGCGGGACGCGTGCGCTACCCAGAATCGATTCATCGCACTTCCACACTGATCGGTAGAAGATGATTGATCATGTATGTACCGCGATCCGGGTCGCGCTCGGCCGGCTGAGTTCGACCGCGTGAATCGATTGCGCGAGCGACAAGCGTTTGTTTCCCAGGTTTCGACGGTGTGCGCCATTCAAACTCCCAAAGACGCCATGCATTCAGAATCGCCTGATCGATCAAGTTGGCTTCCTTCCAGCTCGCCCCGCCGTCCGTGCTGATCTCAACTTTCGTAATTTCGCCATCGCTTGTCCACGCGGCGCCGTGAACGCGCACTTTGGAATCGGCGCGCACGATTTTGCCTTGAGCCGGCTCGGCGATTTCCGCTTTGACTTGTATTTCGGTGAGCGGCGCGAGATCAGCAATCTCCCCTCGCCGCTTCCAGTACGAATAATCCATGGTCTGATAGTATCCGGTGAACGGCAGGTCGGTTATGATGATGCGCTGCAGCCATTTGATGGATGCCATCGCGTACCATCCCGGCACAATTGCCCGCAGCGGAAATCCGTGTTGCGGCGGAAGATCGGCGTCGTTCATTTTGTAAGCGAGAAGAACATCGGTGTGCGCTTTACTCACCGGAACACTGCGCGCGAATTTCAATTCCCCGGGCGGAGCTTTCGGATCATCGAGTCTGCCGCCGTCGGCGCCTTCAAAAATTACTTCGCGCGCTTCGGGTTTTACTTCCGCGCGATCGAGCAAGATCGATAATGGAACACCGGTCCATTCCGCAGTGCCAACGGCTCCGAGTTCCCATTGCACTCCTTTCACTTTCGGCTCGAGAAAATTGCGATTGTTGCCGGCGCACTCGAGCGTTGCCGGGATTGTGCGCGACTCTAATTCCAGCAACTCCTCATAATTTATCGCGAATGGTTTTTCGACTTCGCCCTCCACATTCAACCACCAGGCATCCCTATCAATCGCCGGGATCGGAAAGTGCGTTCGAACGTAAAACGATTCGATCGGCGTGATGTAAGTGTCGAGCCTTTCGAAGGGCATCTCGAGATTGAGCGGATCTTCACTGCGCACAATTCTCCCGCCGCGAAGTTGTGTTTCGTCTTGTCGCATCAATTACGCCTAGGTTTGCAAACGCATGTTAAATCCAAAAACCTGTCCTGAGCAATGCCGAATAGATGAACAAACCAAAATCTAAAATCGAAATGCAGCCTAAGGGAGGTCACTCCTTCTTTATGTACGTAAGGCAGCCGATTGCATGCTCGACGTGACGCTTAAATCGCCGACACTACATAGGCGACGGGAGCTAGAATGAACTCCTCCTCCCGTGAATTAAAACAACGGAAGGTGTATCGCGTGGCTCGGCTCGATGCTGATTTTGACCAGCTCAGCAGCCATCCCCGATTCCGAGAACCTTGCAAAAGATAAAAAGCCGTGAACCCGCGCAATTTCTTCGCTGAGCTGAAGCGGCGCAATGTTTACCGCGCAGCGGTCGCTTACGGAGTTGTCGCATGGTTCCTCACGCAGCTCACGACGCAGGTCTTCCCGTTTTTTGAAATTCCAAATTCAGCAGTGCGTTTTGTTGTCATTGCGCTCGCGGTTGGATTTCCAATCGCGATGCTACTCTCCTGGCTGTACGAATTCACCCCCGAAGGAATAGTTCGGACAGAAGATCTCGATCCGGTACAGGCGAGATCGGTTCAGCGCGTCACCGGACGAATCCTCGACTTCATCATCATCGGGGTGCTGCTGCTGGTTATTGCAATGCTGATCGTTGGGCGAGGCCCGTTTTACAGGCAGTCTGGCGAGTCGATTTCTCAGAAAAGCATCGCGGTGCTTCCGTTTGAAAACCGAAGCGAAGACAAAGCGAATGCGTACTTTGCCGACGGCATCCAGGACGAGATTCTGACCCGCCTATCCAAGATCGCCGATCTGAAGGTGATCTCGCGCACTTCGACGCAACATTACAAAAGCGCCCCTGAAAACCTGCCTGAGATCGCCAGGCAACTCGGCGTCGGCCACATCCTGGAAGGAAGCGTGCAAAAGAGCGGCGACACAGTGCGCGTCAACGTGCAGCTAATCAAAGCAGCCAATGATTCCAATCTTTGGGCCGAGACCTTTGATCGTAAACTGACCGACATCTTTTCCGTTGAGAGTGAGGTTGCCAAAGCCATCGCCGACCAGTTGCGAGCGAAACTTACCGGTCAGGAAGAAAAAGTCGTCACCGCCAAACCGACGGACAATCCCGAGGCTTACGATGCCTATTTGCGTGGTCTGGCTTATACGCTGAGAACGGGAGGAATCACACCCGCCAAATCGCTTGGTGCACAGAAATATCTTAGAGAAACGGTGCGCCTGGACCCGAAGTTCGCTCTTGGTTGGGCGCTGCTGTCAAACGTCGATGCGCTCGGCTACATCACCCAGAGTCTTCAACCAACGGCCGCCCTGCGTGAAGAAACACGCCAGGCAGCCGAAACCGCGCTCACTCTTCAGCCCAATCTGGGGGAGGCGATGATGGCCAAGGGATATTACTACTACGGCTGTCTAAAGGATTACGACAGCGCAGTGCGTTACTTTGAGCAGGCACGTCAGTTCCTGCCGAATAACAGCCGGATTCCAGAATCGCTGGCCTATGTCACGCGGAGGCGAGGCCAGTGGGACCAGAGCGAGTCGTACTTTAACGAAGCGGAGCGGCTCGACCCGCGCAACACCAACCTGCTCACCCAGCACGTACTTTCCTATGCCATACTTCGTCGTTTCCCAGAAGCGCTGCGAAAGCTTGATCAGATTCTGGATATTACGCCGGACGACGTGGATACCGTTGCATTAAAAGCGGCTATCTTACAAGCCGAGGGGAATTTGCCGCAGGCCTCGGCGCTTCTCGCGCCGCTTCACCCCACGGCCGACGATCCCTTTGCGGTGGAAACCCAAGTTTACCAAGCGATCCTGGAGCGCCGGCCTGCACAAATCATCGCTCGGCTAAAGGAAATATTGACCAAACCGGATCCGGCGTTGGGTTAGTTCAATGGCGAACTGCGCTTTTGGTTAGGCTGGGCGCAAGAAGTCGCCGGTGACAATGCCTCAGCAAAGGAAAGTTGGCGACAGGCGCGCAGCGAGCTGGAACCTTTCCTCAAAGAACAGCCGGGAAATTTTGCTCTCATTGAAGATCTTGCGCTGACCAATATGGGCCTTGGAGACAAAGCCGCCGCGTTTGCTCTGTCGGAACGCGCCGCCGTTGCGAATCCGATCGGGAAGGACGCGATGTATGGTCCCTTTTCGATCGAGGTCCTGGCTCGCGTAGCGGCGCGCATGGAGGAGGTCGACCGCGCCATCGCCGCTTTAGAGAAACTAGTCTCGATCCCGTACCGTGGCCCCCTGGTTTGGGTCCGGCCGCTCACTCCGGCACTGCTCCGGCTCGATCCCATGTTCGATCCGCTTCGCAGCGATCCGCGTTTCCAAGAACTTTGTAAAGATAAGCAGCCGTGAATCTGAGAAAGTTTCTTCGCAGAGCTCAAGCAGCGATCATTCGGAAATCCATGATTCACGGCGGTTCAGCGGGAACTCTTGTTTGTAGCCACGGCACTGTGCCGCCATGTTTCAAGCGACGCCTCGACACAGCGAGGCCGCTACAGAATTTGTAAAACGGCGCTAATACAATCCAAGCGACTCGATCGTCGGCTCATCGATTGCTCCGGTAATAAGCAAACCCTGGTCGCGTTGATAATTCGCTAGGGCGGCACGCGTCTCTACGCTGAGCGAACCCGTAATCGGGCCGCCGTAGTAACCCGCCTCTTGCAATGCCACTTGAACGTTCACGATCACCTGGTCGGGCAGCAGATTACCGTAAGTGTAGATCGGGCCATCGTAATCGTAATAACTGTTGAGAGGATCGTAGCCCAGGGCGGGATACCAATAGCCCGCGTTCAAATAATAATATCCGCTGTTAACTAAAACGATGGTTGTGAAACGTTGCTTCCACCAATCGCAATTATGCCATTCGTGTCGATGACGGCGGAGCGCATCAGAATAGCTAGCGCGATTCCTTTCGCTTTGTTGATTCCACTTCGCCGTGTGCCGTCTGGTTTCACGGTTCGCTAAATCACGAGTGATTGGTTGCCCATGGTTGTTCCTTGCGATGCGTTCAGTATCGATCGCTTCCGGGCCTTCGGACACTTGGCGCCTCGGCAAATCGGCGCTGGTTGGTTGTGAATTGTCAGTTTTGACTACCGGCTGAGCATTCGCGATCGGCTGCGCGATTTCGCGTCTCCCTGGAATACCCGGGATTGATTGCCCATTGTCAATTTGCGCGATTGGTCGAGCGCTCATTTCCGCCAAAGTAGGATTCAATCGCCGCATGAACGGCGAATAGTTCGACCGCAGATTTATGGCACGTTGACCGACGATTTGAGGCGGCGGCGAGTTGATCGCCCGAGGGCCGGGGCTTACTGGCCCACGAGCGATATTGCGTGAGATCGGCGCGTTTGGATGCACGTTGCTGGCGGGGGATCTACCGTTCACTGCTCCGGGAGACCCATTTTGCCCAAATGGTGCGTTTGTCTGTGCTTCGACGGGAGGAGTGACGATTGCAAGCGTTGAAATCAAACAAAATGCCAAGATCGTGAGTCGTTCCATAGGTTTGCTCCGTCGATTAAACATCATAAACGGTTCTTTGTTGCAAAGCTTCCGCTAAAACTTGTTCGAAGCCAAGTGGTAAGCGGCGTTTAAGCGTTGCTCTGCGCTTCGCCGCGGTTCTGCCCGTCGTCCCACGTTGAACGCTTTTCTTCGTTGCAATTGGCAATTGGAAGTTGGGATTCCTTTTACGGGGTCTTAGCTCAGTTGGTAGAGCGCCTCAATGGCATCAATAGCCGGGCGATATTCTCAAATGATCTCGACGTGATCTAACGCGCTCAATCATAGGTAAACCGTCAGAATCGCTTTATCTCAACTCGCGCTCAAATACGCTCAAAACTTTTCATCGGTGTACAAAATGGTGGATAAAGCTAGAGCGCCTCAACTTTCCGAACGCGCTCAACCCGGACAATGGATCAACCCCGGTGGACAACGGTGGATAAAGCCAAGTTTGACGACGGCCTTTCCCGCCTCACGGGATCGCGCTAGAATCGCTTTTGATTGCCGAACGGCAAATGATGCGGCCAGCATATTATCGACAATTCCTGCGCGGTCTTGATAACGTCCAAAGATGTGCGCAAACTTATTTGATTGGCTGGTACGCGTTGTCGCGATTATCTCTTTCATCCTCTACCTGTGGGAACTCTGGAAACGGACGAACCAAGGCAAGCTAATGCTCGGCTTTCTACACGGTACGAAGTCGCTCGTGGAAACGATGTCCAAGCGAGCCACATCGACGGGCGCTGATTGGCAGTCCCTCTTAACGCAGATCAACGACATGCTCGCCCGTCTGCAACCACCGAAGCGTGCCAGACGCGTCTACAAACCTGAGCCATCCAGCGAATAAGAACGCGAACGCTGCGATGATCTTTGCGCGCTTTTTGAATGTCGGACGACAAACGTCATGCATGAACCTATGTCATCGACGATTCCTGCGCTTTGTGATTGAATACCGGCGCGATGAGATTACTGCGATTCGCGCCAATAGTTGTTGAGTTTTTCGGGACGCTATTCGTCTGGCTTGATACAGGGCGCCTAAATGCACGTAACCCGCCGCGCTTCGGGATTGGAGACCCGCCCGGATATAGCGCGTGGTATTATCACAAGAGCGTTCTTGGTTTCTCGTTGTTGTTGCTCGGAATTTTACTGCAAGGCGTGTGCCTTTTCATTCTCCGATGACATCGACGAATCCTGCGCACGTTTTATGAAGTCCGGCCCCGCAAAGATCATCACGGCGTCGATCTAATTCCCGATGCTCTGCCATTTGGTCGCCGGTAGTGATGGCCGCTGGCGTCGCAAACAGCCTGTGGACAGTGCGCGATCTCGTTGAGATAGTTGAAGGGTGAGCGAGCGAATCGAGAACATCAAAAAGGCGGTCGAGAGCCACGCCGGATGTGCGGCGACACATCGGGAATCGGCTCCCGTCACTGAGGGCTATCTCGACGACCAAATCGCGTGGGAAGGTGTGGTAGAAGTTTTCGATTTGGACGGGCATCCCAAGGCAAATCGAGCCTACGGCTGGCAATTTTGGGAAGGGAAGAACGCGCAATACACGGTTGTACTGGGAATCCCCCCGGTTGATTCTCCAAGTGCTGCTGTCAGGGCTTCGATTGCGGCAGAAGCAAAAAAAATGCAGGACAACTCGCAGTGATGATCGGCGGTCGGACTTTATTTCGACTCCTGAAATTAGGACACTGTCCGGTCGTTTGTGGTACGGCTAGCCAAACGCAATCGCGAACGCAATCGGCTACGCCAAATTCTACAGCCGGTCCACATGATGCTGTGATTGGCGTTTACGATGAAGCGGGCAACGTGATCGAAACGCGCGAGCACGCTGGCGAGTTCAAAGAGTGGTGAAAGTTGCTCGCGTCAGCACTGGCGAAAAACCAGTCGTATGCGTAATATATGCCATGAAACCAAGACACAGTTTCGTCAGCAAGGTTCTTCTGATTCTTGCTTTTCTGTGCGCAATTTCGATCAGCACTGTTGCGCAAGGGAGTCCCCCGCCTGGTCGTCTGATTGTGGAAAGAGTGCCGAACTTCGGATGGAATCTGGCTTTCCATCTCGAGATCGATGGCAGGTCTGTCGCGACCATCGTACAGGGTCGCCACTATGACGGTTGGGTGCCAGCGGGGCGCCATGTCTTAACCGTGTACAAAGTGCCCTACGTAGGCTATGCCGAGCCGACTTCGACAACAGTGAACGTCCAGCCGGGGTGGACCTATGTGTTTACTGCGATGTGGGATTCGAATTTGGTTTTTCTCCACAGATCAGCGGTGCCGTTGTCCCCCGGTGCGCTATGGCAACTTAGACCTTAACAACAGCTATTTGATCTTCGCCAGAACGTTGTTCGCGCTGCAGGAGAGCGCATCTCGTGCGGGCACATTTTGGAGGTGCCAATCTTGGCGGCACCAATTTCTCGCACTGTCTCATGGCAGAGGCAAACCTGATGAATGCATTACTCACTGGCGCGATTCTGCGCAAAGCAACACTGAACGATGCCGCGATGAGTGGTTGCCGCTGCTTCCAGTCAGAATTTGTAAATGCTAGTCTTGTGAGAGCGGACCTCACGCATGCGTCTCTTGTAGAATCCACGTTCAAGGGCGCAAACTTGAGCGGGTGTTCAGTCTACGGCATTTCCGTGTGGAGCTCAGTGTTTGACGGTGCAGTCCAAGCCGATCTCCTCATCACTCCCGAATCTGATCCACCGAATCGAACTGACAATATTGTCGAAGCTAGTTCTAATTCTTGGGCGATTCACACCCGAGCGAAAGGCTGTTCTCGACGCAATCCGAGATAGGATGTTAAGATTGCGCGCAGCACCGGATGGTCGATTCTGGGGCGTAGCTTAGCTTGGTAGAGCACGTGGTTTGGGACGAGTTTTAGCCGGTTTTCAACCGACTCGCACGTTGCCCTCGTGATCGACGCCTACGACGCATTTTCATAGGTAAACCGGGATAAGAAACGGTCAGTCTTTCGCAAAATTCGCCAGACAGCACTCAGATGAACGAGGTAGAGTAAAAGGGAACGCTAATGAAAAACAAAAGCAATTAGAAGAAAGAACCAAATAACA
>Ga0193729_1001375_pt1 | contig 12471 bp, 12 predicted proteins | sample U1c2metaG_FD_143036 | JGI IMG/M metagenome (GOLD analysis project Ga0193729, IMG submission 143036) | Soil microbial communities from a riparian zone of the East river system, Colorado, United States - U1c2 | ecosystem: Environmental > Terrestrial > Soil > Riparian zone | place: USA: East River... | reverse complement strand
ACTGCGCGCGCCCTGGATGCGCTCGTCGGCCACGAAGCGGAAGGGGCCGCTGCCGACGACCTCGGTCAGCGGCTTGAACGCATCCTGGCTCGCCAGCCGCTCGGGCATCATGAACGGCGCCTGGATCGCCGATTTGCCGAGCGCGGCGGTTAGCAAGGGGAACGGCCGGTTCAGCCGAAAACGGATGGTGCGATCGTCCGGCGCCGACAGTTCGTCAGTCGCCGCCATCAACTCGGCGCCGAACCCGTCGCGGGCCGCCCATCGGCGAATGCTCGCGACGCAATCGCGCGCCAGCACGCGCTCGCCGTCATGCCATAGCAGGCCGTCGCGCAAGGTGAGATCCCACTGCCGGTCGTCGCCGGAGACGACATGCCCGGACACCATCTGAGGCGAGACCTCCAGCGCCGAATTCATGCCGTAGAGGGTGTCGTAGACCATGAAGCCATGGTTCCGGGAGACCTGCGCCGTGGAGTAGATCGGATCGACGAAGGTCAGATCGATCACGGGAATGAAGCGGAGCGTGGTCTGCGACTGCGCGCGCAGGATTCCCGGCAGCGAAAACGCCGGCGCTGCGGCGGCGGCCCGCAAGAGTGAACGACGGGAAACGAGCATCAAAGACTCCTTGGATGAGAAGCGCTCATCGGGATACGCGATCCGCGCGGCTCTCGTGGGTGGCGGCTTCGTGAGTTTGGAAATTCGTCGCGATCGCCTCGCCGGTTGTGATCCACAGATCGGGGCAAGATTTGGCGTAGGTGAGAAACTCCCGCAGCAGACGCAGCCGCATTGGACGACCGCTGCATTGCGGATGCAGTACGGTCGTGACCATCGCGCCCCAATCCCTGGTCTCGTCGAGTTCATCCTTCCAGATCGAGAGCACGTGCTCCTTGGGAAAGATCGGCCGCGGGCTAAACCGGGCGGACAGTCCGTGCATCCAGTCGTCGTAGCTCGCGGTCACCGGAAGCTCGATCGTGCCCGGCCTGCCATCCGCCAGGCGATGGCGGTAAGGCCGCACGTCGTCGCGAAACGACGAGGTGTAGACGATGCCATGGCGCATCAGCGCCACCCGCAGCTCCTCGGTGAATTCGCCGTAAGGCGCCCGATAGCCGGTTGGCCTGACACCAAGCCGACGCTTCAGTGCCTCAAAACCCCGCTCCAGTTCCTCCTCAATCCAGGGATCGCCGGGATCCGGCAGCAGATGGTGATAGCCGTGGTGGCCGATCTCATGGCCGGCCTTGAGGATCGACTCCGCCATCCCAGGATGCGCATCGACCGACCAGCCGGTGACGAAGAACGTCGCCTTCAGATCAAGCTGATCGAGCAATTCCAAAAGTTTCGGCATGCCGACCCGCGCCTCGAAGCCGCCATAACTCATGGTGATCAGGCGCTGGGCGTGCAGTGCATCCTTGCCGGTCCAGGCGCTTTCCGCGTCCACGTCGAATGATAGGAACATCGCGGAGGTATACGGCGCCGGCCAGGGATATTCCGGGGCCGGCGGCGCGGTGTTCGCTGGGATGAGCGGAATGCTCGCGAGTGCTTTACTGTCCTGCATTGATCGTCGCCTTTTCCACGCCGTAATCGGTCAATTTCCACTTCGCCAGCAACGCGCGGTAGGAGCCGTCCGCGATCAACGCATCCAGCGCCTCCACGACCGCTTGCTGAAGCGCCTTCTCTTTCACGTTCAACGCGAGCCCGGTGAACTGGACCGCGAAAACCTCGCCGATCGTGACAAAGGCGCCGGGTTCGAGGTCCATCATGTAGGGCAGCGTCTCGCCGCCCTGGACGGCCGCGTCGAGCCGCCCCTGCTTGAGTTGGGTCCGGGCATCGGCCGATCCTTCCGTGCCGACGAATTGAATTGGGTTGCCGCCGCAATGTGCATCGCTCCAGGCGGCGATCAGCTTCGGAAAAGACGTGCGCCGGCTGGCGCCGACCTTTTTCCCGCACAGCGCCGTCGCGTCCTTGAACTCCGCGGCACGCGATTGCTGGGCAAAGAAGCGAGGCCCGTTGCGAAGGTAGTCGACGAAGGTCGCCGTGTCCTGCCGGCTCGCCATGTCCGTCATGCCGGACAGGATTGCATCCACCCTCCGCGTCGCCATCGCGGGCATCATCTGGTCGAAGCTGGTTTCCTGCCAGACGATCTTGACGCCGAGCTTGCGGCCGAGTGCCTCGCCAAGCTCGACATCGAACCCCGTCAGCGTGTTGGTGGCGGGATCGCGGAATTCCATCGGTGGATAGTTCGGCACGATGGCGGCCCTGATGCTGCCCTGCTTTACGATTTCCGGCGGCAGTTCGACCGCCATCGCCGAAGCATTGGTGGCGCAGAGGAACACGGCGGCAAGAAAATGTTTCATCATGAAGATCGCCTCATCAGATCACTGCGGAGAGAAAGGATCGGGTACGCACTTCGCGGGGCGCGCCGAGAACCTCCGCCGCAGGCCCGGATTCCACGATGGCGCCATGGTCCATATAAACAACGGTATCCGCGACCTCGCGCGCAAAGCCGAGTTCGTGCGTCACCACCATCATCGTCATGCCGCTGCGGGCAAGCTCCTTCATCACCGCGAGCACCTCTCCGACCAGTTCGGGATCGAGCGCACTGGTCGGTTCGTCGAACAGCATCAGCATCGGCTTCATGGCGAGCGCCCGCGCGATCGCCACCCGCTGCTGCTGCCCGCCCGAAAGCTGCGCGGGATAGGCATCGGCTTTCGCCGCCAGTCCGACACGCCGCAGCAGCTCCATCGCCTCCGCCCGCGCGTCCTCCCGCTTGCGGCCCTGGACCTGCACCGGACCTTCGGTGATATTTTCCAGCGCCGTCTTGTGGGGGAAGAGGTTGAAGCGTTGAAATACCATGCCGGTCTTCAGCCGCTGCCCGGCGATCTGCTGCGCGCTCAGGCGATGCAACCGCGCGCCCTCTTCGCGCAGGCCCAGCAACTCGCCATCCAGCCAGATGCCGCCGCTGTCGATGAACGTCAGCTGATTGATACAACGCAGAAGCGTCGTCTTGCCCGATCCCGATGCCCCGATCAGACACAGCACCTCGCCGGTCCGTACATCCAGCGAGACCCGGTTCAGGGCCTGGAACTCGCCAAAGTTCTTGCTGACGGAACGGATCGCGATGAGGGGTTTGGTCATCGGGCGATCTGCTGGGAGCCGCGGGCGAAGCGTCGCTCGAGCAGCATCTGCAGCGGCGTCAAAATCGATACCACGAGCAGATACCAGAGGCCGGCCACGATCAGCAGTTCGATCACGCGCGAATTGGCGTAATAGATATTCTCGGCGTTGTGCAGCAGCTCCGGATACTGAATGACGCTCGCGAGCGATGTCGCCTTCACCATGCCGATGAATTCATTGCCAAGCGGAGGGATGACGACCCGCATCGCCTGCGGCAGGATGATCCGGCGCAGCGCCTGCAGCCGTCCCATGCCGATCGCCTGCGCGGCCTCATATTGTCCGACGTCGACCGACAGCATGCCTGCCCGCATCACTTCGGACGTATAGGCGCCCTGATTGATGCCGAGGCCGAGCAGTGCGGACAGAAACGGCGTCATGACATCGACCGCCCGGGCCGACCACAGGCCCGGAATACCGATGGTCGGAAATATCAGCGCGAGGTTGAACCACAACAGCAGTTGCAGGATCAGCGGTGTGCCGCGGAACAGCCACGTATAGCCGGCGGCGACCGATTTGAGCACCGGATTGGGCGAAAGCCTCATGACCGCGACGACGACGCCCAACACGATGCCGAGCGCCATCGCGAGCAGCGCCATCACCATGGTATTGACGATGCCTTCGAGGATCACCTTCGCGGTCAGGAAGCGGCTGACATAGCTCCACTCGATCTGACCGTTGGCGAACGCACGCCCGATCGCGGCCAGTACGACGAGTATCGCGGCCACGGCGAGCCATCGCTGCCGATGCGCCTGACGCGCCAGACGCATCCCCGAAAGATCGGGGAAGCCTCCCGCAAGCGCGTCCGCCGTTCTCATTGCGTGGCCGCATTCATCAAGGGTTGGGGCACCGCGTTCGCACCCAATCCGTATTTGTCGAGAACGGCCTTGTAGGAGCCGTCCGCGATCATTGCGGCGAGATGCTGCGTCACCACCTCGCGCAGCGCCGCATCGTCTTTGCGGAACATGATGCCTTGATAGCCGGTGGAGAACGGCTCTCCGACGACGCGATATTTCCCTGCCTCCTGGCTCTGGGCGTAAGGCAACGTTTCGCTGCCCTGCACCGCGGCGTCGATGCGGCCTTGCTTGAGCTGGTTGCGGACGTCGATGCTGTTCTCGCCCGGAACGTATTGTACCGCGGGCTTGCTGCTGGCCTCGCAGTTCTGTTTGCTCCACTTCTCGATCTCGACCGGGAAGCTGGTGCTGCGCGTCGTCCCGACCTTCTTGCCACAGAGATCGATGGCAGCCTTCGCTTCATTCTCCGTCAGAACGAAGAACTGCGGACCGGTCGTCAGATAATCGACGAAGTCGGCGGACTCGCGCCGCGAGCTGCGATCTGAAATACCGCTGATGATGAAATCGGCGCGCTTGGTCTGCAACGAGGGGATCAGTTCGGCGAACGGCGTTTCGCTCCAGACGATCTTGACGCCCAGCCGTTTTGCGATCTCGTTGGCGAGATCGATGTCGAGTCCGACCAACTCGTTGGTCGCGGGATCGCGATACTCCATGGGCGCGTAGGTCGAATTGACCGTCAGCCGCAAGACGCCCGCCTGCTTGATCGTTTCAGGCAGTTCGGCGGCCTGTGCCGTTGTAAAGCCGAGCAGCGCGGCAAAACCAACGGAGAACGAGAGGCGTGTCATATCAGCTCCTTCAGTAACGCCGCGTCTGGCCGCATCCCATTAAATCGCACCGAGCGCGGCCGGTTCGATCACGCCGGCACGCTCCGTGATGACAGCGTATTGCTCCGGCCGCCGATGGGCGGCGAAATTGAACATCTTGTCCTTGCCCTGGCGACAGAGATCGAGATCGAGGTCGGCGACGATAACCTCATCCGCAAGCGTCTGCGCCTCTGCAACAATCTGGCCATTGGGATCCACGATACAGGAGCCGCCGATCAGTCCGGAACCATCCTCGTTTCCGGCCTTGGCGACCGAGATCGCCCAGGTGGCGTTCATGTAGGCGTTGGCTTGCGTCACAAGCTTGGAATGGAAGGTGCGCAGCGCCGCATCCTCGCTGACGCCGCCGTTTGGATCGTAGGCCGCGGAATTGTAGCCGATGCAGACCAGCTCAACTCCCTGCAACCCAAGAACGCGCCATGACTCCGGCCAGCGGCGATCATTGCAGATCATCATGCCCATGATCGCATGGCGCCAGTCCGACCCCGCCCGAAACGCAGGAAATCCCAGATTGCCATATTCGAAATAACGTTTTTCGAGCTGCTGGTAGCGCGCGCCGGTACGCGGCTCGACCGAGCCCGGCAAATGCACCTTGCGATAGCGACCGAGAATTTCGCCGCCGTCGTCGACCAGGATCGAACAATTGAAGCGCCGGCCGTCCGACGTCAGTTCGGCGTAACCGACATAGAATCCGATGCGGAGCGCCCGGGCGCGATCGAACAGGCGCTGCACCGCCGGATTCGGCATGCTTCGCTCAAAGTGATGGTCGAGCGCCTCGCCCTCGATGAACCACCGCGGGAAGAAAGTCGTGAACGCCAGTTCAGGAAATACAACCAGAGTACCGCCGCGCGCGGCCGCCGCCTCCAGCAGCTCCAGCATCCGGCCAAGCGTGTGCTCTCGCGAGTCTGCTTTTTGCGTCGGCCCCATCTGAGCGGCGGCGGCGCGGAGAACTCGGACCAACATTGCCTCCAATCTGCGCGGATTGCTTACTCAAGAGGCGGATGAGCCCGCTCCGACAGCGCTCCGATGCGCCGGTCATTACGAGCAAGGGCCGCGCCAATTGCAATCATTCGTGCTATGATATTTTGACCGAAACAATAACCGGTAGTTATATGAACCTGCGCCAGTTGGAGATCCTGCGTGCCGTCATCCGCCATCGGACCACGGTCGCGGCAGCGGACGAACTGGCGCTGTCGCAGCCGGCGATCAGCAATGCGCTGAAGGCGATGGAGGCGCAGGCGGGTTTTGCCTTGTTCGAGCGCATCAATAACCGGCTGTTCCCGACATCCGAGGCGATGGCGCTCTACAAGGAAAGCGACGCGATCTTCGCGCTCCACGCCAAACTCGAAAATCGCGTGCGCGATTTGAGGGAGTGTCGCACCGGACATCTGTCGATCGTGGCGACGCCGCCGCTGGCCTACAGCATTATTCCGCCGGCACTGTCGGCCTTCCTGCGCCGCCGTCAGCAGACGCGTGTCTTCTTCGATGTACGGCGTTACGAAGGAATCATCGAGGGCGTGCAGAGCAGGGTTGCCGAACTCGGCTTCGCGCTCGGTCTGTCGCATCATCCCGGCATTGCGCACGAGGTGGTTCATACCGGCGAGATGGTCTGCGTGTTGCCGCCGAAGCATCCGCTGGCCGAACGTGCCGTCATTTCCGCCTCCGACCTCGCCGGCATGCCTTTCATCGGGCTGGAACGCGGCACGCGATTGGGCGAAGCCGTACGCGAGAGTTTTGCGCAAGCCGGCACGCCGTTCCAGCCAACCGTCGAGGTGCGATACTGCAATACGGCCTGCGTGCTCGCGGCTGCCGGCGTGGGCGCTGCGGTCGTCGACCCGTTTTCGCCGCGCCAGGGCGGCAGCTATGACCTTATCGTCCGGCCGTTCGCGCCCAAGACGGTGGCCGTGGCCTATATGCTGTGGTCGGAAGCGGAACCCTTATCACGCCTGGCCAAGGCGTTCTTGAGCGAAGTCCGGGAGACGAGCCGTGTTCTGGGCCGAGATGGCGCTTAGCTTTGGACAATGTTGTTATCGGACGATCGTCCGAAAGCGTCGAGGCCGGCGACACCGTCGATCAGATTGAGGCCGAGCAGGAATTCGGAACTGAGGTGCGTGCGCACCAGGGGTTCGACGACAATGCCGCGCGCCAGCAGGGCCGCCTCTTCGCGACGGGCGGCAACCGCTTCGGCGATCGACACCGCCTCGAACCTGAACGCGGCCCCCGGCCGCGCCTGGGCCAGCCGGCTAAGATCAGGACCAATGATGGTGGCGATCTTCGGATAGCCGCCGGTCGATTGACGATCGGCCATCAGTACGATTGGACGGCCGTCTCCCGGCACCTGGATCGCACCCATGGCGATCCCGTCGGACACAATGTTGTAGCCACGCGCATGCGTCAGCCGGGGGCCGTCGAGAAAATACGCCATGCGATCGACCTTGGCAGAGACGGACCATGGCCCGGCCAGAAATGCGGCGATCTGGTCGTCGGCGAAGTAGTCGTGTTGGGGACCAAGGACCACACGAAGGGTGCTGACGGGGCGGTCGAGCCACGGCGCCACAATGGCGCTCGGCGACGGCGACGACGATCCGGATCGTTCGATTCCGAGACGGTCACCGGCGAAGATCGCGCGACCGTCCACACCGCCGAAGCCGGTGCGCGCGTGGGTGGCGTGCGAGCCGAGTACTTTTGGCGCGACGAAGCGACCTGCAATCGCCAAATAGCACCAGGAGCCGCTGCGCCCGGCGCGAATTTGCAGCACCACGCCGGCGTCCAGATTGAGCGCCACCGCAGGCGGCAGCGGCCTGCCGAGCGTAAATTCGCCGCCGGCGACCGCGACATGGAGCGGAGCGGATTCGGCGGTCACTTCGATACCACCCACGGAAACTTCCAGCGCCGTCGCGCCTGCGGGATTGCCGACGGCCAAATTTGCCGTGGCATGCGCCAGCGAATCCATCGGCCCCGCGACGGTGACGCCAAAACGCAGATAGCCGTGCCGGCCGGCATCTTGCAGCGTCGCACCCAGCCCGGCTGACAGGACGCGAAGGATCGCTTCCGAAGCGGCAGACATCATGCGGCGCTCCTGCGGGCAACGATTTCGCCGCTTGCCACCCGTCGCTCCAGACTCCGAAAGGTCGGCAAATCGATCGGGTCGAACCGGGCGGCGGCACGGATAATTTCGCGCGCGCGGTCCAGAACATCATCACCAAATATAAACTGGTCGAGCAGCCCATTGTCGTCGTCAACAAGGCCGGCGGCAGCGGCGCCGAAGGCTACACCTACACCAGGGCGATGGCGGGCGACCCCTACAAGATCGTGTTCGGCACCTCGAATGCCTGGACCCAGCCGATGGTCTCCAAGGTCGCCTATAATTACACCGACCTCACTCCGATTGCCGCCATGGTCCAGGACGAGTTTCTGCTTTGGGTCAAGCAGGATGCGCCCTACCAGAACGTGCAGGATTTCCTCAAGGCGGTTGCTGCGAAGCCGCCGGGCGAATTCAAGATGGGTGGTGCGCAGTCAAAGGACACCGATGAAACCCTCACCCGCATGATCGACAAGGCGGCGAAGGTGAAATTCATCTACATTCCCTTCAAGAGCGGCGCCGAGGCCGCGGTGCAACTGGCCGGAGGCCATATCGACTCTCACGTCAACAATCCCAGCGAAAGCATCGGCCAGTGGAAGGGCAGCACGCAGCGCCCGCTATGCGCCTTCAGCCCGCAGCGTCTGCCCGATGGACCCAAGGTTACGGCAACGCAAAACTGGCACGATATCCCGACCTGCGTCGAATCCGGCCTCGACATTCCGCAATTCCAGCAACCCCGCACGGTCTGGCTGCCGGGAAAGGTAACCGCGGATCAGGCCGCCTTCTATATCGACCTGATGAAGAAGGTGCAGGGCACGCCGGAATGGAAGGAATATATCGAGCGGACGTCGCAAACCGACACCTTCCTGACCGGCGAGGCGTTCAGCAAATTCATCAAGGACGACATCGCGCGCACCCACAAGATTGCCGCCGATGAGGGTTGGCTGATCTCCAACTAGAGCAGCGATGATGGTCTCTGGACGCACTCTGGAAGCGGCGACAGCGCTGATCACCGGGGCGTTCGGCGCAGCCGTCGTCGTCTCCAGCCTGGACAACGGTATCGGCTGGTCCGCCGCCGGCGTCGAGTCCGGCACCTTTCCGTTCATCGTCGGCCTCGTCATTGCGGCCGGCAGCCTGTTCAACCTCGGGCAGGGATGGCTGCATGCCCGGGCCGTCATCCTCGGGCCGAGCGAACTCAGGCGACTGGGAAAACTGTTCGTCCCGGCCGCGGTCTATGTCGGAATCATTCCGTTGATCGGGATGTATCCGGCCACTGCCTTCTATGTGTTCGGAGCGCTAGCCTGGCAGAAGCGAGGATCGATTCTCCTCCCAGCCCTCGCCGCGATCGGCTCGGCGTTGGCGCTCTATCTGATATTCGAGCTGACGTTCCAGATCTCGTTGCCGCGCGGCGCGCTCGGCATCCTCATGGGTTTCTAAGGGAGCGCTTCGTTGGAAAATCTCGAAGCTCTCATGCATGGTTTTGGCATCGCGCTGTCCGGCAATCATATTTTCCTGATGTTGATCGGCGTGCTGCTCGGCATTCTCGTCGGCGTGTTGCCCGGCCTCGGGGCGCCCAATGGCGTATCGCTGCTGCCGCTCACCTTCGGGATGCAGCCGGTATCGGCCATCATCCTGCTCTCGTCGATGTATTGGGGCGCATTGTTCGGCGGCTCGGTCACTTCCATCCTCTTCAATATTTCGGGCGAGCCCTCCTCGGTCGCGACTACGTTTGATGGTTATCCGATGGCGCGCGACGGCAGGCCGACCACGGCGCTCGCAACTGCCTTTGGCTCAGCCGCTTTTGGCGCGCTCGCCGGTGTCGTTCTCATCACGCTGTCGGCGTTATGGGTCGCGCAAGTGGCGCTGGCCTTTGGACCGCCCGAATATTTCGCGGTTTATTTTCTCGCGTTTGCGAGCTTCGTGGGCATGGGCGGCTCACCGCCGATCAAGACGCTGGTGTCGCTCGCGATCGGCTTTGCCCTGGCAGCCGTCGGAATCGGCACGGTCTCCGGCAGCGTGCGGCTCACCATGGGCATCGACGAGTTGGTAAAGGGCGTCAACTTCGTGGTCGCCGTCATGGGGCTGTTCGGTATCGGCGAGTTGCTGATTGCTGTGGAAGACGAATTTCACGTCAAGGCGATCTCTTCCAAAGTCGAGTGGCGCGAAGTCTTCCGCACGCTCGCGGGCCTTCCGCGATACAGTTGGGCGCTGTTGCGCAGCGCGGCGATCGGATGCTGGATGGGTATCACACCGGGGGGGCCGACCGCGGCATCGTTCATGAGCTACGGGATCGCCAAGCGTCTTTCACCCCGGCACGCGAATTTTGGCAAAGGCGAGCCGGAGGGCATCATCGCTCCGGAAACCGCGGATCATGCCGCCGGCACCAGGGCCTTGCTTCCGATGCTGTCGTTGGGCATCCCCGGATCGGCTACCGCAGCCGTCATGATGGGCGGCCTGATGATCTGGGGACTGAATCCCGGACCCATGCTGTTCGTCGAGCAAAAGGACTTCGTCTGGGGATTGATCGCTTCAATGTATCTCGGCAACGTCGTGGCCGTGGTTCTGGTGCTGTTGACGGTTCCGATTTTCGCGGCGCTGATGCGCGTGCCGTTCTTCATCATCGCGCCAGTGATCGTCATCATCTGCACGGTCGGAGCCTATTCGGTTTCCAATTCCTATCTCGACGTCATGTTGATGATGGGATTCGGCGTTTTGGGATATCTGTTCAAGAAGCTTCATTATCCGCTGGCGCCGCTGGTGCTCGCGATCGTGATCGGAGACAAGGCGGAAGATGCATTTCGCCAGTCCATGCTGATGTCGAGGGGTTCGCTTGCAATATTTTTTGCGAAACCGCTGGTGACGGCGCTCACCCGGCGCTGCTGCTGATGCCGGTGATCTGGCGAACGATCGGCAGAATGATGCCGCGGCCGCAGTCAAGGCCATGATGACCGGGCAGAACAAATTGAACGCAGAGAGGTTCGGGAGATCCTGATGAGACCGATTATAGCGCTTGCCATGGGTGATCCTGCCGGCATCAGTCCGGAATTGACGGCGAGACTCCTCACCCTCGATGACGTCGTCAGCAAAGCCCGGATCGTCGCTATCGGCGACCGCCGCGTCCTCGACGATGGAGCACGAGTGGCCGGGGTGACGCCTGACTTGATATCGGCATCCCCCGACGCCGACCTCTCGAAAGAGCAGCGAGGACCGATTTTCATCGATCTCAGCCATCTCGATCCGGCCTCGGTCGCGCGAAGCACCGCGACGGCCGAAGGCGGCCGGTTTGCGCTGGCAAATTATCGTCAAGCGCTGACGATGGCACGTGACGGCCGGGCCCACGCCGTCTGCTTTACGCCCTTCAACAAGAATGCAATGCGCCTTGCGCATCCCGTCTATGACGACGAGATCAGTTTTTCGGCCGACGTGGTCGGGCTTGACGGCCCGGCGAGCGAATTCAACGTCCTGGACGGGCTTTGGAACGCGCGCGTCACATCGCATATCTCGCTTGCGGAGGTTGCCGCGCATATTACCAGGGAACGCGTTCTGCGCGCCCTCAGGCTCACGGATGCCTCGATGCGAACGGCCGGGTTCGAGCGTCCGCGCATCGCGGTCGCCGGCCTCAACCCCCATGCCGGCGATGGCGGAAATTTCGGGCGGGAAGAGATCGACGCGATTGGACCCGCGGTGGAACAAGCCAGCGCTGACGGGATCGCGACGGAAGGCCCGTTTCCCGCAGATACCGTATTCCTGCGCGCAAAAAGCGGCGCATTCGACGCCGTGCTGACCATGTATCAAGACCAGGGCCAGATCGCGATGAAACTGATGAGTTTCGATCGTGGCGTGACGCTGCTTGGTGGCTTTCCGTTTCCGATATGCACGCCGGCCCACGGAACGGCCTACGACATCGCTGGAAAAGGAATCGCAGGGATCGGCGCCGCACGCGCGGCTATCCTGCTTGCCGCAGAAATGGTGCAGAAACAAAGGCAGCTTTGAATTTGCGCTACGCAACGAGCCAAACATTCGGCTTTTGGTGTGTATTGGATGTTATCGGGAATTGAAGCAGCCATCCCGCACTTCGCTGAGGCGGGTCGCTTTTTCGAACGTCCGCCGCCAAAGGACTAAACCGCTGGCGCGGTAGGGCGCTGCGGCGAGCTGCATGGCCGTGCCAGCAATGGATGGAACGATGGCAGCGTCTTACCTGACGATGAGGGGCCAGAAGCGGATGATCGGTCAGCATGATGATCAGTTCTATCATCGACGGCGTTGGGAGCGCAGCGAACGTAGCGAGACGACATCTGCATCGCGGATCGAATACCCGAACCGATGCGATTGGAGATGCAGTCATGATCGCGAGCGGTGTATAAGGCGAGTTCGAAACAATTCCGTTGGACGCTGTCACGTGGAAATATTTGTTCGGCCGATGCGGTACAGAGGCTGCCAGCAGGCACATAACGCACAAGTTGTAATATGTGCCCTTTTTACAACGCGTAACTCTTTGAAATTACAGGGGCGGCGAAAGGCGTTTTCACCCGTTCGCAAAGTTCGTGCC
>Ga0193729_1001374_pt1 | contig 12471 bp, 12 predicted proteins | sample U1c2metaG_FD_143036 | JGI IMG/M metagenome (GOLD analysis project Ga0193729, IMG submission 143036) | Soil microbial communities from a riparian zone of the East river system, Colorado, United States - U1c2 | ecosystem: Environmental > Terrestrial > Soil > Riparian zone | place: USA: East River... | reverse complement strand
ATGGGCGAACCCGAGCCCTACCCAATAAATCATCAGGAGCGCGAGTGCGGTCAGAGCGGTTCGTTGACCGACCTTTCGCTGAGCGCCAAAAACTCGTAAACCGATCGTGCATAGCAATCCGATAGTCCACACAACCAAGGCGATCTTCACGGCGCCGGCTTCCGGACCGCTCTGACGGCTGGCGGCGACCACCACCAGCGTCGCGATCAAGCCAATAAAGGACCAGCCGAAGAGTTTCCCTCTGCTGTTGCTGGTCATCAGGAACGCGAGCGCGCCGAGCGTCAGCCAGATGTAGGGATCGACAATGAAAACGAGATCGCCATAGAACCAGCGTCCGCTCCAGGGCAACAGCGGCCGCACGCCATAATTATTCGTCCAGTCCATCACCGGATGCGTTGCCGCGGCGATCATAGAAGCAAGCAACAAACCGCGAAAGCGGATGCGCGGCGCGCGTTTGCGAATGCTCGATACGATTCGCTCAATGGCATAGGCGAACGCCGGAACCAAAAGACCGATTGCGATCGTGCCCACGACCGAGTGCGTTATGCCCCGATGATACTTGAGTAACGTCCAACGATCGCCCAACAGCGACACGAAATCTGCATCGGCGGCGTTTGCGGAAATCACACAGACGGTTGTGGCGTATGGAGAGAGTCGGTCGAGGCCGGCCTTCGCTGAAGTCAGGCCAACCAAAGAATGCGCGAGATTGTCCATTCTGAAATCTCAGAATGAGAGTCCAAGAGGCGAGGGCGGCGGAGGCAGTTGCGCGTTACGCGCTGGATCAATTTTTTGCAATTCCTGGGCGGCGGCGCGCGCTGCTCCCGATTCAGGAATTGGCTTTCCATCTTTGTCTTTCGCGCTTCGCGCCGCTGAGACCATATTGAACAGGATGTCCGCGGCCTCTTTTTTCTTTCCCTGCTTGTTGTACACAATCGCGAGTCTCAGATTAGCGGAGTCGGGCGTGACCACCGGAGAATTCATCTTCGCGATCTCGGAGTAAAGCCCGGCAGCTTGATCGAGATTACCGTCGGATTCTTTTGCCTGAGCCAAACCAAATTTCGCCAGCACCGCTGTGTCGCCGCTTCCGTTCGCTAAGTTCTGCAAGTCAGTTTCGGCTTTCAAGCGATCAGTAACGAGTTCGTTGGTAGCTATGAAGTACTGGGCTTCAGTGCGGTAGGGATCGCCATACTTGGCAGAGATTTTTCCAAACTCCTGAATTGCGCGTTCCGATCTCTCCTGCTGACTGCTGAAAACGGGGTCTGTCGATCCCGGTGGAGCTGTGGGTGCGATATCGGCATCGTTAATAGCGATGGCCCGTCCCATGGCAGCCTGGGCTTCCTCAGCATGTTTGTGCCGCCAGCGGACAATCGCGTAAATGCCAATCGCGATGACCACCACGGCAATCAAGCCGTATAGGACCTGGGTCCGACGGCCGGCGACGCGATCAGCCAGCCGGTCGGCCAGCAACATTGTGGCGTCGCGAAACCGATCATGTTTCAGCTCGCGGGCGCGCTTTTTTTTGTATTTAGCCAACCGAGTTCCCCTTGCAAGAATGCACAGTGAACTGCGTTCAATTTGGTGTATGATCGCAGAAACAGCGAATTTAGCGACCGCTCACGATGTTGTCAAGCGAGCGCTACATCCGCAACGCCACCGGGCCCGCGATCATCAAAGAAGAGTGGACGTGCGAATCTTTTTTCACAGCATTAAACGGGAACAAACCAGAGCTACCGGCTGTCTAAGTCATCGGCAGTGCGGGAAGGAACGTCGCACGTCGGTTTGTGTACTTCTCGATCGGGGGAGTGCCGTATGAGCTACGGAGAGCAAATCGCCCTCCGCGGGCATGCAAATCTTGAGACTGTTGCTTCGGCGGCAGAGATTGATCTGCGCAGCCCTTCGGAAGATCAGTTCCTTGAAAAATTGCGGCGTGGCGATGCGCTGGCTTATGAGCGGCTGGTCGCTGAGCATTCGGGTGATGTTTATGCGCTGCTGTACAGGCTGACGACCGACGCCGAAGAGGCGCGCGATCTGACTCAGGAGACTTTTCTACGAGCCTTCCAAAGTATTGATCGGTTTCGCGGCGACTCGTCTTTGAAAACCTGGATCTACCGCATCGCCATTAACCAAGCGCGAAATCGTTGGCGCTGGTGGCGGCGGCGAAAGCGCGATGTGACCGTTTCTCTTGATGCCACCGACGAGCATCGAGATAAACCTCTGGCGGCAACGTTGCCGAGCGACAATTCGCCGAGTCCCGAGCAGGAAACCCTGGCGCATGAGCGAGAAGCGCAATTGCGCGAGGCGCTTCAAGGTTTGCGGCGATCTTATCGCGAGGCCGTTATTTTGCGCGACGTCGAAGGATTTAGTTATGAAGAGATCGCCCGGACGCTGCAAATAAGTATCGGAACGGTGAAGTCGCGCATCTCTCGCGGGCGATTGGAGCTGCGGCATCAGTTGCAAGGATCTTTGTAATGCGAATGGTTCGCCTGCCCCGGCGTCACAAAAACTCGGTGCCAAGTTGGGTCGACGTGACTACTGTAGGAAGCAGGGCCGGGCAGTCAGCCGACGGGAGCGTTAGTAACGTGGCCAGCAACAACCGCAGCGCTTCGCTCCCAGGCTGAGTTCAAACCAGGGCGCGGGGTTGGCGAGCCATTCGATTGAAAATGCAAATTGCGAAATGCAAATTGCGAAATTGATGGGCTGACCTGGTAGATTCGAATTCCGCAATTCGAGATTCGAGATGCTTTATGAGCTGTGACTACATTCAACAATCGCTTTCGCTGTATGTTGATGATGGCCTGACGGCTGACGAGCGTTTGACTGTCTATCAGCATCTGGAAGTGTGTCCCGTCTGTCGGGCACACGTCGGTGAACTACGAAATCTGCGCAGCAATCTGGCGATGCTTTCGACGCCCGTACCGCCGGCGGATTTAATTCCGGCGATCAATTCCGCCCTGGCCTCTAAAGCGGCCGAGCGGCGCGCGCGACGCGACGCCACCACGATGGATGCATTTAACGATTGGGCCTTGAAGTGGCTGCAACCACGCCCGATGCGTTATGCCTTTAGTTCACTCGCCTCGATAATTATTTTTACCGCCGTGTTTGCGGCGTTGCGTCCGCACATGATCGCGTTGCGTGAGGCCACGCTGGCTTTCGAGCAAGTGCAGATTACCACTGTGCCGGATGATTTGAGCGTGGCCGGATACGACATATACGACATCACAAAACCGATTTCGCCGGAGAGTTATGCCGCGCTGCGCACGCCTTATAACACTGAGTCGCCGAGCCTGAATCCCGGCGGCGCGTTAGCAATGCTGAGTTGGGAACCGCGCGAGCTTCACGAGAGCGCTAAGGGTCAGGACGATATGATGATTGTCGCCGACGTGTTTACCAACGGCTCTGCATCACTTGCCAACGTCATGCAAGCGCCACGCGACCGGCGCATGCTCCAGGATTTCGAGAGGGCTTTGCGACAGGATGCGGCTTTCGTGCCGGCTTCGGTGGATCGCCGGGCAGAGACTATGCGTGTCGTGTTCTCGATTCAGAGAGTTGACGTGCACGAGAGAGATTACTGATTTTTCAGAAGCCCGACGGTTAGGGAGGGCTGCTTGATACTCACTTACGGGCTTTCCCTGATCGCCGACCCGCGGACGGAAACCTCGCCTCAATCACTCCGCGTCGCTCAACTCCGAACTGACGAGTCAAACTCGGGTAAGTCTCCATTTCGGCTGGAATCTTCTCCGCGCCAAGAATCTTCTCCACGCGCTTTATCTCTCTAACCGGCGCCTCGATCTCCATGAAGAGACCGAACGGTAGTTCGTCAATCACGACTGTGGCCTTACCGACTTTCCAACGCGTGCGCCGCTTTTCGTAAATCAGACCGGGCCGAAAGTTCAGCGCAGCCAGGATTGCCGCCATCGCGTCTGCATCGGCGACGGCGACTTCCTCCTCTTGCTGGTGCTTGATCGCGGACTTGCTCGGCATCCGCTGTTTGAAGGTCACCTTCGCCGTCCCGTTAACTCGACGCAGGCGGAGCGCTGAGCCCGGTTTGTCCAAACGCCCGCCGCGATAAATTGTGTTCTCTTCATGTTCCAATTCACCCGGCACGAGCGACAGGTCGCGCATGCGGCGCTCGATCGCGCTTCGTTGCTGTTTTGTGAGGCGATACTTTTTTTCGATCTCGATCGGCATTATGGAATCTGGAATTTTGAATCTGGAATTTTGAATTTGAGATCAGTTCCGTTCCTTACGGAGTTCCCAAAACATGCGCCAGAGAGTATCTGATCAAAACGAGCGAATGATTACGATTGCCTGATCCATCTCATGACTTCCGGAATGGTCGCTTTCTTGCCAGTCATCAACATGCCAACGCGATAGATTCTCGACGCCAGCCAAATCAATCCTATGGCGGTGGCAAAACCGATCACCAGCGACAAGACAATCTGCCACAAAGGCGGCGTCTCAGTCACGATGCGAACCAGCATCGTGATTGGAGCAAAAAACGGAAACATCGACGCCCAAAAAGCGAGTGCGGAATTTGGACTACGGATGATATTGAACGAAAGGAAGAAACCCGCCACGAGCATCAGCACCACCGGCATGGCAAGTTGACCACCCTCCTGGGTTGTCGTCACCATCGAGCCCACCACCGCGTACACGGTGGAATAGATGAAATAGCCCATCAGGAAAAACACACCGAAGTACACAAACACCATCGCCGGCACGTGTGGCAAAGTGATTGACGAGCCACCAGCCGCCCAGGCTGAAAAGGCCAGAAACGCCGCCCCCCAAATTCCCATCTGGGTCAGTGCCACCAGCGAGACGCCGATGAGTTTCCCCATCATCAGCGGAAACGATCGCATTGATGAAAACAGGATTTCCGCAATTCGGGTTTCTTTTTCTTCAATCACGGCTCCGAGGACTACCTGCCCATATAGAAGCGTGCTCATGTAAATCAACAAACCCAATCCGAAGACAAAAAAGAAGCTGCCTTCGCCTTTGCTTTCCTGCCCCGTTTCGCCGATGGGCTTCAAGTCTACCGGCTCAGAGGCCTGCTGGACCGCTTCCTCTCTGATCCCGGCATCCACCAAACGCTGACTCCGCACTGCCTTACTAATTGAACTTTCAATCGTCTCTTTGGTGAAGAGATCGGCGGCATTGCGAGCTCGAAATTCAGGCCGTCCATCCTTGAGCAAGTCGGGCGGCAGGATCACGTAGCCATCAATGTCATGCCTCTGGATTCTTGATTCGAGATCCTTCTTTACATCTTCGAGAGAGCGGTCACCGAGTGTTGCCTCTTCGACAACAAAGCTCGCTTCGGTCATGCGGCCGGCTTGTTTCATCTGGTCCTGTGACGCCCCCGGTCCGACCGCCGGTTGCACTGGCGGACGCGGTGTCTCACGTTGAGCCGGGCGCTCTCTGCCCGTCTGCAATTCTTTGGCGACGCGCGCGTACAGTTTGCCGGTTTGATCGATAATGACTACGCGGGTGGGACCGCCCGATTTCATCCCCATCAGCAGGGCGGGGACAACCGTGAACGCACCCATTAGCACTGGCCCAAGGATCGTGGCGACCACGAAAAACTTCGTGCGCACGCGTTGGATGTATTCGCGTTTGACGACCGCGAAAAGTTTCTTCATGCCGCTTCCCTCACCTTTTCGATGAAGATGTCGTGCAAGGTCGGCTCGACTAACTCGAATTTGCTGATAACCACACCTGAATCGACTAAACGTTTCAGTAATAATTGCGGGCTCACGCCGGGCCCAAGCAGCACTTCCAGGTCATCGCCGACGCGGCGCATACTCGCCACCAGCTCCGGATCGTTTAGCAATCCATCATCACCTTCGAACTGCAAAGCCACCGCGTTGCGAGAGAAGCTGCGGCGAATCTCACGCAGCTTGCCGTCCAGGACTTTATGCGATCGATTGATCATGCAGACGTCATCGCAGAGCTTTTCGGCTATCTCCATCTGATGCGTCGAAAGAATGATGGTCTTGTTGGCGTTGCGCAGCTCAAGGATCGTGTCTTTCATTACTTCGACATTCACGGGATCCAATCCGGAAAACGGTTCGTCAAGAATCAATAGATCAGGATCGTGAATCACCGCCGTGATGAACTGGATTTTCTGCTGCATGCCCTTCGACAGTTCTTTGGTTCGCTTGTCTTTCCAATCAGTGAGTTGCAGCTTCGCGAGCCACTTATCGATGCGCGCATCGGCTTCCTTGCCGTGGATGTCTTTCAACTCTGCAAAGAACCGAAGCTGCTCGCCGACTTTCATTTTCTTATAAAGCCCGCGCTCTTCCGGTAGATAGCCGATGCGATCCTGCAAGGCGGTCGTCATTCGCTGGCCCAGCAACTCAACAGTGCCCGAGTCAGGAATCGTGATGTTGACGATCATGCGAATAGTGGTGGTCTTGCCGGCGCCGTTTGGACCAATCAATCCGAAGACGCGCCCGGGCCTTACCTGCAAGCTGAGATCGCTCACCGCGGTAAAGTCGCCGAAACTCTTGCTGATGTGATTGAGGACCAGGGTAGGTTTGGAATCATTCATGTGAGTGTTTGTTACGAGTGCAGTAGAGATGATGTTTCACCGGCAGCTAATGCATAAGCATTTTCCATTTGTCATTTGACATTTTTCGTGTGTTATTTCAGACCCTGCTCGCTAACGCGAAAACTGATGACATCGATAGCAAATGACACATGTCCAACGTCAAATGATAAATAGTTACCGCTCGATCCGAAACGACGAGTACCTTCCCGACGGCTCGAGGTGGAGTTCTTCAAGGTAGCCAACTAACGAAAAACGCGGACCCGTAGCCAGCTCGTTTCGGAACGCCTCCACGCTTTGCGGCGGACCCTCGGCTAGCGCTTCGACGCGCCCATCTTCCAGGTTCTTCACGAAGCCCACAACCTGGTGACGGGCCGCAGCACGTTGCGCAAAGAAACGAAATCCGACACCCTGCACATCGCCACTGATAAAAAATCTGCGCGCTATTTGGTTGCCCATTTGGTTTTAACTGGAAGCGCTATGTTAACGCGCCGTCACCAGCTCAACAACCGCGACCCCCCCGGGCGCGATGTTAACAGTCACGCTGTCAGACTGATTGACTGGTTTTTGAATCGCGATCGCTTGATCAGATGTCCATTCATTCGCGCTTAACATTTGCGCGCCACGCAAAGACAGCTTCACCTGAACTGATGCGCTGCGGTCGACTTGGGCCAAACCCTGCTGCGGCTTAAAGACACCGCTGTCATTGAAGAGCGTGACTACCCATCCACGTGAATTTCGATTGACGAGATATTCGACCTCGCCTTCAACCTTTACCGGCGTCGCCTCCGCGGCGAGATGGACCAGCAAGTGCGCGACAAATGGAGGGAGACGTTCGTCTTCGCCAAGCAAGCCCGGCAGAGCTACCACAATGACTCGACCGCGGCCGAGGTTGTTAACAGTGACCAGCGGATCGTGGCGGGACGACTCAATCAGGACCTTGGCCCCGTGAAGGTAAACCCGCTCGTACATGAACATCTGGCCGCTTAAATTCTGTTTTGGTTCGCCCGGCGAAAGACAATTCGCGTTATCAGCTTCGACCGCAACGTCTCCCACCAATTGGACTCCCAGCAAGTTCTCAGGCAAACCCTGGGCTTGCACCGAATCCAAAACCACCACTCCGCCTTTGCGGACATAGTCTTCTAGTTTCTGTGCCCAGCCATTGCCCCAACTGATCTGGCTGCCAACAAGTACCGCGCGATACGAATCAATCGCATCTTTGTGCGTGTCCGACGCGACCAGCACATCAAAAATATTTCCGAAGACACCGGGCACGAATGCCTGTCTCTCACCGCTCGCGGGTTCGCCTTCGCGAACTGGTCCGGGATAGTAAGCGGCGCCGAACAATTCGCGCAGCGCGCGGTCGCTGCGATTGATCTGAGAAACCTCGAACGGCCACTGCGGATAGTCAGTCATTTCCCAACCATGTGCCGGGTCGAGCAGGAACGCGATCGGAGTGTAAGGCTCGCCGCGATCGGGATGCTTCGCGGCAAAGCTCACGAACTCATCCGTGATCCGCCCGAGCGGATTCAACTGAAAAGGATGTTCCCCTGGTCCAGGTTTGAAAAACTGATCGAAGCCCTGCTCGAGGTAAATCGCCGATGCGCCCGACATGTAATACAGGTAGTAACTCTTGCGATACCACGAGAGCGATGGCCCCATCGTCGCGCCATAACGCGAATGAAAAAAATTATCCGGACCCGCGAAGTTCTGCTGTTTGGTAAACGTCGTCGCCGTATCACCAAAGTTTGGCGCGTGATAATAAAAGAATTCGCCACCATATTGCCGCACCGCACCGCGCGTGAAGGCGAGTCGCATCGCGGTCATCGGCTGCACCGCGGCCGTTTCGATGCCAAGGAACCGCACGCCCCACTCGCTTAGCGGATGAGCGAACGAAGTGCTTGAGGTTGATTGGGCCGGCAGCATCTTGTCCCACATCGGGCCCGTTTGGGTTTTGAACATCGCGCTCCACTTTCTTGCCAGCGCATCCGTGTAGAACTGGCGATGCGCCTCAAGCAATTGCGTGCGGCTCATGTTCGGAGAAATCTTCAAGTATCGAGGCGACTCGTCCCAGACGAAACCAACGCTCTCGCCTGAAATCCAGCCGAGAAATTGATCGCGCAACTCTCCGTTGAGAAGTTTCCAGGCCGCTTGCGCTTCGGCGTCAGATGCAAAATTCGCCGAGCCGTAATTGATCAAAACTGCGAACGGCGATTTCGTTTCCGCGAGATATCGACGAAAGGCGCTGCCGTCCTTCAGCAACTCCGGCAAATCATTGATGTAGACCACCGGGGCGATCAGCTTCGAATTGAAGATGGGAACGTCGCGTTTCCCCGCGTACGTCTTCACGAACTCGTCGATCGGTTCGGCATTGAAAGGATAAAGTGGTCGTTCAGCCGCGGGCTTGTCATAAAGCTGCCAGAACTCTTTCGCGATGTTCCACGGCATTAAGAAATCGCGCCCGGCAACTTTAGGCCGTGACCATTTTGTCGAAGCATTGCTCGTCGTCGATAGATCGATGAGCGGCGCAAAGGCTTCCCGTTTAGCAGACCAATCGCGCAGATAACGCATGGCCGCGAAATCGGGTTTGCGTCTGCCTTCTGGCACAAACGAAAGATCGTTGGTCAGCAGAAAGCAATCAACCTGTCGCCGCGCCTGGGCAGCGCCGTTGATCTCGATCGAGACGTGCGCGGATCCTTTTGCCAAAGTTGCAGGGGCTCCGTCCCATGTAAAAGTCCATCCCCAATACATGCTCGTCTCGTTATGGGGATCGACAATGTCAGTCGTGCCGAACTCACGACGAAAGACTTCTTTGGGCGCCATCGACATTGACACGCCCTCGCGGCTTTGCAGTCCGTATTGCGTGATTCGCACGACAAAGTTCTCGCTCTTGTTCGCCCAGTCGGCGTATCGCACCCACACTTTGTATTCACCTGCGCGCGGGATTTCGACGTCCTGCCAGATGGCGCCGTGAGTTTCGTCGGCGCTGGCCGCGACAGAATTCCATTCACTCTCGCCGCCTTGCGACCACTCGGCGGACACGCCGGGACCGCTGATGGACCAGCCGGGAGCTTTGGCTGCAGGTATTTCCAGATAAGAGGGATTCAGTTGGGGTTCATGGCGCGACGTCTCAGTGATGCCACGCATATCTTCCGCTTCGTACCAGAGGTATTCAAAATCAGACGCGGGGAGAGGGAGACGCGGAGACGCGGAGAACTGTTTTTCACAACTGGCCTCAGATCGCGCACACAGATCGACAGCCAAGAGGAGAACCAACGTCACTAGCAGCAACGCAATGGTTAGGTCTTTGCCTGATTTCGGTTTCGTATGCTCCATTGTTCGGGATGCTCGATCATTCGAACCAGTTGGCCGAGTATTCCGTCATAAGCCTGATCGAGTTCGCCTGCTTCGGCTTCAGAAATATAACCACAGCGCAGTGCGAGATCGAGCCACACGCGCGTTTCCTCACCCTCTCCTTCTGAGTCGCTCAACTTGCTCTTAAAGTATGCAGGGTACCGCCGCTTGCGCCAGGCTTCACCAATATTTGAACAAACGGATCGTGAAGAACGGCGAATCTGGTCAACCATTGAGAATCTTTCCTCGCTCGGAAAGCGCTTGGTAATTTCGAATATTCGCATCGCCGCATCAATTGCGGCTTGATACACTCGTAGCTCTTTGTAACTTCTGATATTTGCCATTCGTATCAGCCTCCTCTGGTCAATTTTCACCGCGTCGCCGTGTCCGCGTGTCTCCGCGTCTTATTAACTGAGTTGCCAATGCTTAATAACGCTACTTGGACGGATCAGCATCAGGATCTCCAGCAGCAAACTGTCTCTAATCCAGAACAGCAGTATCGCCTCCACCGTAAAAAACAGAACCAACGACCAGCGCCAACCTAACTTAATGGCCAGAGAGAACCCGATTGCGCAACAAAAAATATCGCCGAGCGAATTCAGCACGGTGTCGCCCTGATAGCCGAGCGCGGCGGTCGCCTCGCGATAGCGTTGGATGACCGTGTTGGAATTCTCAATCATCTCCCACGCCGATTCGATCGCGATGACCATCACCAGACGCCAACTCGCCGACAGGTTGCGGACCAATAATGCGAGCACGCCCGCGAACATTACTCCATGAAGCAAGTGCGTGAAACTGTATGGATCGAGAAAAAGTTGAGAGGTTTGCGGACTCCAGGCGTCGCTGGTCCAGAGAAGGTTCGGACACGAGGTGCAGGTCCAAAGACGGCCCTGGCGATGCAACTCAAACGCGGTGGCAATCAGGATTAAGGCGATGACCAGAGGCGGCCACCCATGCCTGCGGATGGAAGCAGCGGTGTGGATAGGGCGATTCGTTGGCTCAGCCAAGGGCGTCCAGGCATTCAGCGAGGTTTCGCTTGCGGCAAGTGAACATCGGCGTATCGCGCAGGGTGAAGCAACTCGCTTTCGTCTCGCGCAACTCCTGGAAAAGATCGAGAAAATCAGCGGGCTTGTTGGTTTCGAATGCGACCACGAATTCCTGATCGTCAAGACCGAAGGAATAAGTTGTGTGCAGTTTTACCGATCGATATTTCGATCCGATCCGCAGGTTCTCTTCCATCATTTCATGTCGCTGTTCCTGCGGGCGCGTGTACCATTCACGCGTGCGCAGCAGCGGACAAACGAACAGGTACTCGGACTGTCCGGGCACGATGTGGGTGCGATCTTCGCCCTGGGCCTCGCATTCTTTTTCGATGTACATCGATCGTTTGGTCATCGACAAAAGCGAGTGCGTCGGTTCGACGTACTTGGCCATCTCGGTCTGATTCAAACGTCCGGTCATTGCCTGCATCGGATCGAGATCGGTTCCGATCCGCCAGATCAGGAAGTCGGCGCTGGTGCGCAAACCGACGGTCGAATAACTGTGAATCATCAGCGAGGGGCGAAAATCATCGACGGCCGAAATGAATGCGCTCTTGCAATCGCGTTTTTCGTTTTCGCTCAATAGCCGCCAGGCGTGGCGCGCGCGATAGAAAGTGAAGTTGACGAATTGGCGAGGAAGTTTTCGTTTGTGCTCTTCGAGTTCTTCGACGTTGGGAGCGAGGCGCAGTGAACCACGAGCAGTACTGTTGTTTTGTTCGTGCTCGCCGCTCATAAAATTTTCCGATCCGAAAAGAACTTTGGCTCGTCTAATTGGTGCGCAAGAAATGCTTGAGTAGCGCGCACCTATTCTGCCTTTGTATTCGCCCGATAGCAACCGCCGAAGCGTTGAAACGGCCATGTTATACTCGGCGCGATTACGAGCCCGTTAACGGAGAGTTTCAATGACCAAACGTCAATTGGTGATCATCGCGGCAGGTTTACTGCTGGTGATTGTCACCGCCTGCAAAACCAATCAAACATCATCATCGCCGGCCGGGAATAGCAATAGTTCATCCGCGCCATCGACGCCGGATCGATTCGCCGCCGCACGCGTGACATACGATAAGGAATGCAGGACTTGTCACGGAACGAAGGGTGGAGGTGGACCAGTGAAGCTGGATGACGGCACCAAACTAAAAGTGCCGAGCTTCCAGGACGGACGTGCGCTGCGACATCCTGACTCCGACTATCTGAAACAGATTACGAAGGGCGGCGACGGCATGCCCGCGTTCGAGAAAAAGTTAACGCCCGAACAGATGAATGATTTGATCGGGTTTATTCGCGAAGTGTTTCAGCCAGGTCTGTCGCCGGTGAGGTAATCACGGCCGCTTGTCCCTTTTACTATTCCCGTTTCACGATTTACTATTTACCGGCCGTGCACCCATAGCTCAGCTGGATAGAGCGTCTGACTTCGAATCTTTTTTGTATCGTTTTCCTCAGTAGTCTTCAGTTGCGCTCACTAGTCTTTCTCACGTTTTTCTTGTCATATTTCCACTTCATTATTTCACTCAGTAGCCTTCCGTCGAGATGGAA
>Ga0193729_1001373_pt1 | contig 12472 bp, 8 predicted proteins | sample U1c2metaG_FD_143036 | JGI IMG/M metagenome (GOLD analysis project Ga0193729, IMG submission 143036) | Soil microbial communities from a riparian zone of the East river system, Colorado, United States - U1c2 | ecosystem: Environmental > Terrestrial > Soil > Riparian zone | place: USA: East River... | reverse complement strand
ATGCTCTCGGTCAGCAAATATTTCACCTACGGCTACATCCCGGCGCCGCACACGATTTTCGAAGACGTTCATAAGCTGGAACCCGGCGGCTATCTGTTCTTCAATCGGAACGGGCTGCACAAGGATCGCTATTGGGACATCCCGCTCGAAGACAACCCTGTGAGCGACCGCAACGTCGACGAGTGGGCCGAGGACCTGCTTGCCATCCTGCGTGATTCGGTAACGAAGCGGCTGCGCAGTGATGTGCCCGTTGGCTTATTTCTCTCCGGCGGTCTCGATTCGAGCACTGTCACCGCGCTCGCGGCGCAACAATCCGGCAACCGGCTTCACAGTTTTTCGATCGGGTTCGATGATCCGAGTTATGACGAGTCTCCGTACGCGCGGCGCATCGCGGAACTCTTCGAAACTGAACATCACGAGGAGATCTTAACTCTGAGCCAGGCAACGGAGCTATTTCCGCGGATCATGCGTTCACTCCATGAGCCGTTGGCGGACGCTTCGATCATTCCGACTTACGTGCTTAGTCGATTAGCCGCACAGCATGTTAAAGTTGTTCTCGGGGGAGATGGCGCGGATGAGTTGTTTGCCGGCTATCCGGCTTTTCAGGCTCATAAGGTGGTGCAGAACCTTTCGTTCTTGCCCATCGGTTGGCGTGATTGGCTCCGTCCGTTCATCCAACGGCTGCCGGTTTCGCATCGTTACGCTAGCGTCGAGTTTCTCATGCAGCAGTTCGTGAAGGGCCTCGGGCTCTCGCCAGAAGTGCGCTTCCTCCTCTGGATGGGCTGCTACGGCAACGTGGAGAAGAAGCAGCTTTTGTCCGTCGACTTACAGCAACATCTCTTGCGCGAGGATGCCTTCGAGGACATTTCGGCGCACATTCGACAGAGCGGATTGAAGGGAGACTTTCAGCGGCTGCAATACTTGTGCATGAAGCTCTATCTTCAGGACGATGTCCTGTTGAAAGTGGACCGCGCGAGCATGGCGCATTCGCTGGAAGTGCGCGTGCCTTTTCTAGATCGCGACGTGGTCGAATACGCATCCCGGATTCAGCCCGCAGATAAATTGCGTGGCCTAACGACCAAGTATGTTTTGAAGCGAGCGGTCCGGCGCCTCTTACCGAATGAGATCATTCATCGGCGCAAGACAGGATTCATGATGCCGGTCGCGGTGTGGCTGAACCAGAACATGCGAGAGACCATCGAGGATCTCTGTTCTCCCGCAGCCGTCGCTGAGACTGGCCTCTTCGACGCCAGCTTCGTCCGGCAAATCCTCGACGAACATTTTCAAGAGCGGCGAGATCACCGGAAGCACATTTACCCGCTGCTCTGTTTCATGGCGTGGTTCCGTAACCACGCGACTTAAGCTCGCTTCTGCGGCAGCCAGATCGATGTTGGAGGCGGCGACAGCGCTAAAGAATTAGCTAAAGGTGAGCCTCGGCATCACGCCTTCTGATAGCCTTTTCGTAGAAAGAGTGGAGTCAGCGAACTGCGCATGAACGTGGGTTGCTGGAGCCAAATCTTTCGATTTCTAAGATCATCCTGGCCGACAACCGCTTTTTCAATTTGCTTTCGCCGGCTTCGTCGACATAAGTAAAGACGCGGGGTGGAGCAGCCTGGTAGCTCGTCAGGCTCATAACCTGAAGGCCGCGGGTTCAAATCCCGCCCCCGCAACCAATCTTCCACCGTTTTGAGGCGACCGCGGTTTGCTTTCCCCGCGACCATGGTTCCTGTTTTCGGCATGCCTCGGAAAAGTTTGGTCCACGCGAAAAGCGGCAAAGTTATTGTCGGGACGGCCAGCTGGTCCGATCCGGGTTTTGTTCAGCATTGGTATCCCAAGGGAATGCGCGCGCATGAGCGGCTTGGGTGGTACGCGCAACACTTCGAGATGGTTGAAGTGAATTCGACGTTTTATTCCGTGCCCGATTTGCGAATGGTCGAGCGCTGGTGCATCACCACGCCGGATCGGTTTATGTTCGATGTAAAGCTGCATCAGCTCTTTTCGTTTCACTCGACAGCCGCAAAATTGTTGCCGCCAGATTTGCAACAGCGTGCAGAGACCGATGGAAAAGGCAAAGTAACGCTCACGCCGGGTTTGGAGGAAGCGATGCTCGATCTCTTTTTGCGCTCGATGTCGGTCCTCCGCTCAGCTGGGAAACTTGGCGTGTTTCTCTTGCAGCTCTCACCTGCATTTTCGCCGCGCGTGCACAAACTGGAAGAGCTCGAGCATTTGATCGGGATACTGCGGGATTATCGATTGGCGATGGAATTTCGAAATCGCAACTGGGTGACCGGCGATCAGTTAAAATCGACAATAGATTTCCTGAAGCGCCGCAGAGTGGCCTTTGTGAATGTCGATGCGCCGGCGGCTGATCATTTCACAATCATGCCGTCGGATGTGAATGAAATCACGAACCAGGGCTTTGCTTACCTGCGGCTGCATGGACGAAACGCTCGCGCTTATATCACCGGGAAAACCGTAGCCGCGCGTTTCAATTACGATTACCGCGACGATGAGATTCGTGAAGTGGCAGAGCGCAGCAGACAACTCGCGCGCAAAGCAGACGAAGTGCACGTTGTGTTTAATAATAACGCACTCGATTACGCGCCCCAGGCGGCAGCGCGTTTACGCACGGCGCTCGGACAGCTCATCCCGGCGATGCCGCAGACACCCGAGCTCTTTTAGTTTAGAGTTTAATCGTGCAGGAAACGCCGCCAACGGCAGGGCCCGTTTACCAGTCACGGTTGCCACGGCGGCTGGCTCGCCTGAAGCGCTGGCTGGTCGCCCATCACATGACGTTGATGACGATTGCGGACACACCGCATTCCATCGCTCTCGGCTCGGCCATAGGAATTTTTTTTGGCTTCACACCGCTCTATCCGCTCAAAACCATATTATCGATTGCGATCGCGTGGGTTCTTCGTTGCAACAAGATCGCGGCTGCGATCGCCGTTACTCTCCACGACGCGTTAATTTTTGCGATGCCTGCGATCTATTTCGCGGAATATAAACTGGGTTGCCGGGTCCTGGGTCGACCTCCGCCGCGCCGCATCCGGTTCAGTCTTTTTGCGCTGCACGATTACCTGCACTGGCATGTATTTTCGCGGGTCGTTTGGCCCACTTTTTGGCCTGCGTTTGTCGGGTCACTCTTCCTTGCCATTCCTTCAGCAATCATCATCTATTTCTTAATCCGAATGCTGGTGAGCCGCGCGCGGACGCCTCAGAAAAGCGTCTAAGTGAGCAAGTTTGGCGCCGCGATCAGCGTTTTTTCCACCTGCATGTGTTGCGAATCGGGATGCGCTGATTAAGGTGCTGCGGTTCGAAGGTTCTTATGCACTTTTCACGCCGATTTTTTATCGTCTTTTTCGCTTTTCTTGCGAGCGCAGCCGTTCTCCGTTCGGCTGCCGCAGCACAAGCATTTATTATCGTCGATGCACAGACGGGCTGTATTTTCGAAGAGCAAGAGCCCAGAAGAAAACTGCAAATTGGCAGTCTGACAAAAATCGCCACCGCGAGCGTTGTGCTTGATTGGGCGGAACGGAAATCAGGCGACCTTAATCAGCTGGTTACGATTCCGCAGGAGGCGTTTGCCGGGAGCCTGGAAAATAACATCGGCTTTCAGCCGGGCGACAGCATCACGCTGCGTGATCTTCTCTACGCCGCGCTCGTGCAATCGGACAACATTGCGGCGTACACGCTGGCGCACCACGTTGGCTCACAGTTAGGATCGCTCCTGCCCAGTGACGCTGGCTCGAAACTGACGCCGGTGGATGCGTTCGTTGCCCAGATGAATGCGTTGGCGAAGCAGCTCAAGATGGAGCGCACGCGCTTTGTTAATCCGCATGGTATCGACTACAAGGTGAAGCCACTGCCGTTTTCAACAGCGGAAGATATGGCGCGCCTGACCCGTTATGCGATGAACAAAGCGAGCTTCCGTTTTTATGTGTCGCAAAGGCAGCGTCAAATTTCGTTCGATCGCGCTGGGCATCGATTCAATTATGCGCTTCGCAACACGAACGAACTTCTCGGGAAAAATGGCATCGACGGAGTTAAGACTGGCCGCAGCGCCCGAGCAGGCGACTGTCTGATTCTAACCTCCAATCGCGAGCCAGAGGTCGTGACCCAAGGCAAGGCGGTAACTGTGTATCCGCGCCGTTTGATCGTGGTGCTGCTCGGCAGCACGAATCGATTCGGTGAGGGTGTCGGCCTTGTGCAACGCGGGTGGCAGCTCTACGATCAGTGGGCCGTTACCGGCCGTCTTGTCGATTCAAAAAAATTGCTCTAATCGAGCGATTACGAAAATGAAGCCACGAATTGGCGTTTTGACCAGCGGTGGCGATTGCCCTGGACTGAACGCGGTCTTGCGCGGGGTGGTGCTCGCAGCGGAAAAGCTCGGCTGGGAAGTGGTCGGTTTTCGCGACGGTTTCGAAGGACTTCTTCCCCCGGGCGATCATGTGATTCTGGATCGCAAAAGCATTAATGGGATCATGGCTCTGGGAGGCACAATCATCGGTACCACCAACCGCGGCCATTTTGTCGCAAAAGTCGGCGCAGGTGAGCGCAGCATCGTTCCGGCAGAAGTAATCGAGCATGCCCGGCAGGTTTTGAATGAGCTCCGCGTGAAAACCTTGATCGTTATAGGCGGGGACGGTTCGATGGTCACCGCGCAGCAATTGCAAGAGGCGGGCATCAATTGCATCGGCGTCCCGAAAACGATCGACAATGATCTTGAAGCGACGGCGATGACGTTCGGCTTTGATTCCGCGGTAGCGATGGTAATGGATGCGCTCGACCGATTACACACCAGTGCCACGAGCCACAAACGCGTCATGGTTGTGGAAGTGATGGGACGCCATGCCGGCTGGATCGCATTGCACGGTGGAATTGCCGGTGGCGCGGATATCATTTTGATTCCGGAGATCCCGTTTGATTACGACAGGATTGCGACTGCGATTAAAGCGCGCGATGCCGCCGGCTATCTTGGCTCGCTGGTTGTCGTGGCAGAAGGCGCGAAACCAAAAGACGGCCAGCAAGTCATGCGCGAGACGAAGGATGGCGAATTTCGGCTCGGCGGCATGGGCGAAATCGTTGCGCGTGAAATTGCGCAGCGCACCGGCAAAGAGACGCGCTCCTGTGTCCTTGGGCATCTACAGCGCGGAGGTGCGCCCACCACGCTCGACCGAATTCTCGGTACGCGCTTCGGTGTGAAAGCAGTGCAACTGGCAAACGAAGGACACTTCGGATCGATGGTCAGCTATCAAAATTATCAGGTACGCCATGTGCCGATCGCCGAGGCGGTGAACCGGTTACGACTCGTCCCGCCCAACGGGGAGATGGTACAGACCGCTCGTGACGTTGAAATTTCGTTCGGCGACTGAAATCGTCATCTCGCCGAGCGCAGCGGCCGTAACCCGCCAGGTGCAGCATCAAGGCGAGTGGGATAGTATACAGCTGGTCAATGACGCAAAGTGCTGCGCACGCCCAAAGCACCGATTCGGTGCTGATGATCCGCCCCGGCCGGTTTTATCCCAATCCGGAAACGGCGGCAGATAATGCGTTCCAACGTGATGCCAATCGCGACTTAGATGCGTTGACGCTAGTCGCGAGAAACGAATTCGACGCGGCCGTGCAAATGCTGCGCACGGCCGGGGTAAACGTGCATGTCTTTGAAGACACAGCTGAGCCGGAAAAGCCAGACGCGGTTTTCCCCAACAACTGGATGTCGACGCATCATGATGGGCGAATCGCGCTTTTCCCGATGTATTCACCCCTGCGGCGACGCGAGCGTCGACAGGATATTGTCGAGGAACTATGTAAGCACTATCGGGTCACCGACGTGATCGATTACTCGGCGTTCGAGGATGAAGGTTGCTGCCTGGAAGGCACAGGCAGTCTTGTGCTCGATCACCTGAATAGATTTGCGTACGTCTCGCTCTCAAATCGTTCCAATCCCAAGGTGATCCAACGCTTTGCCGATGATTTCAGCTACGAGCCGGTCATCTTCACCAGCATCGGCTCCAATGGCCAGTCGATCTATCACACCAACGTGATGATGTGCATCGGAACGGCCTTCGCGACGGTTGGTCTGGACATGATACCGAACAAAGCCGAGCGGCAACAGGTGCGATCGCGCTTGGAGAAGACCGGAAAGGAGATCGTTGAGTTATCGGCAGATCAGATCGCGAACTTCGCCGGCAATGCAATTGAACTACACAATAAAAGTGGCGAGAAGCTGCTGGTGCTTTCCAGCCGTGCCGCTCGAGCATTGACTGAGGAACAACGCAAAACGCTGACCGGCTACGCGCGGCTCTTGCCGCTTGAACTCCCTACGATTGAACTTGGTGGCGGGAGCGCCCGCTGCATGATGGCGACGATTCACCTGCCGCCGCAGTTGTAGCGTCGCACGACGCCGGCCACGTCACCTTGCGTTTCCGTGACAAATGCCTGCAGCGAAGGCGACGCCTCCGCGTACCATTAGACTGAAGCCACCGGATTCGTTCGTCTAAATGCGCTCTGCCCGGTCGGCTCGCGAAAGAGAACATTGTAATCGGCATTCGAATTAAACGGCGGATCGAGATAAACAAGATCGACGCTCGCATCGGGAAATTCTTTCCGGTCGGAAAGCCATTTTAGATTGTCGCCAAAATATAGCCGATTCATTCAGGGAAACGGAGCACAATAACAGATTCCTCCCGCCTTCACCACACCGGTTACGGCGCGGCAGGCGACTTCGCTCGGAATGACAAGTAGGGACAGCAGCCTCTCCGCGAGCGAGAGCACGCGCTACCCTTACGACTGGCGGTTATCGATCTTTATGTGCTCGACGGGGCAGCGTAAAATGTGAATGAATCGCATCGGAACATGTCGGCCGAGATCAAGAAGGAGATCCAGCTCGAGATCGCCCATGTTCTGTTCATCGACATTGTCGGTTATTCAAAACTTTCGATTAACGAGCAACACGCAGCTGTCGATGAACTAAATGAACTAGTTCGGGCCTCAGAGCAATTTCAGAGGGCTGAAGCCGCGGGTCGCTTAATTAAAATTCCAACCGGCGACGGCATGGCGTTGGTCTTTCACACCAGCCCGGAAGCGCCGGCGCAATGCGCAGTCGAAATCACTCACGTCCTCGAAGAGCATCTCCGCTTACAACTTCGGATGGGCGTGCACAGCGGCCCCGTTCGCGGCGTGATAGATGTGAACGGTCATGCAAATCTTGCCGGTGCTGGCCTCAACATCGCGAAGCGGGTGATGGATTGTGGGGATGCCGGGCACATTCTTCTTTCCAAGCATGTCGCCGAGGACCTCGAAGAATACGAACAATGGCGGCCGCTTCTGCACGATGTTGGCGAATGCGAGGTGAAACATGGGGTCCGCATCACGATTGTAAACCTTTACACGGATCAATCAGGCAATCCGCGGCTGCCCAAAAAGTTCCAAGCTCTGAAGAAGCACCGAGCGCGAGTGCGCTGGGCGGCGGCGCTGGCAGCGTTGCTCGCGCTCGTCGCAATCGTCGCCGGGATCGCAATGATTTCCCGTCATCGCACGGGATTAACGCTGGCTGCGCAGGAAAAAAGCATAGCCGTGCTGCCATTTGAGAATCTGAGCGCAGATAAAGAGAACTCTTACTTCACCGATGGCATCCAGGACGAGATCATCACGCGACTGGCGAAGATCGGCAAGCTGCGAGTGATCGCGCGGAGTTCTACGGTGCGTTACAAAACGAAACCGGAAGACTTATCCGAAATCGCGCAGCAGCTCGGCGTGACAAACTTCCTCGAAGGGAGCGTGCAGAAAGTGGGCGAGCGCGTGCGGATCAACGTGCAGCTGGTTCGCGCAAATGCGAATGACCACCTTTGGGCGGAGATCTACGATCGGACGCTGGCGGACATTTTCGCAGTCCAAAGCGAGGTCGCGACCGCGGTCGCGGCCGCTCTCCAATTGGAACTGAGCGGCCGCGAACGAACCGTCGTCGCGCAGAAACCCACTGACAATCTGGCGGCTTACGACGCTTATCTGCGCGGGCTTGATCTTAACTCGCGCGCTTGGACCCGTGAGAATCGAGTTCAAGCCTCGGACGTGTTTCAAGAAGCGGTGCGTCTCGATCCAAAATTTGTCCAGGCTTGGTCGGCGCTCTCCCAGATAAATGCCTGGCTTTATTTTTCTCAACTCGACCCCACCCCGCAACGGGCTGAGACCGCACGCTCCGCCGCGGAAACGGCCACGCGCCTCGATCCTTCATCTCCCGAGACGTGGCTAGCGAATGCCTACCATCGTTATCTCGTGCAGCGGGATTGGAACGGTGCGCGTATCTTGTTTGAAAAGATTCACGAGCAAGCGCCGAGCAATAGTGAAGCGCTCGTTGCTTTGGCCCGCGTCTCGCGAAGGCAGAATCGCTGGAAGGACAGTCTTCGGTTTTTCGAAGCAGCCGCCAAACTGAACCCACGCGATGCTTTTCTTTGCAAGGACCGCTGCGACGCCTTCATAATGCTGCGTCAGAATGGCCCCGCGCAGCAGATGATCGACCGCGCGTTGGAAATCAAGCCCGATGATTTCGAGTTACTGGTCGACAAAGCCTGGTTCTTGGACTGGGAAGGGAATCTGCCCGCAGCCCAGTCGGTGATCGATAAACTTGCCTCAGCGCCACAGACTGATGACCTCGTCGATCTGGAGGTCAATCACTTCGTTCTCAGACGGTCCTACGAGGAAGCGGAGAATTTGCTTCTCAAACAGCTTGCCAAAAGCAGTTCGCGCACCGCAGTCGCGAATGCCACTTCACGACGGGCTCTCGGTTGGGTCCAATCGTTAGCGGGCAAAAAGGAGAAGGCGCAACGAACTTGCCTGCAGGCGAAAAGCGAACTTGAGGCCGTGCGGCGGGAACAAGCCACAAATCCATGGATTGCGGGAACGCTGGGATATGTCGAGGCGGCGCTGGGCAATAAAGAAGCCGCTTTACGCGAGGGCGAGCGCGGGGCCTCGCTTTGGCCCGCGTCGGAGGATCCCGTGTACGGCCCCAGCTGCGAGGAAGCTCTGGCAGGCATCGAAGCTTTGGTTGATGAGCCCGACCGGGCACTGGCGCGGATCGAACGTTTGCTCACGACGCCGTATCTAAATCCGCTAAATCAGGCTGGCCTGCGACTAGACCCTATTTGGGACCGCTTGCGATCGCATCCGCGTTTCAAAGCGATTGTGGAAGGTCCGGAGCCGAAAACGATCTACCACTAGCGCCCGTCGTCTCCGAAATGACCCGCGCTTCGAAAAAATCGTCGCTTCCTTCGCGCCGAAGGAAAAACCTTAGGCGATGCAGCGGCGCTTAGCACAAACGTCCCTACATCAAGAGCCAACCTTGCGAGGTGCGATTGTCGATCTTATATTTTGATGGCGTCAATCAACACGAAGGAATCTTATGTCAACGACAATTGCAGCTCCGAAAAAAGCGCCGGCGGCCGAAACGGATTTTCTCCCGCTGCAGGGCACTGATTACATCGAATTTTATGTCGGCAACGCAAAACAAGCGGCGCATTTTTACAAGACAGCGTTTGGCTTTCAATCGCTCGCTTATTCCGGACCGGAAACAGGCACGAAAGAGAAAGCGAGCTACGCGATTCGGCAGAACAATCTTACGTTGGTGCTAACGACTCCGATCCGTCCAAATAACCCGATTGCCGATCACGTTTATAAACATGGCGATGGCGTGAAGGCGCTCGCATTGACGGTGGAGGACGCAACTTCCGCGTGGGAAGAAACGACGAAGCGCGGCGGCAAAAGTTTTATGAAGCCGACGACGTTGTCAGATGATGATGGCGAACTGGTGATGAGTGGGATTCACACTTACGGCGAAGTGGTTCATCTGTTTATCGAGCGAGACAATTATCGCGGGACGTTCATGCCGGGCTTCCGAAAATCGGAGTCGGCCTATAATCCGCCTCAGACGGGCTTGCAGTATGTCGATCATTGCGTGGGTAATGTCGGTTGGGGTCAGATGAATCCGTGGGTGAAGTTTTACGAGGATGTCATGGGATTCCGGAACATTCTCACCTTCGACGACAAAGACATCTCGACTGAATACTCGGCGCTCATGAGCAAAGTGATGAGCAACGGAAATGGCTTCGTGAAATTTCCGATCAACGAGCCGGCCGAAGGCAAAAAGAAATCGCAGGTGGAAGAATACCTGGAGTTTTACGATGGCGAGGGTGTCCAGCACATCGCCATGGCCACAAAGAACATCGTGAAAACCGTAACCGAATTGGAGAAGCGCGGTGTCCAGTTCCTAAAGATTCCATCGACTTATTATGACACGTTGCCGGATCGCGTTGGTCACATCGATGAAGACCTCGAGCCGTTAAAGCGGCTGGGCATTCTGGTCGATCGCGATAACGAAGGTTATTTGCTCCAGATATTCACCAAACCGGTGGAGGACCGGCCGACGCTTTTTTTCGAAATCATCCAGCGCAAGGGCGCGAAGAGTTTCGGGAAAGGTAATTTCAAAGCACTATTCGAAGCACTGGAGCGAGAACAGGAAGCCCGAGGGAATTTATAAAGGAGGATCGAAATGCCGTACTATCAAAAGCTTGGCGAAATTCCGCGAAAACATCATATTTGGTTTCATCGCAACGGCGCGGCGCCCACTTATAAAAACGAAGGCATCGCCTACGAGCATGTCTTCACGACGCAAGGATTCGACGAGGCTTATTCGATCATGTATCACTTGCGTCCGCCGACGCGCGTCCGCAATGTCGAGCTGATCAAGCATTGGCAGCCGAAAAAAGTCACAGACAGCCCGCTGCGCCATCATCATTTAAAGACAGCGAACATTCCGCGGCGCGGCGATCTTTACACGAGCCGGATCCCGATGTTGTTCAATCAAGACATGACCGCGTACCGCGCGAAACCGGCGAAAGCCTACGACAAGTTCGAGTATTACAAGAACGGCGGCGCGGACGAAATCATCTTCGTCTTTCACGGGGGCGGCGTGCTCGAATCCGTTTTCGGCAAGCTGCCTTATCGTGCCGAAGATTACATTGTCATCCCGCGCGGCATCACGTACCGGCTGGTTCCCGACAAGGTCGAAGAGGAAGATTATCTCATTCTTGAATCAGCCGGCCCAGTGCGGATTCCGCAGCGTTACTTAAATCATGAAGGCCAAATCAAGATGGGCGCGCCGTATTCGGAGCGCGATCTCCATGCGCCATCGGACTTGATCACCATCGACAAAGAGGAAGATGTCGATGTTTTAGTGAAAGACGGTCCACGCTTCACGCGCGTGACGCTTGGGCATCATCCCTTCGATGCAGTCGGATGGGATGGTTATCTCTATCCGTTCACGTTTAACGCACAGGATTTCGAGCCGATCACCGGCACGGTGCATCAACCGCCGCCGATCCATCAAACGTTTGAGATTCGCGGTTACGTCGTTTGCACATTTGCGCCTCGCCTGCTCGATACCCATCCCGAGGCCGTCAAAATTCCGTGGGTGCACGACAATGTGGAGGCGGATGAAGTGCTGTTTTATGTGCGTGGAAATTTTGGTTCGCGACGCGGCATCGAGAGTGGTTCGATCACGCTGCATCCGCGCGGTATTCCGCACGGCCCACACCCGGGGACAATCATGGCAAGCAAGAACGCAACTCGCACCGAAGAACTCGCCGTGATGTTCGATACACAACACACGCTCGAGCTCACGGAAGAGTCGCTCGCACTCGACGATTCAAAATATCCCGAGAGCTGGCTCGACTAAAAACCAAGCCAAGCTGACGCCACGACGTGAAGGTAGAAAACGAAATAGTGAGAGACGCCGCGTTCACTGAAGATTTTCTGCCGGCGAGCGCTAAGATCGACAATCGCAAGTTGGAGATGCTGGAAGATGCCTATCGTAATTTGCTCGAAGCGATTGGCGAGGATCTCGACCGTGAAGGATTGCGTCGCACGCCGCTCCGCGCGGCGCAGGCTTTAGAATTTCTCACCCAGGGCTATCGGCAGGATCTCGAGGAGATTATCAACGATGCCGTGTTTGCTTCCGACGCGAGCGAAATTATTTTAGTCAAAGACATCGAACTATATTCGCTGTGCGAGCATCATCTGCTTCCGTTCATCGGCCGGGCTCACGTGGCTTACATTCCAAACGGAAAAGTGATTGGCCTTTCCAAGGTGGCGCGCATTGTCGATGTTTTCGCGCGGCGCTTACAAATCCAGGAAAATCTCACCACTCAAATCGCCGAGTCACTGATGGGATGTCTCGAACCGTCCGGCGTAGCAGTCGTCGTGGAAGCGAAACATCTCTGCATGATGATGCGCGGCGTGGAAAAGCAGAATTCCGTGATGAAGACCTCCTGTTTGCTTGGCACTTTTAAAGACGACGCACGAACGCGCTCCGAATTTCTCTCACTCCTCAAGGATTAGTGCGGAGGATAGCCTTCCAGGCTGTCTCGGCCGACAGTCATCTTGCCTGTCGAGTTGGTATTCGTCAGGCTGGAAGCCT
>Ga0193729_1001372_pt1 | contig 12477 bp, 14 predicted proteins | sample U1c2metaG_FD_143036 | JGI IMG/M metagenome (GOLD analysis project Ga0193729, IMG submission 143036) | Soil microbial communities from a riparian zone of the East river system, Colorado, United States - U1c2 | ecosystem: Environmental > Terrestrial > Soil > Riparian zone | place: USA: East River... | reverse complement strand
AGATCGACATTTTTCTCCCGAGCGAGTTTGACGATCTCGTCCGAGGGTTCGCCCAACGCCAGGACTGCGTCGCAGGAAAAGCCCTCCGCGGTCAGCTCACGAACGCGCTTTTCCAAATAGGCGCGGTCCTCCTTCATCTCTTCGCTCTCGGCCAGTTGAAGTTGATTAAAGTTACGCGCCACCCACCCATCTGCGACATGAACCAGGAGCAGCTTTGCGCCAGCAATGCGCGCAAGCGGCCTGATGTGGGCAAGAATGGTCTCATCGGCCGAGCTGTTTTCGACCGGGATGAGAATGTGCTTATACATGACGGGAATGACGAAGCACGAATGACGAATGACGAATTAATGATCGAAGACTAAATGACCATGACTGCCAAATCGCGTCTCGGCTTTCTCGTTTTATTGTTACTTCAGAATTCGTCATTCGTGCTTCGTCATTTTATTCACTTTGGTATTGGCAGCCCAAGAAAACTGTAGAACGCGTTGAGAACGGAAGCCGGTAAAAACGTGTCCAGCAGCAGCTTCACATTCAGCACGATGATAATGCCGGCAGTTGTCCAGCCGAGAATTTTTATCCAAGCGCGGTTTGCGAACTCTTCCATTTTCGCTTTCTCGCTCGTAAATCGCATCAGCGGCCAAACAGCGAAACCGAGTTGCATGCTTAAACAGACCTGACTGGCAATAAGCAGTTCCGTCGTTTTGCCTTCGCCGAAAACTCCGATCACGATCACTGCTGGCACAATGGCAATCAGTCGCGTAATCAGCCGTCGCAGCCATGGCTTAATGCGGAAGTTGAGAAATCCCTCCATCACGATCTGACCGGCGAGCGTGCCGGTGAGCGTGGAGTTTTGCCCGGACGCAAGCAGCGCCACCGCAAAAAGGATGCTCGCCACCCCAACGCCGAGCAGCGGACTAAGCAATCTGTATGCGTCCTGAATTTCGGCCACCTCCTGGTGTCCGGACCAGTGGAAGGCGGCGGCCGACAAAATCAAAATTGCCGCATTAATGAATAGCGCCAGCATGAGCGCAGCACTTGAATCGATTGTGGCAAACTTGATCGCTTCCCGTCTGCCCTGTGGCGTTTGCTCGAACTTGCGTGTCTGCACAATAGACGAGTGCAAATAGAGATTGTGCGGCATCACTGTGGCGCCCAAAATCCCGATGCTGACGTAGAGCATTTCCTGGTTTGAGACGATGTGAGGACCCGGGATAAATCCAAGAAGAACGCCGGTAATGCCCGGTTTAGAAAAGATCAACTCAGCGGTGAAGCAACCGCCGATAATAACGATCAGGGTGATGACAATCGCTTCGATGTAACGAAAGCCCTTCGTTTGAAGATACAATACCAATAGCACATCGGATGCTGTGATCAGGCAGCCCCACACCAACGGAATGCCGAAAAGAAGCTGCAACCCGATCGCTGAGCCGACGACCTCGGCCAGATCGCACGCAGCAATTGCGATCTCACAAAGAACCCATAAAAACCAGACGGTCGGCCTTGCGTAATGATCGCGGCAGGCCTGCGCCAGGTCGCGTCCCGTGGCAACGCCAAGCTTGATGCATAAATGCTGAAGCAGGATCGCCATCAGATTGGAGATCATGACGACGGCCAGAAGCGCGTAACCAAACCGCGCGCCACCGGCTAAATCCGTAGCCCAATTGCCGGGGTCCATGTAGCCTACTGCGACCAGAAATCCCGGGCCAGTGAACGCCGCCAGTTTCCTCCAGAATGAAGGCGTCCCCGGAACTACAATGCTTCGGTGGACTTCTGGGAGCGACACTTGGCCAGCGCTTCGGCGCCACGCCGCGGCTGTCTGCTCCCTCGCGATATTGTCCGATCTACTCACGAGCGCACCTGTTCTTTAGAATTAGGTTAACCAAACTTATTTTTATCGCATTATAAGTTTATTCGTCCACAATTATTTATTTGTTTGACTATTTCATCCTGATTTTTACTTTCGGAGCATGCGCCGCAAGAAAACGTCCTACCCCGCGCTCGGCAGTTCCACCGCGGTCGAGGATTACTTGGAACGCATCCTCGAACTGATTAACTCCAAAGGATACGCCCGCGTGGTGGACATCGCGGCCGCCTTAAAAATTTCCCAGGCAAGCGTGACCAACATGGTTCAGAGACTGGACGCCGAGGGTCTGCTGAAATACGAAAAGTATCGCGGACTTATTTTGACGGCGACCGGTAAGAGCCTGGCCCATAAAATCGCCCAACGGCACAAACTTCTGACTGATTTTCTGGGACTGCTTGGCCTCGACGACCGCGTCATTTATCATGATGTGGAAGGAATGGAGCATCACATTAGCACCCCCACATTGCGCGCAATTGAAGCTCTCACCGCTCAACTGCGACGCCGACCGGCGTTGCTGGCGGAATTGCAAGGTGCAATTGCATAGGCGACCCATGAAAAAGAAAAAGATTTCATCGCGTCGTGCCGCGATTCCCGTTCGAGCGCTTGATTTCGTGATGTATAACACGAAAAACATTCGCCGTGCCCGTGCCTTTTATCAGAAGCTTTTTGGGCTCAAGCGCGGAGACGAGTGGAATGATTTCTGGAGTGAGTTCGCCACCGAACCGTTGACGTTCAGTCTCAACGGCACGGCACATAAACGCCATCCCGACTGGGACTGGAGTGGGCCGGCGTGTGTCGCGCTAGCGGTGGATGACGTTCGCGCTGCGATTGATATTTGCCGCAGACACCGCGTCAAAATCCTCATCGAACCAGTCGAGACACGCGTATGCTGGATGGCATGGATTGCGGATCCGGATGGCAACCGGATTTGCCTGCATTCACGCAAAGATGGGACAGCGGGATAAGGACTATGCCTTGCCAGCTGCAGGGACTGTCGACGCCGTGTTGGGGCTCTTTTCAAAATGAAGTTGATTTACACGGCGACCGTCGCTTTGAGAAACTGTAACGATATAGTCGCCGATCTTGACCTGTTCACCTTGTTTGGGCAGGTGACCGAGCAGGTGTGTCACGTAACCGCCTATGGTACTCACGTCTGCGCTCTCCAAATCTAGTTTCGCGAGCTCGTTCAACTCGTAAAGGCCCAGCGCGCCGTCCACAGTGAATTCGTTAGCATTGATCTTACGAAACTCTTCCTTTTCGGAATCGAATTCGTCCTGGATATCGCCCACCAATTCCTCGAGCACGTTCTCCAGGGTTACCATGCCGACCGTTCCGCCGAACTCATCCACCACCAAGGCCAGGTGTGCATGCTTGCTCAGGAATAACTTGAGCAATTTCTCCAGTGGCATCATCTCCGGCAGGGGAATCAAATCCCGTTTGATCTTCAGGAGATCCGGGTGCTCCGCGCGCATCAGCGGGAGCAGTTCCTTGATGTGGATCAAGCCGATAGTGTTATCGAGGTTCCCGCGACACAGCGGGAATCGGGTGTGCCGGGATTCGATTGCCTTTTTCACATTCGCATCGAAGCCGTCTTCCAGATTGAAGTAAACGATTTCTCCGCGTGGCGTCATGATATCGCGCACTACGCGGTCACGCAGATCGAGCACGTTAAAGACAAGCTCGCGACCAAGAGGTGTGACCTCGGCGGATTTTTCGCTTTCACTAACAATCAAGCGCAGTTCTTCCTCGCTATGGGCCAGTTCTCCTGCAGCGATGGGTTCCACACGAATAAGGCGACGAAGGACCCAGTTGCTCGCCGCGTTCAGGAACCAGATGGCTGGTTTAAAGATCGCGTAAAACAATCGTAGCGGCGCGCTCACAAATAGCGCAGCTGACATGGCTTTTCGGATGGCGAGAATTTTTGGGGCCTGTTCCCCAAGCACGATGTGCAAAAACGTGATGGCAGAAAATGCCAGCGCAAACGAGATCGATTTGATTACTGGCTGCGATTCGATTCCCGCAATAGCGAAAAAAGGTTGAAGCATTCGCGCGAGGAAAGGTTCCCCCAGCCAGCCAAGCCCGAGACTGGCTGCAGTAATCCCAACCTGGCACGCGGAAAGATAGGCGTTCAGATTGTCTCTAATCTGTTTTACGAGGACCGCTTGCCTGACACCTTCGTCAGCCAGCGTCTTGAGTTGGCTGTCGCGGATTTTGACCAGGGCGAACTCGGCGACGACAAAGAACCCGTTCACGATTACCAGCGCGCCAACCGTCACCAGCTTGGCGAATAGGATCACAGGCGGGTCCCAATGCCGCGCAACTACATCAGCAATCGGTACCACGAGGAATAGTGAGGGGACGTTCATTCAGCAGATTCGCAACCCAACCAGCTTGTGACCGGCCGGTTCACGCGCCGCACAGCAACGCGCCTGCGCTAGAAAATTTACCAGCTCGACTTGGTTACGCCAGGAATCAAGCCTTGAGAGGCCAGCTCACGGAAAGTCAGACGGGACAACTTGAACCGGCGAATAAAAGCGCGCCGGCGTCCGGTAACCTCGCACCTGTTCACTACACGCGTTGGACTGGCGTCACGCGGCAATTGAGAAAGGCCTGTATAGTCCTTTTTCGCCTTCAACTCAGCGCGTAACGCGGCGTACTTCTTCACCGTCGCGCGTTTGCGTTCATTGCGATTGATCCAGGAAGTCTTGGCCATAACGAGCGCTGACTATAAGGCCACACCCATAATTTGCAACCGGACCCAGTTCTGGCCGCTTACCCCAAGGCGCTTGTTCGTCGCCGTTGCTTGACGAGTGTGCTGGTCGACCGGCGGCCACTCGATGGACCGGATGCGCGCTTTTGCTTGAGTGATTGCGTCCGGTTCAAGCTGTCCTGCAAAACCTTAACAAGATCGACAACATTGGTTGGAGCTGGAGGAGCAGGCGCTTTCGCCGCAATCTCTCTGTTTTGCGCTTTCTGCTCGATGATCTCCATCAATGCCGTCCGGTATTCGTCCCGATACTTTTCTGGTTCCCAAGAAACGGCCATGCTCTCGATTAGCGCCTGCGCCATTTTCAATTCCTTATCGCTCACGGCTGTAGCCGAACCATTCTTCAAAACCTCGGTGCTCAGTATTTCGCTGGCGAAGTGCATCAGCTCCAAAATCAAAAATAACCCATCCGGTTTCACAGCGGCCAGATGCTCACGGTTGCTGATCACGACCTTGGCAATGCCAATCTTGCCGGTCCCGCTAAGCGCCTTATGCAAAACTGCGTAAGCTTTTTCCCCACCCTTTTGCGGTTCAAGAAAATATGGCTTGTAGAAAAACTTCGGATCGACCTGCTCTAAATCCACGAAGTCGGTAATATCGATGGAATGTGTGGACTCGATCCGCACCTTCTCGAAGTCCTCGTCCTTCATTACGACGTAACGGCCTCGCTCGAACTCGAAGCCTTTCACGATTTGGTCGGCTGGAACTTCCTTTGAGTCCGCTTCCGCCACTTTTTTGTATCTGATTGGGCTAAGATCGCTGGAACGAAGCTGCCGAAAACTAATCTTCTCTTCACGCGTGGCTGGATAAACCGCCACCGGAATATAAACCAGCCCGAAGCTGATACTGCCTTTCCAAGTAGGACGCATCGGTAGGAAACCCTTTTTCCACAGTAGCTTCAGCGTGTCAACCTTCGAGACTCCTATGCCAGCCTAACGGAATTTGCCTTGAAAGTTCGGGAAACGGCTTGATGTTGAAGCCTAGGCATGAGTCTTATCGCCAGCTTCATGAATTTGGCAGGGCCGGACCTGATCGTCATTCTGCTGATTATTCTGGTCTTGTTTGGAGCCAAGAAATTACCGGAACTTGCCCGCGGAATGGGCCAGGCGGTGAAGGAGTTTCAAAAAGCAAAGGACGACTTCAACGACGAACTGCACAAAGCCGGAAAGTCCGAGACCGAAACCGCCAAGTCTGAGGTGAAACCGCCGCAATCGACTGTGCCCCGCGCCGACAACCAGCCTGCAAGCAGCGACGGGAAAGCCGATCAAGCGTAAGGAAGCGTCCCCTGCCGAAAGCGACGCGGGGCTCACATTCCAGCCAGCGCGAATCACGCGCTTGCGTTTTGGTGCCCCGCCGCTTTTTCAGACGAATCATTCGCAATCGAAATTCTGCACGTTTGACCAAACGCGCGATCTACGGCAAAATCGCCGCCTCGTTTATGGGCGAACCTGATCTACGCACTCGCATCAAAGAGATGCTTGTAAAAAACTTAATGCTGCAAGTTACCCCGGAACAGATTGGGGATGATCTTCCGCTTTTTGGTGCGAACGGTCTCGGTTTGGATTCCATAGACGCGCTCGAGCTGGTGGTGAGCATGGAAAAAACATTTGGGGTCGGTGTGCCAAGCTCGGAGGTAGCTGGCAAAGCGCTTCAAACTGTAAATACAATCCACGATTACATTCTCGAAAAGCGCAGCGCGGCCGCTTAAATTGCGGTAACGGCTGTCATTGCCGATTCCACGTGAACATTCTCTATGTAGAGAGCAGCCGCAGCTGGGGCGGCCAGGAATACCGCACCTGTCTCGAGATCAATTGGCTGAATGCTCATGGGCATGAGGCATGGCTCATCTGCAATCCAGATAGTCAGGTGCACTCCAAAGCCTCTGAACTCGGCACACGACTGGTAACGATCCCGCTCGGAAGCCGAGTTGATCTGCTTTGCTCGTGGCGGCTGTGGAGATTTTGCCGGCGAAACCGCATCGAATTACTCAAAACCTACAGCTCGAAAGATCACTGGCTTTGTCTGCCGCTCTATTTCTGCGGGATTCCACTAAGCCGCGCGCGCTGCATCACCGACCCAATCGGAAACAAGGGACGCGCATTTGTCTTCAAGCATGGCTGTTCGAACGTTGTGGCCGATGCATCGGTGATTAAGCATGAACTCGTTCAGGAACACGGCGTTGATCCTGCGAAAATTAAAGTCATCGGTTCAGCCGTCGATTTGGAAAAATTCAAGCCGCCGCGTGATCGGATGAAATTCCGTCGTGAGATCGGTGTCGACGCAGACGTTCCGCTCATTGGAAACGTCGGAATGATCCGGCCGGATAAAGGCCAGCTCATTCTCGTTGAAGCTGCTCCTTTGGTTTTAGCAGAGCGACCGGATGCGCGCTTCGTCGTGGTGGGACAGGGCACCGGTATCCTAAAGCGCGGGATCAATGTAAGAAACGCCATCGATCGCGCAGGCCTGGCCGATCAAGTCATCATGGCAGGGTATCGCTGGGACACGCCCGATGTTTATGCGGCGTGTGACATGATGGTGATCGCTTCGCTGCGTACCGAAGCATCGCCCATCGTGTTGCGCGAAGCCTTTGCCAGTGGTCGTCCCGTCATCGCGACAAGGGTGGGCGATATTCCGGAAATAATAGAGCATCGGCAAAACGGTCTCCTCATCGAACCCGGCGACGCCAAAGCGCTTGCAGCTGCGATTCTGGAATTCATTTCTGATCCAAAATTGGCTGCGCACTGCGCAGCGAATGGTCTGCGCTATGCAGTCGAACATTTTTCGTTCGATGAAATGATGAAAGCAAAGCTTCGCGCCGACATTGCACTGTTAGGAAACGGCATGGATCGTGGAGCGTCTGCCAGCACGATGTCGTCGCAGGAAGTTGATTCTCGATCGGAAACCCTCACGCAGTTGAAGAAGAATTGATCGCATCGATCAACTCACGGAAGCGCCCGAACCTGCTGCGGAAAGGCGTAAAGATCAGCCGGGGCAAATCCCAAATTTCAGGCTCATTTTTTTCCTGAGGCAGCGCCGTGCCCTGGATGATTTCGCCTTTGCGCACGATGTCGGCGAATTGCTTGTTAAGATTGACAACCGCGGCCTTCGACAAGCGATCATTCATCCTGATCACAAATCGTTCCCCTACCCACCGGGCTGAATGGTAGATTTTGTAAAAATTTAAAATTTCTGCAACGGCGTCAGGGACGTTGTGCGTGATTTTGAAAAAGGAAAAATCTTCCTCCGAAATCAAGCCTGACTTAAGGAGACAGTCGGTAATAAACTTCATCCAGACCTCCCAATAATTTCCACGTGGCCGATCCAACATCACCACCGGGATGATACGGGCTTTGCCAGTTTGCATGAGTGTGAGTACCTCAAAGGTCTCGTCCAGTGTGCCAAAACCACCGGGAAACAACGCGAAAGCGTGCGCCTCTTTCACGAAGTTCAATTTCCGCGTGAAGAAATAATTGAGCGTAATCAGCTTGGGATCGCCTTCGATGATTTCGTTGGCTCTCTGTTCGGATGGAAGCCGAATGTTAAGCCCAAAGCTGTGCGCGCGGCCTGCGCCCCGCTGTGCTGCTCCCATGATTCCGTCACCGCCACCGGTGACTACCATGAAATTGTGCGCCACCATTTCCCGGGCGAAATCCTCTGCCACCTCGTACTCAGGTGAATCGGTTGGAGTGCGCGCCGATCCAAAAATGGCCACTTTTCGCAAATGCTGAAATGGCGCGAAGACCTTCGCGGCATTGCGCATTTCTTTTATAGAACGATTGATCAATTTGAGATCCGCAATGCTCATCCGATCGCGGGCAATTTTTAGCGCAGTAACGATCATTTCCTCGATCAACTCGGGAGATTGGTTTGTGTCCCAATCGCGAACCAATTGCCGCACACGCGCATCGAACGGCGGATCAATGCTCCATTGTCGCCGCGTTGGCTGATCGTGAATTGCGCCCCCTGTGAAATCTTCCTCCATGGTTAGATACTGTAGCGGCAGCCGTGTCGGCTGCACCTTTTGAGAATGCAGGCGGTACGCCTGCCACTACAGAGAAACCAGGTCGTCCAAAATCTCGCGCATGTGACGGATGGGCAGCGAATAATGCCCGGCGTTATCAATGAATCGCGCATTGCAGTCAGGCAATCGTTTGGCCACTTCTTCCACCAGATGAACTGAGAAAGCCCGGTCTTGCTTTCCATGCCAAAGCCGCACCGGAACACGTATGTCTTCCAGCGAAAATCCCCACGGCAGCGCATAGATCTGCCCGTCCGCCATGACCCCTTCAGCCGACCCACGCCAGGCGCGACGCTGGCTTTCAAAGATAGCTTCGAACGCTGCCGCATCACGCAGGCTTTCTGCGTCACACGGTCGCAACATCAGCATTTTCAAAAGTAACGGCCGAAGGCGGACAGGCGGGCGCAAAGCCAGAACCGGACGCGCCATACAAAACAACCTTCGCAAGAGTTGCGGTCGCGATCGATGGAGCGCCAGCATCCAACGGTAAAGTGGCAGCAATCCTCTTGCATCCTCAAGCTCAGCCATGGGAATCGCGCCGGCTACAATTGCAATTGCCCGCACCCGTCCCGGCATTGTTGCTGCCATTGCGTACGCGTAGGGTGCGCCGCCAGAAATAGCGAGCGCTCGAAATTTGCCAATACCGGCGTGATCGAGAACTCGTTCGATAACGCGCGGCCAATCGGCCAATTTTCGATTGGGCTGCAAACTCGATCTGCTAATGCCCGGTCGGTCGGGTGAAATAATGCGAATACCGAGGTCGCGCGCTGGTTCGTCCGTAAGTCGCGCCATGGTGCGTGAGCTCGGCCAGCCGTGGCAAAATATCACCGGCACTCCATTTGGATCACCGTATTCTTCTAAAGCAACGACAGCATCGCCCTCGAGTTGAACGAGATTCTCCCTATTCATGCTAAAATCGTGACAGCCTTTTTTCTGGCGCTTGTATTGCAAGCATCTAATCTGTAAGGCAAAGTGTAGTGCGAACAAGGCGCCCCCGTGGCCTTCGCATTATTGGTTATGAATGAGCACTCCCAACCTCCCGCGGGAAAGATCTCGGTGCACGGCAACGGGCTGGGCGCACCTTCGCCGGAGGAGGTTGAAAAACGCGCCAGGGAAATTGCCATGATCGGCGAGCGCAACCCTGATGAATTTACCGAAGCAGATTGGAAACAGGCCCGCCACGAATTGATGGGGACGGAAACTAACACTCCTCCCGAGGAAACTCCGGACAATGCCGATCTTACTGAAGAATGGAATGTCGTTGCGAGTTCCAAGGGCCACCGCGCGCCGCGTCCCGGTACCGAGGAAGAGGGAACGGTCGGGGAGCATTGCGTGATCGACGGTCTCGAAGAAGCGACTCATGACCAGATGCTCGAAGCGCGCAGGGAAGAACTCGAACAAGAGGGAGATATTCTTTGAGCTCAGCTTCAGCGGAAGCCGCCACCGACTTGGTCGCGGCCAAACCAGCTCATTTTCATCCGGGCTCGGGGCGCGTTGAGCGCCTTCTTACGCGTTTTCATCAAATCAGAGACTTCACCAACAGTCTCTATGCGGGTCTAGAACCAGAAGACTGCGTCGTACAATCGATGCCCGACGTCAGCCCCACGAAATGGCATCTTGCTCATACCACATGGTTTTTCGAAACGTTTATCCTTAAAAAGTTCAGCCCGGGTTATAGCCCTGAAATTCCGCAGTACGCTTATCTTTTTAATTCGTACTACAACGCCGCGGGCGATATGCACCGACGCGATCTACGCGGATTAATTTCGCGTCCGACGGTAAGGGAGGCCCAGCGTTATCGTGCATCGGTCGATTCGCATGTCGACAATCTGCTTTCCAGCGCTGACGAAAAGTTGCTCGATGAAATCGAACCGCTTCTCATTCTCGGATTTCATCATGAACAACAGCATCAGGAATTGCTGGTCACCGATATCAAGCACGTGTTTGCCCAGAATCCGCTTTATCCTGTTTTTCGAGAAGATAGGGTGCGAGTCGCCGCGGCGACTGCGCCGAAAACTGGAGGGTGGAGCTCTGCGACGCCGGGCTCACAGAGTTCGCCCCTCCAGTTCATCGACTTCGAAGAGACGGTTGTCGCAATTGGCCATGACGGCCCCGGATTCGCTTATGACAACGAAGGGCCCCGACACCGAGCGTTGGTTCTCGCGTTTTCGCTTGCTACGCGACCGGTCACAAACGGCGAGTATATGGCATTCATCGAGGACAAGGGTTATGCGCGTCCGGAATTCTGGTTATCGCTCGGATCGATGACTGTGAACGACCAACGCTGGCAGGCACCGCTCTACTGGACGAAACACGATGGCGCCTGGTGGAACTTTACGCTCTCAGGATTTCGCCAGGTCGATGAATCCGAGCCAGTGACGCACGTGAGTTACTTCGAAGCCGACGCGTATGCGAACTGGGCAGGCGCGCGACTGCCGACAGAGTTTGAATGGGAGCACGCTGCATCGGATTACCCGATTGAAGGAAATTTTGTCGAGGACGAAAATTTTCATCCGCGCGAATTGTCCACCTCAGGAGACGATAGACGCCTGCACCGAATGTTTGGTGATGTTTGGGAATGGACGCGCAGCGCCTACTCGCCCTACCCCGGCTATCGCGCCGCGCCGGGCGCACTTGGCGAATACAATGGCAAGTTTATGTGCAATCAATACGTTTTGCGTGGCGGTTCCTGTGCTACCTCGCGTAGTCACATTCGCCGAACTTATCGTAATTTCTTCCAACCAGAAAAACGCTGGCAGTTTACAGGGATCAGACTCGCGCGCGATCCACAATGAATCTGTAGGGCGCGACCGGCAGGCGCGCGCCGAACGATATTGCCATAATGACCACAGACCAGTTAACGGCCATACAACCCGCTTCTGCGGTTCCCCCGGCAACTTCCGATTTGCTGTCGGATGTAATTGCCGGCCTTTCCTCCGATCCGCGCACCCTGCCTTGCAAGTATTTCTACGATGAGCGCGGTGCTGCGCTGTTCCAAAAGATTTGTGAGCTGCCGGAGTATTACGTCACTCGAACCGAGATCGATATTCTGGATCGAAACCGCGCTCAAATCGCGTTGCAGATTGGACCGAATATTGAGCTGATCGGACTCGGCACTGGAGCGGGCACCAAGACGCGTATTCTCGTTGAAGCGCTCGAGCAGCCCGCTGTTTATGTCCCGGTCGATATCTCTGAGAAGCAATTGCGCAAATCGGCCGCGCTTTTCCGGAAAATTTTTCCCAAGCTGGAAGTTCTGCCTGTATGCGCCGATTACCTGCAACCTGTCGTGTTGCCTTCACCGCGCCACAAGGCTGCGCGTAATGTCGTTTATTTTCCCGGATCAACTATCGGCAATTTCGAGCCAAACGAAGCGCTAGAGTTTTTGCGGCGCATTGCCAATGTTTCAGGTCGAGGCGGCGGGCTCCTGATCGGCGTCGATTTGCAGAAGGATCAAAATGTCATCGAAGCCGCGTACAACGACAGCACCGGCGTCACGGCGGAATTCAACTTGAATTTGCTCGCGCGCCTCAATCGCGAGGTCGGCGCAGATTTCGACCCAAGCCAATGGCGACACCGCGCGATTTACAACTCTGAAGCAGGCCGCATTGAGATGTATTTGATTAGCGTGACCGATCAAACAGTTCACATAGGCGATCGAGAGTTTCGCTTCCGCGCCGGCGAAAAAACCCTGACCGAGCATTCCTACAAGCATGCTCCGGAGGGTTTCATCGCGCTGGCTCGCCAGGCCGGGTTTGATTTCGTCAAGTTGTGGACCGATGACGCCCGCCTGTTTGGCGTATTCTACTTTAGCCGGGGGCGATGACCCCG
>Ga0193729_1001370_pt1 | contig 12495 bp, 12 predicted proteins | sample U1c2metaG_FD_143036 | JGI IMG/M metagenome (GOLD analysis project Ga0193729, IMG submission 143036) | Soil microbial communities from a riparian zone of the East river system, Colorado, United States - U1c2 | ecosystem: Environmental > Terrestrial > Soil > Riparian zone | place: USA: East River... | reverse complement strand
GAGGATGGCGTGCTGACGCTCACCCTTAACCGGCCCGAGGCGCGCAACGCGATGAGCGAGCCCATGAATCGGGCTTTGGCCGAGCAACTCGCCTGGGCGGAACTCGACCCCTCGGTAAAGTGCGTGGTATTGACCGGCGCGGGAAAAGGCTTTTGCGCCGGCGGCGACGTCAAGGCCATGTCTAGCAGCGGCGTTCACGGTTCATTGACCATCGATGCGGCCATTCATCGCCAACGTGTGAATCAGCGAGAAACCGTGGGGCGGCTCTTCAAAATGCCGAAGCCCACGCTGGCAGCGCTGCCGGGCGCGGCGGCCGGCGCCGGGTTCGCCATGGCGCTGGCCTGCGATCTGCGCATCATGGCGACGAGCGCCGTCATGACTACGGCGTTCGCGCGAGTGGGTCCGGCGACTTCGGAGGCACATACTTTCTCACGCAGCTCGTGGGTTCCGCCAAGGCACGCGAACTTTATTACCTGTCCGACCGTGTGAGTGCCGAAGAGGCCCTGCGTCTCGGCATCGTCAATTGGATCTCCGCGCCGACTGTCCGTGCGGCCGCAGGGTTTCGGCTATCGGGCCGTTGATTTGTTCAGGGCTGCAGCGGCGCGTATGAGCGTCTTGAAGGCATTCTCATTTATTTCATCACCCTCATGGAAATCGATAGCTCGCCTGGTGTTGCCTTCAAGGCTGGAGTTGAATAATCCTGAAGGGTCCTTGAGCGAAGCGCCCTTGGCGAAGGTCACCTTCACGGCGCTCTTGTACGTCTCGCCGGTGCAGATCATTCCATCGTGATACCAAACGGGAACGCCTCTCCACTTCCACTCCTCGACCACCTCCGGATCAGCCTGTTTGATGAGAGCGCGTACATGAGAGAGCATCTTGCCCCTCCAGTCGTCCAGTTCCTTGATCCTCGCGTCGATCAGCCGAGAAGGGGACTCACCCTTGGTCGCTGCGCTCCTTTTCATCTTATTTCTCCGCGAGAAACGCCGGCCTTCGGTAGATCTTCGAGGTGCTCGAACCGGCTCTGCCGGAAGCCGGCCATTTGGCTGGTCCAGTCGATCAGCGGGGCCAAGGCACCGAGCTGCGCGCTGTAATGCGTCTGGCGACCTTCGTGGCGGTCGCGCACCAGCCCGGCCTGCTTCAGGACCCCGAGATGCTTTGAGACGGCAGGTTGTGAGACTCCGGCCTGAGCCGTCAGGGCCCCGACCGTCTGGTCTCCTTCGCGGCACAGTCGTTCGAACAGAGCTCTCCGAGTCGGATCGGCGAGCGTCCTGAAGAGCACATCGTTCGCGTTCGGCATTTTCGATCGATAACCTATGGGCTATTGATCGAAAATATAACACACCCGTTGGTCATGTATCTCGAGGGCCCAGGCACCGTTAAGCGCTGATCAGCCTGTCAACATACGACAGCGGTTTTCTCATCAGCGTGCTCTTCCCAAATAAGGATTCGACCAAATCGACGGCGAGCACGGCGGTCTTGTTGCGCACATCCAGCGCCGGATTCAGTTCCATGATATCCACCGAGGCGACGCGGCCGGTGTCCGCAATCATTTCCATGCACAACTGCGCTTCGCGGTATGTCAGCCCGCCAGGCACCGTGGTGCCGACCCCAGGCGCGATTTCCGGATCGAGACAATCGACATCGAAACTGACATGCAAGTGAGTCTCGGCATCCATGTCTTGCAATGCCAGTTCCATGGTTTGCCGCACGCCCATTTCGTCAATGAAGCGCATGTCGAATACCTCGAGCTGTTGTTCGTGCACAAAGCGCCTCTCGCCGGTGTCGACGCTGCGTATGCCGATTTGCCGAACCCACTTCGCGGATATCGCCGGCGTCGCGCCGCCGATCTGCAGCAGTTCGCGCGGGCCGAATCCGCACAGGCACGATAGGGGCATCCCGTGCAGACTGCCGCTCGGCGACAGTTCTCGCGTATTGAAATCGGCATGCGCATCCAACCACAGCACCCGCAACGGCTTGCGCTTGTTGCGGCAATGGCGCGCGACGGCCGCGATAGACCCGATGCTCAAACAATGATCGCCGCCGAGCAAAATCGGCAGGCGTTGTTCGGTCAGCTCTTGATAGACGGCATCATGCACTTCGTGATTCCAGGCGGTGACCTGCGCTAAATTGCGATAGCCGTCAATTTTGATCAGCCCGGGATTTGCAGGGCCGCTGACATTGCCGCAATCCACCACGTCCAATCCGCGCTGCGTCAGGGCCGCGTGAATTCCAGCGACGCGCAGCGCTTCGGGGCCCATGGAAGCGCCGCGATCGCTGGCGCCGATGTCCGTGGGCGCACCAATCAGACTGGCGGTGCGATTGGCAGAGCGCATCATGCGAACCGCCGCTGGCGTGCGCGCACGATCTCGTTCGCCATACAGGCAAACAGATCCTTCGGGTCTTCCATTTCCGGAATGAGATCGATCCGCTGGCCGCCGTCGGGGTGCTCGGTATTGAGTCGCTGCAGATAGCGCAACGAAGAGAAGTCACTGAGTGCGAATCCGACCGAATCGAAGATGGTGATCTCGTGATCACTCAATCGGCCGGGCTGATTTTTCAACAAGATCTCCGCAAGTTCGCTCACTTGAACTGCACCGCCGAGTTGTTGAATCTCGCCCTCGATACGGGCCTGTGTCTCGAACTCCACCACGATGCGCGCCGCCGGCGAACGCAGAATATCCGGGTGCAATTCCGTCTTGCCGGGGCAGTCGCCGCCGACGGCATTCAAATGCATGCCTGGCTCGATCATTTGCGGCGACAGGATGGTGGCGTTGCGCTTGTCCGCGGTCACGGTGGTTACGATATCAGCGCCTCGCACAGCCTCGGCCGTGCTGCTGCAACGAGTCACCGACAGGTTCGGAAGCTGCAACCTCGTCAGGTTGCGAACCAATTTGGCTGTCGCCTCAGAATCGGTGTCGTAGAGCCGTACTTCACGGATGCCGACCATCCGGTGAAACGCGATGACTTGGAATTCACTTTGAGCGCCGTTCCCAATCAACGCCATGACGCGGCTCGACGCACGCGCCATCCGGGTCGCCGCCAGAGCCGAGACGGCGGCCGTACGCAGCGCCGTTACGAAAGTCATTTCTGAAAGAAGAATGGGATAGCCGGTGGCGACGTCGGCCAGCACGCCGAACGCCGTGACCGTGAGCAAACCTTGCGTCGTGTTTTTGGGGTGTCCATTGACGTACTTGAATGAATAGAGCCGCCCATCCGTCGTGGGCATGAGTTCAATCACCCCGGCGGCAGAGTGGCTGGCATGCCGCGCCGATTTCTCAAACTCATCCCATCGTCGATAGTCAGACGCGATTTCGCCGGCCAGTTCCTCGATGAAACGGCCAACGCCGATTCGCGCTACCAGTGCACGCAGACGCTCTGTTCCAATGTAATTGATCATGATTTGCCCCCTGCCGGTGCCCAGTCTCAGGGAGGGGTACGACCAATGGCTAGCCAGAAAATTGATCAATAAGTGCCTAATATTGTACAAATAGTCATGGTAAATTGACTTTTTGCGCAAATTGGCCGTTGCGGCTTGCCGTACCCGGAGAGAACCATGGATTCGACTGATCGGAAATTGCTGTCAATGCTGCGCGAAGATGCTCGACTGCCTGTGGCTACCCTGGCCAAGAGCCTCAAGGTCGCCCGCGGCACCGTGCAAAATCGGCTCGCCCGGATGGAGGCTGACGGCACCATCGTCGGCTACACCGTCAAGCTCAAGCCACAGGTCGAGGAGCAAACGATTCGCGCCTTGATGACCGTGGCGGTTGAGGGCAACCGAACCGATGAGGTGCTCAGGTCGCTGCGTGGCGATCCCGCGGTTTGCGCCCTTCACACCACGAATGGCCGATGGGACATCGTGGCGGAGCTTCGCACCGACAGTCTCGAAGCGGTTGATCGCGTCCTGGGCCGCATTCGCCTCATCGACGGAATCTCGAACACTGAAACGAGCCTGCTACTGTCGACCCATAAGTTTTGAATCGGGTAGCGAACCTGAGCCCTCATCTGCCGGCGGCGTTCAATTGTTCGATTGCGGCCGCATCCAGTTTCAATTCGGTGGCGGCAATCAGCTCACCGAGTTGGCTTACGGCAGTTGCGCTCGCGATTGGAGCCGTAATGCTTGGCCGCGCGATTTGCCAGGCCAGCGCAACAGTTGCGGGCGAAGCGCTGTAGCGCCGCCCCACATCATCCAATGCGGCGAGAATCCGCAAACCCCGTTCATTGAGAAACTTGTCGACGATGCCTTTTCCGCGCGCGCTCTTACCGGCGTCCGCGGGCGTGCGGTATTTTCCGCTGAGAAATCCGGAGGCGAGCGCAAAGTAGCTGACGACGCCGATTTGCTGTTCCACGCACAACGGTTCCAGGGAAGACTCATAGTCGGAACGCGCATAAAGATTGTAGTGCGGCTGCAGTACTTCATACCGCGGCAGGCCGTTCTTGCGGCTCATCTCGAGTGCCTCGGTCATGCGCGCGGCGCTGAAATTCGAGGCGCCGATGGCGCGCACCTTGCCCTCGGCAATGAGTTTCTGATAAGTCCCGAGCGTCTCCTCCATGGGCACGCCGGCATCATCGCAATGCGAGAAATACAGATCGATATAATCGGTCTGCAGTCTTTGCAGCGATTGCTCGACCGACCGCACGATGTGGGCAGCCGACAGGCCCTTGCGATCCGGCGCCATCTCCATGCCGACTTTGGTCGCAATCACCACGTCTTTTCGCTTGGCGGTGCGCTTCAACCAGTTCCCGAGAACCGTTTCCGATTCGCCGCCGCGATGCCCGGGCACCCACACGGAATACACATCGGCGGTATCGACGAAGTTGAGTCCGGCACCCACGAATGCATCCAGCACCGCAAAAGATGCGGTCTCTGTTGCGGTCCAACCAAAAACATTGCCGCCGAGGCACAGCGGAGCCACCCGCAAATTGGAGCGGCCTAAAGTACGCAGTTGCATCGAAAGCACCAAATGTGAACAGGACTCATGGGAGACTCAATATTCAGTGCTTGTACGCAGAAACGCAACCAGTTCCGCGGCACTGTCCGCGACTATCGGCGCAATTCGGACTATCATCCGCCCCACATATAAAAATCGAAGGGGACCGCCATGTCCACAGGCAAGCCGGATTTCGAGAGAATGCGGGCAGCACTGGCTACTTCGCTTTCCGCGCATTGGAAGCTTTTTCTCATTGAAGGCATCGTTCTCCTGATTCTGGGATTGGCGGCCATCATGCTTCCTCTGATCGCCACCATCGCGATTGCCCTCGTGGTCGGTTGGATCTTTTTGTTGAGCGGTGTCGTCGGGCTACTGGCCACTTTCCGGATGCGCAGCGCGCCCGGCTTCTGGTGGTCATTGCTCTCCGGCATTTTAGGAGTCGTCGCGGGCATCGTGCTGCTGCGCTGGCCACTGAGCGGCGCGCTCTCGCTCACTTTGGTCCTGACGCTATTTCTCGTCCTCGAAGGCGTCGTATCGATCATGTTTGCACTGGAGCACAAGCGCGAGCTTTCCGGACGGTGGGGCATGATGCTGGTCAGCGGCGTGGTGGATCTGATCCTGGCGGGAATGATTTATGCCGGACTGCCCGGTACAGCCGCCTGGGCAATCGGTCTGCTGGTGGGCATCAACATGGTCTTTGGAGGTTCAGCGCTCATTGCGATGGCTTTGCATGCTCGCAACGCCGCTCCTGCCGCTGTTTAGCGCTCGCAAGCCGCGCCTATGCCCAACGACCGCAAATACGACCTCGTTTTGTATGGAGCCTCGGGGTTCACCGGGCGGCAGACGGTCGAGTATTGCAGGCGATTCGCTCCCTCCGGCTTGCGCTGGGCCATCGCCGGACGAAATCGATCAAAGCTTGAAAGCGTCAATTCAGCGCGGGCGGACATGCTGGTTGCCGATGCTCAAGATGACAATGCGCTCAACGGTCTGGCGGAACAGACCCGGGTCGTTCTCAGCACCGCGGGACCATTTGGGCTCTACGGCACGAAACTCGTTGACGCATGCGTCCGCCACCGCACTCATTATTGCGATATTACCGGTGAGACTCCTTGGATCCGCCGGCAGATCGATCGGCATCACGCGCAAGCTGCCGCCGACGGCACACGGATCGTGCCCGGCTGCGGTTTCGATTCGATTCCATCGGACTTTGGCGCATGGCTCATGTCGCGCCACGTGCGCGACGAGTTGCAGTCGGAGTGTGTAAGCGTCGCCGCTTATTTTCGGGTCGGCGGCGGCATCAATGGCGGCACGCTGGCGTCACTGTTCCACATGCTCGAAACGAACCAGATGGTGATTGCCCGGGATCCTTTTCTACTTGACCCCGATCCGGCGGCTCACACTGCTGAGGAACGCACCCGCAATGCGGATCCTTCGGGTGTTCGCTACGACGAGGATCTAAAAAAATGGGTGGGCCCTTTCCTGATGGGGTCGATCAACACGCGCGTCGTGCGTCGCACTCAGGCGCTCCTAGGGACGCGATTCGACTATCAGGAGTACTCGAAGTTCAGGAGTTCCCGGACCGCACGCTCGGCGATTACGGCAGGCAAGGTTTTCGAGTCGATTGCTGCTTCGGGGATCGGGCGCCGGATACTCAAGCGGTTGCTGCCAAAACCAGGCGAAGGACCCTCGGAGAAAGTCATGGACGGTGGGTTTTTCGAATGCGAATTCGTCGCTACCTCAAAGAGCGGCAGGCGCGCCCGCGGGATCCTCAAAGGGCAGGGCGATGCGGGGAACCGCATTACCGTCAAGTGTTTGTGCGAGTCGGCGTTTGTGCTCGCCCAGTCGGCGGCCTCGAACGCGGATGTAAAGCCGTTCAGCGGCGGCGGAGTTCTGACGCCCGTGACTGGATTGGGCGAAGAACTGATTGTTCGTTTGGCGAAAGCCGGAATCACTTTCGAAATCCTTTGATCATGACCCCGGGTTTTATGCGCTGCTGACAACCGGTGCGTCAACTTGTTCGGAGGCACGCTTGCGGCACGACCCCGCCACATGCTCACGGATGATCTCCGCCAACCGTCGCGCGCCCGGGCCGGCATAGTCGCGGTCGGCAAACACCAGGTACAGTTCGACCCAGCGCTCGCCGCCTTCGCGCAGCGGCAGCGGTTTGAGCTCGCCGCGTTCCAGCTCGCCGCGCACGGTTTCCTCCGGGAACCACGCAAACCCCAAGCCCATGACGGCCGCGTGAATCGATGTGGCCTTCTGGCTCACCGTCCAGCTCTGCTCCGCGCCGAGCCAGCTGCCGGCGCGGCGCTGGCTGCCCGTGTCGCGAATGATCAGGTGGCGGTGCTTGCGCAAATCCTGCAGGGTCAATTCGCGCCCGAGTCGGTGTAGCGGATGGTCGGGGTGCGCGAGGGCGATGAAGCGCAACCGCGCCAGCTGATCGCCAATGAAGCCGGGTGGTATCTGTGAGCAGATTGCCAAATCAACCTTGCGCTGTAGCAGCGCCTCCTCGGTGCCGCTGAGCACGCTCTCATACAGCTCGATGCGTATTTCTGGCCGTTCTTCGGCAAAGCGCGCAAAGCATTGCAGCAGCAGCCACGTGGGAAAGATGATCTCCACCGACAGCCGAAGCTCGGCTTCCCAGCCCGCGGCGAGGGTTCCGGCAGCACCTTCGAGCGCGCCGGCTTCGTCCAACAGCGCTTTGGCCCGCCGATAGAGCACCTCGCCCGTGGAAGTGAGTTGGGCCTTGCGCCCGACCACTTCGAAGATTTTCACGCCGAGCAACGCTTCCATTTTTTGCACGGCGTAGGTAACCGCCGACTGACTCTTGTGCAGCACCTCCGCGGCTTGGGCGTAGCCGCCGGCGTCGACCACGGCCAGCAGAGAACGCCAGTGTTCGAGAGAAATCCGGGGGTTGGCAGCCATACATCAGCTCAATAGATAGATAAGCCCTAAATATTCTGCTTTTTTATCTATTCAATCAATACTTAAATAAGCCTCAGGAAAAGGCAGTTCCACCCGAATTTAAGGAGATTCACTCATGACCACCCTGCTGCAGATCAACGCCAGCATCAACAATGGCAACGGCGAGTCAAGCCGCCTCGCCAAGCAGTTCGTTGCCGCCTTCCACAGGCGCCACCCCAATGCGACCATTGTGGCGCGCGACGTTGCCGCCGCCGAGCCGGTGCCGCACCTTACCGCCGAGCGGTTTGGCGCATTCATTACCAAGCCGGAAAATCGAAGCGCCGCTCAGCAAGCGGTGGTGGCGTACTCCGACACATTGATCAACGAATTGAAGCAGGCCGATGTCATCGTGCTCGGCTTGCCGATGTACAACTTCGGGGTGCCATCGCAATTGAAGGCCTACTTCGATCACATCGCTCGCATCGGCGAAACCTTCGAGTACACCGAAAAGGGTCCTGTGGGTAAACTCACCGGCAAGAAGGTGTACGTGTTCGCGGCTCGCGGCGGCGTCTATGAGGGTACCCCGATGGACACGCAGACCAGCTACGTACGCGACTTCCTGCGCTTCCTCGGCATGTCCGATGTGGAATTCATTTACGCTGAAGGCTTAAACATGGGTCCGCAGAGCAAGCAAACGGCGCTTGCCAAAGCAGAGGCCGAGATCGCCCGTCTCGCCGCGTGAGTTGAGCTTTTCAAGGAGATTCAAGGTGAGCACCCGAACGCTGGTCCATGTCATCGAGTCCGTACCCACGTCCGACGGCGCCGGGGTCAAACTACGCCGCAGTCTGGGCAGCCAGCGCGGCCTGCAGGTCGATCCGTTCCTGATGCTCGACGAGTTTTACTCCGATAATCCCGACGACTATATGGCCGGGTTCCCGGCGCATCCGCATCGGGGCTTCGAAACCGTCACGTACATGCTCGACGGCCGCATGCGCCATGAGGATCACCTGGGTAATCGCGGCGACCTTGGCCCCGGAGATGTGCAGTGGATGACGGCGGCGCACGGCATCATCCACTCCGAAATGCCGCAGCAGAGCGAAGGGCGCATGCGCGGCTTCCAGCTGTGGCTCAATCTGCCGTCAACAGAAAAAATGAAGCCCGCCAGCTATCGCGACATTCCCGCCGCCGCGATCCCGCGGGTGAAGCTGACGCATGGCGGCGACGTGAAAGTCATTGCCGGCACGCTCGAGCTCGATGGCAATTTGACGAGCGGGCCTGTCAACAGCGGAGCCGCGCGGCTCAGCACGGATCCCTTGTACCTCGACGTACGCTTGCCCGCCGGAGGGAAATTCAGCGTTCCGACCGCGGTGGGCCACAATGCGTTCCTCTATGCGTATGAAGGCAACGCCCATGTCGGCGCAGCCGGAGCGGCAAAGCCATTGCCGCATCGTGCTGCCGGCGTTCTGTCAGATGGAGATATCATCCGCGTGGAAGCCGGACCTGAAGGCGCGCATTTTCTATTGCTCGCGGCCCGGCCGCTGCGCGAGCCGGTCGTGCAGTACGGTCCGTTTGTGATGAACACGCGCGAGGAGATCGAGCAGGCGCTCGCGGATTATCGCGATGGGCGTCTGGCCACCGCGGCTTGAGGCCGTCAATCCGTGAGCCACGGCTGGGGTTCGCGCAGAATCCTGCTGAGATCGCTATCGCGCTTTAGCGCCTAGCGGCCGGCCGAGCCGTGCGGTCAGCCGGCAGGCCACCGTGCTGGAGCGGGCCACCGTGCTCCATGCAGGCCTCCGTGCTGCATGCAGGCCTTTGCGCGAGCCTGTCATGCTTTGTTATGCTGACGATGCCGAAGTCGAGGCGTCGCGTCTCACTCTCATCCCCTATCAAATCCGATACTTGTAAGGTTGCTTGATGAAGCTGTTCGCGCGCCTTATTGGCAAGACGCCACCATCCCCGCCCACTCTGCAAGAGCGTATTTCGATCCTCAATGCGGGCTCGGCGGGCCTCATTCTCGATGCGGCGTTGCATGCAGACGATGAAAGCTTGCGTATCGCGGCTATCGACAGGCTGCCGGACGGGGATGCTCTACGCAGGCTCGCGGGACTATCCGCCACGGCCGAAGGCGCCGCCATCGCTTCTACCGCGACTCTGGAGCGGGCCGCGCGCACGCGCTTGGCGCAACTCATCGACGAGGGCTCGATCGATTTCGCCGCATTTTGCGATCACGTGCGAGACCGCGCGACGATCTTCGCCGTCGCAGCGCTGTGCAAGGACACCGGCCGCCTGCCGCAGGCGCTTGCTTTGATCGATGATCCTGCGCAACTTGCACAGCTCGCCATTGAGAGTCCATCGAGCCGATTACGGCAGTTGGCGGCAGAGCAGGTACACGATCCCGCACAGCTCAGGCAACTGCTTCAGCTCGTCCGCAACAAGGACAAGAGCGTATACAAGATCCTCAAGCAGAAGTGCGATGCGCTGAACGCGGAAGATCGCAAGGCGCAAGAGATCAAGAGCGACATCGAGGCGCGTTGCGCGTCGCTCGAACGGCACAGTCAGCGGACTTATGACTCGTTTTATACAGCGGCGTTCGAGCATCTAAAAAGCCGCTGGCATTCGCTGACCACCCAGCCGGCTGCCGATATTGAACAGCGTGCCAAACAGGCCATCGAACGCTGCCAGGAGATTATCGGGGCGCATCAGCGGGAGCTCGATCGGCAGGCCGCCAAGGACGCGGCGCTCGAAGCCGCTCGTCAGCTCCAGCAGCGCGAGCGCGAGGCGGCCGAAGCGGCGGCCGTCGCGCGGTCCGAGGAAGAAGCCCGATTGCGGGAAGCGGCGGCGGCGATTCGCGAGGCTGAAGAAAGGGAATGCGCAGAGAAGCGAGCCGCGCAAGAGCAGCTGTTCCGGCAAATCGGCGGATTGTTGCGAATGGCCAATGCCGCGCTCAGCGATGGCGGTACGCAACGAGCGGCGGGGCTGCGCCGGGCAATCGAAGAGAAGTTGCCGGCCGCAGCCGTGCTACCGGCCTTTCTGTCCCGCCAAGTGCAGCGGCTCGATGAGAAGCTAAATGAGCTCAAGCAGTGGAAGGACTATGCCGTCGCGCCAAAACGTCTCGAGCTCATCGTGGAAATGGAGACGCTCATCGGTTCGACGGAAAAACCAAGAGTGCTGGCCGACCGCATCAAACATCTACAACAGGAATGGCGAACGATCGGCAAAGGGATCGCGAGCGAAGCTCCTGAGGAGTGGGAGCGGTTTCAGCAGGCTTCACAAGCGGCCTATCAACCCTGTCGCGAATATTTCGAGGCGCAGTCAAAGCTGCGCCAGCAGAACCTCGACAAACGCAAGGCGGTGCTCGAGCGATTGATCGCTTTTGAGGCAACGCAAAACGGTGACAACCCTGACTGGCGCCTGCTGGCAGGCGTTTTAAACGACGCGCCGAAGGAATGGCGCCGGTATTTTCCGGTGGATCGCGAAGCCGGCCGCGCAGCTCAAGAGGAATTCGAGGGAGCGATGGGGCGATTGCAGGCCAAGCTCGACGCCTGGCATGAGCGCAACGTTGCGGACAAGCAATCACTGATCAAACGCGCCCGTCATTTGCTTACTCAAGAGGACAGCCGTGAAGCCATCGACGCCGTGAAACGGCTGCAGCTCCTGTGGAAGGAAACCGGTCCTGCGCCGAGCGCTCAAAGCCAATCGCTGTGGAATGAATTTCGCGAGGTGTGCGACGCGGTTTATCAAAAACGGCAGCAGGCATACGCTGAATACACAGCGGGGCTCGAAGCCAACAAACTCAAGGCCGCGGCATTGTGCGAAGAGGTCGAGCTCGCCGCCGCGTCATCCGGAGTGCCCCTGTTGGAAGGAGCGGCGAAAATACCTGAGTGGCGTAGCGCGTTTGATGCGCTCGGTGAAATGCCGAGGACCGAGGCTCGGGGGTTGCACGATCGGTTCGAACGCGCCATCGATTTGTGCAGGGCTCGAGTGGCCCAACAGCAGGTGCGCGATACGGAGCAGTCGTTCACGAATTTGTTCGAGGCCTCTCGAAGCGTAGCCGCATATGGGTGGGCGGTGTTGCGAGGTGCCGAGTCGTCCGATCGAGAAACGCTGAAGCAATCCGCGGAGAGTTTCATCGCGGGTGTCCGTCAATGGCCAAAAGAGGGACTCAAAGCGATCAGGGACTCCTTGGCCCAGTCCGGCGCAAGTACCGATGTCGACCTAGCGGCCCGCGAGAAAGCGTTGAGACTCTTGTGCGTTCGCGGCGAGATACGCAGCGAAATATCCACGCCGGCCGAAGATGAGGCGTTGCGCCGGGAGCATCAGGTGCAAAGATTGATGCAGGGAATGGGGCAAGGGGTCGGCGCCGATGCCGGGGAATGGAACGCGATGGCGCTCGAGTGGATCCGGATCGGTGCGATAGCGCCGGACTTGCACGACAGTTTGCGGGACAGATTCATGCGCTGCTGGGAAAAGAGGCCAATGGACAGCTCCGAGCCGGCGACATTCCTGGGTGATAGCGCCGATCATCGCAAGTCTCATGACGGGCCAACGGGCAAGGCTCGCCGCCATGGCCGCGATGCTTCAAACGCCGGAAATAGGCGTTAGTTGAAACGGGGATTTTGATACCCGTCGCGTGACGTAGTCGGCGTTTGCCGAAAACTGACTG
>Ga0193729_1001369_pt1 | contig 12496 bp, 11 predicted proteins | sample U1c2metaG_FD_143036 | JGI IMG/M metagenome (GOLD analysis project Ga0193729, IMG submission 143036) | Soil microbial communities from a riparian zone of the East river system, Colorado, United States - U1c2 | ecosystem: Environmental > Terrestrial > Soil > Riparian zone | place: USA: East River... | reverse complement strand
ACCGAAAGTGATTCTCATCGTGGGGGTAAACGGCACCGGCAAGACAACATCAACCGCCAAGCTCGCGCATTATTTCCAAAAAAATCAGCACCGTGTCTTGCTCGCGGCCGCGGACACTTTTCGCGCGGCGGCGATCGAGCAGCTTGGCATTTGGGCCCAGCGACTGGGGGTAGAAATGATTCGCGGTCAATACAACGCCGATCCGGCTGCGCTTTGTTACGAGGCCCATCAAGCGGCCGAGAAACGCAGGATCGAATTCTTGCTTTGCGATACCGCCGGACGATTGCACACGAAAACGAATTTGATGGCTGAATTGCAGAAAGTGAAGCGCAGCCTGACTAAGCGCGATCCGGACGCACCGCATGAAACATTGCTGGTGATCGATGCCACCACCGGCAGCAACGCGCTCAGCCAGGCGCGCGAATTTCACAACGCCATCGGACTAACCGGCTTGATCGTCACCAAACTCGATGGCAGCGGGAAGGGCGGCATTGTTGTCGCAATTCAAGATGAGCTTGGAACTCCCACGCGCTTCGTTGGCACCGGCGAAAAGATCGACGACTTTGCGCTATTCGACGGGCGCGAATTTGTCGCGAAGATGGTTTAGCTGAAGTTCAAAACCGTGGGAGACGTAGTCAAAGAGACGTTCGTGCCGGAGGACAGCGTCGCTCCAGTCGCAGCGACCGGACTACGTGGTTTTCTCGCGAAATTCACCGTGCTCAAGGGAGCTCAACGCGAGTTATGGCTTACCTTTGCGATAAAGCTGCTAATTATCTCGGCCTACTCGATCACGAATAAGACTCTGATTTTATGGCTTTCGTCAGATCTTGGGTTCAACGATCAATCGGCGGGAGCTTTGGTCGGGTGGGTCTGGGCGCCGGCGATGACCGTGTTCACGCTACTAGCTGGATCGGTAACCGACGCGGTCGGCCTTCGCCGAACTTTTTTCCTTGGCGTCTTTGTCTGCCTGGTTGCCCGTGCGGTCATGGTGTTTACGACGATCAAATGGCTGGCACTGGCCGGCGGCTTGTTTCCTTTGGTCATCGGAGAGGCATTAGGCACGCCGGTGCTGATTGCAGCCGCGCGACGATATTCGACGACGCGACAACGCTCGATCTCCTTCTCGATCATTTACATGGTCATGAACGTTGGCTACCTGATCGCTGCACGCATCTTCGACTACGTCCGGCAAACGTTAGGAGAACATGGTCATCTGAATCTCTTCGGATTACAGATAACAACTTACCGGACGCTATTCCTGGTAAGCCTCGGCTTCGAGTTCCTGCTTCTTCCGACGATTTATTTCCTGCGCAGAGGAGCCGAAGCGACAGACGAAGGCGTTCAGTTCACCGCCGAGCCGGTGAGATACGCCACGGGTGCGTTGTGGCAGCGTATCTGGCTAACCGTCCGCGACAGTGCAGTCGATACCGTCCGGCTATTTAGGCGCCTACTCAGTCAGTCCATTTTTTACCGGCTGCTTGTTTTTCTTCTCTTGATTGGGTTTCTGAAGCTCATCTTCCTGCAAATGGACTACGTGTTTCCCAAATTCGGTATTCGCGAGCTCGGAGACGGCGCTCCGATCGGTCAGCTGTCAGCCATCAATTACCTTCTCATCATCTTGCTTGTCCCGATCATCGGTGCGCTCACGCAACAGTTCTCGGCCTATCGAATGGTCGTGGTCGGTGGAGTCATCTGTGCTGCTTCGGTGTTCATCATGGCTTTGCCGACGGCGTGGTTTCAGGCTTCCGCCAACGGCGTCTTCGGACGATGGCTCGGTCACGGTTATCTCGGATTGAAGGATGGAATCCATCCGTACTACGTCATGATTGCGATCTATATTGCCATCTTCTCGGTCGGCGAAGCATTCTACTCACCGCGAGTTTATGAGTATGCTGCCGCGATTGCTCCAAAAGGGCAGGAAGCGTCCTACGGCGCGCTATCCTATATTCCGTTTCTCATCGGGAAATTACTCGTTGGAAGCGCGGGATGGTTGTTAGCGGCGTTTTGTCCGGAACACGGTCCGCGACATTCCGGGACGATGTGGCTTATCTTTGCTCTGGCGGCATCGGTTGCGCCGATCGGATTGCTTGTGCTGCGTCGCTACATTCGCGTCCCCGAAGCCGGACGACAGGATGCCGACTAGCGAAATTTGCACCGGAGCGATTCGTGCATCCAGCAATTCGCAGAACGCGTAGCCATTCGAGTCGTCCGATTAGTTAGGATGAAGCCGAAATCTTCCGCCTGAGCTCGAAACCTATCCAAGGTTGCCCATTCGCACGGCGCCGCAAGTAAACGCAGGAAAAATGCGTGACTTCAGAAATCGCGCTGAAGGAAGTCGCACCCGACCATTTCTCAGCATGTTTGCGAATTCAATTAAGAGAAATAAAACTCGCGCCGATGCACTTGCCGGCCGAAGTTTTCGCGAGTAAATGAACTATTGAGGAGGCCGCTTGTGCACCGGCGGGAATTTTTGGGTTGATGAGCACGAGAATCACACACAAACGCACGTCACGCTTGAGTTTATGGCTTGGCCTGTTCGGCGCCGTCGTGGTGGTTGCTGTCTCGATTTTATTCAGTCACGCGCAAGAGCAGAAAAGGAGAAGTGGAAAAATGAATCCGGTTAAAGCAGTGCCGAGCGACGCCGAGTTGCGATCAAAACTTACTGAACAACAATATCGCGTGACGCGACAATGTGGCACCGAGCCGGCGTTTCATAACCAATATTGGGACAATCATCGCGCCGGCATTTACGTTGATCTCATCACCGGCGAACCGCTTTTCAGCTCGCTCGATAAATTCGACAGCGGCACGGGCTGGCCCAGTTTCACGAAGCCAATTTCGAAAGAGCACGTGGTGGAAAAAAGGGATTCTTCCTTCGGAATGGAACGCACTGAGGTCCGCTCGAGCAAAAGCGATTCGCACCTCGGCCACGTGTTCGAAGATGGCCCCACGCCAACCGGGCAACGTTACTGTGTCAACTCCGCGGCACTCCGGTTCATTCCGGTCGAAAAATTACAGGTGGAAGGTTATGGCCAATATCTGGCGCTGTTTTCGAAACCCGATAGCGGCGGCGAGAAGTCGGGAAGTGAATAGCCAAAAGCGCCGGCTGCGTTTTCTCGAACTCGAAACTTAGAGCGCATTTCCCGGTTGAGGCCGGTTTCGTCTTCAAACGCCGGCCCGGCGCCGGAGATTAATCAACTGTAGGGGAAGCCACTGGCTTACCAGGGACGGCAACGCCATCCCTCACATGCTGCGCCGTGCTCGCGAAAACCTTCTCCGGTTCGAGCCCGATCTTGCTTAAGATCGACAAGAACCTTTCGTCTGAACGCAACGGCGCGAACTCCGGCGCGATGCCGACGAAATGCAACGATGAAGATCGCTCCTCGCACGCGCGTTCAAGTTCACGAATCGCATCGTCACGCTCTCCCAGTGCGACATGCACATGCGCGATCGCGTCACCGGGGGTGTAACGCCGGTTCGCCGTGGCGGCATTGAGAGCTCGCACCGCTTCATCACGCCGGTCCATCCGCGCGTAGGTGATAGCCAGACCAAATGCTGATCTGCCACTGAGATTCTCCGCCTTTTTATAAAGTCCGATCGCGTCGTCAAAGCGCCCCGTCTCGCGATACAGCGCCGCCAGCAACGGCTCGCCGTAAACAAATGCCGGATCAAGTTGCAATGCGCGTTCACCCGCCGCGATCGCTTCATCATACAGACCGAAGTAACGGTAGAGCTCGCACGCGGAATTGTTCACCCACAGCGACGCCGGATCGATCTTGGAAGTGCGCTGCAAATAAGCGAGCGCTTCATCGCGCTTGCCACGCGCAGCCCAAAACGCAGCCGAAAAATAATTTGACGGCGTCGATTTTGGATCGATCTCGACGGCCCGGCAAAATTCCCGCGCCGCGCCGTCCATGTCCCAATCGAGGATGCGTTTCACTTCGCCCAAATAGACGTGCGCTTCCGCATCGTCATTGTCGATCTTGAGCGCATTGGTCGCCGCCTCGCGCACTTTCGGATAAGCTTCGCGCGGCGGCAGATAGGCGTCAGCCAGCCAAAGCCACGCTTTCGCAATTCCCGTCCAAGCGCGGCTCAATTGCGGATCTTTTTCCAGCGCGCGCTCGAAAAATTCCAAACTTTGCTGCAACGCTTCTTCCGTACTCTTATCCGAATAAAAAAGACCCTGCAGATAGACGTCGTAAGCGTCGGGGCTGCGCGACGCCGGTGACGCAGAGATATCGAGTCTCAATTTGAGCGCGTCGACAATCGATCGCGTAATCTCGTCCTCGACGGCGAAGATCCCTTGCATCTCGCGATCGAACGTTTCCGACCAGATAGTGAAGCCGTCGCCCACGTCGATCAGCTCGGCAGTAATGCGAACTCGATTGCCGTCGCGACGGACGCTGCCCTCGAGCACGTGTTCCACGTTTAACTTCTGGGCGATCTCGCCTAGCTCAGCTTCCTTGCCCTTGAACCAGAACGACGAACGCCGAGCCGCCACGCGTAAACCCTCCGTCTTTGCAAGTGCGGAGAGAATTTCCTCGGCGATTCCGTCGCTAAAGTAAGCATGATCCTTGCCCGGACTCAGATCGCTAAAAGGCAGGACGGCAATCGACCGTTCGCTCGAAGTCGGTCGCGCCGAAACGGCTGGCCGCTTTACGGTGTCGATCTCGCCGTCGCTCTTCGCAGCGTCCAATTCGCTCGTTCGCTTGATTCCTTGCCGCGTGAAGTCGTAAACCCAAGCCAAAACGAGCGCGATCGGAAAACCGAGAAGGATCGCGAGAATTACCAGACGTTGCGCCCAGTTCGGTATTTCGAAGGGCGGAAAAACCTGGGTCACAACCTGGATAAGCAGCCAACCGACCACCCCGTAGGTGACTGCCACGCTGTAAACTTTTCGCCGCTTGAGCTCGGCAAAAAATTTCCTCGAATTCATCGTTTCTTGATCGTGTAGGTAAATCGCGGCGAGCGCGACGCAAGTCAATGCGGTCGTCTGCTTCTGTAGGGGAAGCCGTTGGCTTCCCATGGGACGACATCCCTTACAGATTGAAATGCGTACTCATGGATTTACTGTTAGATCGACAATGAAGGAGGACGATTTTCAATACGCGATTGAAAACACGCAAGTGATCCTCGCGCCGGAACAAAAGATCGCGACCTTCGGCACCACCAGCTTTCGTTTTTATCTCATCTCGGAACTAATGGACCGGGTAAACGAAGTGCGCGTGCGCGACGGAAAGATCCACGCCGACCGTCCGCAAATTCTGACGCCCGAGCATTTCAGCCGCTTATTGCTGGAGGGATTCGGCGAGAAAGCGCACCGTTATGTCGAGCAAATGCGCGAGCGCGCACGCAACGTCGCCGTGCTCCGCTATGGATTCCAATTTCGCAAGACCGACGTGACCGAGCGCATGTTTCGCGATCCGGTCGAGACCGTGATCGCGCGCACTAAATCGCATGTGGAACACACGGAGGAACCGCTCAGCGCCGTCATCCAAGGTGTAGATGACGCCTGGGAAGTTTGCTTGCTCAAATTCACCATCGACATGATCGAACGCTCCTCCGGCGGAAACCTCGGCGATTTCCGCAAACGCGGACTGATTTGAGATCGCCGGCACGCACGAATCTGATTGGGGAGCGCACGCGGCTCGCGTGTTGGCGCTGGCGGCTCGCCAGCGCGGACTTTCACTGACGATTCTTTTGAAAGTGAAGTTTCCGCGATATCTGGGGACATTAATTTCCAAAGTTCGTTGTCGCGAGCCGCGACAACCAGCACGCGAGCCGCGTGCGCTCCCCGGACTGTGCGGCTACAATTCCCGAGACCGCTGCATCAACTTGAAGAAACGGAGTGGGTCGCGCCTGCGCTAATCCGATACTGTAGAGGCAGACGAGCTGGCTGCACTGGAGCGGGCGACACCCCCGCCGCTATACCCCGAACTTTCGGCTTTCGTCATTTCGGGCACTTTGTCATTCTGCGCGTTCACCAAAATAGTGACGCCCGCGTTTTGAAACATTACCTTCAACTCAACCTCGACCTTCTTTACTGGATCTTCGTAGCGCCCTTCACCGGACAGTTTTTCGACGTCTCTCAGATCTTCCGGCAGATGGTGTTCATCGGGGTGCGTGCGACGCCGATGGTCGCGCTGACGGCGTTTAGCGTTGGCGTGACGCTCGCCATGCAAGCCGCGCATTCTCTGCAACAACTCGGCGCGGAAATATACGTCCCCGATCTCGTGATGGTGACATTGTTGCGTGAGATGGGTCCGGTCTTGATCGCGGTAATCGTCATCGGACGCAGCGGCTCGGCCGTCGCGGCCGAGTTGGGCACGATGAAAGTTTCCGAAGAAATCGAGGCGCTCGAAGTGATGGCGATCAATCCGGTCCAGTATCTGGTAGTGCCACGCTTTCTCGCCATGCTCGTGATGTTGCCGGCGCTTACGATCATGGGAAATTACGTTGGCGTTTTCGGCGGCTGGGCCGTGTGCCATTTTGCTCTCAATTTTAATACCGCCGGTTATGTGGTGCGCGCCTTGCAGAGCGCGGACACGTGGGATTTGTATTCGGGAATGATCAAGAGCGCGGTCTTTGCCTGGATCGTCATCACGATCGCGTGCAACGCCGGTCTCCGTGTCGAAGGCGGGCCGGAAGGTGTCGGACAAGCTACGACGGCTTCAGTTGTTCAAGCGCTGCTCGCTATGCTCGTGATGAACGCCATCCTGACCGGAATCTTTTTCTTTGGCGGATGAGTGGAATGACGAAACACTAATGACGAAGGATGAAGGAATGACAAAATCCGAAAATCAAAACACGCGTGCCGATTCTTTCGTCATTCGAGCTTCATCATTAATTCGTCATTCGTCATTCTGGCTTCGTCATTTTTACCCATTCGTCATTCGTCATTTTTCTCATGCCCTCACCAACTGAGTCTCCCGTGATAGAGGTTGTCGATCTGGTCCGAAAATTCGGGGATCGCGCTGTGATCAACCACATCTCGTTCAGGATCGATCGCGGCGAGACACTTGTGATTATGGGCGGGAGCGGTTGTGGCAAGAGCACGTTGCTCCGGCATATCATTGGTTCGATGAAACCAACCTCCGGCTCCGTAAAAATCTTTGGGGAGGAAATTACGACGATGAATGAACGGGAGATCGCGCGCATCCGGGGAAGATTCGGAATGCTGTTTCAATCGGGCGCGTTGCTTGCCTCACTCACGGTTGGCGACAACGTCGCGCTCCCGCTGGTGCAGCACACCAAAATGTCAGCCGATGAAATCGAAGAGATTGTAGAACAAAAACTCCAAATGGTGGGATTAACCGGTTTTGAGAATCTGAAACCGGCCGAAATTAGCGGCGGCATGAAAAAGCGAGTCGGCCTCGCCCGCGCACTCGCGCTCGAACCCGAATTGCTCTTCAGCGATGAACCGACCTCGGGGCTGGATCCGATCATGACGGCAGTGGTCGATCAATTAACGTTGAAGCTCACGCGCGAAGCTGGCATGACCGCGGTTGTCGTCACGCATGATATGACGAGTGCATTTCGAATCGCGACCCGGATGATTATGCTCGGACATGGGGATATTATCGCGCAAGGGACGCCGGAGGAAATTCGCACCAGTCCCAATGCCGAGGTGCAACAATTTATCAACGGTGAAGCCGACGGACCGATACCCTTGAACCTCTCGCAAGATGAACACGAGCATCATCGGCACGTGAAGCCGCGACCGTGCGTCGCCGCACGCGGCAGATTTCATCTCAAAGCTTCATGAAACGAAATCTCTCCGATTACATCGTGGCCCTCGCGGTCGTCGCTTGCAGTCTCGTGCTGCTCGGCGCTCTTACCATCGCCCTTTCCGGTTATCGATTGAAAAAACCAGAGCGCACTTTGCAAATCAACTACGAGGACGTGACCGGCATCAAGGTCCATTCCGAAGTTCGCTATGCGGGCGCGCCCGCCGGCCGCGTAATCGCGATGCGTCACTTGAGTGCCGCCGAGCGTGGCGCTTCGGAGAACAAAAAGGACGCCGTGCGCGTCACGATCAGCCTTGACGACGGGATCCCGCCGCTGCCCAGCGACGTGATCGCGACGCTCAGCTCGGACACGCTGCTCGCGCCCAAATTTGTTGCGCTCTCCGCCGGCACGCCGGGCGGAAAGACGCTCGCGAACAACGCCGCGATTGAAGGTCATCCCGCTTACGGCCTCGAACAAATTACGGCCGCGGCCGGTCCGCTTTTCGACAACGCAAACAGATTACTCGATAATTTGAACGTCACGGTCACCGACTTGAAAGGCAATCTGGGACAATTCATGCCCAAGATATCGCCACTGGTTGATACACTGAACACCGATCTGGATGAGTTGCATAAGGTTGTCACGGACTTGGGCAGTGTGGAAAAAAACGCGAACACAGTTCTTGGAACGGCGGACAAATTCGTTGGCACCACCGACCAGCAACTCCAGGAGCAGATGAAACAGTTGCACGTAATTTTATTGAACTTGAAAGTGGTCACCACCCACGCGAAGGCACTCACCGAGGCGCTTGGGGAAAAACCGAATCGCCTAATCTTCAGCGGCAAGGCGAACAAGCTCACGCCCGAAGACGAGATCATTAAAAGCAGCAAGCCGTTGCCGGCAAAAAAGCCATGAGCTGTAGCCGCGCCTCTGTGAGACGCGTTCTGAACGGCCCACAGGGCCATTGCTACAATTTCCGGTAACGCCGCATCAACTTGAAGAAACGAATCGTGTCGCGAATGGGATGGATGCTGCTGACTTCGTCGGAGTAAACGGTGCTGATGGGCACTGATTCGATCCGATAACCTTTGCGGCTGGCAAAGATGAGCATCTCTGTTTCGTAATCGAAGCGGCTTGCGCCCCCGAGCAGCTCGGGAATCAGTTGTCGATGAACCATGCGAAACCCACATTGGGTGTCGGGAATATTTTGTCCGCAAAGGCGGCTGATTTTCCTGCTCATGTAACCATTGACGATGCGACGCACCAACGGCATGTGCGCGACATCATTCATGCGATTGCCCAGAACCAGCTTCGGTTCCGCCGCCGAGACGGCAGCCGCTACAAAGCGATCGATCTCTTCGGGGCGATGCTGACCGTCGGCGTCGAGGACAATCACGAAATCGAATTGCCGATCCAGCCAATGGCGCAATCCGGTCTTTATCGTCTCGCCTTTGCCGCGGTTTCGCGGATGAACGATTACCTCCGCGCCGGCAACGCGTGCACACTCGGCGGTGTTGTCGGTCGAGCCGTCATCAACTACGAGCACGTGATTGAGCTGCGCGCGCGTTCGCTGCACGACCTCGCCAATGTGTTTTTCCTCCTGATATGCAGGAATAACCGCAGCGACTTTGGATCGAATCGCAGCGAGCCGCTCCCGCTCCGCTTCCATCATCGGCGGACCACCGGATGAAAATCGGCCGCGTGATACGAGCTACGCACGAGCGGACCGGAGGCGACGTGTTCGAAGCCTTTTTTGCGCGCGATTTCACCGTAGAGATCGAACTGCTCTGGCGTGATGTACTCCACCACCGGAAGGTGTTTTGGCGTGGGGCGAAGATATTGACCGATTGTTAGAACTTCGCACCCGACGTCGCGCAAATCGTCCATCGTTTGAAAAAGCTCGGTTTCCTTTTCGCCCAAACCGAGCATGACGCCACTCTTGGTTACGACTTTGGGCGATAGTTCTTTCGCGCGCCGCAAAACTTGAAGCGACGTGCGATATTTTGCACGTGATCGCACCAGCGGCGTCAAGCGCTCGACCGTTTCCATGTTATGATTGTAAATATCGGGCTCGGCATCGAGCACGATTTGGATGCACCAGTCCTGGGCATGAAAATCGGGCACCAGTACTTCGACAACCACGGACGGATCCATTTCCCGAATCGCGGTAATGGTGCGGGCGAAATGATTGGCACCGCCGTCTTTGAGCTCGTCGCGCGCCACGGCGGTGATAACGACGTGCTTCAATTTCATCCGTCGCACCGCTTCGGCGACACGTTGCGGTTCATCTTCTTCGAGCGCGAACGGTTTCGCCGTTGTCACGGCGCAAAATCCGCAGGCGCGCGTGCAACGGTCGCCAGCGATCATCATCGTCGCAGTGCCCTGGCTCCAACATTCCCACCGGTTCGGGCATTGCGCGCTTTCGCAAACGGTGTGCAAACGCAGATCGGAGATGAGCGCCTTGGTGGAAAAGAAAACAGGATTCGACGGCAGCCGCACCTTGATCCAAGGCGGCTTGTGCGCCTGGTGCAGCGCGGGATCGATCTTCACGCAGGACATGCGAGCGAAAGCTAATCCAACGTTGAAAAGTTGAAAAGTTAAAGCATTGAAGTGAAAAACGTCCAACTCCGAAAGCTTTCGCCCACCCCGGCGGGCAGGCTGAGCAGGCGCTCAACGTCCAGCATTCAACGTCGAATCATAATTTCGTCCGGCCTGAGAGCGCGGCCGAAAGCGTCAATTCATCTGCCGATTCGAGACCGCCTCCGGCAGGAAGACCGCGCGCGATGCGAGTCAAGGTCATCGGTTTTCCTTTGAGAAGATCGACCAGGTAATTTGTGGTGGCTTCGCCTTCGACATCGGCGGCCAGCGCAAAAATGATTTCGGCAAAATTTTCCTTCTCGATCCGATCGAGCAATTCCTTGATACGCAAATCTTCCGGACCGACATGATCGAGCGGTGAAATTTTCCCGCCTAACGAGTGATAGCGCCCGCGAAACGCACTCGTCTTTTCCAGCGGCAGGATATCGGTCGGCTGTTCGACGACGCAGAGTTGCTCGGCTGTGCGCGAGGAATCTTGGCAAATTTCGCAAAATTCCTCCGTGGCGAAATATCCACAAAGTACGCACGGATGAATGGCCTGCCGGGTGGCCGCGATGGCGCGCGCGATCTGATCGGGTTGACCTCCGCGCGCCTGCACGATCCAAAGCGCGATCCGTTCCGCCGAGCGAGGCCCGATCCCCGGCATCTGGCGCAGTTGCGCGATCAAATCCCGGAGCGCGGCCGGATATTCGGTCTTTCTCAAAACGCGCGCTGGTTCAATCGGAGGGCGTTTCCGTTAAGTGCAGGGCGAGCGGCTCAAGCCGGCGCAGATACAATTGCAGGGGCGCATCGTCCTCTGCATCCGGGTCGCGCGCTTTTTGAAATTCCGCGTAGGCCTCGGCCCAGCGTTTTTCTCGATAAAGCACGACCCCGTTCCAGAAAGAGTCGCGCCGGGCAAGATGCTCCGGCCTGGCCTCAGTCGCCAGCCAAAGTGGCTCATAAATCTCATACCTCTCCTGCGTGTTTACTCCACTGAGAAAATCGATCGGTCGCGCGACAATTGCCTTGCTCGCTAGCTCGAAGGTGCGCGGGCCGATCAAGATGTGGGACCCGTAAAACCGATTCGCGACGCAGAACCTGCGCGCGAGCTCGACCGGCTCACCACTAGTCAAAAGTCCCGGTTGCTCGCCATCCTTCAGTGGCGCCACAATCATCGTGCCGGAGCTAACGCCGAGATGCACGTCGCAGTCTGCGAAAAGTTCTCCGTTATTCTGCCGGCGCGAATCGCGAAAGGCCTGCACCAAGCCGAGCGTGACGCGCACCGCCTTATCCGCATGCTCGGCATTGCCATAGGGAAATCCGAAAATGGCAACCACGCCTTCGCCATCAGCCGCCTCAATATAACCGCCCGCTTCCCGGAAAAGTTCAGTCGTGCGACGAATGAATTTTTCTGCGGTCCCGGCGAAAGCCACGGGCCCAGAGTCCTCGGCCAGGTCATGCTTATTGGCGATGTCGCAGACGACTACGGTGGCTTCGCAACTCCTGGCGCTGGTATCGAGTGGAATTTCCCCCGCGATCACACGATGGACTTGCTCGTTCGACAATCGGCCCGTGAAAAACGATCTGGCCAAGTGGGACCGGCTTCGTCTGGCAATTGCGAGGGATCGCTCGGCGACGACGAACGCGAGCAGCACCGCGAAGATTGACGGCAACGGCTGAAAAAATATCCGATAGAGCGAACAAATCCAGCAAAGGCCCAACAGCTCGATCAACAACGCCAGAACCAACCATCCCACCTGCTTGCGCCGAGAGCTCGTCAAAGTGAGCCCGGCGACACCGAGCGACAAGACCACGATGAAAACATATTGCCATTTGCCGGCAACCGATCTCGTGATCGTGCGGTGATGCGGGGCGAGTTCCGCGGCCAGTAGTTCCAAACGCAGCAATAGTCCGCTCGCGTGCAGCGCGCCGATGATTCCGGCGACGACGAAACCAATGATCAGAGTTGCGACTAAAGGTCGTTTCATCGACAAACTAAGCTTTCTGGGCCGGCGCAACCGGGAAGTATGAATGCACGACGAGGTCGCTCAAAAATTTATCCGGGGCATCAACTGCCGCGGCGTTCAGCACAAACTTCTTCTGGCCGCTGTTTTTCTGGATCAGACTCAATCCAAATTGATAATCCTTGAACAGATGTGCGCAAAGTTCCGCCATCGTCATCCGCTCCGTT
>Ga0193729_1001368_pt1 | contig 12498 bp, 14 predicted proteins | sample U1c2metaG_FD_143036 | JGI IMG/M metagenome (GOLD analysis project Ga0193729, IMG submission 143036) | Soil microbial communities from a riparian zone of the East river system, Colorado, United States - U1c2 | ecosystem: Environmental > Terrestrial > Soil > Riparian zone | place: USA: East River... | reverse complement strand
GAATAAAATGGATATCTTCTGGTTGTTTTTCATGCTCTCGGCGCTTCAGCCGATCATCAAACAGAAGTTATTGGAAGCGTCGCGGAAGCGCTTGATTGCCCTGGTTGAGCGGGAACGGAAGTCACGGGTCGTTTTGCTTGTGCATCGGCAGGAGACGATGAGTTTCCTGGGCTTCCCGGTGTTTCGTTACATTGACATAAACGACAGCGAGGAGGTCATCCGCGCGATACATCTAACCGATCCGGAGATTCCGCTGGATTTGGTGTTGCATACACCGGGTGGTCTCGTGCTAGCCGCAACGCAAATCGCGCGCGCGATCTTCAAACATACCGGCAAAGTCACTGTTTTCGTACCGCATTACGCTATGTCGGGCGGGACATTGATTGCACTGGTCGCGGACGAGATAATCATGTGCGAACACGCGGTCTTGGGTCCGGTCGACCCTCAGCTTGGCGAATATCCGGCCGCTTCGATTGTGAAAGCCGTGCGCCAGAAGCCGATCGCGGAGGTGGACGACAAGACATTGATCCTAGCCGACCAAGCCGAAAAGGCACTGTTTCAAATGGAGCGCGAGGTCACGGAACTACTGGCGGACAAGTATCCAACCGAAAAAGCGAGCGAGCTGGCCAAGCTGCTGGCCAGTGGCACATGGACGCACGATTATCCGATCACTTACGAACGGGCCCGCGAGCTCGGTCTGCACGTGCGAAGCGATATGCCGGAAAACATGCTCCGTTTGATGCAACTCTATCCGCAGCCCTTGCGTCGGCAGCCTTCAGTCGAGTATATGCCCATTCCCTACCGCACTGGGCGCCGTAATCCGGATGGTGGCAATTCGAATTGAGCGTTCAGAGTTGGAGGAGCGTTTGACAGGAAAAGCGCGAACCTCTTCTATTAAGATGATGAATATGAGAACGGTTCGCCTTTCCCTTGCAGTTATATTGTCGATCTTTGTTTGCGCCGTCGCACGCGCGGAACTGAAATGGGAACAAACCGCGGTGGAATTGCATCCGGCAGCCACCGACAAAGAGGCGGTCGGCCATTTCAAATATCAGAACACCGGCAGCAAACCGGTGAGATTTCAATCCGTTCATACGTCTTGCGGGTGCACGGCTGCGCAAACCCAAAAGGATGAAGTTCCTCCGGGTGAAAAAGGTGAAATCACTGCAACTTTCAAAATTGGCGATCGCACCGGGACACAGGTGAAAACCGTAACGGTTGACACCGATGACCCGGTGAATGCCACGACAGTGCTTACGCTCAAGGCGGTCATCCCCCAGGAGCTTGAGATCAGTCCGACCTTCGTTTTCTGGGGACAGGGCGAAGTGCCCAAGCCGAAGACGATTGTCGTCCGTGCCGGCAAAGATTTTTCCATTAAACAATTGAAGGTCACGTCATCGAGTCCGGATTTTGAGACCAAGGTTGCAGAGACCGGCAAAGGCCAGTTCAAGATCGACGTCCAACCGCACGACACCAGCCGGAATATGGCCGCAACTCTAACGATTCAACCGGAGGGTTCGTCGAAAACATTCTATGCGATGGCCCGCGTGACCAACGCGCCGGCTATGCAGTAAGTCGTGAAATCTTCGCTCCTGCGCCAGGCGCTGGTTCTTGTGGCGCTTGCGTTTCTGCCGGGAATCGGACAGGCGCTTTATTTTCGCGACAAAGTTTCGTGGCAGTCACCTATTCCTGCTTCGGAAATGGTGACGCTGGCACAAGCGCGCGCGTGGGGCCGAAATGCGATTTGGGTCGATGCGCGGCCAGATGTGGAATTTGAACGGGAGCATATTCCCGGCGCTGTGTTGTTGAATGAAGACCGCTGGAGCGAGTTGCTGCCGCAATTTCTGGTGACATGGTCGCCGGAGAAGCGAGTGGTTGTTTACTGTAGCAGCCAGAGTTGTAATGCCAGCCGCGAAGTTGCGCGCCGTTTACGAGATGAAGCACAATTGAAAAACGTGTTCGTCCTTCAAGGCGGCTGGGAAGAATGGCTCAAGAAAAAGTGACGAGTGACCAGTGACGAGCACTCCCTCAACTCTCAGCTTTCAACCATCAACTATTCCGCGGTTCGTCCGGCGGATCGCGGAATTTATCGTTGGCTGCATTTTCATTTACGCCGGCGCAATTAAAGCGCTCGATCCAATCCGCTTTTCCAGCGACATCGATAATTACAAAATCCTGCCGTGGGCGATCAGCGTGCGGCTCGCATTTTATCTTCCCTGGCTGGAAATTTTGTGCGGACTCGCGCTCATCGCGCGCCGTCTTTATCTCGGAGGATTGTCGATCTTGACCGCGCTTACCTCGATCTTCATCGTCGCCACAATCGCCGCGAAGATTCGCGGCCTCGACATCACGTGCGGCTGTTTCGGTCACGCCAGCAAAAACTGGAGCTTTTCTGCTCATATCGCGCTCGATCTCGTTTTGCTCGGCGCGCTTCTTCTGCTTGTGCGCAGCTCGTCGCGCCATCTGCATTCAGCGTTGCGCGTTGGACGTTGAGCTTCCGGCAGAAGCTCGGCCAACCGAAGGCATGAAGGTCAATATTTTCCCGATATCGGCCGGCAAGCAGCGGGAAGGCGGACCCTACGCCGCTTTTTGGGGCCTATGGGGAGGGCGAGTGATGTTTCCTAAAAGAATGGCCAACGCAGCCGCGTTGATAAAGCAACTCGGTAATACATAGCGGGGGAGATAGAGGGCAACCGCGAACGTGCCGATCATTAAAAGCACGTCAGTAATTGCGAGCGCGTACAGCAGGGATAGCATCTTCGGGTCGAAGCGCTCCAGCAATCGCAGGGTCGTCGCCAGTGCGAGCACGAGAGTGAGAGTGATTCCACAAGGGATTTTGTCCAAGCCCCGCAGCCAGAACGTGGATTCGGCCCGCTCAATAGCTGCGCCCGCGGCTGGCGAACAACTCCTGAGATGGGCCGTTCTCTGGTGCAAGGCGGAGTCTGCCCGGTAAATCTTCAGAGAGTAATCGGCGGCGTTCGTATAAAGATATCGAAGTACTTCTGTCGGCGTCGTACTTGTGAGCGAACGAATGATCGCATCACGTATATCCGCGAGAGCAATTCCTGGAAGAGAGTGATAGTAGAGAACGCATATCTGCTCTAGATAATGATCGGCTCTCGCGTGGAGTTCCTTACCTGTAAGTTCTTCCTGCTGGCGTTGAATAAGGTGTTCGATGACGCGCATCGACCCGCCCCAATATTTTTTGGCAGCGAGGATAGCCGGAATCGCTTCTTTGGTGATGGGATCTGATGCGTTGGCTTGCAGTCTGCGCACGTAATTCGCTCTATCGGCGGCGGACAATTGATCGATCAAATCCAATCGAGAAATCGCCGTTCGAGCAATAGTGGAACGATACGGCTCCTGAAAAGCGACGCACAAGCTTCGCGTAGTTAAATTGGCCGCTACAATTGCAACGAAACCGACGGCGCATGTTACCACAAATTTTTTCAGACGGATACGACCTTCACCACGTTTCTTAATGTCCGTGATTGCGCCCAGCAGATAGGCCATTGGCACGAGGGCGACGCCGATCGCGCTGAGATGCCGCGTCATTACACTGGCATAAAGACATACGCCAAGCGCAATAATGCCATTCCGGCTGAGTTCCTGTCTGCGAGAAAGCTCGACCGCGATGACAATTAGCAAGATAATGAGAATCGATGCGAGCGCTTCAGAAGAGATCAGTTGTGCTCCAATGAAAAGAACGGGATTGCAGAGGAACACAACAACAATCAAGCATCGCAGAGTCGGACGCTTCGTGCAGCTAACGGTTAGAAGCGCCAGACCGAAAATGAGAGCCAGCTGCTGCCCTGCGACGAGCAGGAGCAGGCCGGCATCGTTCAGTGCGACCCATCGCTTGACACCAAGCTGCAACGAGTGCAGATGCCCCGCATTACTCCAGGCGGAAACCAGTAAAATCGGAAGACGACTTATGAAGGGATACAAAGGCGGAAAATGGAGGAGCGTTGCGTGCCCTGGCGGCGACGCAATTTGAAACAGGCCATCGGTATCCCGCCAAAGCGGCGGGAGTCGAGCCATCACAATAACCGATCCTGGAAGTAACCCCAGTGCACACAAGATTGTTTCCCTCGCAAAAAGCCGGCGCATGCAAGCGCGGAAAAAGCAACAAAATCCAAACCACATAGTAGCCACACCGTGCAATTTCCACATTGGCGTGTCCTTTCTACCAGCTGAAATGTGAAGAAATTAAGTTGTAGCACACATCTAACCAACCGCTCCAGGCAACCCCGAATCCTTGGGTGTGATGACCAGCTTTACTTTCACAAAACAGTTGTCGATTTTAGCAGAGCTGCCTCCCGCCGGGCTGGAGGTGGTAAACTGACCCTGTTGAACCTGTCTGTCGAGACATCGTCTAATTTGCGGCCGGAACTGAAACTTCCGCTGAAATCATATCTGCGCGCTTTACGTTATTCGCCGATCAGATCGCGGATCGAGGTTGCACGGAAATTGTTTCCGTATCTCTTCCGCAGACTCGCAAGATCGACGGCGGAGATCTGCGAATTTGACTCGCCGGGAAACTACGAAACGAGTTATCAGCGTCTCGCACGGCTTTTGGGTCACAGCGAGAAATTACCGCCGTCAGGCGAGATAGAATTTTTGCATTCGATCCAAAATCGTGGCGCGCATCCCGGGACGATCAGTTTGCGTGAGTTACTTTTTCTTACTGCGTTCGCGAGTATTCTTGCTCCGGAACGGGCGATCGAGGTTGGTACCCTGGCCGGTTTTTCAGCTGCAATTATCGCAGCTGCTATTCGCCGTCAGCATCCGGATTGGAGAGGAACATTAGTTGATACGATTGACCGGAATACGCACAGCGTCGTCGAGGCAGATAAGCCGGTCGGTTTTCAAATACCGGATATCATTCCGAATTTTGCTGATGCGGTTCGCGTGCATGCACCGGCAGACTCAGGAATCGTTCGTGAGCTTGCCGGGCGCGATGAACTGCAATTCGCTTTTATCGATGCAGACCACCAACATCCTCGGCCGCTTCTGGACCTGTTGCGCATCGCACCTCGTATTCGAAGTGGCGGCTGGATGTTGTTGCACGATATCATGCTCGGCAGCATGGGTCTTGCCGGGAAGGAGCGCGGTGAGACGTCACATGGCGCAGCGTTTGGTGCAGAGTGGCTCTTTGCCTGTTTTCCCTTCCGCAAAATCAGCGGCGGAAATATAGGTGCGGTTCAGATGCCAGACGACAAATCCGCCCTTATCCCAATGGTTTTACAACTAATGGAATTGCCCTTTGAAATGGATGCGAGCAGTCACGCGCGGCTTAGAACCGCGCTGTACAAAGGTCTCGCGGACCTGGTCTGACCACACCGAATCACGGTTTTCTTGCCGGAAGAGGCTTGCTGCTTTTGAGAATTTCCGCTTCGGGGGTGAGATTGGCCGGTTGACCGCTAAAAATGAGGCGATTTGGCTTTTCAGCGAGCGTTTGAACCAGCGCTTTCGCGTGGGTCGTGAGTACTTTCAAATTCAGGAGGACTACGTGCAGTTGTTTCATCTGTTCCTGAAGTTGTTTATCGGTCGTGCTGATAAACGTGTTGGCCGTTCCCATCACTGTGTCTGCACCTTTCGCGACACCGTCGAGGTTTTTGACCACGTTCTGTAAATTATCCACATCGATCTTTAGCGAATCGGCCAGCGGACCCAGCTTAGGCATAAATTCCCCCAGATTACCTTTCAAATCTGTGACGGTCACATTGAGGTTATCCAGCAGTCTGTTGGCGTTGTCGAACAGCGGACCGGCTGCCGCTGTGATCTGATCGAGGCCATAGGCAGGATGGCCTTCGATTACCGCGTTGTTCGCGAGCGTTGTACCGCCTGGTGTGCCTGCCGAAAGCGCGACAAACTTCGGGGCGAGCATCGTATCTGAGCTGAGCGTTGCCATCACATCTGCGGGCAATGGCGGAATCCCATCATCTAGGCTGACTGTCACCCGCACGGCGTCCCTTTTGTTGGCGGACGATTCTCGCTCTTTCGCAGACAGATGACGCATCGCGATCACCCGGCCCGCTGGCGCACCCGCATATCGGACTTCGGAATGCACTTTGACGCCAGTCACGTCTTCATAGTTGATTTGCAAAGTGCGAGTCGGTTTTTTTAGGCGATAGCCGGAAAGCGCGATCGTAAGCGCCGCCAGGAGGACGACGCTCGTCAAGATCACCGAAATAGCCACGATGTAATCAGAAAGATTTCGTTTCATGAATTTTTGTGATGAAATCGATATCGCGCGAGCGCGAAAGGCCGGGGCTTAACGCATTGATGATGTTCGTGCTCATCCTGCGAGAGGTTCAACGGGATCGGTCCGTCTGCTTCGCCGTTTATAAACTGGTGCACCTCCGGATTTGTGCTCGTGCGAATTTCTTCAGGCGTGCCTTGCGCAACAATTGAACCGTGACCAAGCATGATCATCCGCGTGGCGATGCGAAAAGCACTCGTCATATCGTGCGAGACGACGACTGCCGTCATGTGACTGCCACGAGCCAGTTTGAGCGTTAGTTGATCGACAACGGCCGTCATAATCGGATCGAGCCCGGACGTTGGCTCATCGCTAAAAAGCAGTTCCGGATCGAGCGCGAGTGCGCGAGCCAGTCCAACACGCTTCTTCATTCCGCCGCTGATTTCAGCCGGCTTGAGATCCTCAAAACCGGTCAATCCCACCATCTCAAGTTTTTGTTTCACGATTGCTTCGATTTCGTCAGGGGACTTGTCAGTGTGTTGAAAAAGGGGCAGCGCCACGTTCTCGCCAACAGTGAGCGACGCCAGCAGCGCGCCGGATTGGAACAGCATTCCAAATCGTTGCCGGACACGCCCGATCTCACGTTCCTTCATGGCTGCGATTTCTTCGCCGAAGATTTTTACAGAGCCGGAAGTCGGTTTCATCGAACCAATCATATGCCGGAGCAACGTACTTTTGCCACAACCGCTTCCACCCATAATCACGAGCGTCTCGCCACGGTGGACGTTGAAGGAAATATCGTTGAGCACAGTGCGCTCGCCAAATTGGTGGACAAGATCGATAACCTCGATGATGGGAGGGTCAGGCGGCGACATGGAAAGAAAAATGACGAATGACGAATGACAAATGACGAATCAATGACGAAGCGCGAATGACGAACATCATTCCTTGATTACTCATTACTGAGATTTCGTTGCTCATTTTTTCCGCTCCTCCAAATTTTTGAGAAAATCGGATGCAGTTCGCGTGCTTCCAGCCAAAGCTTGCGAGCTTCAGGTTTCGACCCTGGTACCGCACGAACCGCCATCCGTAGAAAGTGCTTGGCTTCACGCGTCTCTTTCTTGCATGTCCCGATGCTTTTCAAAAATTCCTTCTTCGACACTGCATCGTCGGCTTCGACATAGTTCGCCTCGACACTCGTTCCCGCGCCAACCAACTGGCTGATGAGTCGATTTGTCACAGAATTCTGCGGAATCGTTTTCGCAAAATCGATGACAGCTTCGCCGAATCGCGCCGTCCGTTCCTCAAGGTCGTCAACACGCTTGCCACCCGCATCTTCGCGAACGAGTGCAGTGTCGCCGTTATCCCAAAACGGATCATAATCTTTGCGCGTGTTTTCGACTTCGGATTTTGTCATTCCTTTGTCATTCGTCATACGTGCTTCGTCATTGCCCTTCATGCAGCAAAAAAGAAAATCCCGGTAAGCACCGCGTTCGTGACCAACATTGCAAGCAAAGCTTGCACAACTGAGGCAGTCGTGGCCTGCCCTACGCCCTCCGCGCCACCTTCGACATGTAGTCCAGCGTTGCATGCGATCGTGATGACGATCCAGGCAAACACTCCGCTCTTGATCATTCCCGAATACAAATCCCATGTGTCGGCGCTTTGCAAGGCGCGCAGAACATAACCGGCTGTATTAAAATCAAGTGCGAAGATGCACACCGCCCAGCCGCCAAAGACGCCGATGTAATTTCCGAAGATCGTGAGCGCCGGCAGCATCACGAGCATGGCCAGGAACCGCGGCACGACCAGATATTGAACCGGATTAATCGCCATGACTTCAAGCGCCTCGATCTCCTCGGAAACTTTCATCGTCCCCAGTTCCGCCGCGACGGCAGAACCGCTGCGGCCGATCACAATCACTGCGATCAAAACCGGCCCCATCTCACGCAGGAGCGTCACCATCACCAAATCTGGGATGTACATTTCCGCGCCGAGTTCTTTCAAGGAATGCGCGGCCTGCATCGCGAGCGTCACCCCTATGCTGAATGCGGTCAGCGCAACCATCGGCGCCGCGCGCACACCTATGAACACCATCTGCCGGAAAATCGGCGCGATTTTGAAAAATTGTCCGCTAAACGGCGCAATCAAAATCCAATAAAGCAGGCTAAGATTAAGCTGGAGATAGTTTTTCAAAATACGGTATGCGGACGCGCAGAATGACAAGACACGCGCATCGAAGAAAGCGGAAAGTTTAGCGGCTGGAAGAATGAAAAATGTGGAGCGTACGCTGGTCCTGATCAGCTGCATCGCATGATTAGATGTTGGTCGATGTCTCGACCGGCCGCGCATCGAGGACCTCGATGCGATAACACCGGAAGGCGGCACTAATGCCAAAAGCCGGTTTGAACTCGACGCCGAGATAAGGCTGCGCACCCTCGGGCTCCTCCCGCGCAATGGAGAGACCAAAAATTGTATTTTGGTGATTGAATCCGTCCATCCTGAGGCTGTCCACGTCATGGAAGCACAAAGTGGCGAGAGTGTGGTGCCGGAGAATGAAGTGTCCAGTCGCATCAACCTCGGCGGTGAGTTCCCACAAATGGATTTTTGTCGTTAGCACTGGAAAGATGTATCGCCGCGCTTCGGGCTCCACGTCGCCGCGCCAGAGATTGAACTCGATGACTTCCGCGTCGTGAAATGAGGGCCAGCGGCCAAAGATCTCGGTAAGACGCTCACTACCTTCGACGAGTGCTTGCGGTTCATTCACGGGCGAATGCGAAACATCTAACAAGAAATAGACCGAATCTTGCAGTCTATTTCTGGCTTTCCTCTAATCCGCGCTTTCAAATCAATCCGCGCTTTCGGAAGTCGCCGAGGTTTCCGCCAGCGGAGCGCTCGATCATGTCGATGGTGAATTTGAGCAGGCAAACTTCCCAGGCGTCGTCCACGCCTTGAATGACGGCGCTCAGTGGTTCCTGCGCGTCTTCCACGCGCCGCTTTGTCCGCGTGATAACTGCGTCAATCGAGTCGCGGATCGTCTCTTCTACCACATTGGTTTTACGAAATTGAAATCCGTAACGCAGCACCGCGATGTTGCGCGCGTATTCGCGCAATTGATCGGCATAACGCTGCGCTTTATCACCGAATCCTTCGAGCAATAAACGACTGAAATGTTCCGGAGTGAGAATTTGCGGACGCTCGGCGTGAATTTTTCCGTTCCGGACCCGGACTTGATCGACCCGGTCCATCAACTCGGAGATGAGATAGAAGTGAAAGCTCGTCGTGCCGAAGGTCGCGATCTGCCGCTCCGGAGCGAGGATCACCTGGGTGTTTTCAATCGCGTAATCAAAATCGTCTTTTTTCATTCTTGCTCTCACAATCTAAAGCGCGGTGAGACCGTTTCAACGACGTGACTGTCGTCCCGTGGGAAGCCAACGGCTTCCCCTACAGAAAAGATCGACATGTTCGCGCAAATCTTCTGGCCGATTACACCGTATCTAGGCTGATCCCGCAAGCGATGTTGGTGCTTCGCGTGTCCGCGCCGAACGCCATCGCATGACTGCGTCGCCGGTAAAGATGGCGAGAGCGATCCAGATTATCGCGAACGTGATAAGATGGTTGCGCGTGAATGGCTCGTGGTAAACAAACACGCCAAGGAAAAATGTGCCGGTCGGTGCCAGATACTGCAAAAAACCAAGCGTGGTAAGGCGCAAATGCTGCGCGGCGTATCCGAACCAAACCTGCGGCAAGGCGGTGACAACGCCGGTGCTTATCAACAAGATCGACAATGAAATGTGCGGCGGTCCAAAAATTAAGTGGCCGTTCGTCTTTAAAAAAACGAGATAGGCAATTGCCACCGGCACGAGGAACACCGTTTCGATGAACAAGCCGGGAATTGCCGTCGTGCCGGATTTTTTCCGGAGCAATCCATAAAGGCCGAACGTGGTGCACAATGATAACGCCACCCAGGGAGGCCGCCCGTAACCGAGAGTCAGATTTAAAACGCCTATCGTTCCGAGCAGAACGGAAACGAATTGCCAGCGCGTGAGTCGCTCGCGCAGGAAAACTGCGCCAAGCAAAACATTCATAAGCGGCGTCATGAAATAACCGAGACTCGTTTCGATGACGCGACCAATGATCACTGCCCAGATGTACAAAAACCAGGTGATGGCGATCATCGAGCCGCTTGCCAGACAATAGAGCCTCGCGCACCGCGACCGAACATTGGTTTCCACTTCGGTCCAGCGGCGTTGCCAGGTGAGCAACGCGATTAAGAAGATCGACGTCCAGATAAAACGGTGAGCGAGAATCTCAGCCGCTGGAACTGCCTTGAGCAGCTTCCAATAAATGGGAACGAGTCCCCACGTCGTAAACGCGGCGATTCCGGCAACAAGCGCAGAAGTCTCATGCGATTTGTCAGATTGTTTCGACATGGTGGCGACTCCATATCGGTTGTCGGGGCACGCCGCGAAATGTTTTTCTTCCCAATCTCCAAATCTTCGACTTCGAGAAACGGAGTCGGTACAGTCTATCGGATTTCGGATCGCCGCTTACGGCTGACTACTTTGCGATCCCGCCTGTGGAAATAGTGCGAGATATTCGCCGTAACCTTCTTCCTTCAATTTCTCCACCGGAACGAAACGCAGCGCGGCCGAATTGACGCAATAACGTTCACCGGTTGGCGCAGGCCCATCCGCAAAGATATGACCGAGATGCGAATTGCCTTTGTTTGAGCGAACTTCGGTGCGCTCCATTCCGAAGGAAGAATCCCTTTTTTCCACAACGCGCTCTTTTGAAATCGGCTTCGTGAAGCTGGGCCAGCCTGTGCCGCTGTCGAATTTATCGAGCGAGCTGAAGAGCGGCTCGCCAGTGATGATATCGACATAGATTCCGGCCTTGTGATTGTCCCAGTAGGCATTTTGAAATGGAGTTTCCGTGCCGCATTCTCGCGTTACGCGATACTGGTCTTTGGTTAGCCGGCTTCGCAGCTCGGCATCGCTGGGAACTGGTTTGTTGGGATTCATCTTCTCAATTTCCTTTTTTTGTGTTTGAGCGTACCCGAATAAGATCGAGCCGACGATCACAACAATGGTGCCAATCAAACCAATCCACAGAGTTTTATGCGAGCCGTGCTTGTGTGGTAATCGTGTGCTGTTCATCCCCTAATCTCCAGCGTGTAGATTTAGACCGGTCTCCGTGCTCAGCCGTTCACTTCTGGCAAAAACTTCTCCAGCAGGTGAGCGGGCGTGAGATCGATCTCCTTTAATTAAATTCGTAATCAGGCCGAGAAATGGCCGGGTGCTCCTTCATTCAAGACGATTGTCGATGTATTGCATTTTTTCGGTGCGTACTCACAACGCGGCGCTAGCCGATATCCTGCCGCCCGGCTTCGGGGACGCGAATGTACCGACGGAACACAAGCAATCCAATCGGGGCAATCGATGCTGCCAGGGCAAAGATCAGCCACATTACCCAGGAACGCCGCGGACCGTGTTCTGGACAAAACGCAGCTAACAACCAGCCGCCGGCCCCGACGAGCAATTTGCCGAGAAGAAACGGAATATAGGAAAGCGCGCCATAGGACGCCTCCTGACCTTTTGGAGCAATCGCGGCAGCGTACTCATAGACTCGCGGTGAGTAGAACGCTTCGCCGACGGAGAAAATGGCGATATAGATCGCAGTCATGACGTAGTACGGATGAATGCCACCTTTGACTCCCAGATAGCTGTGGCCGAGCCATTGCCCGATCGTGCCGTTCGCGGAACCTTGGAACCATGCTGTAGGCAAAGCCATGACGAACACCGAAGCCGCGCAAATCGCTCCGCCGACTACGACCATTCGATAGGCGGAGAACTGTTGCGTCAGCGCGCCGACAATTGGCACCAGCAAAATGATCAGAAGATAATTGATGGCGGAGAGCTGACCGATCGGAGCGCCGTCCCCCAATTCGCGAATGCCGAACTTGGGGAACACGTAATCCATTTGCAGAAAAATGAGCTTGAGAAATCCAATCAACAGAAGAAAAGCAAGGAGCCGGTAAAACATGGACTGACTGAGCAGCCGCCGAAATAGCCGGACGGTATCGCGAGCACTGTCACGGACGGTTAGCCAGACACGCTCCCAGAACGCACCGGCGGCGTATCGCACCGGCTCAGCATCGAACTTAGCCCCTTCATCTGTCGCTTCAGCGCCCCTGCGCAGGAAATAAATCGTCGGAAGAAGCAGGAACTCGAAACCGAGGCTCACCAGGAACAGCGTGCGGTAAGTTGTTATCTGTAATCCAAAGAGATCTA
>Ga0193729_1001367_pt1 | contig 12504 bp, 12 predicted proteins | sample U1c2metaG_FD_143036 | JGI IMG/M metagenome (GOLD analysis project Ga0193729, IMG submission 143036) | Soil microbial communities from a riparian zone of the East river system, Colorado, United States - U1c2 | ecosystem: Environmental > Terrestrial > Soil > Riparian zone | place: USA: East River... | reverse complement strand
ATAGCGGGGAGACGCTGTCAGAGTCGGTACCTTATGCAAGGCCACGGTTGCTGTCGGCTGTTGGCACAAATGCGAAGTGCCAACGGGCTCTGAACTTGTCTGCTTTCCGGGGCAAACCGGAAGCGACGCCGCGCATCACTCGGGGTCGGGGCAGATGGCTAGTCCTTACCCCATGGGGACTTTCGCCTCCTATTCTTTGCCACGTCCCGCGAGGGCCGACGTGAAGCGTTCACAGGGGAGACCACGGGCCAAGTATTGAGCTGCGAAACGGGTCTAATTCCGGGGTGCCGATCTCATTCCGTTGATGAGAAGGCAACATCGTCCCATGGCGAATGGTTTGCATGGGAAGAACCTCGCGCAAAAGTCGGATGAGGCCATAGTACTTGCGAAGCGACTGAACAAGGGGAGGCAACTCCCGGCGGAAGTCGTGGAGGGAAGGGCCTCACCCAAGGGGAACAGCCGTTAGGCGGCCGCGGTTCGGACACTGAGCCGAAATACCGCGTCGATCCGAATCATGGCTGCGCGTCGGGCGACGAGCGTGACTAATAAATCGCTCATCATACGACGTCTGACCCGAGGGAGGAGCCCGGTGCGTTAGCAGCGCACGCCGGGATCTGTGCGGGGGGCGAGGAGAAATCCTCGTCCCTACCGCGACCATTGCGCGGTGACCGTCGTTGAACCTAGACTTAAGGCTCGGAGATGGAGGCTGAGGTGAGATATAGTCTTTTGCTATTGGGAACATTACTGACAACGTCAGGTGGGAATTCTGCGTTTGCTCACTATTGCGAGGGCGATTGTGCGATACGCGGAACATGTATCCGAACCCATTTGCCTCGCGCAGCAAGCCACGAAGCCACCTTTATCGTGACCTTCGGTGATCAGCTCTTTGGTCGTCTCAATGTGATCGACCAGTGTTTCTTGTGCACCGGCGTCGTTTTCAGGTGAAGGGGAAACCGGGATTTCTTCCCAACTCGGCTTCCGGGGGAGAGGGTGCCTGGGCGGTTTTCGTCTGCGTTACCTGGTTAAGAGCGCCGATGCTTCAACCAAGGCAGTGACGGCGGGTCAAGGTCGACTTTGCCAATCAAGATTGATCGAGGTGCTCGGCGGTCTGGTTCACAGGGATATGACAACTCACCACGGTCTCTCCTCCAATTCTTTCAAAGGTGAATGTTCCACCCAAGGCACGCACGCGTTCGCGCATTCCAGTCAAGCCTCGACCGAGTGCGGTGCTATCGGAAAAGCCGACGCCGTCATCAACAACTGACATGACGATTTTGGACTGCTGGAATCCTACACTGACCCGGACCATGGTGGCGGATGCGTGTTTGAGAATGTTGGTCAGGGATTCCTGAACCGATCGATAGATCGTATTGGCAACGACGTCGTCAAGCGCCACAAGCCCGATATTGAACTCAAGCTCGAACCGAGTGTCGGGAGCCCGAGTTTCCGCATCCTTGACCAGGTCTGTCACGCTCCTCTCCAATCCCAGCTCTTGTATGTGCATTGGACGCAGGCGATCCAGAATCCGGCGATTGGTGTGCTGGAGCGCCTCGACAGCCTGCTGAAGCTTGGCAGCAGGAGAATTATCTCTGTTGGAATATTCGAACCCTTCCAACAGCGCGTCGCTGTTGGCCCGAATCGCAAAGAGCAAGGGACCAAGCTCGTCATGAAGTTCGCGCGAAAGATCCCGTCTTTCCTGCTCTTCGAGGATTACCAGCCGCCGAAGAAGCCTGATATTCTCGGAGCTAAGCTCCGACAGGGTTGATGCGAGGTCGTTCAATTCCCGGCAACTCTTTCGGATTTCCGGAGGGCCTTCGCAACGCAAATGAACATCATAGTCACCGGCACGCAGCTGCGTTAGTCCCGTTTCGATTCCGTGCAGGGGCCTTAGCGTAGCACCAACTGTAAAATAGGAGATAAATGAACTGATGATTGCGAGTATGACTGCTGAGGTCAGAATGCCGATGAAAGTCAGCCATCTTTCTGAAAGGTCGGCCGACATGTTAGCTTTGAATACAAGATCGCCGGCGCGCTGACCCGCTACATAGATTGGAAATCTGTCCGATATATTTGGCGCGATAAGCAATCGGACAAACCATGCGGGAACACCGTCAACGTTGGACGCTGATGAGTTGTCCGAGGCAACGCCTGCCGCCTCGTCTGCCGTAGTTTCGAACGTGACTGTACCCTCGTTATTGTCGAGGCCCAGATCGAACCCGCGCAAGACCCCATCCGGGTCGGTCGTATTCGCAAGCGCCTGGTTGAACGCCTTCGCAACCTGATCGGCTACGCGCGAGCCGGGCTCGTGTTCCACCGGTAATTGGGCCCGGGAATAAATTACGAGCAGGACCATACTGGCCATCAGGGCCACAAGAATCATGGCGCACAATAAAAGCCATAACCGCACGAAGAGCGAATAGTTGGTCCACATGATGTAATTTTGGTCCGGTGGAGAGGTCGGTATCTACCCAAGCTGACAAATGCGACTATGTTTGAAGATGACCGGATTCGGAATCAATGATGACAACGGCGAGTTCCAAGACTTTGGATGTACTCATTGTAGACGATCATCCCCTCTTGATCTCGGGGTGCCGTTCTTTGTTCGCTAGCGACCCCCACATCAGGTTGTCGGAAGCTTCAGACGAAAGGTCAGGACATCAAGCATACCTCGAAATACGACCTGATATATCCATAATCGATATTAATCTGCCCGGTCTGTCAGGCTTGGAATTGTTGCGGCGGATACGGGACGAGGACCCGGCAGCGAAGGTCATCATATTCAGCATGAACGACGAGCCAGCCTTCGTCGTTCGGGCTATCGAGCTTGGAGCGAACGGGTACGTCTCGAAAGGCGATGACCCTCAGCATTTGCTGTCTGCCGTTAGAAGTGTTGCGAATGGACAGAATTTTGTAGCGCCTCATCTGGCCCACGCCGTGACATTCGCAACGGCATCGGTCCGCGCCAATCCGGCTTCGCAACTTTCGTCGAGAGAGCTTGAAATTCTGCGGCTGCTTTCCCGAGGCAAGAGCATCGGGGAAGTGGCTGAGGCCCTCAGCATATCCTACAAGACAGTCGCGAACAGTACGTCGCGGCTGAAACAAAAGCTGGGCGCGAACAGTCATTCCGATTTGATCAGATTTGCCGTTGAACTGAACCTTACCTAATAAGCCCGATGAGGAGTTTGCATTGGCAGTTGCTATGGTCCACCGAAATGATGGATTGAGGCGCTGCTCAAGGGTTTGACCGACGCGTTGGGACGCACTTTCGATGCCGGCTAATCAGTCGAATGTCGCCAGGACATGTTCTGAATGCACGGCCTGTTGCGACGGCTGGCTGAAGATCAATGTCCGCGGTCGCGACGTTTTTCCGGGCAGCCCTTGTCCGTTCAGTGTTGCGCACAAGTGCAGCATTTATGAAGAACGCCCTGTGGATCCATGCCAGCAATTCGTCTGTGGGTGGCTTGCCGACAAAAGCCCTCTTCCAGAATGGATGCGGCCAGACAAGGCGAATTTGATTTTACTGCCGGCCAACTTTCAATGGCGCGGAATTCCAGTCCACGTTGCGGTTGCCGTCGGCGCGCGGCCGAAAGACAAAGCGATCAACTGGCTGAAAGACTTTTGTCTAAAGAGCCATCGCCCGTTGATTTTTCAAATGCATGACGAATGGATTGCCTATGGGCCACCGCAGTTTCAGACCGAAATGGCGGAGCGTCTGTCGAACGGCAAGCATCCGTGGTCTGGCGAGGATGGGTGATCCGGATGCGAGTGTGATCCCCGCAGCGCGGGATTTTCGTGAAGGGCATCATGCGGTCGCGAGACTTTCGGAGCATCTTTGGCGTGGTCGCGACGTTGCATGAAGCCGGTTCTTTCAACAGAAAGAGGTACGGTCGGGAAAACTATGCAATTGGGGGCCGAGATTGGGGGCCGAGATACGATGGCGAGCTTCCGGTTTCTCTCTCAAATTGGCGTTTTGTATGCAAGGACTGCTCTTGTGGGTTGCGGTGCAACTATAACTTGTCAATCTTACTGACATTTTTTGGAGTGATAAAATATCAATAATATCAGTTAGATATTTGAAGCAAAAGCAATATGCGCCGGAAGCGCGGGAAATTTCGCTGCATTGCAAACTACGATTGTACCTATATTGCCACTATTTGCATTATTGCGACCGCCCCCTCTTGTGAGCCGGTGTATTTGGCATCTGGTATACTCTAGCATCGCCCCGTTTAGAGGAGTCCCGGCTTGCTGTCGGGATAACTTGGCAAATGGGGAAACATCATGAGGAATAAGCTTCTTTCCGGGACGGCTTGTGCTGCTCTTTGCCTGGTCTCGTTCAGCGGTGCGGCGCGATCTGCAACACTCGATGACGTGATGGCGCGACTCGACAAGATCGAAAAAGAAAACGCCGAGTTGCGACAGAAAGTCCGAGAAATGTCTGCGGCGAAGCCGGGAGCTGCCGCGCCGGCCGCTTCTGATCCGAGCAAATTCAAGGGCAATCCGGTTCTGCATGCAGGCGTCGCGACTTCGCCAGCTCCCCCGCCGCCACCTCCGGGAATGCCGGTCAAGGCCAGCCCGTGGGGACCGCTCATCGACAATACGGTTGTTACCCTCTACGGCCATTTCGACGTCTCCGGCGATATCTTCAATCCCAGCGTCTTTGACCAGGGAACGAAATTCGGCATAGCAAGCAACTCATCCTATTTCGGCGTTCGCGCCCGGCATAACCTCGCGCCATATGGCTGGGAAGGCTGGTCGATGGTTGCTCAGTTGGAAGCTCAGATTGATGCCGCCGCGGCTCCCAACGAACGCGCAGCGTTTGGCAGTCGCGACAGCTATGTCGGTCTCGAGGGCCCGTGGGGCGCGATCAAGGCCGGTAAATCGGATACGCCTTACAAGAAATCCACCGCTGCGATGGATCCGTTTGCTAATACCCTCGGCGATTATAATTCGATCATGGGCAATACCGGCGGAGACAACCGCGCCGAGTTCGATTGGCGCATGAACCACGCAATCTGGTACGAATCGCCGATCGTGAGTGGCTTCCAGTTCAGCGCATTGGCCTCGCCGGGTCAGAACTATGCCAAGGATAACAGCGACTATTCATACGGCGACTATTTTCAATGTAATGGTGCGTCAGTTCGTGGCAGCGGCAGCAACTTCCCGGGCACCGGCGGCGCGGCTCCCGGCAACATCGGCGGACACGGCTGCACCGATGGTTCCTTTGGCAATGCCTATAGTGCCGCTTTAACTTACAAGAATGGTCCGTTTACTGCGATCGGCGCCTTTGAGTTCCATGAGCAGGTCAACCGTCGCGGCGACGACAATACGCAATTTGACGCGTCGAATTTTGTTCCAGGACCCGTTCTCCTGGCCGATGGTTCTACGGTGATAACAGGTGTTCACAACGAATGGGCCGCGAAGGTTGGCGGCGGCTATCGCTTCAATGATGGCTTGGGCGACCTTCAACTGAACGCCTTCTACGAGTGGATACGACGTCAAGTAACCGCGGCCGAGCAACCGTTCAATGAGCGTTCACGCGATGCCGTGTTCGCAAGCGCTACCCAATATATCGGGCCGTGGGCAATCAGCGGGTCTTATGCACACGCCTTCAAGAGTCCGGGCAATCCGGCCATGTTGAGCGTCAACGATCCGGTCCTTGCAGCTACGCCAACGATACAAGGAAACCTGTTCTCAAATGATGCCAGCCAGTATGCGGTCGGCGCCCGCTATCGGTTCAACCAGTGGGCCAGCTGGTATGTGGTTGCCTCCCAGATTAACCAGGGTCTCGGCGCGCATTATTGTCTCGGAGCGAGCGGTCACGGCTACCAGGTCTGCAGTCGCGATGCCGCCAACGACACGATCGGCGGTGCAAAGATCCGGGCGGCGACGACAGGTCTGACGTTCGACTTCTAAGCTGGAATACCGAGCGACAAAGAGGGGACTCGCACGGCGAGTCCCCCTCTGTTACAGGCCGGCCTCGTCGATGCCTGACGTGGACTGAGCGCATCGGATTGAATTAATATCGCACGAAGCGAGCGGGATGCCGTGCCGGCATCCATGGCGCAGCTTGCGAATTTGAAATTGGTAGAGAAGCAGATGATGGATTTGCAGCCGCCTCCGGCCCAGGTGCAAATGGCGCAATCCGAAGTTCAGCCGGAAGCGCCCGCGGAACCGGTCCCGATCAAGGTGGACGTAACGCAGTACGTCCCGGAATCCGCGATCTCGGTGACGATGATTGTCAGCGTGTCGCCGCCGACGGGTACGGCCGTCGTCTACGCCCCCGGTTACGAAAATTACGCGACGATATTCAAAGGCCCGCGATCGATGGAAGAGGTCCGGCTTGCAGGCCCGTTCGTCTACGTCAAGTTATACGGTGCACAGAGTTTCGAGATCCAATATACCAACTATCGGCAACCATAGAGTCCGGCCGTGTTTTCGTCATTGCGAGCAGCAAAGCGACCAAGCAATCCAGTGATCGCCATGGCGCGCGCCAGATGACGACGGCATCGGAACGGATCCTGAAAAAAGCCATCGAAGCGCATCGCAACGGTGCCGTTGAGGATGCAAAAGTTCTCTATATGGAAGCATTGAGTGCCGATCCCCGAAATGCTGCAGCATACGGCAACCTCGCCATCATCGCGGCTCAACAGGGCGATTTCGCCGGCGCCGAACGGCTCATTCGTCAAGAGATCAGGCTGAGTCCGGATTACCCGGCGAGCTATAACAATCTTGGCTCAGTGTTACAGCAGCAGGCTAGGTTGGCCGACGCGATTGCCGCTCACCGCCACGCCATAAAACTCAATCCGAAATATGCCGAAGCCTTTTTAGCTCTCGGCAATGCCCTTAAGCAGCAGGGAAATTTCGCAGAAGCAATGGAGTCCTATCGATCCGCTATCGCGGCGAAACGCGATTACCCGGAAGCCCACAACAATGTCGGTGTGCTTCTTCAGATACAAGGCCGGCTCGACCAGGCGGCATTGGCGTATGGCGAGGCGATAGCGCTGAGGCCGGCCTACGCGGAGGCCCAATTCAATCTCGGTGTTGTCCTGCATCAGAAGCATGAACTGGATGCCGCCGAGGCTGCGTATCGACGGGTAATTTCGCTAAATCCAGGCGTTGCGGTCGTCCACAATAATCTGGGAACGGTCTTGAAGGACCAAGGCTTCCACGACAAGGCACTGGCGGCTTTTGAAAATGCCATCAAGGTGAAAGTGGACTACGCTGAGGCGTTCTACAATTGTGGTACAGTGCTGCAGCAGCAGGCACAACTGGAAGAAGCGTTGGCGGCTTATGCTCATGCCATCGAGCTTCGGAAGGATTACACTGACGCGATCAACAATGCCGGTATTGTGCTTCAGGAACTCGGACGCGCCGGTGAGGCGGTCGATCTTTACCGCCGGCTACTAGAACGGATGCCGGCTCACGCCGATGCCTACAACAATATGGGAACGGCGTTACTGGCGGAAGGGCGAGCCGACGAGGCGCGGGCGGCGTTTGAACGGGCGCTGGCAGAGAGGCCCGATTTTCCCGAGGCATTTTACAATCTGGGAAATGCTCGGCGAGAACTCGGCAATCTATCCGGCGCGATTGCCGCCTATAGCAATGCATTGCGTCTGCGGCCCGATTACCCGGATGCGTTCAGCCAACTCCTTTATCACCGCGCGCAAGCATGCGAGTGGGACGACTACGAAGCGGATCAAGAAAAACTGGTCGACATGGTGCGGCGAGGGGTTCGTGTTCCACCCTTTTACCTTCTTTCAACTTCGGCGTCCGCATCGGATCAACTGTTCTGCGCGCAGTACTGGATCAAGCCGATCAAACCACCGCGCGAAGCCGTCTTTCATCACGGGGCCTCCTTCGAAAGGAGACGCATTCGGCTCGGCTATCTGTCCGGAGATTTTCATCAACATGCCACAGCGCAGCTGATGGCCGAATTATTTGAGTGCCACGATCGCGACCGCGTCGAGGTTCTCGCTTATTCCTACGGTCCCAATGATCATAGCCCGATGCGCGCGAGACTTGATCGAGCGTTTGATCGCTTTGTTGACATTCGTGCCATGTCGGACCGCAAGGCCGCGGAGCTCATGCACGCGGACAAAGTCGACATCCTGGTTGATCTCAAGGGCTATACCCACCGCGCCCGGCCGGCGATATCAGCCCATCGCCCGGCAGCAGTGCAGGTGAGTTATCTCGGCTATCCCGCCACCATGGGGGCGGATTTTATCGACTACATCATCGTCGACCCGTTCGTGGTCCCGACAAACCAGCAACCATTCTTTTCAGAGAAGCTTGTTCACCTGCCGGGCAGCTACCAGGTGAACGACAGGAGGCGGGAGGTCGCGGGGCCTCGTACATCGCGACAGGATTGCGGATTGCCTTCCGAGGGGATGGTGCTTTGCAGCTTCAACAACAGCTACAAGATCTCGCCGGTATTTTTCGATATCTGGATGCGTTTGCTTCGGTCGATTCCGGGCAGCGTTCTATGGCTGCTCGAGGCGAACGAGCTGGTCAAAGACAATCTGCGTTCGGAAGCCGGCAAACGCGGCGTGGAGTCCGACCGGTTGATTTTCGCGCCGGTCGTGCCATCACCCGAACATCTCGGGCGCCATTGGCATGCCGATCTGTTTCTCGATACGTTGCCCTGCAACGCGCACACAACAGCCAGCGATGCGCTGTGGGCCGGACTGCCCGTTCTGACGTGTTGCGGAGACACGTTCGCGGGCCGTGTTGCGGGCAGCCTTCTGATGGCGATTGGCATGCCAGAACTGGTCACGGGTTCGCTTGAAGAATATGAACAGACGGCCCTGGCCCTGGCGCGCGCTCCGGAGCGGTTAACCGCGCTGCGGCAAAAACTGGCGAGCAATCGCAACGCCAGTGCATTGTTCAATTTACCGAAATGCACCGGAAATATCGAGGCGGCCTACGCGCGGATGTGGCAAGCTTGGCTTTCCGGACAGAAGCCAGCCGCTTTTTCTATCGAAAGCGCTTAAGAGGATAAAGGACAGATGCCATGCTGATGCGAACCATCGTCACGCTCGCAGCCGTTCTCGCGCTCGGCAGCAGCAGTGGATTGGCCGATGCCTATAAGGCGCCTAGGCATCATCACCGCGCGTACATTGTTCAGGATGAGGCGCAGATTGTTTACCGGGCGCCATATGGCGGCGGCCGCCTCGTGATGCATCCCGCCTCGAACATTGCGTGTATGACGCGGGATCGAGCGACGCGCGCGCTGCCCTGCGATCAACCGGTCTGGGTCTACGGAAGCCCCTGCGAGATCGATCTGGGTCTTGGAAGATATCGGTCTTGCGACTGACGTCTGACGAGCATCGCCATGAAGGCCGGGGGCCGTTCCGAACAGACGCTCGCAGCTGCGATGGCGCATCATCGCGCCGGTCGTCTCACCGACGCTGAACGCCTCTACCGGCTTGTCTGCGATACCGATAAAAAAAACGCGCGTGCGTTCCATCTTTTGGGAGTGCTCGCACATCAGCTAGGACGCCCGGATGCAGCGTCGTATGTCGGTCGCGCCGTGATGCTCGATCCGGATTTTGCCGAGGCGCACAACGACAGGGGCGTGATTCTCGCCGCAGGCGGATTGTTTGCTGATGCATTATCCTGCTTTGAAAAGGCAGTGGCGCTGAACCCCGGGTATAACGAGGCTCGCAACAATCTCGGACGAGGACTCCGGTCGCTCGGGCGCCTCGATGAAGCGGTGAAACAGTTTGAACTGGTCCTGCAAAGAACGCCAGATTCTCCTGTTGCGCATTTTAATCTGGCCTCGGTGTTCGAACTGGCCGGTCAAAATCCTAGCGCCGAGAAGCATTATCGGTGTGCCATCTCGCTGCGCCCTGACTTTGTTGATGCTCACATCCATCTTGCCTCCTTGCTTCAAGATACGGATCGCCTGCCGGAAGCGCTCGCTCATGCGCAACGTGCCGTCACGCTGCGTCCGAACAGCTCCGGCGTTCGCAACAATCTCGGCAATATCCTGCGGACCCTGGGCCGCCGTGATGAGGCGATCGCACAATACGAGACGGCGCTCAGGATCGATCCGAACTCTTTCATGGCGCATTACAATTGTGGCGTGGCGCTCCGCGGTGAGACGAGGATTGCCGAAGCCAGGGCGCATTTCGCCCGGGCGTTTGCGCTCAAGCCGGATTTTCTGGAAGCTGAGCTCGCTTTGTGTATTGCGGAGCTTCCGGCACTTTACGAAAACGCATCTGACATCGCCGAGCGGGGCGACGCATATGCGAGCCGGCTGGCAATGTTATCCTCGAATATAGAAAGCGCCGGCACACCCGCTGTTCTCGCAGAGGCGATCGGCTCCCATCAACCGTTTTATCTGCCCTATCAAGGCTGGAACAATCGAGAGCTTCAAACCTTGTATGGGTCACTCGTTTGCAAAATTCTGGCTGCGAAATACCCGACGCCGGTTTTGCCAAACCCTCCAGGTCCGAACGAGGCGATCAGGTTGGGTATCGTCAGCGGATTTTTCAGGCAGCACTCGAATTGGAAAATCCCGATCAAGGGATGGCTCAAAATGCTGGACCGGAATCGATTTCAGGTCTCCGGTTACTACACGAGCGGCGAACGGGATGGCGAGACCGACGCGGCGGCGGCATTGTGCGAACGCTTCGTACAGGGCCCGCTATCGCTCGATGCCTGGCGGCGCGCGATACTGGACGACGCGCCTCATGTTCTGATTTTCCCCGAAATCGGCATGGACAAGGTGTCCGCGCAACTCGCGGCCCAACGGCTCGCAGCCGTCCAATGCTGTTCCTGGGGACATCCCGTCACGTCTGGATTTCCGACGATCGATTACTTCATCAGCAGCGATCTGATGGAACCCGCAGGCGCCGCGGCTCACTATTCCGAACAGCTGATACGGCTGCCGAATCTTTCGATCTATTACGAACCTGCCGGCGTTCCGCCTGCTGGGATTGACCGGGCACAGCTGGGTCTGCGCTCGAGTGCCGTGGTTTATTGGTGCTGTCAGTCATTGCCAAAATACTTGCCGCAATTCGACGAAGTTTTCGCACGCATTGCAGCCGAGGTTTCCGACTGTCAGTTTGCCTTTATCGAATTCGTAGGGGGTAGGGGCGTCACCGAGATGTTTCGGGCTCGACTCGATGGCGCGTTCAAAGCCGTCGGTCTCAGCGCTGGAAATCACTGCGTCTTCTTGCCGAGACTTGCACCAGATCGTTTCGTCGCTGCAATCGGTCAGTGTGACGTCGTGTTGGATAGCATCGGCTGGTCAGGTTGCAACTCGATCCTGGAGAGTCTGGTTCACAATGTTCCGATCGTGACCTTCGCCGGGGAGATGATGCGTGGCCGCCATACGGCGGCTATCCTGGATATGATGAATATTCGCGACACGACGGCGCGAACTATTGACGAGTACGTTTCGATTGCGGTTTCTCTCCGCAACGGAGCGAGGCGTAGTGAATTGTCTGCCCGGATTGCGGAGGAAAAGCATCGCGTCTATCGTGATTGCGACTGCATCGTAGCCTTAGAGGCATTTTTGGACAGAGCCGTCCGAAAGAATGGCGTGCACCTCTGCGAGGTGTAAGCGGCTATGCCAGTAGCGGGCGCCGAACTTTCGATATGTCAATTGTGGGCGCCGGAGATCGCAATACTTTCACCAAAACCCTGATAAGAGAAATTGAACAGCCGCGCTCGGTCAAAGTCAGAACGCATTTTTGTATCGCGCGAGCACGCCGCGGCTACCAAAAATCCACATGGGCTGACCGCACTGGCTTGGGCCGTGGTCGGTCATGCAGGCAGCGCTCCAGGGTGGAGCGGCCACCTCGCGCCCCCCCATCTCGTATGTCTGCGGCGGTGCAATGGTTTTGCTCGTTCGCGCCTGAGCCATAGCTGACATTGCGAGTGAGGGTGCGAGCAGCAGCGCTGCCACAAAGAATTTCATCTTCATCGTTTAGCTCCTTGTCTGCGGACCTCACGGCCCACTTGATTCATACGAACGTATTTTCCTGCGTGCCTGACCGTTACCCATCAGCGCGGATCCGCCGATAGCAAGACTCACATTCGGGTCCCGATATTCCCGATCCCGCGGATCTTAAACCGCGCCCTGAACGCCGATGCTTAGATGCCGCACCCCGTACAACGTAAGTCCAAAATTGTCCCGCACCACTAAATTAGATTCTGGAAAACTAAATTCCGATTTAGTTGAGGAGATCGCGTTTGATTGTGATGTTCGATCCGCATTGTCGCTGGACCCCCGCCGCCGCGCGAACTGATCGAGTATCACAGGAGTTTGCTGCGGTGCGTGAGTCCGTTTGTGGCACGTTTGAGACATGCCCGGGCGGTATGACGATGTCCGCTGTTCGGGGTAGACCGGAAATGGCCTTTCGGGGCTGCCAGGACCGTTTTTTGACCCAGAGCGGACAAAGGGCTCACTGCCTTCAGTCCCAAGGTGCAAGCGAGCAGGAAGTCAGCCGGGTGGTCGCGAGGAGAGGCTGTAATTCCAGCGCGGGCAGATGTCAT
>Ga0193729_1001366_pt1 | contig 12514 bp, 13 predicted proteins | sample U1c2metaG_FD_143036 | JGI IMG/M metagenome (GOLD analysis project Ga0193729, IMG submission 143036) | Soil microbial communities from a riparian zone of the East river system, Colorado, United States - U1c2 | ecosystem: Environmental > Terrestrial > Soil > Riparian zone | place: USA: East River... | reverse complement strand
GATCGTCCGAAGCTCCGTCCATGAAGCAATGCCCAAACGTGGGCCTGTTCTTGAGAGTGACCTTGATTTTAGTTCCGCTGCGAAGGGCTTGTACCGCCTCCCAGTCGCCAGTCTGTGACATTGCAGTCGACGCGATCAGGAGTGGTGCGAGCAGGAGAGGAATGATTTTTGTGCATGTCATAACGGAATCCTATGGATCAAGGGCAAACGGAATCGACCTGCTTGTGACAGTTTTTCGAGTGTCACATCGCCAGGACAACGGGTGGCGTCAAACTCCCATGTCACCTGTCACCACGCCGGTGCAGGTTTGTGGTTTGGGGTGTCCCCGGAATCGGTACGCTTCGCTGAAGGTGCTGGCTGCACGGTCAATGGCCGTTGCAGGACCATCTCGACCCGGGTGCCGACGGGCAGGGAAATTTCATCGCCGCGCGTGAACAGCACTTTGGCCAAGCCAAGCCCGGCGCCAATCATAGCACCCGGGCCGACGCCAATGCCGACATGGCGGATCGATCCGACAAGAACGCCTGCACCGGTTGTCTTGGCCACGGTGTAGACGTCGGCATCAATTTGGTCCACTGGTTCCAGCGTGCCTTCGTGGTTGACCGTCCGGTTTCTACTCGATCCCGGTAGGCTTTGAAGGCTTCCAACTACTGAAAGTTGGCGGTTGTCGGGGAGAATCAACTGCGTGAATTTTAGGCGCATCCGGGCGTGTCCCTGGACGCGGCCCGGCCTGCTCTGGTCTGTTACCACTCCCATCACCCGAGTATGTTCGGGAATCACGACGCGATCGTTCTCGACGACGGGAAATGCAGTTTCGAGATAAACCCCCGACCCAGCCGTCGAGGAGGTAGTGTGCAGAGGACTGATCAGTTTCATCAGAAGATGCGTGCCGGCGGGAATGGTGATGACTTCTGGCGTAGGCTCACTGGTGCGGTTCGTGTCCGTGAAAAGCCCGCTCTGCTGCGCCCCGCTCCCGCGCGCAAAAGCGAGCAAGCAACAGCTCAAGAACAGAATGCGAGTTTGATTGACGTGTTTCATAAGCGGATCGTAACCCCCAAGCGAGCGGCAGAAGTCGCAGGCTTGTGACACTTTTGCGAGTGCCACACTGACGAAAGGGCCAGACTGGACTTGGGTAAGGACATGCCCCGCGCTCTGCTCAGTTCCGACCGGCGCGGAGAGCGCATGGCTTGCAGCTTTGTGGGGCGCGAGCCTCGAGAACAGCCCGAAGCGTGCGCGGCATGTGTTTCGGAACTTCGAAGACGGCAACCTGCGACACGTTGTCCGCGCCGCGGTACGAAATGCGGAAGTAGTGTCGGTGGCGGCGCATCTTGACGAGCCCGACCCCAATCGCGGGCAGGACTCCCAGATGACGAGTTACCTCTGTCGAATACTCGAACGACTGGATATCAGCGTATGGAATTAGGAGTTTCGTCCCCGAAGTCTCGAAGGTGAGCGACTTCTCGGAAGTGGTGTCCAAGCGTCCGACAACACTCACGCGCAAAGCCGGAGCCGTGCCGCCGGCGTACATCACTTGGTCGTCCTCGACTGCGGCCATCGGTAGCGCCAAGGCCAAGAGCAAACAAAGAGTCATCAGTTTCTTCATGCCGAACCTCCTCTGGTTTCAACAAGTACATACTGAGTGATCGGGCGGACTTTGGGAGATTGGGTTGTGACACTTTCGCAAGTGTTACGAGGGGAGAGGGTTCTGGATGAACTCAACGTAGCGCCGAAGCTCTTCGATCGAAGGCTCGGATAACAAGGGGAAGGGAATTGCGCGGCAGCCTGCGGGCAGTTCGGTAGCAGTAACAGAATCGCAGACCACCGCCGCTGTCTGCTTCAGCCCGCGCTGCCAGTTCGCTTTGCGCGCGTCCCGAAATACCAGAGCGTCCGGGTGAAAGCCCGCGGCATTCAGCATGGTGCGCGCCAGTTTCAAAAAGTCTGGCCATGCCGAGGCAATGCCGATCAAAGTACCTGACCGAGCGGGCAGCCATCCGGCAAGCGACGTGGGTACCGACCGAAAATGCAGCGTGAGCACGTCGGTGCCTTCTGCGAGTGCGTGCCGCACGGCTGCGCGATTCGGAAGCACGACCGGAATGGCGCCGTCGAGCGTCTTCGGGCAGTCGTGCGGATTGCAACTCTGGACTGGAAATGTTACCGCCTGCCCGATTTCCGCTGCCACAATTCGTCTGAGCTCTTCCTCCGGCTCGATCAGCAGGAAATGATCGGGCGGCTGCAGTTCCAGCCATTGCCGCAGACGCGAGCGCACGGTAGAAAGAGGAGCGCCGAGTTCGCGCGCTGAGCGAAAAAGTTTTGCAATCAACTGATCGAGCGCGAGCGCCGATGAGTGCGCCAACTCAGGTTTGCGCTCCCGGACATACACGCCGCTGCCATGGCGAAACTCAACCCACCGCTCCCGTTCGAGTTGGCGGTAGCCGGCACTGACCGTATTGGGATGAAGACGGAAGCGGCGGGCCAGTTCCCGTGTGCTCGGTAAGCGCTGTCCTGGCGCGAGGTCGTCGCTGAGGATCCCGAGAATAACCTGCGTTACGAGTTGTTCGCGGATGGTAACTTCACTGCCGCGGGCAAACCAGAGTTGCATGACGGGCTATCTTACCGGAGATCGCTAAGAGCTAAGCACAGGGGGACACATGGGATTCCCTGTGTTCCCTTGTGCCCCCGTGGTAAAGAAGTTTGCCGCGGACCGCGTCGCCCTATTTCTTCTTCTGACGCTTCATGTATTCCCCAACTTCGGCGAGGGTCTTGCGGTGATCGTCGGCGCTGGAGTCTACGGTGTCGAGGGCGTCGGTCAGCAGGAATTCATACTGGCTCGCTTCGGCGGCATTGCTGTTCGCGGCATTTTTGAGAGCGCGCAACTTCGACTGAAATTCGGTGTCGGCTTCGATAACAACTTTCAGCGGCTTGCGGATATCGTTTTTGCGGCCAACGTACATGTCGATGTTGTCGTTGAGTTCGTCATAGACGCCGAGGAAATCTTCCAGCATGTCATGAGTCTGGCGGGCGCGATCGGTCGTCTTCGGATCGCTGCGCATTTGCTCAAGCTTGGTCATACGATCCCGGGAAAACCTCACGTAAAGCTTCAAGCGTTCATCAGGATCGAGCATGGCGTCGCGGAGCTGGTCGATCTCGAGCGCATTCAGCGGATCGCGGCGGCGCTGGGCCGAAAGCGGAGACCAAATGGCAGCGACGAGTGGGAGAACGAGTAGCATCGCTAGTCCGAGCGCAGTGCGCCAGCGTGCCTTCATTGCTTCTCCTTCTTCTTCTCTTTGGCGAACATTTCTTTGAGCAGGGTGGTGCGGACGTCTTCCAGGCGGCGGATGGCCTGTTCGACCGGAGGCTGGTCCTCGAAGGCGAGAGTGCGCTTGATGTCACGCAGCTTCTCCGCCATTTTTCGGGCATCGATCTCGATATTCTTGAGGTGCTTCTTGGTTTGCGTCGCGGCGTCGCGAGCTTTCTCAGAGTAGGTAACGATGTCATCGATGGCGACGTTGGCCTGGTCGATGTTGCCATTGCGGTAAAGGTTGTCAGCATTGCGAAGCTGATGCTGCGCGATCCGGATGCCGAGTTCGGGGCGGTCCTCGGGATGCGCGGTTTCGAAGCGTGCTTTGAGTTCGTCTACGGTTTCGTCCTTGGCGGCCGCACACACGACGAGCGTAAAGGCGATGAGAAATACCGAAATGGTCAGCCGGCGCATAGTCGTCAACGCTTCTTCGGCTCGATCGCGATCAGGCGGTGGGTAGCCTGCCACTCCTGATCGGGATACTTCCCGTTAGCCACATCCAGAAAGTGATGATAATCGACTGCGGCTTGTTTGTAGTCACGCAAGTGGTCATACGCGGAGGCCCGAAGGAAGAAACAGATCGCGGGCAGTTCGGCATTTAACAGGGTGCGCCCATTGAGGGCTCGGATCGTCAGTTCGTAGTTTTTATTCTCGCTGGCGGCAAAGGCGAGATCCACGTAAACATCGGGCGAATCGCGCTTCAATCGGAGAGCGGTCAGAAATTCCTGTTGAGCTTCCGGAAACTTTTTCTGGCGCAGCAAAGCCTGTCCCAGGCCACGATGCAATTCGGCATCCTTCGGCTGGGTTGTGACCAGAGCGCGATATGTGTTTTCCGCGAGATCATTTTTCCCCGCACTCGAATAGAGGTCAGCAATTTCGCGCTGCGCGTCAGAGTCCGCGGGCGCGAGCTGCAGCGCTGTCTGAATTTCCGTGATGGCGTCGTCTTTCTTGCTCTGCGCGGCGAGCACGCGCCCTAGTTGGAGGTGAATGCCGGCGTCATCGGGGCGCTCGGTGGCGAGCCGTCGCAACAGGGGCTCGGCTTCGCCTAGGCGGCCGGACTTCATGTACAGGTTGGTGAGGCCGATCGCGGCTTCTGTCGAGTGCGGATCGACTGCCAGGACTTGTTTGTATTCCGCTTCGGCGGCGGAGAATTCCTTCTGCCGTTCTTGCAGCAGACCGGCAGAAAGATGAGGTTCGGGATCCTTCGGTGTAAGTTCGGAGGCTTTGCGATAAGCCGCGAGCGCGTCTTCCGGCTTGGTATTTTCCAGCAGATGCGCGAGTGCCAGCCAGGCGCGGGCTTGACCTTCTTCAACCTGGTCCGTGGGCTTGAGGCCGGTGGCAGCGCGCAGATAACGCTCGGCCTCGGGGCTGTTGAAGCGGACCAGCATCAATCCCAGGTTCAGGTTCGTCTCGAAGACTTCGGGCTTGGCGGCGACGGACTGCCGGTAGGCGTGGATCGAGTCCTCAACCCGGCCCAGGCGATTGAGAACGAATCCGAGATCGAACCATGCCTGATAGCTCTTGGGATCTTTATCGATAGCCTTTTTCAGCAGCGTTTCCGCGCTGGTGAAATCGTTTTTCTGGATGGCATCTTCGGCCTGCGCGATTTCCGGGGGTGTGTCGTCGATGCGCTCCTTATAGTGGCGGACGGTAGTGTGGGTTTGCGCTAGGGCGGCGGCGGTCAGGGCAATGAGCAGGATCGCATTTGCGAGCGGGCGCTTCATGCGTGGGCCGCTGGCGCCGGGCGAGGGCGCCCGGCTCTCCACAAGCATTCTACCGGTCACCATGGCGTGCGCCGTTCCCGTTCAAGACCCGCTTCAGATACTGTCCAGTGTAAGAGTTTTTCAGCTCCGCGATCGCTTCGGGCGTTCCGAAGCCGACGAGGTTCCCACCGCGATCGCCGCCCTCCGGACCAAGATCGATGACCCAGTCCGCGGTCTTGATCACTTCGAGATTGTGCTCGATGACGACGATCGACCCTCCCGCATCGATTAGACGGCGGAAAGCAGAAAGTAGCTTGCTGACATCGTCGAAGTGCAGGCCGGTAGTAGGTTCATCGAAAATATAGAGCATGCGGCGCTTGCGTTTGGGCCCATCACAGTCCTCGCCGGGGCGGTTCGCCGAGCGGGCTCCAGGCTGAAGATGAGCGGCCAGCTTCATGCGCTGCGCCTCTCCTCCGGATAACGTGGTCGCCGACTGGCCGAGACGCAGGTAGCCGAGGCCGACTTCGTCGAGCACGCGCAATTTTTCCGTAAGACGCGGAACCTCGGCGAAGAATTTGAGGGCTTCGCGAATGGTAAGGTTCAGCACCTCATGAATGTTCTTGCCTTTGTAGTGTATTTCGAGCACTTGCGGCTTGTAGCGCGTGCCCTTGCATTCGTCGCAGATCAGCTCCACGTCGGCCAGGAACTGCATTTCGACGGTAACGGTGCCGTCGCCCTGGCAGTTTTCGCAGCGTCCGCCGGGAACATTGAAGGAAAAATGTCCGGCAGGGAAGCCGCGCTTCTGCGCTTCCGGCAGCGAGGCAAATAACTCGCGGATGATGTCGAAAGCCTTGATGTATGTGACCGGATTCGAGCGCGGAGTGCGGCCGATGGGCGATTGATCGACGAGGACGACCTCGTCAAGAAACTCGTCGCCTTCGACGCTGTCCCACAAGACCGCGCCCGAGACACCGCCATGGGTCTGCCGCTTGGCCGTGGCCAACGCCTGATAGAGAACGTCATGCAGCAACGAAGATTTTCCCGAGCCGGAGACGCCCGTAATCGCAACCAGCATGCCGAGCGGGATTTCAAGATCAATGTGCTTCAGGTTGTGCGCGCGAGCGCCGGTAATACGGAGTTTGTGAGTCCCTGGTTGGCGGCGTTTTGGCGGAATCTGGATGTGAAGTTCGTCGGTGAGGTAACGGCCAGTGAGCGAGTGCGGCATCTTTATGATCTCGTTGTAGGTGCCGGCGCCGACAACTTTTCCGCCATTTTCCCCGGCGCCCGGGCCGAGGTCGAGAATGCGGTCGGCGGCGCGCATGATGTCGGGATCGTGCTCAACAACGAGGATGGTGTTTCCGAGGTCGCGCAAGTCATGCAGGATCTTGATGAGCCTGTGTGTATCGCGGCTGTGGAGGCCGATGGAAGGCTCGTCGAGCACGTATAGTGTGCCGACCAGACGCGAGCCTAGAGAAGTCGCTAGCTGAATTCGCTGCGCTTCGCCACCCGATAGCGTCGAGGCAAGACGGTCAAGCGTCAGGTACTCAAGCCCGACTTCGTTGAGGAAACGCAGGCGCTCTCGAAGTTCGATAAGCAGCTTGTCGGCAATCGCGGCTTGTTGAGTCGAGAGCTTGAGTTGGGCGAAGAAGCGCGCTGCCTCTTCGACCGTCATACTGCAGACTTGGCAAATATTTTTGCCGTCGATCTTTACCTGGCGCGCTTCTACGCGGAGGCGAGTCCCGCCGCAAGCGGAGCAAAGCGAGTATCCGCGATAGCGGCTGAGAAACACGCGCACGTGCAGTTTGTACTTCTTGCGCTCGAGATGCTTGAAGAAGCCACGCACGCCGCCGAAAGTGCGGTCGCCATCGGAGTTGCCATCGATGACAAGCTTCTGCTGCTCGGCGTCGAGTTCGTACCACGGCACGTCCAGCGGAATCCCCGCCTGGCGCGCGAAGCGTTTGAGTTCCGTGAACAGCGTTCTGTATTTTGGCTTCGTCCAAGGCTCGATCGCACCCTCATTCAAAGTCTTGCCTTTGTCGGGGATGACGAGGTCGAGATCGAAATCGATGGTGTTGCCGAAACCCTGGCAGCGTGGACAGGCGCCATAAGGATTGTTGAATGAAAACAGTCGCGGCTCCGGCTCTTCGTAACGGCTGCCATCATTCTTGCACTCGAAGCGCTGGGAGAAACGCAGCCGCTGCGGAGTTTCGCCATCCCCATTCCGGGGAGCCGTTTCGAAAATGACTTCGCCCGCTTCGCGATAGCCGATCTCGACCGCATCGACGATGCGTGAGCGCTGGTCGGCGGAGACAACGAGGCGATCCACCAGACCGAAGACTGGTTTGGAAAAGTTAACGTCGAGCAACGATTCCGGAGTTGAGAACTCGAAGACCTGGCCATTTTGAAACAGCCGGTTGAAGCCGCGTCTTCGCAGATCAAAGAGCCGCGCCTTAATCGCGTCGGAGGGTAGATTGGACTCGCCTGACTTTTTCTTAGCGCGAGACTTCTTAAGCCCCTTCTCTTCCGCAGCTGGCACATGCATTTGAATCGGAAAGAACACATTCAGCCGAGTGCCCTCGCCCAAAGCCAGCAGGCGCTCAACAACTTCGTCCACCGTATCTTTTTTTACTTCCTGCCCGCACAGCAGGCAATAGGTGCGTCCGACGCGGGCGAATAGCAGGCGCAGGTAATCGAAAATCTCGGTAGCGGTAGCGACGGTCGAGCGCGGATTGCGCGTCGAATTCTTCTGCTTGATGGCAACCGCAGGCGCGATCCCATCGATCACGTCGACGTCGGGCTTCTCAATCCGCTCCAGAAACTGCCGCGCGTATGCGGACAACGATTCGACGTAACGTCGCTGCCCCTCGGCGTAAATCGTGTCGAAGGCAAGCGACGATTTTCCGGAACCGGATACGCCGGTGACGACGGTCAGAGTGTTGTGCTCGATCTCAAAATCAATGTTCTTGAGGTTATGAACCCGGGCCCCGCGAACAACAATGCTATCTGTGGACATCTTCCCCTGGCACTACAGACGGCTTCAAAACGCGCAACCGAATCTTTCTATTATAAAGCGTCGGTGGGAGGAGTCGCCGTGCAGATCTTGTATTGTCAGCCGCAGGAAGTTGACTGAGCTTCATTCTCTGGCGGCGCATGCTCGCGCCCGCCCCATCAGGAGTTCCCGTTCGCGAGAGTTGCGCGTGAGGCTGGCCGCGCGCTCGAACTCTGCGCGCGCTTCATCCGTTCGGCCGAGCTTCTTGAGGAGATCGCCGCGCACGCTCGGCAAGAGGTGGTAGTTTTCGAGTGAAGGTTCGGAAGTCAGCGCATCAACGAGTTCGAGGCCTGCAGCCGGACCGAAGGCCATGGCAAGCGCCACCGCACGGTTCAGCTCCACCACGGGTGATGGCGTCAGCCGAGCGAGCTCCGAATAGAGCGCCACGATTTGTGCCCAGTCTGTCTCTTCCGAGGTCCGCGCGCGTGCGTGGCACGCGGCGATCGCCGCCTGCAGCGCATACGGGCCCTGCCGGCCATCGTCATTTCCGGCACGAAGTTTTTCTGAGCGGGTGAGCGCAGCGAGTCCACGACTGATTAGGAGTTGATCCCAGCGTGCGCGGCTTTGATCCAACAGCAGGATAGGCTCTCCCGACGGGCCGGTGCGCGCTCCCGAGCGCGACGCCTGAATCTCCATCAGGGCGACCAAGCCATGAACCTCTGGCTCTCGCGGCGCGAGCTCGGCCAGGACTCGTCCTAGACGCAGCGCATCTTCGCAGAGTGCAGGCCGCATCCAGTCGTCACCGGCCGTCGCCGCATAGCCCTCATTGAAGATTAGATAGATGACCTCGAGCACCGACGACAAACGGGCGCCGAGCTCGGGGCCTCGCGGGACCTCGAAGGGGACGCGCTTTTCGGCGAGCGTGCGTTTGGCGCGGACGATGCGCTGCGCGATGGTCGGTTCCGGGACGAGAAACGCTCGGGCGATCTCAACGGTCGTTAGACCTCCGAGCAATCGGAGGGTGAGTGCAACTCGTGCTTCGGTCGAAAGCACCGGATGACAGGACACGAAAACCAGTCGCAGCAAGTCGTCACCTACATCGTCATCGAGAGCTGAAGTGAGATCCGGCACGACCATCTCTCTGGTTGCGAACTCGCGGCCGAGTTCCTCGTGCTTGCGCTCGAGAAGCGTGTTTCGCCGGAAGTGATCGATTGCGCGGTGCTTGGCCGCGGCCATAAGCCAGGCTCCCGGATTGTCCGGGACGCCCGACTTCGGCCACTGTTCAAGTGCGGCGACGAGAGCATCCTGCGCGAGGTCCTCGGCGACGCCGACATCGCGCACAATTCGCGCGAGGCCGGCGATGAGCCTCGGCGACTCGATTCTCCAGACCGCGTCAATCGCACGATGTGCATCAGTAGCCACTGCTGCTGATCACATCATGCTTTGATCCGAGTGCGCAAGCTCTGGTCAGTTTGCGAAACAGTCCATTGCCGAGCTAAGCGCTTTTCCTTCCCGACCGCTCATCGATGCATTGCGCGAAGTCTTCAGGACCGAATATCTGGCGAACCTCGGCCTCGCCTTCCCATCCCGGCCAGTGTTTCCTGTGAAGTTCCATGAAGCGGACCGCCCCTTTGACCGCCTCCTCCTTCGATTTCAATTCAAACTGCGCATAGCCGCCGATGACTTCCTTGGCCTCGGTGAATGGCCCATCGGTTACGGTCAGCTGCCCCTTGGAAATCCGGATGCGAGTGCTCTGTGCGGTTGGCGCAAGGCCTCCGTTGCCGAGCATCGAGCCGTCCTTGACCGCCTCTTCGGCGATGATGTTAATCGCGTCCATAAGCTCTTTGGGCGGAGGGCCCGAGTTCTCGGCGTGCTTGACCAATATCATGAATTTCATCGTCATATCTCCTTTTGATTTCTGGGTTGTGGGCTGGGCTTTCCGAACCGTTTCGTCTGCCGGAACTCAGCCTTCATTTACACGTCGAACGAAGAGCGGTGAAATCGACACGTGCGACACTCATTTTTAGCTTGTCGATAACCTACGATACCTTACGCTTGGACTGCTCCTGCAATTCCGGAAACCCAGCCGCGGCTTCCTGGACATCGGCCGGGAAATCCGACATTTCCTGCACCTGGCGAAGCTCGATCACCTCGTTGTCGGAAGCGGGGCAGCGCGATGCCCATTCCACCGCTTCTTCCTTCGACTTGACCTGAATCATCCAGTATCCGCCGATAACCTCCTTCGCCTCGGTGAAGGGTCCATCGGTCACCTTGGGCTTGCCGCCAGAGAACGCGACGCGCGCGCCCATCGACGGCGGGTGGAGACCATCGAGCGCGAGCAGCACTCCGGCCTTCTGCAGAGCTTCGTTGTACTTCATCATGGCGGCAACGGCCTTGGCGTCGGGCATGGCGCCTGGCTGGGCCTTTTCGTATCCCTTGGGGATCATCAGCATCATGAATCGCATTGGAATCGTCTCCTTCTGGTCCTTCTAGTCTTCTATTCGGAGCAGGGGTTCCGGACTGTCTCGATAGACCGAACCTCAGCTCCCTACTCTAACGTCGAACGAGGGACAGCAGATCGACAAGACAGTACTTTTTTGGGAAAATATTTGTTGAGTGCTGGCAAAGCTGGGTTGGCGGAAGGCGAGCATGATTCTGGCCAACGCGGGATAGGCCAACCAGATGCGCTTCTGACTCCAAAACCTTGATTCGCCTCGGGTTATACGTAAAATATATAAGGAGTTGCTTTGTCCAAGAGCGGTTACAGATGAGTAGTGGCAGCTTCGAGGATCGGCCTTTGGTGGACGGGATTACCTCGGGCCACCCCAATCACCTTCTCGTTATCGCGCATGCTGGGGTTTGTGTCTGCGGCGGTCATCACAGGTGTGCGTGACGAAAAAGGGTCGGCGACTCCGCTCAGTGAAGCTTGGTTCCCCCTCACGCGGAGTCCAATGGACTCGGCTGTCTGCAGGCCCCTTCTCGAAAAAAGCGCGAGAAGGGGCGCGCACCTACACATTGATTCGATCGGTGAATGGTCCGGTTCCCGGGTCATATATACGACGGTTAAGCCGGTTAAGCATGTGACGTTGCAACCGGGGCAGCTTCGAATCTAAACTGTGATCGCCGGTTGATCTCCAAACGGGGGCTTGCCGTGTCTCCCGGCGTTGGAGTACGAGACGCGGGAAGCCGCGTCTCTACGGATGTTCGACTATTGCGAAAGTGGCGGAATTGGCAGACGCACCAGACTTAGGATCTGGCGGGGAAACCCATGGGGGTTCGACTCCCCCCTTTCGCACCATTCTTTTCGTTCAACAACTTGCGGCTGATTTTGGTCTGCGCTACCTTCCTCGTCGTCAACCTTCGGTTGCGCCTGGGTTGCGTTTTGTTGCGCGGTGGCGAGCTTGTCCAGGCGATCGATGAAGCCGCCGAAGGCTACAGATTCTCAGATCGTCAGCTTGTTGACCGCGAATACAAGCTCGTCAGGTGTGGCTATTTCATAAGGACCAACAGCGGTCAGCTTGTTCGCACCGGGCAGGATTGGGGTCCTCTCGATCCGGTGTTCGACCCGGGGAACATCTATCCCGGTGGGCCGAGAAATTGAACGCCACCTCGGTTCTCGGTTTCGTCCGGATACATTACCTGACCGCTAAGGTGCCGGTCGGTGCCAAAACCGGCACCGCGACGGTAGTCCGACCCAGCGGCAACTTGGTTAGCATCAACCAGCAATTCAAAGTGATCCCGACAATCAGCAGCATAGCGCCCGCCAGCGGCTCAATTGGAACCGTAGTTGTCATCAACGGCACTGGCCTGACGCAGACGACGAAAGTTTCTTTCGGGAGCGTGAACGCAAGCACCTTCACCGTAAACTCCGACAGCAAGGTGAGCGTCGCGGTTCCGACCGGGGCTCAGACCGGGAAAATTAAAGTTACAACCTTGGGCGGACTGGCGAATTCTCCAACACTTACCGTTACCCCGTAAACGGTTAAAAGTGGCGGGGTGGGGCTGGCCCACCCTTCGCGGTTTTCGCCGAGTTGTGACGGTGACAGCAATTTGACCAACGTCAGTAAGAAAGGTCGCGCGAGGCCATCGTCCATGGTGCTCATTCTTCGCTCAACTACGGCTGGCTGGCGGACGGCGCGGTCGCTTCGATGGACGCCGTTTCGCTGACTTATTGACGCGCTCGGGCGGACGGTGCAGCAGGCTCGGGGTTACCAAACCACGATGCACCGGATTGCGATGCATGGTAGCGGGTGATTGTCAGGATCTCGCTCTTTGGAGTGAAATCTCGCAAGAGCAGAGCGTTCAGACTTCGTGTTCAGAATCTCTTGACCGGCTAGCTTCAAAACGTAAGCCCCATCACCATTCTTGGATAGGCACAAGTCTTCTGGGAAGAAATGGAGGTTTTCAGAATGAGTTTGAGCATCGTGTCCCGAAGGGCAGGGGAGACGATGCTACCATTCTTCTGGAACTCATCCGTCAGGGAGTGCGAACGGTGACTGATACGATTGTTGCGGCTGTCAAAGT
>Ga0193729_1001365_pt1 | contig 12515 bp, 9 predicted proteins | sample U1c2metaG_FD_143036 | JGI IMG/M metagenome (GOLD analysis project Ga0193729, IMG submission 143036) | Soil microbial communities from a riparian zone of the East river system, Colorado, United States - U1c2 | ecosystem: Environmental > Terrestrial > Soil > Riparian zone | place: USA: East River... | reverse complement strand
ATACAGTTCAACGAGATTGGTGAGCGCCAGTCCTTGGTCATCCCTGATGAGAGTTCCGCACTGGTTAGCCCGGACGAGCACCTCTCTACCATTACCCTGTTGCAACAACAGGCGAACTCGCTCCAGGCCGAGATAGCAGAACAACAGAAGGCAGCGGAGGAGCGACTTCAGATTTCTGAAAACCGCTACCGCCGTCTCTTTGAAACGTCTAGAGATGGGATATTGATTATCGATCCTTGCACCTATACGATTACCGATGTCAATCCTTTCATAACGGAATTGCTGGGCTACACGCATGAGCAGTTGCTAGGTCAGGAACTCTGGCAAATCGGTCTGTTTCAGGACCGACAAGCCACTCTGGAGGCCTTACAGGAGAAACATTCTAAATGTTACGAGGCTTTGCCACTTTACAATAAAGATGGGCAGCGTCGGTACGTAGAGTTTGTGAGCAACTTATATCATGAAAATGAATATCAAGTAATCCAATGTAATATACGAGATATTACTGGTAGTAAGCGTGCAGAAGAAGCGGTGCCAGCAAGTGAAGAGCGCTTCCGCATGCTGGCGAATCAGGCCCCCCTCATGATCTGGCAGTATGATGCCGCTACTGCTGGCATTTATGTCAATACCACCTGGTGCCAGTTTACTGGTCTCTCCGAGGAGGAGAGCCTGAAAGTTGGGTGGGCCAGTGTGATACATCCAGAGGACCGCAACACTGTTATCACCCTCTGGACACAGGCTCTGGCGACTTATGCTCCCTATCGCACACAGTTCCGTTTGCGCCGCTCTGATGGGATCTACCGGGATGTTCTTGCCTCTGGAAATGCCTGTTTTGATCCAGAGGGTGCTTTTACGGGCTATATTGGCACAATTCTGGATGTCACCGAGCAAAAAGATGTGTAGCTATGTCTTTGGCTACCTTTTTTTCTTCTTCTGTTTCACTGGTTTCAAAGGTTTGCTCAGCCTCTTGGCGTCGTATGTGTGCTTAGGTTTACTCGCATTGAACATAAGGCGGAATGAGCGAATAGCCAGAGAGTCTGGTTCGAGATGCTCTGCCTCATTCAGGAATATTTCTGCTTGGCGGTAATCATCTCTTTCCATGTACAGTCCTACCATGTAAAGGTTCATAACAGCGGAATCGGGATTAGCAGCTAAGCCTTGCTCGAGTACTTTGAGAGCTTTCCAGAGTTGATCGTTCGCTGTGTACAGTTGCTTGAGCTTAAAGTAGAACTCTTCGTTATCCGGTTCTAACTCAATGGCGCGTTTATAGCTGCTCTCGGCCTCTTCAAAATGCTCAAGTGCTTCATGAGCTGTCCCAACATCAAACCAAGCTGTGCTGGAGTCTGGCTGGAGTTCTACAAAACGTTGATAGTGGCTCAGTGCCTCCTCAAATTGCTCTCGCTCCATAGCAATCTCACCCAGGTGGAGTTCGATATGTGCCTCCTCCTCTGGATCGGTATCGGCAATCAGCTCTTTGGCCTGCAAGAAGTGATCTTCTGCCTCATCAAGCTCCTCATTGTCTATAAGTATCTCGGCAAGGGAGATGTGTGCCTCAAAGCTATTCTCGATAGCCAGCGACTCGCGCAGTGCTTCCTCAGCAAGTTCCTCGCACCGTTCAGCACGTTCATCGTCATCCTCATCAAAGAATTGTTCGCTGAGCTGTTTCTGGATAGCAGCCATTCGCCTCAACCATAGACCTCGCTCCTCTGAAAATTGTTGTGTCAGTGGTATCAAGTAGGTAAGGCAACGCTCATAGTGGCCAAGTATGCTCATGCGAGTAATGGCTTCTTCGTAAACTGAACGGTCAGAGGGGAACTTCTTGATAAGTACATCGCTGTAATAGGCGGATTGTAAGATGGGTCTGAGAAGTCCTGAGAAGTAGTTTATTGCATCTTGCTCTGTGAGTTGCTTTGCCTCTTCGACTGTATGCTTTGCCGCAAACTCATTGGCACGCATTTCAAGTTCCTGAATTTTATCTTGCAGTTCCTCAAGAGAAAGATCTTGCGCGTTCATACCCTCATCGACTATATTTTGGATGCGCCAGTCGCCGTTTTCCTCAACGAGGGTATACGTTACCCAGAACCAGTGTCGTTTTGTCTCTTCGTAGATGGCAGTTGCCTTAGGCAATTCTGGCAATGTATCGCTGAGTGATGTCTCACCCAATTCGATAGACCAGCCAGTCTCAACCTCTTTGTGGGTAATTGGACGAAATGCAATCAATGGGTTAGGAACCCAAATCTTCGATATCTTCTGCAGGTCGCGTTCGTAAATAAAGCTCGGTGTTAAGTCGTCCGGATGGGCTTCATCTGCCCAGGACTCACGGCGTTCAATCCACTCATCTTTTGAGAGACCTTCACGCAAAGGGCTATCCTTGGAGAGCAGGTCATAGGCTATGCCAAAGTCCTCATCGACCCAATACTCAACAAAGTTGACAACGACTGCTATAGGATCCAAGCCATGGAAATTGATACTCTCCTCACTTTCTTCCTCAAGGTCAGCATCTTCGTCAAGACCGGGTGCCTCTAGTACCAATTGCTTGATAAGCGAGAGGTTAAGGCGATAATCTTTGTGGGGTGTTATGCCACGCCGTTTGTTGGTGGCAAGGGCCTCTAGGAGCAGACGGCGCCCCTTAGCTAATGAGCAATTTTCCAATTCCACCTCAGGCATATTTGCTTTTGCCTCAGCAAGGAGTTGGTCATAGTGTCGCTTCCTGTGAACACTAGTGAAAAAGTCTTTGACTCCATCGTACCCAAGTTCGAGTAAGAAGCCGAGAATGCGAATATCCTTATAATCCTCTCCCTCTTCCCAGAAGAGAAGGAGTTGGACCGTTGATATATCTAGATCGGAAACAAGACCCTTCCAGAAGCGTGGCGGGTTCGTCGTAAGCTGGAGTGCACTGATAGCGGGAGTTCGATCAATGGGTGGCTCCCATTGCGGGTAAATTCTTGCGCCTTCGAGCCGTATCAACGAGCGCCGGGCCTCCTTGCGGATGCTTTTCAAGGGGCTTAATTGATTGAGAGCGGTCACAACGTCAGCGGCCTCAACCTGATGTTCTTTTGATAATGCCTGAAGTAAAGCTACCTGAGCACTTTCCGATAAGGTATTGATTTCAATCAAAGCAGTTTCTGCCTGCTTTTGGTCCTTGCTCGCATGCAAATTATTGGCAATCTGGTGATATTGCTCAAATACCTGCTGCGCTTGTGTATTTTCTTCCTCGGAGACAGATATTGGTGTATTTTTTTTCTTTGTCATAGCTAACCTACCATCTTTCCTGACAATGAGATTACGATCTCTTTTCGCAGGACCTATTGTACATCTTTCTCGTGTGTGGCGCAATAGTGTATATGAGGGTAGGAAAGTAGGCGATACCACCAGCCGAGTAACCTTTCCTAGAGGCTAATGTGCCATGAAAGTCTGCCAGAAGAGATGCATCTTTTCACGCAGGGCAGTATGTTCTTCCTTGCGTAGGTAGGGGTCACTGTTCCAGAGGCGTGCAGCAAGTTGTCTGGCGAGTTCAATGAGCTTAGTATCGTTCAGGTCCGCGACCTTCATTTCGGGCATACCACTCTGGCGTACACCGATAAAGTCGCCTGGACCGCGTAATCGTAAATCCTGCTCGGCCAAGCGGAAACCATCGTCGGTATCCTGGAAGACGCCCAAGCGCTCCTGAGCTTGTATGCTGGCATCAGCACTTAGCACATAGCAGTAGGATTGATGCTTGCCGCGACCAACACGTCCACGGAACTGGTGCAGTTGCGAAAGACCAAAACGATCTGCATCCTCAATCACCATCACCGTTGCATTCGGTATATCGATGCCTACCTCAATCACCGAAGTGGCAACTAAGATGTCGCGTTCCTGGTCGCGGAAGCTGCGCATCACCTGATCTTTCTCGGCTGGCTTCATTGCACCATGCAGCAAACCTAAGCGCAAGTGGGGAAATACCTCGCGCTGCAAACGTTCATATTCACTGACCGCAGCTTTGGCCTCCAGTAATTCTGATTCTTCGATCAACGGGCAGATAATGAAAGCCTGATGTCCTTCGGCGACCTGTTGCTTAATAGTAGTATAGGCTTCGTTGCGCTTGGTACCGGTGCGCCAGCGTGTAATGATCTTCTGGCGACCAGGAGGAAGTTGATCGATAACCGAGATGTCTAAGTCTCCATAGAGTGTTAGGGCCAGTGTTCGCGGGATTGGCGTAGCGGTCATGACCAGCATGTGGGGATGATAGCCTTTCTGGCGTAGAGCGTCGCGTTGCTCGACACCAAAGCGGTGTTGCTCGTCAATGATAACCAGTCCTAGCTTCTGGAAATTCACACCTTCCTGAACCAGGGCATGTGTCCCAATGGCGATAGCTGCTTGCCCAGTCTCAAGTTCCGTGCGTCCGAGCATACGTTCACGTTGGCGCATACTTCCTGTGAGCAGCACAGTGCGCATACCGAATGGTTCAAGCATGGTACTGATGCTATGGGCATGTTGCTCGGCAAGCAATTCAGTTGGAGCCATGATAGCGCCCTGGTAGCCATTCAAGGCTGTCATAAAGAGAGCAGCTGCAGCGACTGCTGTTTTTCCAGCACCAACATCGCCTTGTAAGAGACGGCACATTGGCTTACTCTTTGCGATATCGGCAAAAATTTCGCAAATCACACGCCTTTGCGCAGCCGTGAACGAGAACGGCAGGGTTCCCTCTAGCGGCTTTTCACTTGGCGTAATTTCGGTTGTGTTGTGCTGTTCGTCCTGTTGATCTGATGCAGCTGGTGGATCTATGAAGATCCGGTCGTGGTGAATGGTAAAAGCATTTCCCTGCGGCGCTTCGTATTGCCAGCGGCTACGTCGCTCTTGCATACCGAGCTGAATCATGAACAGCTCGTCAAATGCCAGACGCTGGTGGGCCATTGCACGCATTTCCTCGTTTTCTGGATAGTGCATCTGAGTAACTGCTTCTGGTAATGGTAGTAGTTGACCAGCTGTACGTATTGACATGGGGAGATGCTCAGGCACCATCTGTGCGTAACGATCAACGACATATTTTGTGAAGCGTAGTAGTGACTTGGCATGCAGCCCTTCTGTGAGTGGATAGATGGGAACCAGACGGCCAGTGTTCAGCAAATCGCCCCGTTCTGGTAGTTCATGGCTGCGTACAGAAAACTCTACTTTATTGCCAAAACGCTGCTTGACACCTGTGACAACGAGATACTCACCTTTGGCTGTCTGTAGTTGTTTTTGTAGGTATGATTGATTGAACCATGAGACATACAGCTTGCCTGTTTCATCAGAGATTTCAGCGATAGTACGTATGCGACCGTTCTTTGTGTGTTGGCTTTTGACATCCCAGACCAAACCCATAGTGGTTGTTACTTCATCGAAAGGGATATGGGCAATCTTTACCAGCTTGCTATAATCACGATGTTCGCGTGGAAAATAGAAGAGCAAATCGCGTATGGTACGGATGCCCAGATGCTGCAGTCGTTTGGCAACTGTGGGACCTACCCCTGGAACGGCCGTAATGTCAGTAGTCAACAGTGCCAGTACCGTATGGCCCTGCGACATACCTGTATTTAAGCGCAGCGAATTGGGACTTTGTGGTGATGTGGCAGGCCCTGTTTTGGTCGGTTCAGCAGGTAATACGGAGTGTTCAATAGGAAGTTCTACCTTGGATTGTCTGGCATTCCCATTGCTAGTGGCTTGGGTTGTCTGTACTGTGGTTGGCACGTTGTGCTGAGGTCCATGGTCATCTAGTTCGTTAAGGATGGCAAGGGCGGCACGCAAACTGGCGGCTCGCAGCATTGGGTCCTGTTGATGGTAGCCCTCAAGGTGCTCGACGAAACGATGAATAGGACCAAGATCGAGCCCGGTATTTTTGCAGATGGTACTGGTTTCGTCGTACCAGCGTGAAATAAACGCCTCTAACCCACCTGGTTTGATAGCCTTGTCCTGGTGATTGGTACGTTGTTCGAATTGTAATACTTTACGTGCTCGCTCTACATAGGTGGCGAGCGGTGTGATTTGCTGGTTCGACATAGACATAAGACAAATAATACAGCTTCCGCTCTATCGTAGTCAATAGTTCAGCGTCCATAATAGATAGAAGTTGGAACATTTGTCAAGGGGTGCCCGTCATTTGTTTGCACAGACATGAGACTGGCAATAAGATCATATTGGGGTACGACGGGCGCAATAGAATTGCAGCCCCTACTGATGGCCATGAATGGCGCTTCTGTTGAAGGTTCACGCGATTTATCGCCATGGGTAGGGACGGCAATTCTATTGCGTCCGCTCTTGAGCTGATAGCTCGACGCAAAAAAGTGACTCTTCGTCAAGGGGAAGAATGATTGGATAATTGCATGGAGTACGTTAAATGCTAAGAGAAAATATATCGAAAGAAAATACAATGCTTGTACATTTATTGAATATATATATCTTATGAAAGCAGGCATGCAAGCAGGAAACCTATTCTATTATTCTGTTCTTTAATACTTGACAGGCCGCATTGACTATGGTATATATGAGCTTCAGTGGACAGTTGACAAAAGTACTGGTAGGCAGGTATAGTATGAATCATGAAGATAAATTTGTATGGGATGATAACAAAGCCGCTTCCAACTGGGAAAAGCATGGTATCACTTTTCGTCAGGCAACTAAGGTGTTTGATGATCTCATTGCCATTGAAAAAACTGACGAACGCGAAGACTATGGGGAAGAGCGATTCAACCTCATTGGTATGTGTGATGGGATCATTCTCCACGTAACCTTCACCGAACGCGGGGAACGCATCCGGTTAATATCAGCCAGAAAGGCAAAAAAACATGAGCGAACCTACTATTACAATCGCTAGAAGGCGCCCTGATGGCACGCTTGTCGAAGTATTGGAAGATGGCACTGAGCGACCATTTCCTGATGATGACCTGCCGATGCGAGAGATGACAGAGGAGGAAGTGCATGCAGCTGCTATGAGCGATCCTGACGCCCGCCCTATGACAGAGGAAGAGTTACGGACTGCCCGCTCTGTCCCCCGCGTCAAAACCTTGCGTCGTGCCTTGCATTTGACGCAGGAAGAATTCGCGTCGCGCTTCCGCATCCCATTGGAGACCGTGAAAGATTGGGAGCAGAGATGCAGCGAACCTGACCAGATTGCTCAGACCTATCTCTGGGTTATTGCCAATGATCCAGAAGCTGTACAACATGCCCTGCAACCAAAGCCTATCCCTGTATAGCCTTGTACTCCCGATCATGCTCTGCTATTGGCAGCGAGTGTGAGAGATTTCCAAAGACTCCCTGCTTATCTGGCCTGAGAGAGGAAAATCAGCAGATTGATCCTCCTCATGGCCGTTTGTTTCGTTCACCGCATTCGTTTTCACCAAGTGCTGATAGATGATGGCTCTTATTTCAGGCTGATTTATCTTCTTGCTGCGGTGGCGCTGTGAAGTGGATCTCTAGTGCCTTATTTACAAATTTGGCCACGGTGGCTTCCTGATTGATCAGTACGGCAGGCAGAGTGATGTCGCGTTTGAAATTGCCAATCTCGATAGTCACCTCGTCACCCTTCTTTGTCATCGATACTTTGTCCATCTCGACATGGGGCAGCGGTAGCCGCAGGATGTACCTGTCGTTCTGCTGGATGATCTCCTGGATTAGGCCACGATAGAAGACCTGCGTTGGATCCTCGTCGCCGAAGATGGTCTCTGCCAGTTGGCCCAGTTGGGTGATACCAAGAATCTCCTGCGAGTGATAGGGTGCTTCCCAGATCGGGAGCGGAGCAAAGGTCTGGTGGATGCGCTGGCGCAGTTTTTCCTGGGTGCGGTAGATATCCTGCATAAAGACATCCTGATAGTCGCCCGCTGGAATGACACGATTGCATACCACGCCATCCACAGGGTAGCCGAAGAGTGCAAGGTAGGTTTCTGCGCGTAGTGCCTCTTTGATTACCATACGCTCGGGATTGACCACTGGGCGGTAGGAAGTAATGTCAGGGTTGCTCAACACTTCGCGCAACGTTTTGACGCGCTCGCTAAGCGACTGCACAGCATCCAGAATTTCAGTTGTGGGGAGTACCGCTTTAAGCAACGGGCGGGCCAGATTTAATGCTCCGCCTTGCATCTTCATGAGGCGACTGGCATACCACTGGAAAGTATCAGGCATACTGAGCAAGCGTACAGTCTCACCCGTAGGAGCAGCATCGATGATTACCACATCGAAATTGCCTTCGCGTGCATTACGATAGATATTGATGAGGCTAACAATTTCATCCATGCCAGGGATAAGCGCGAGTTCCTGGGCGATAGTTGCATCGATACCTTGCTTGCGCAGAGTTTTCGTCATCGACTCTTGCAGTTTGCCCCAACCCTGCCTCATCTCATCTAGTACGTTAACCTCCTGTGCCCAGAGATTTTTGGTGATTTCCTGGGGAGTAGAGGTGAGGTTCGTCTGTAAGCAATCGGCGAGACTATGTGCTAGATCGGTACTGACTGCCAGAGTTCGTTTTCCTTGCTGGGCGGAACGAACTGCTGTAGCGGCTGAAACCGTCGTTTTACCAACGCCGCCTTTTCCTAAGTAGAGAATAATGCGCATAAAAGTCCTTATATCTTTTCGTAGTTTATGCTATGAAGCAATTCCCAACTTGGTTAGTGCCTCGTGAATCCATCATTTCTATATACGTAAATAGCCGTGCTTTGGTTCGAGTTGGCCTGACTACACGGAATATAGTCATTACCCATTTTGAAGAGGAACATGTAGCAGCATCTTCCTATCTATGCCAGAGGATTGCGTTGAATAGGAAAGCCAAGATGATCATTAACATGTGTCCCAGGAGGCATTTAAAAGATGTCTGGTGTTTCAAATACACCAGACATCTTTTAGATATATGCCACTATTTACTAACAAAACACACAAAGAACAGTTAAATTGTGTATTAAATACAGCAATAGAAGTAAATGCGCTAGAATTTTTTATAACTCAATCTTACCGTTTACCACGAGAAGTTTGAGAAACTCCAAATGCCGCAGTACTTCTACGCGATCACTTCCACCATGCTGATACCATTGCCGTAACCATAGTACCGAGATAATCTCATCTTCAGAGAAGCCTAACTGTGTTAAAACATCAGTATCAGATACAGTATTATCAACGTTAGATAGCATTTCTAAAGGTTGTGTGTTCATGTTCCTATCCTTCCACCTGTGCCGATGAAGGCGATCCACCACTGTATGTCTTCCGCTTGATGGTGCTAGATATTTCAGAACGTCTCCTAGCTATTAGAAGAGACTTTCTAATAGAGAAGGCGCCGAGGTCTGTATTTTTTCAAATATCGATGCGCTTATACTGCTTACCCTATCTCCTCCTATCTATTCCGTTTGAGCAAAGTATAAGCGGAAAAGGACGCACCAGCTATGTCCCGCTAGACATTCACAGTGTGAAATATTTCACAGATTTGTTGATACATGCTCATACAGATCAACGCTCTTATTGTAGAGATTTCCCATATGAGCTATCTGCCCTATATACGTTTGAAACCCTCGAAAAGTTCCATCCACCAGGACAGATTTTGCCGAGAACTTTGGTTGGAAAATGACTGTCCGGAATGCCTCATCAGCACACTCGGTAGTGATCTTCCATTAAGTACATATTCTAGCAGAAGTTTGTATACTTCATAGGGGGAAAGAGGGACAATTTTCAACTATGAAAAGCCCAGGATCTCAACAAGAGGAGCATCTCTCCTTATACAAAGAGTGACGCTGTGAGGTTACAAACAGGGGCAAAACAGAACAGCTGAAAGGTATTATGTTATGCTTTCTCCTTTGTTGCCTCTTGCTTGAGGTCGCAAAGCAACCTATTCACCCCTTTTTGATACTCGTCGTGTTCTTTCCATCTTGTAAAGTCTCCTATATGTCGCATTCGTCGGATATCTGCAGCCCAAGCTTGGTTTGTTTCCATTACGGTATTATCCAATTTGATGGGGAAGAGAACCAGCCTCTTCGTCTTATTTTCTTTCTCAAAGGCTGTCTCTACCTCCTTTTCCACCCAGGGACTTGTTACAGAGTGTTTGGAGAGGATGAGCAAGAGTTTGTCATACTGCCCGATAGACTCATCAATGCGCATCCTAAACTTGTCACCGATCTTGAGGTCTTCAGGTGCATACCAGCAGCGAACATTTTTGCTTTCCAGGTCAGTATGCAGCCGTTCGGCAAACTCCTGGTCTTTGCTGGAATAGCTGATAAAACAGCTATAATAATCAATAGGTTTGTTGACCAGAGAATGAATGTAGGTGATAAAGGTGTCATCGACACCAGTACCTCAATTTATAATCATTATTTGTAGATAAAAGAAACATTATTTGTAGATACTATTGATAATAGGATACGTATCCTAGCGTTGACAAAAGGTCATCCATATAGGATAATAATGCAAGATAAGCAGCATTTTCTGGCAGTGGAGGGACCCGTGGGAAAAACATCTCGTTGGTCAATTGTAGTTGTTGGGCTTGTTAGTACGGCGAGTGGGGCGTTAATTAATGATATCGTTAATGATAGCTATAAACGGGTTGTATCACAAGAAATTCCTCTTATTATAATAACTGTCTCAAATATTAAGATTAATATAGAATGGTACTTATTATTGGCTGTACTTGTGATATTGGCTATAATGGCTTTATTTGTTATAGCTTCCGTATATACGTTTTCATCAATGAAGAATGTATTTATGCCATCAAAAAAGCACAAGTGGCTTGTGAGAAAAGCGGAGAGAATCCAGCTAACCATTTTGCTGCTGGCAGCAAAATGGTTTCGTTAGGCTCTGGAAGCCAGCGTAGGGTAGAAGACTATCGAATGTCACGAGAGGACCATCCATGATTATCAACGACTCTAAAGGACATAGAGCAGAGGAACAGGGCTTTTCTTGGAGAAAAGGCTAATCCTGTTCCTCTTAATCCCAAGCTGGAGTGCCTTTGTATGGTTAATCTTTACGCACAACCACATTCACTAGACGACCGGGGATATAAATGATCTTTTGGATCGTTGCATCACCGATGAATGTTGCCACTCTTGGATTGCTCAGAACTAACTCACGAACTTCCTGTTCGCTAATATCAGCAGGGACCTCGATGCGTTCGCGCACTTTGCCGTTAACCTGGATGACCAGCGTAAAGGCTTCATCCTGAGTTAAGGCCTCATCGTAAGCAGGCCAGTCGGTTTTGTGGATGCTGCCTGTATGGCCGATCTGTTGCCATAGCTCTTCGGTGATGTGTGGGGCGAACGGTGCCAGCAGTTGCATCATTGTCTCCAGGGTCCTACGATAGGTTGTGCTCTGGGCGACTGCCTCATGCTGTTGTTTGATCAGCACATTATTACATTCCATTAGGGCGGCCAGAGCGGTGTTAAAATGGAAGTTGTTCAGATCCTCGGTGATGCGCTTGATAGTTTTGTGGCGCAGTCGCTCGATGGCTTTACTTTCTCTGGTCTCCATATTGCGTGCATTGTCAGGCCAAGCTTCGTTGACCAGACTCCAGAAGCGATTCAGGAAACGCCAGATGCCCTCCAGGTTCTCTGCCTTGAAAGAGCCGCCTGCATCAAATGGTCCGATAAACATCATGTAGCTGCGTACGGTATCTGCGCCATATTTGCTAATGTATTTATCAGGAGCTTCGACATTGCCACGCGACTTGGACATCTTCTGGCCATCAGAGCCTAGCACCATACCCTGATGGAACAGGCGCAGGAATGGTTCGTCGAAGTCTACATGTCCCATGTCATGCAGGGCTTTGACGAAGAAGCGTGAGTACAGCAGGTGCAGAATGGCATGCTCGACACCACCAACATACTGATCGACAGCCAGCCATTTTTGCAGTTTCTCGGGACTCCAAGCGGCCTCACTATTGTGGGGATCGGCATAACGCAGGAAGTACCAAGATGAGTCGATAAATGTGTCCATCGTATCGGCTTCGCGTGTGGCGGGTCCACCACAGACAGGGCAGGTTGTGTTTAAGAAATCAGGCTCATAACGCAGTGGTGACTCACCAGTAGACTTGAACTGGACATTTTCGGGCAGCCAGACTGGCAACTGGTCCTCTGGAACTGGAACAGTGCCATGTTCAGGGCAGTAGACGATTGGAATAGGAGCGCCCCAGTAGCGTTGGCGGCTGATTAACCAGTCTCGCAGACGGTAGTTCACCATCAGCTTGCCGATGCCTTTTTCTTCAACGTACTGGGTAATTTCTGCAATTGCCTGTTCTGCGGGTGTGCCATTGAAGGGACCAGAATTGACCATTATGCCCAGAGCCTCTTTGGCCTGTGTCCAGGTCGCAGGATCACTCGGCTGCTCATCCTCTGGACGGATGACTTCGCGGATTGGGATGCTGAACTTGCGAGCAAACTCGAAGTCGCGCTGGTCATGAGCTGGCACGCCCATGATTGCACCTGAGCCATAGCTCATTAACACATAGTCGGAGATCCAGACGGGAACCTTCTCACCATTCACCGGGTTAGTGACATAGCCACCCGTAAAGACACCAGTCTTCTCCTTCT
>Ga0193729_1001364_pt1 | contig 12523 bp, 13 predicted proteins | sample U1c2metaG_FD_143036 | JGI IMG/M metagenome (GOLD analysis project Ga0193729, IMG submission 143036) | Soil microbial communities from a riparian zone of the East river system, Colorado, United States - U1c2 | ecosystem: Environmental > Terrestrial > Soil > Riparian zone | place: USA: East River... | reverse complement strand
CGCCGGCGTCGGCACCTTTGCGGCGGGAAAGACGACGCCGCTCTTCAACAGCACGCCGCGCTCGTTGAACATGTCGGGATTGACATGCACCGTGACGGAGCCGCGACCGCGCCGGCCGACGATGGCGTCGATCGCCGTCGGCAGCGCGCCCATATGATCCCAATGTCCGTGCGTGATGGCGATCTCCTCGACCTCGCCAAGATCGAGGCCGAGGTTCCGGCAGTTGCGGATGAAGATGGCCCCTTCCGTGCCGGTGTCGAACAGCGCGACATGCTCGCGGCCACCGAGGCGCGACCGCAGGCGCAGCCCGTAGCCGAGATTGGCCGCCAGCAGCGTCTCGCCGGAGATTTCCTGGGCGCCGGCCAGCACCACGTTGGCGAATTCCGACACGGCGAACGACGTCTTGCTGACATAGGTGTCGCTGACATTGTCGGTGATGACCTCGACCGCAAGCGAGTCGAGGACAGCGAGGGAGGCACGTGCGCTCATGGTTATGTCGACCTCAGAAATTGCACCAACAACCTGTTCACCTCGTCCGGCTTCTCCTGCTGCACCCAGTGGCCGGCACCCTCGATCAGGTGGATCTCCTTCATGTTCGTGCAGGCGGACTTCCGCATCCTCTCGATGGCGCCCGGAGTCTGGTAGATACCCCAGTCGCTCCTGCCCGAGATGAAGGTCGACGGCACGTCGATGGTGCGGCCGGTGAAGACTTCCAGCTCGGCAGTCACCTTGCCGCCCGTACGCACGCGATACCAGTTGAGGCCGCCCTGGAAGCCGGTGCGGCCGTACTCGTCGCTGTAAACTTTCAGCTCGTGGTCGGGCAGCCACTGGTTGGCCGCGATCTCCGCTGCCGAAGGCATTTCCTTGGCCACCGTTTCGGCCATGCCGTCGGCCAGGTCCATGATGTAGTAGGTCGGCATCTTGGCGAGTTCTTCCGCGATCCAGCCTTTCAGCTCGAACGGCTTGTTGGCTTTCCAGTCGGCGCTCTTGTGGTGGTAGTAGGCGCGCAGGAAATCATGCACCCCCTGCCGCGCCTTCCACATGTTCTCGTTGGCGGGCCGCGTCGAGTAGTACCACTGGTAATGCTTGCGCGGCCGCGGCAGGGCCGCGAGCGCCGCATGGATGTCCAGCGCCTTGGCGGCCGGCGGCTTGTCCGCCGTGTCGAACGGCACGGCGGGCAGGCCGCCGAACGGCGCGCTCATCAGCACCATGCGCTTGAAGATGTCGGGCCGCACCAACGCGGCGTAGGCCGCGACCGAGGCGCCGAAATCGTGGCCGACGACCGCCTCCGCCGTACGATGGCCGAGCGCGAACAGCACGCCGATCGAATCGCGCAGCAGGTTCATGAAGCGGAAGCTTGCGACGTCGCCGTCATAGTCAGCGTCCCAGCCGGTGGTGCGGCCGTAGCCGCGATGATCGGGGGCAATCGCGTAGTAGCCGGCGGCGGCGAGCGCCGGCAGCACTTTGCGCCAGCTATAGGCGAGCTCGGGGAATCCGTGCAGCAGCAGCACGGCCGGTCGGTCTTTTCCGTCGTGACCCGCCTCGAGCACGTGAATGTCGAGGCCGTTGATGCCTCGCAGGATGCGCGAACGAACGCCCGTGGGCAGGACAGAGGAGGGGAGGGGTTCCATTGCGTCGGGTCCGTTGCTTGATCGTGCCAGGCCGTGAGCCTACGCTGTGGTCGTCGAAAAAGGCAGGCCGGTGTGGTTTAGTCCGGCGCTACCGCGGTTTCGGCCTGCGGCAGTCCTGACGGGTGCGCAAGTACCCTTGCCCCACGACTTCGCGCCCGCGCACTCCCGCGCCGGCGATACGAAGGGACGTGGATCATGCAGCAGCAGATTTCGGTCATTACGCTTGGCATCGCCGACATCGCGCGGTCGAAGCGCTTTTACGGCGACGGTTTTGGCTGGAAGCCGGTGTTCGAGACGCCGGAGATCGTCTTCTACCAGATGAACGGCTTGATGCTGGGCACGTGGCTTGGCTCGGCACTCGAGGCAGACATGCAGCGGGACCTCGCTCGGCCCGGCGCATTCTCGCTCGCTCACAACGTCTTCACGCAACAGGAAGTTCAGCCGTTGCTCGATCGACTCGCGGCACACGGCGGTCGGCTGTTGCGCACGGCCGATGCGCCGCCGCATGGCGGGTTCCGCGGCTATGTCGCCGATCCCGACGATCACGCCTGGGAGATCGCCTACAATCCAGCCTGGCCGATCGCGCCGGACGGCCGCGTGACGTTTGGCCTGTAGGATCTAATATTGAACTGGCCGGGCGCGTGGGCACCCGGCCAGTTCTCACCGTTTCCGCGCGCCCGCTTAGTGGGAAGGCGGCACGTAGCGGATCAGAGTCTTCCTCTTCATGCGCTGATCGATCTGCGTGGCTTCGCACTGGTGAAAGCCCAGCGTCTCGGGCGACAGGCCGTACGACAGGCAGGCGGCGCGCGCATCCCGGGTCGAACGCGCCTGCATGTAGGCGACATCCGGCTGGCCGCGATCAAAGGCGCTGGCCGCGCGGTTCACGCAGCCTTCGAAGGTGGTGGTGTGGGGCATCACGCCGTAGTCGAGACACGCCTGCTCGGCAAAGACCAATGATTGGCCCGACAGCGCGTTGGCTGGCCGGTAAGGCGTCGAGGTGGCGATCGCCAGACCGCCCAGCAGGCCAGCCGTTGCGATGACGAGCGCCTTCTGTCGGAGCAGGGTCATGGCTTTCCGCCTTTCAGTGGAACCCCGTGTGAAGTAAAGAACGCCACTTTGCGCGGCGGGGTTGCTCGTTTGATTGCGACGATTGCCGGTGCGAGCCGGCGCCGTGGATTACGGGTGATCTGCAATCTGCGGCCCGTAGTTCGGTTGCTCGTCGGCGAGGACCAACAGGCCACGCGCCGCAGTCTCCTTCTCGATGCAGGCCTTGAAGCCGTCGGTTTGCGGTTGCAGTCCGTAGCCCAGGCAGGCATCGCGCGACTCCACGGCGACGCGGGCAAAACCACGGGCCAAGGTGGGTTCGCCCCATTCCAGGGCGCGCGTCGCCTGGGATAGGCAGTATTCGTAGGTCTCCGTCGGCGGCTTCACGCCCTCCTCGCGGCAGATACGCTGAGCCTGGTTTTGCGCCGACGCGGGCGGAACAGGCGGCAGGAAAGCGATGACGACACCGATGAGGACCGTGGCGCCAATCGCGATTCCGGCGTGCGTCTGGCTATGGGTCATGGGACGGCCTCCAGGTTTCTGGAATTCTCTGTGCAGATGGAACGTCACGGCGCAGGCCTTGGTTGCCTTTGTTTTGGCCTGCTGGGGCGCTCTTTCCTGTTGGAACCCGGCGTGGTTCCCTGCTGCCGCAAGGATCTTTTCTCAGGGCCCGTGAATTATATAGAAGTTTTCCGCCGCTGGCTGCGCGCCTGGATGCGTAAAAATCGGGTGCAGCTTGCGCTGACACTGCGCATGATGGTGGCGGCCGTGGTGGGCCTAGGGATCGCGCAAGCACTCGCTTTGCCGCTGCCGTTATGGACCGTGCTCACCGCGCTGATCGTCACCCAGATGAGCATCGGCCGCTCTCTCAAGACGTCGATCGACTATTTCGTGGGCACGGTGGGTGGCACGATCTATGGCGCGGCGCTGGCGCTGCTGATCCCCCACCACACCGAATGGGCGCTGCTTATGGTGCTGGTCCTCGCTGTGGCGCCCGTCGCCCTGGTGGCGGCCCTGAAGCGCAATCTCAATGCCGTACCGGTGTCGTCGATCATCGTCGTGCTGATGCCGGCGCTCGCCCATGCCGGGCCGCTCGATTCGGCGATCTACCGCGTGCTCGAGGTCGGGTTGGGCGTGGTCGTGGGCCTCGTCGTGGCCTTCCTGGTGCTGCCCGCCGGCGGCCATCGCCTGGCGCGGCAAGAGGCGGCGCGCACGCTCGACCTCCTGGCGCAGGCGCTCGGCCGCGTGCTGGCCGGCTCGCTCGCTGCCGCCGACATCGAAGCCCTGGGACTGATCTATGAAAGGATCGGCCAATCGCTGACGGAATTCACCACCAGCGCCGCCGAAGGCGAACGCGAGCGCTCGGCGCGGCTCTCGGTCGAGCCGGACACGCAGCCGCTTCGCCGCACGCTGCTGCGACTGCGCCACGACGTGGTGACGGTGGGTCGCGTCGCCCGCGGCGAGCCGATGCCCGAACCCGTGCAGGGCCGGCTGGCGCCCAGGCTCGCCGCCATCGGCCGGGTCGGCAGTGACTATTTGAGGGCGTGCGGCATGTCCTTGGCGGCGCGCCGTCCACCGCCGTCCGCTGCCGAGCTCGAGCAGGCGTTCGTCGCGGCTTTGACCGAAATCACGGCACTGCGCCGCGAGGGTTTGACGCGCGAACTGACGGATGAAGCCGTGGGCCGTTTCTTCACGCTGGCTTTTGCGCTCGAGGAGATGCGGCGAAACTTCCGCGACCTCGGCCACGACGTCGAGGTGACGGCCTTGGCCCCGGAAACGGACTGATTTGCTGGGGGGCGCACGCCACCCATAAGCGCTAACTTTGACGATATTCCAAGCAACAACCTCATCCTGAGGAGGCCGCGCAGCGGCCGTCTCGAAGGATGGGCCACGCACGAAATCGTGGAAAGGGCCAGTTCGCGGCATCCGCTCTGTTGCCCACCCTTCGAGACGCGGCCCTGCGGGCCGCTCCTCAGGGTGAGGTTGGCATGTAAGTTAGCGCCTATGGGCGCGCTACCCCAGTGGCGCGATCATGTTCTTTCGGACCGCGATCGTTCCGCTCGCTCATGATCTTGAGCGAGTCGCGCGGGGTTACCTCCGCGCTGAGACGCTCGCGGTCCAAGTGAGCATGAGAAGACGCGCGACTGGAGTCGCGCGCGCCCAGCTAATAGCTCTTGGGCAGGCCCAAAACGCGCTCGGCGACGTAGCACAGAATGAGCTGCTCGCTGACCGGCGCGATACGGGCGATCATGACCTCGCGCAGGAAACGCTCGACATGGAATTCCTTGGCGTAGCCGTAGCCGCCATGCGTGAGGATGGCGCGCTCGCAGGCCTCGTAGGCCATACGCGCACCAAGATACTTGGCCGAGTTGGCTTCCGCGCCGCATTCCTTGCCGTTGTCGTAGAGCCAGGCCGCCTTGAAGGTCAGAAGATTGGCGGCCTCGAGCTGCATCCAGCTCTCGGCCAGCGGATGCTGGATCGCCTGGTTCTTGCCGATCGGCCGGCCGAACACGATGCGCTCCTTGGCATACTGCGTCGCGCGGGCGAGGGCGGCCTTGCCGATGCCGATCGCCTCGGCCGCGATCAGCACGCGCTCGGGGTTGAGCCCGTGCAGCAGATAATGGAAGCCCTTGCCCTCCTCGCCGATCCTGTCCTCGAGCGGCACCTTCAGGCCGTCGATGAACACCTGGTTGGTGTCGATCGCCTTGCGGCCCATCTTCTCGATCTCGCGCACCTCGATCTTGGAGCGGTCGAAGTCGGTGTAGAAGAGCGACAGGCCGTCGGTCGAGCGCTTGCACTTGTCCTTGGGGGTGGTGCGCGCGATCAGCAGCATCTTGTCGGCGACCTGGGCGGTCGTGGTCCAGGTCTTCTTGCCGTGCACCACGTAGCCGTTGCCGTCACGCTCGGCCTTGGTTTCCAGCGCGGTGGTATTGAGCCCGGCATCGGGCTCGGTGACGGCGAAGCAGCCTTTCACCTTGCCCTTGATGATGTCGGGCAGGATGCGCTTCTTCTGCTCCTCGGTGCCGAACACGACGATGGGGTTGGGCCCGAAGATGTTGAGATGAACCGCCGACGCGCCCTGCAGCGCCGCGCCCGATTCGGCCACGGCCTGCATCAGGATGGCCGCCTCGGTGATGCCGAGCCCCGAGCCGCCATATTCCTCGGGCATGGCGATGCCCAGCCAGCCGGCATCGGCCATAGCTTTGTAGAAGTCCTCGGGGAAGCCGCCTTCCTTGTCCTTCTTCAGCCAGTACTTGCCGTCGAACTGGGCGCAGAGCTTGGCCACGCTCTCCTTGATGGCGAGCTGGTCCTCGGAGAAGGCGAAATCCATGGGTGTGTCCTACCGGTTGGCCGCCAGCCACGACATCATGACGCGATTGAACTGATCCGGCCGCTCGACATTGGGCAGGTGGCGCGCCTTGGCGATCCCCTCGTATCGGCCGCCGGGAACCTTGGAGGCGATCAGCTGATTGCGGTCGGGCGGTGTGCCGGGATCCTCGTCGCCGCAGATCACCAGGGTCGGCGTCTTGATCGTCGACAGCCTGCTTTCATAGTCGAAATTCTGGATCGCCGAAGCGCAGCCCAGGAAGCCGGCCGGCGTGGTGCCGCTGATCGTGTCGCGGATCTCGCGCCAGCGTACTGGATTCACTTTCTTGAACTCGTCGGTGAACCAGCGCTCCATGGTGCCGTTGGCCAGCGCCTTCAGGCCTCCCGACTTGCGCACGACCTCCTTGCGCTCGTCCCACGAAGCGGCCGAGCCCGGCGGCGTCGAAGGCTGCGTGTCGCAGAGCGTAAGAGACAGCAGGCGATCCGGGTAAGCCAGCGCAAAGCCCTGGCCGATCATGCCGCCGATCGAGAGACCGATGTAATGCACGTTCTTGATGTCCAGCACGTCGAGCGCGCCTTTCACGTCCGCCGCCAGCACGTCCATCGTGTAGTCGCCGTCGACCGGAGAGCTGCCGCCATGGCCGCGCATGTCGAGCCGCAGTACGCGATAGCCCGCGGCCAGCAGCGGCACGAGCTGCTCGACCCACATGCCGCCATCGGAGTTGAGCGAATGGGTGAAGCATACTGTCGGCGCGCCCTGAGGGCCGGCGAGGTCGAAGTAGATTTTCTGGCTGTTGAGAGAGAGCAGCATTGGGAGTCTCCAAACTAGCTGTCATCCCGAGCGCAGCGAGGGACCTTTCCTTTGGCCTCAAAGGCCCCTCGCTGCGCTCGGGGTGACAAGGGGGTCACATAGCCGAAATACCACCGTCGATGACGACTTCCGAGCCCGTCATGAAGCTCGACTCATCGGACGCCAGAAACACCAGCGCCCAGCCCACTTCCTCCGGCCGCCCCAACCGCCCGATCGGCACCTGGCGACCCAGCTTCTGCTGCATGACATCGTTGCCGAAACGGTCGCGGTACTTGTCGAGGATCGGTGTGTCGATGAAGGTCGGATGCACCGAATTGCAGCGGATATTGTAGCCCGACTTGGCGCAATGCAGCGCCACCGACTTGCTCAAAAGCCGCACGCCTGCCTTGGCCGAATTGTAGGCCGCCATGTTGGCGCCGGCGATGATGCCGGAGATCGACGAAATGTTGATCACCGAGCCGCCGAGCTTCTGGGTGTGCTTCTTGATCTCGGCGACGCCATGCTTGCAGCCCAGGAACACGCCGTCGAGATCGATGGCGTGGACCTTGCGCCATTCCTCGAGGGTGATGTCCTCGACCGTCTTGCTGAGCCCGATGCCGGCGGAGTTCAGCAGCACATGCAGCGCGCCGAACTTGTCGACGGTCTCGGCGATGACGGCCTGCCAGTTGTCCTCCGACGTGACGTCGAGCTTCACGAAGTGGCCCGCCGAACCCAGTCTGTCGGCGACCGCCTTGCCGCGGTCGGCGGCGATGTCGGCCACCACGACCTTGGCGCCCTCCTGCACCATCAGCGAGGCGGCGTTGGCGCCGAGACCCGAGGCGCCGCCGGTGATCAGGGCCACCTTGCCGGCCAGACGATCCGTCATTTGCGTCTTCCCTCCGCCGTGCTTCCCGCAATATCGCCCTCGCTGGGCAATATAGCGGACTTGCCCGCGCGCGCGGCGGCGGTCAAGGCGCCGGTTTCGCTGGCCCGTCCAGGGTGACGCGGTAGCGACTGATGGCGAGCGCGCTTACCGCGATCAGTATCGCCATCAGCGCGCCGAGCTCGGGCCGGATGTCGCTGAAGTCTGCACCCTTCAGCATCAGGCCGCGCACGATCCGCATGAAGTGAGTGGTGGGCAGCAGCTCGCCCAGCGCCTGCGCCCACGGCGGCATGCCGCGGAACGGGAACATGAATCCCGACAGCAGGATCGAGGGCAGCAGGATGAAGAACGAGGCCTGCATGGCCTGGAGCTGGTTGCTGGCGAGCGTCGAGATGGTGAAGCCGATGGCGAGGTTGACCAGGATGAACAGGGCCGTGCCGAGGCAGAGCAGCAGCAGGCTGCCCTCGACGGCGATGTCGAACAGCACGCGCGACAGCACCAGGATCACGGCCATCTGCAGGCAGCCGATGACGAAGTAGGGCGCTATCTTGCCGATCATGATTTCGATCGGCCTCACCGGCATGGCGAGCAGGTGTTCCATGGTGCCGAGCTCGCGTTCGCGGGTGACGGAGAGCGACGTCATCAGCACCATGGTCATCGACAGGATGATGGCCAGAAGGCCGGGCACGATGTTGCGCCGCGCTTGGCCCTCGGGGTTGTAGCGGCGATGCACCACCAGTTCGACCGCGTCGGCGCGCCCGCCCAGGCCTTCGAGTGGGCCCACCAGGTCGTGGGCGAGCGCCTGGTCGATCGCCGGCTTCGCCGCAGCCAGCGGGTTGGCGGCACTCGTGGGATCGGTGGCGTCGGCGTCGATCAGGATCTGGGTGCGCTCGCCGCGGACCAGCCGGCGCGTGAAGTCGGGCGGCACCTTGACGATGAACTGCACCTCGCCGCTGCGCAGCAGCCTGTCGACCGTGCGCGTGATGCGGCTCTGGTCGGCGACGACCACGGCGGTCGGCAGGTTGTGCGGGTCGGTATTGATGGCATAGCCGAAGATCAGGAGCTCGAGGATCGGCATGCCGAACAGCATGGCGAAGGAGAGCTTGTCGCGGCTGAGCGGCAGGACCTCCTTGAGGATGATGGCGGCGAGCCGCTCAAGGAAACCGCGCAACCACATGGAAGACCTCAAGCATCCCGCGCGTTGTCTCGCGCCCTCCCCATCAAATGGATGAAGATGTCCTCGAGCGTCGGCTCGGCCTCCTGCCAGACGATGGCGCCGTCGACGCGGAACGGCGCAATGGCCGCGAGCAGCCGGTCGCGCTCGGGCCCGCAGACATGCAGCGCCGTGCCGAAGGCGGCGGCCGCGCTCACGCCGGGCGCCTCGCGCAGGCGCGACGCCAGGCGGTCGGCGCCGTTTCCCGACGCGACGAAGGCATGCAGGCCCGAGTCACGGACGACGTCGCTCGTGGTGCCGCGCGCCATCAATTCGCCGTAGGCGATGTAGGCGATCTCGTGACAGCGCTCGGCCTCGTCCATGTAATGGGTCGAGACCAGCACGGTCATGCCCTGCGCAGCATGGCCATGGATCTCGTCCCAGAAGGCGCGACGCGCCTTGGGATCGACGCCGGCGGTGGGCTCGTCGAGCAGCAGCAGTCGAGGTTCGTGCAGCACCGCGGCGGCCAACGACAGTTGCTGTTTCCAGCCGCCCGACAACGAACCGGCCAGTTGCTTTTGCCGCGCTGCGAGGCCGAGCTGCTCGAGCGCACGGTCGACCCGCTCGCGCCGCCGGTCGAGCCCGTGGACGCGCGCCACGAAGTCGAGGTTCTCGCGGATGGTGAGCTCGGCATAGAGGCCGAAATGCTGCGTCATGTAGCCGGTCTGGCGCTTGATCGCCTCGCGCTCGCGCACCAAGTCGTAGCCGAAGCAGGTGCCGCCGCCGCCGTCGGGCGTCAGCAGGCCGCAGATCATGCGCAAGGTCGTGGTCTTGCCCGAGCCGTTGGGACCGAGGAAGCCGCAGATGCGGCCCTCGCCCAAGGCAAGGCTGAAGCGGTCGACCACGGTGCGCGATCCGAAGCGCTTGACGAGATCGTGCACGTCGATCGCCAGGCTCGTTGCTGGACTCATGGCTGGCTGTCCGTCAGCGGCTCCACGCTGACCGGCAGGCCAGCCGGCAAGGGCGATTGCGTCGGGTCGGGCCGCGCCTCGACCATGAACACGAGCTTGGCGCGCGCGTTTTGCGAATAGATGATTGGCGGCGTGTATTCCGCGCGCGGCGCGACATAGCTGATGGCGGCGGTGAGGCCGGCCGGGCAGCCATCGCAGGAGAAGCGGACCTGCCGGCCGGGCCGCGCCCTGGCGACGTCCTCCTCGTGCACGAAGAAGCGCAGCTTCACGTTATGTTCGGGCAGCAGCGATACCACCGGAGAACCCGCCGATACCCACTCGCCGACATTGAAGAACGTGTTCTCGACCAGCGCCTCCTCGAGCGCCACCGGCATCAGGTCGAACAGGCGGTTCCTTGCCCGCGCCAGGTTGGCCTGGCTCTGTTCGATCATCGCCGCCGCCGCGGCGATCTCGCCGTCCCGGGCGGCGAGGCCGCCGACCCGCTCACGGGCGGCAAGCGAGGCCGCGCGGGCGCGCAGCTCGACGACCTGGGCAACGGCCTGGTCGTAGGCCTGGCGGGAGGTCACGCCGCGCCTGAGGAGGTCGGTCTCGCGCTTGAGATCGGCCTCGGCCAGGGTCAGGCTCGCGTCCACCTCGCTGTGCTGCGCGCGGATCACGTCCATCTCGTCTGTCCGCTTGCCGGTCATCATGTTGTCGTGCCGTGCCTGGAACTCGGCGAGCATCGCCGTGGCGCGCGCCACCTCGGCCTCTGCCTGCGTCGTGTCGATGACATAGAGCCGGTCGCCCTTGTCGACCCTGCCGCCGCGCTCCACCAGGCGCGCCACCAGGCGTCCGGAGACCGGCGGCGCCACGAGCGTGGACTCGCCCTCGACATAGCCGAGATAGTGCTGCGGTCCGGGACCCAGGCCGAGCGCGGCAAGAACGCGCTCGCCGGGGCCGTAGGTCGCCAGCAGCGTGGCGGCAACGGTGGCGGAACCGATCAACAGGGCGAGCTTCATGAACGCTACTCCCGCAAAGCGCCTTGTCGAGGGGAAGGATGTTCATTGTTCGCGCCGCCTGCCGGCGGCTGCACGGCGCGGGTGAATTAGTCGAGTTCGACCCTACCCCTGCGCAAACTCTGGAAGATAGCTTCATTTCCGCATGTTTGTTTCCGATGTTTCTTCCTCTAGGGTCGACGGGCTGCAGGAAAGAGGTGGTTTATGGCGCGTCGCGGGATTTGGTTATGGATCGCGAGCCTTGTCGTGGTCGCAGCCCCCGTGGCCGCGCGGGACGCCTACCCCAACCGCCCTGTGCGCTGGATCGTGCCATTTCCGGCAGGTGGACCGACCGACACGCTGTCGCGCATCTTCGCCGCCAAGCTGGGCGAGCAGTGGGGCCAAAGCGTCGTAGTCGAGAACAAGGGCGGCGCATCGGGCGCGATCGGCAGCGACTTCGCCGCCAAGTCGGCGCCCGACGGCTACACGCTGATCCTGGGCACGCAGAGCACGCACGGCTCTAACCTGATCTTCTTTCCCAACCTGCCCTACGATCCGATCAAGGACTTCCAGCCGCTTGCCTTGATCGGCACGGCCTGCATGGCGCTGGTGACGGCGCCCAGCGTGCCGGCGAACACGCCGAAGGAACTGGTCGAGTGGATTCGCAAGCAGGATGGCGGCGTGAACTATGCCTCGGCGGCACCGGGCAGCTCCCAGCATGTCGCCGCCGAGCTTTTGGTCAAGCGTGCCGGCATCAAGGCCACGCACGTGCCATATCGCGGCAGTTCGGCGGCCATGCCTGACCTGATGAGCGGCCGCGTCACCTTCATGTTCGACAACCTGCCGTCAGCGCTGCCGCAGGCGCGTGCCCGCAAGGTCAAGGCGCTGGCCCAGACCTGCGCCACGCGCTCGCCCTCGGCGCCCGACCTGCCGACCATGGAGGAGTCAGGTTTCCCCGACTTCGCGATCGAGGGCTGGTACGGCATCTTCGCGCCAGCCAAGACGCCGCGGCCGATCGTCGACAAGCTGTCGGCCGACATCAACAAGGCGCTCAAGGCCCCCGATTCGATGGAACGCTGGAAGGACCTGGGTTTCGATCCCATCGGCAGCACGCCCGAGGCCTTCGCCGAACGCCAGAAGGCGGACCTCGCCTATTGGCGGCAGATGATCGAATACACCGGCATCAAAGTGGAGTAGGGCGTCATGACGTATGAACTGAAGATCGTGGGCGGCGAGATCGTCGACGGCACCGGCGGTCCACAGGCCGGCTGTTGCGCCAGCGCGCCGCGACGTAGACTGGCGTAGACTGAGGCATTCCAGGAGGTCGCCCATGGACAACGTGCTTGCGTCCCGCACTCTCGACCAGAAGCCCATCGCACCGGCGCTGTTCGCCCATTTCGTGCTCCGCTCGGCCAACATGCAGCCGATGGTCGACTGGTACTCGACCGTGCTCAACATGCACGTCGTGAAGCGCAATGACTTCATCTGCTTCCTGACCTACGACGAGGAGCACCACCGGCTGGCGATCGTGAACATCGCGGGCCTGCACGCGCCCGACCCCAAGAGCTGGGGCCTGGCGCACGTCGCCTATACGTTCCGCGATGTCGGTGAGCTGCTGTCGACCTATCGCCGCCTGAAGACAGCGGGCATCGAGCCCTACCGCCCGATCCATCACGGGCCGACGCTGTCGATGTATTACCACGATCCCGACGGCAACTCGGTCGAGCTGCAGGTCGATTGCTTCAAGACC
>Ga0193729_1001363_pt1 | contig 12524 bp, 6 predicted proteins | sample U1c2metaG_FD_143036 | JGI IMG/M metagenome (GOLD analysis project Ga0193729, IMG submission 143036) | Soil microbial communities from a riparian zone of the East river system, Colorado, United States - U1c2 | ecosystem: Environmental > Terrestrial > Soil > Riparian zone | place: USA: East River... | reverse complement strand
ACCCGGATTTTGTTCAACGCTTCTGGCCGTGGCCCTACATGTTTCTCGACCGGGGACATTGGCTGGAACAAAGCTGGGAAAAAGCGTGGCGCGACACAACAACCACAAATCGACTCGCGGAGCCATTTTTTGACTTGTGGAAAAGGAAAGATGTCTACGTGCCGGCGCTTTTTCTGAACGGCACTTCAGTCGAAACTGGGAACCGCGTCATCGTATCGAATCTAATCATCGACGGAAGCTTCCTCGACGCAGAAGACGCTACCGGAAAGCTGCTGCTCGCATTGGAACACAAGAGAGGGCGCAAGCCGGCGGTTGATTTCCCTTTGAGCACGGCAGCGCATTTGAGTGCCAGATTTACGTACCTGAGTCCGGCCGGACGCTTCGACACCGATGGAAGCCATATTGTTGACGGCGGCTATTTTGAAAACTCCGGCGCGACAACCGCGCTCGATATCTTGCGCGAAGTTAGTCAGGCCATGAGCAAATCTGCGAATGGCCTCGGCGATATTGTCCCGAAGATTATTATGATCAGCAACGATCCACTCGGCACCGGATTCAGCGATCGAAAGATCACAGCGTTGAGAGAACAACTCCGCAATTCGACGACGACAAAAGAGGAGGCGGCCCATCACCGGCCGGGCGCGTTCCTCGAAGACGCGCTCGCGCCGCTATATGCGTTGCTCTCCGCTAGGGAAGCGCGCGGCGTTTATGCGCAACGCGCCATCGGCAAAGCGCAGGATGTACTTTACGAAAAGATCAGCGCGAAACAGACCGCGACAGATGAGACCAAAGTCTACTTCTTTTCACTCGCGCCCGCCAAGGTCCCGCTGCCACTCGGCTGGATGCTTTCCAACAGCGCCGCGGAAGCGATGCAGCAGCAGCTCTGCGATCAGGGAAAATCCGACAAGACGAAGGTGCAAACCTGGAACAACCCGATGCGTGAACAAATTGTCGTATCACTCAGTGGGCGCCTCCCGCAGCCCAATCCGTGTCTAACGCCGTATCCAGTTAGCTGGGCTGCGCCGTAATTTTTTGTAGCCAAGTTAGCTTGCAGCGATAAACCGCTCCGCTCAAAATTAATCGCGAGAACAATCGGGCCCAACGAGTAGCGGAGCAAGACGGTAATCAGCACTGCAGAGGCCGTATCATGGGCGACGAATCGCGCGAGTCGAAAAACTAGGACCGCCGGTCGTCTTCTTGGGCACACACCCAAGTATCGAAGAGTTGCAATTGAACCGATTCGCTCATGAGCTAGCATGTTATCGCCTAACGAAAGGTTCACTTTGAGCATATGGGGTCATCTTGAGCAACGCTTCGGAACAGAGCGGCCACGAAAACTTTTGGCGCTTGATGGCGGCGGAATTCGCGGCGTCCTGTCGCTGGAAATTCTCGCCGAGGTCGAACGGAAAATAGCGGCCGAAACCGGCGTCACACGGCTCGCCGATTATTTCGATTACATTGGCGGGACGAGCACAGGCGCGATCATCGCCGCCGGTCTTTCCATCGGGATGACCGCCGCCGAATTGCTCCAATTCTACCGCGAAGCAGGCGTCCCGATGTTCGAGAAAAGCGCGTTGCTCAAGCGGTTGAAGAGCTTCTATAAGGACGAACCCCTGGCGGCGAAGTTGCAGGGAATCTTTCGGGAGAAGGATGGCCGGCACGCAGACCTAACGAGTGACCGGCTGCGCTGCCTTCTTCTCGTCGTGACCCGCAACATGACCACGGATTCGCCCTGGCCTATTAGCTCCAATCCGTCTGCGAAATATAACGATTTGGCCCGTCCCGATTGCAATCGTCGTATCCCCCTGTGGCAACTCGTCCGCGCCAGCACGGCGGCGCCCGTCTTTTTCCCGCCAGAAGTTTTGAATTGGGACCCCAACGATCCGAACAAGAGCTTCGTCTTCGTCGATGGCGGTCTGACCCCTTATAACAATCCGGCCTTCCTACTCTTCCGCATGGCAACGCAGCCGGCCTATCGATTGAACTGGAAAACCGGCGAGCGGGATCTGCTCCTCGTATCTGTGGGGACGGGCGCGGCGGCCGGCGCGACGGACGCAGTCGAACGCAATCTGTTCGGCAATTTGCAAAACCTGCCGTCGGAATTGATGTACGGCATCCAAGTGGAGCAGGACATCAACTGCCGGACTTTTGGCCGTTGCGTCCACGGTTCCGAGATCGATCGCGAGATGGGAAATCTTGTTCTCCCCGACCAAGGGACGCCAGCTCAGGAGTATGGCCGCTTGTTTCGCTATGTTCGTTACAATGTCGATCTCAGTCAGGAAAACCTAAACGCTCTTGGCTTGCGGGACATCGACGCGGCGGCGGTGCAAAAAATGGATGCGGTCGAGCAAATCGATAACCTGTCGCGAATCGGTCAGACCGTTGCGAAGAAAGAAGTCTCAATCGGCCACTTCGGACCTTTTGTTTGACCGCGTGCCTATGAAAGTCTTCGTCGGCTACGGCTACAACGATCGAGACCAATGGTCGATTCCGCGAAATTCCTAAATCCGCCTAAAGATTTTGTGCGGGCCGAATGTCCGATGGAATTCCGAATATCAGAGAGTCGAGAACGGCACTCCGACGAGAGAATGAGGTTACCGGCATGGCGATATCCACGGTATCCGGCGCGCCTGCCGTAGGACAGAGGCGAAAACGAAATTCACAAATCGTCAATACGATCGCCAGTCGGATCATTTTTTGATCATGTTCGGACGGCTCCAACGTCCCGCGCAGTTTGGTGAGTCTCGATGAATTGCGAAGTGGTGCTGGCGAGGATGCTTTCGACGCGTTCCACTAGAAGTCGATTACGCCCCGCTTCATCCAATTCAGCGTAATCGGCAGCGCCATTTGAGTACAGTTCCTTTTCCCGTTCAAGCGCTTCGACCAGCGTGCGGTATTGCAACCAGTTCTCATGAAACTTGAAGAGTTTCCCGACGGATGCCGCCACGACGACGACTCCGCCAAGAATGGCGGAGAGTACGCCGGCCCAATAGGGATCTTTAGCCAGCCACAAATTAATGATAGGGATGGCGGCGCCAGCGAGTAGCGTAGCGACTTCCACAGTGTAGAAGCGGCGCTTGTTCCACTTGGCTTTTTCGTTATGCCATTTTCGCTGCGGCTCGAGTCGGCGCTCCAGGTATTCGAATGTTTCATTCATGACAGCTTGGTGGGATTGATGATCTCGACGAGGCCGCCGAGGTCGCGGACCTTTTGTTCGAAATCCGAAGTGCCGCCCGGGCCATCTCCTGTCGGTTTCTCGTCCCAAACGAGGAGCGCGCGAATCTTCCCGCTATCGGCCGCTTCAACACGAGCGGTGTTGATGATCCACAGATTGGTGCGCGCATAAATCGAAACATCGTTGGGCTCTCTGCCGAGACGCTCCGGTTGGGTCGCGACCTCGGCCTTCTCGCGCAGCGCGTGAAAACGCTGCACCCAATCGCTCCCCGCATGCCGCACTGAATCGCGGACGAAATCATCGATCTCCTGTGCGAGAAGCAAACGCAGTTGCGCGCCGCGTCGCAGGGCTTCTTCGGCAAAAAGAATGTCGGCCCCGCAAGCTCCACCACAGACTGCGAGGTCGCCAGCTCCGATCTCCCATTGTTCGAGTTGCTGCGCGATTTTTGCGCGCACCGCTTCTGCTTTCTCCTTTGGAAAACGGGGCGTCTTGCGATCCGGCGCGTCTATCATGTGACCGCTGCAGATCGCGACCTTCGCGAAACGCGCGGAAGGATGCGGAAGTTCGCTCAGCCTTTGCTCGAGCAGTCTCACGACCGGCTCAACCGCCTCGGGCTTGTAGCCGAGAAATTGAAAGAGCTGAACCTGCTCGAACATCGAGCGGATGTTGAACCAAGTGAGGCCCGGGTCCGCGGTGGCCTGTTCGTAATCGTCGAACGCTTCCTGCTGGTGGCCGAGCACGAGGTGGAGTTCGCCGAGCGTGGCGCGCGCCCAAACGGTGTCGCTTTCTAGTTTCGCCGTCGCAGCGAGTCGCACGGCGGTCTGAAGATCTGCGAGGTCGGCGACTTCGGGTTTAACCGCGCGTTTGTTCGCTCGCGCAACATGCTCGAGCAGCGTGGCAAGAGTGATGACGTTGATGCCATTGAAAAAGCTGTCGAGATCCTTACGGATGGCGACTTCATAGGTGTCGAGCGATTTACGTGCGGCGGCGGCGTTGCGATATGCGAGCGCCAGACGTTCCTCTAATTTTTCCACGCGGCTCCATTTCGTACGCCACATATCCTTATAAACCCGACCGAAGATGCCCTGCGCCTCTGGATCGCCGGGCATGGAGTTCGCCAGATCGCTGAGCTTCTGCTCCGCTTCACGCGTGCGGCCAAGGCGATTGGCGAGCAATGCGAGTTGAGTTTTGACGCGAAACTCCTCCAGGGAACCGGCCCCATCCAAATCCTCACACAACTCTTTGAACACCTTTTCCGACTGCGCGAACCGCCCGAGCGCGAGAAGCGCGTCACCGCATTGGCGCAGAAGCTTGCGACGATAGTAGGGTGACGGCACATCGCCGGCGAGGGTAAGAATGTCCTCGGCGCGACCTTCCTTGCCGGCAATCGTCACTCGCTGATTCCATTCCTCGGATTGCGCCTGGTAGTGTTTGAAACGCGCGGTTCCGATCTGACTCGCATCCGGCGGCACGAGTTTCGGCAGATTGCCATAGACGGGGCTTCCCTCAGTCGTACGATCGGCGGCGACGACTTTGCGCAGAGTTTCGCTCAAGCGCAAAACCTCCTCCGCGACTTGCTTCTCCCACGCTGCGTCGCGCTCGAGGCCGCAGCGGAAAAGTTTGCCATCATATTTAAAGGTGCGTTGCGGGGCCACATCGAACGGGCGATCCGCCCATCCCGCATGCAGGCAGATGACGCCGCGCGGGCCGACCGTGTGGCGAATCCCGAGTTCATAAAAAACGTTCGCGTTGAGGATCGAAATATCAGCGAGGACAAAGTCCGCAGTGACGAGCTCCGCGAACATGTCCTTGAGGATGTCTCCCGCTGCTTCCTCGTCATCGGCTCGAAAGGGTTGAAGGCCCGCGGCCTCGAGCGAAGGTCGAAAGAGCTTTTCGTAAACGGCGTCGAAGTCGACCTGAAGCGTTTCATCCTGCTCCTTCGCTCCGGGCGGCAAGTCAATCCGCGGTTTCCTCTGCACATCCTTTTTCCCAAAAGGCATGACCACGAATACGCGACGCCTGAAGCTCGAGCCTTCCGCTGTCATGGCGCCATTACAGCCTCGCACCTTTTTCGGGGCAAGGATATTCCTTCGCTGAGATGTAACCCACCCCGCGTCCAAAACGTGATACGCCAGGAAAGAGATCGGGTACGATTGCGCTGTGACACCGTTCCGTCAGTGACGATGGAAGTAATCGCCGATCCGCTTATATCCGCGCCAGTGACTGTGTTGGCGCTTTCTGGCCAGGGCTTTCAACGTTCGCAGTTTCTCGGCTTGCGTTATAGGCCTAACGGACTGCCCATAACCTGCGTCCGAGTTCTTGAGCGGATTAGGCTCATTTGGCTTGAAGCTTACGCTTGATTACCTGAGCGAGTTCGCTGATTGCGGCGTAATAGCCTGGGTAGCTCGAGTTCTGGTGTCGGAGCACGTCCCATCGGACAATCTGACGAGTCTTGATCGTCGCCAGTATCTCGGCCTCTTCCTTGGTTCGTGCATCAGTGGATTCTGTTTCATCCCAAAGCAGGGGGATGATCGGTCGCTCTGTCTCCTTGGCGCGGCTATGGCTAACATAGAGTTGCAGTTCCTTGCGGCACCACCTGCTCGCAAGCCAGAGAGGCGAAAGCAGTAGCAGAAACGCATGTGCGATCTGGAGCTCGCTCTCCAGTTTCTCACTCCAGGGGTCACCTCCCTCTAGATGCGACCGATCTTGGAAGACCACTAGCTCCTCGTCGCCCGTTTTGGTTTTCAACTCGCGTTCCAAGTGGCCACGTAGGTCGGAAACGTGGCCTCTCTCGTCTGCGATTCGCGGATAGCTTATAAAGATGTGATAGCTCACCTGTCCTCCGTTGAGGGTATCAGTCTAGAGCCAGACGGTCGGCATTGCCAGCCTAACTACAATTCGACGAAACTTGGTTTCGTCTATTTCAGCTTTCATCCGGCAAAGAATCCCGGTAAAAAGAAATCATAATTTACCCTATAGCAGGGGCCGCCAACGGCGACAAGCCCAAACTGCTCTATCAGGTGTGGCAGCTCTTACGGCACGCGCGAGCAGCGGCCCGAGTTTCGCGAACCCTAGTCCCGGCCTGATGTTTTTGCGCGCCTTTTCGGGAAGGCCCGATTAGCGATCTGCTCAAATCCCTTCCCATCCTTAAATGGGTCGATCTCTCATCTAAATTCCTCAAACGAACTTTCGGCCAACTGGTTGTCTTGTCATGGTGCTTCCGAATAAGGTCATTAGATAACGTGTAGAACTCGGGTTCGGCGTTAGTTACAGTGACCAACTAATTCCTTCTATGTCTGCTTCCTGCCTCGATCCAGTTCCCCTTTTAACGCCGATTCACTATGCAAAGGCAGACGATCAGTTTCGGGTCAATTCGTCTTCAGTTCCAGTAATTTGATTACTTCGTCGCGCAGCTTCTTAACTTCGTCGCTGTCGGGAGCAAGCTTTCGTGCACGGCTTGTTAAAAAGTCAGCTTCTCCTCGAGCGCGTCGGGCTTCGTCGGGATCGGTGCCTTGTTCGAGGGCTTGATCGGCCAGACGCCGGCCAAGATATGCGGTTACGCGAGCATTCGCGGGATCGACTTGCATCGCGGTTCGCAGACCTTCGACTGTTCCCTCTCTGATCCTGTTCTCCAGCCATTCGGGAACTGTGACCTGCGAGAACGGAGAAATCGTCCGGCTTCTGCGGTCCGCGACGCTCCATTTCAGAAATCGCTGTAACGGAGTCATTTTCGAAGATGGCCCCAAGAATTTCGTAGCGATCTTCTCCCGTGACGCTTTGATCTGTTTTGGAGCCAGCACCGTGAGATTCTCTGCCTGTCCGACAGTTTCCAAAATCACACCTCCGGTGGCTTCCGCTAGTTCAGCAACTAAAAGAATATCCTCTCTTTTGTCCTTATCCGTCACAATCACCACATCCCACAGCAGCGCCGTCTTATCCCCTGAGGCGGTCACCACTCGTTGACCATCGGGACTAAATTGCGCTGAATTAACCACGTCTTGATGCCTCATGGGCTGGCCGATTGGGTTGCCGCTGGCGGCATCCCATAACCGCGCCGTGCTGTCCCCCGAGGCGGTCACCACCCGTTGCCCATCGGGACTGAACTGCGCTGAATTAACCACCTTTTCATGTTTCATGGGCTGGCCGACTGGTTTGCCGTTGGCAGCATCCCATAGCCGCGCCGTCCCATCCCTTGAGGCGGTCACCACCCGTTGCCCATCGGGACTGAATTGCGCCGAATTAATAATGCCTTGATGTTTCATGGGCTCGCCGATTGGGTTGCCGCTGACAGCATCCCATAGCCGTGCCGTGTTGTCCCCCGAGGCGGTCACCACCCGTTGACCATTGGGACTGAACTGCGCTGAAACAAACGCCGCGTGGTCTTGATGCTTGATGGGCTCGCCGATTGGTTTGCCGTTGGCAGCATCCCATAGCCGCGCCTTGTCATCATTTGAGGCGGTCACCACCCGCTGACCATCGGGACTGAACTGCGCTGAATGAACCTGGCCTTCATGCTTCATGGGCTCGCCGATTGGTTTGCCGCTGGCAGCATCCCATAGCCGCGCCGTGCTGTCGTATGAAGCGGTCACCACTCGTTGACCATCGGGACTGAACTGCGCTGACCGAACCGAGCCTTGATGCTTCATGGGCTCGCCGATCGGTTTGCCGCTGGCAGCATCCCATAGCCGTGCCGTGGTGTCCCCCGAGGCGGTCACCACCTGTTGACTATTGGGACTGAACTGCGCTGAAATAACCGCGTATTGATGCCTCATGGGCTCGCCGATTGGTTTGCCGCTGGCAGCATCCCATAACCACGCGTTGTCATCATTTGAGGCGGTCACCACCCGCTGACCATCGGGGCTGAACTGCGCTGAATTAATCGCGTTTTCATGCTTCATAGGCTCGCCAACCGGTTTGCCGCTGGCGGCATCCCATAGCCGCGCCGTGGTGTCGGATGAACCGGTCACCACTCGTTGACCATCGGGACTGAACTGCACGCAAGTAACGGAGCCTTCGTGCTTCATGGGCTCGCCGATTGGTTTGCCGCTGGCGGCATCCCACACCCGCGTCGTGCTGTCCCCCGAAGCGGTCACCACCCGTTGACCATCGGGACTGAACTGCGCTGAATTAATCGCGTTTTCATGTTTCATGGGCTCGCCGATTGGTTTAGCGCTGGCAGCATCCCATAGCCGCGCCGTCCAATCGTCTGAGGCGGTCACCACCCGTTGCCCATCGGGACTGAACTGCGCTGAATTAACCACCTTTTCATGCTTCATGGGCTCGCCGATTGGTTTGCCACTAGCGGCATTCCAGAGCCGTGCCGTGCTGTCGTATGAAGCGGTCACCACTCGTTGACCATCGGGACTGAACTGCGCTGAATTAAGCACGTCTTGATGATTCATGGGCTCGCCGATTGGTTTGCCGCTGGCAGCATCCCACACCCGCGCCGAGCTGTCCCCCGAGGCGGTCACCACCCGCTGACCATCAGGACTGAACTGCACTGAAGTAACGGAGCCTCCATGCGTCATGGGCTCGCCAATTGGTTTGCCGCTGGCGGCATCCCACACCTGCGCCCTGCCGTCGAATGAAGCGGTCACCACTCGTTGACCATCGGGACTAAACTGCGCTGAATTAACCATGCCTTGATGGTTCATGGGCTCGCCAATCGGTTTGCCGCTGGCGGCATCCCATAGTTGCGCCGTGGTGTCGTATGAAGCGGTCACCACCCGTTGACCGTCGGGACTGAACTGCGCTGAATAAACCACCTTTTCATGCTTCATGGGCTCGCCGATTGGGTTGCCGCTGGCGGCATCCCATAGCCGCGCCGTCTTATCCAGTGAGGCGGTTACCACCCGTTGGCCATTGGGACTGAACTGCGCTGAAGTGACCCCGGCATCGTGCCGCATTGCACCGGTTAACGGAACATGCCAGCTCAGTTGAGTCAGCATGACGGTCGTCAAGCCAGAGGCTTCCCGATTTTCCGGATTCAGCCGCAATGCCCGCGCAAGTTGGGCCAAGGCTTGAGCGTTCTTCCCGCTTTCTTTTGCGTACCGCGCGAGGGAAACATTTCCCCGGCTGGCGGCTTCGCTGGTCTTTTTCGTTTGATCCTTCGCTTTGGCCTCCGCGAAAAACGCCACGACCGCGAGCACGATGGCGACCACGAATCCAAAAGTTACGGCGCCAAGCGTGATCCGCTGGCGTCGAGCTGCAGCCTTGCGGCTGGCAATGATGTATTCGGTTTGCAGCGCTGTTGGCTGGCGTTCTTTTTGGGCGCCAGCTTCCGCCAGCCATTGCTCAGCCGAGCGCAGATCATCACCGCGCAAAACAAAGCTGTTGTTCTTGCCGTTTGCATTCCACTCAATTGCACGGGTGAGCAGACGCGTGTGCGCGTGCACCCACGCAAGATCGGTATCGAGCGCGCTGATCAGCGTATCAGTCGCTTTTTCAAAATCATCGCTCTCCCGAAACCAGATATAGTTTAGCTTTGCCAGCGGTTCGGGTGCCGTGTTGGCGTCCACTTCTCGGGCGACGATCGGCACCATCCGCTTGTTATGCGCCGCGGCGTGCGCGATCTCTCGGCCGCAGACATCCGAAGCAACCGAGTCGGGCGTTAACACAAACACGAACGTGTCAGCGCCTTCGATCGCGGCATAGATAGCCTGCATCCATTCTTCTGTCGGGCGAATATCCTCCCAGTCCACCCACGCCTCGCGATCGCGTCGGCTCAACGCCTCGTGCAGCCGGCGCACGAACTCCTTATCCTTGCGCGAATACGAGATGAAGACTTCCTGTGGCCGCGGCAGCTGTTGGTCGCCGGGCGCTGCTGGCATAAGATGACACCTTAACTATGCGAACAACCCTTAAGTTCGCGGTTTCCCGGCGGGAAGAGGGCGAAGCGCTCGGTTTGGAGGCGCCTAACGAACTTAACGCAACCACAATTTTTCAAAAACCCAGACCAGCCGTCAAGATAATTCTCTCCAAATCTTTCGCGTTGGCGAGGGGTTAGATCGGCCACGAGAAAGTCCGATAGCAGCAGTCGCGCAAACATCGCGCTGTGGATAATCCCGCCTGTGAACTCTTCGTGCTCACGCAACGCCTCCAGCCCGCAGCAGCGGATTTGAATTGCATTCGATTCGCGGCGGATTATCTTCGGGTCCGATAGGTTGTATGTCCTACCTCGACGAGTTTAAGGACGATGTTTTCATCAGTTACGCGCATCGCGATAACAAGCCGCTAGCAGAGGGGGAGAAGGGCTGGGTAACACGTTTTCATGAGACCCTCGAGAACGTGCTTGGCGTGAAGTTGGGGGCTAATCCGGTGGTCTATCGCGATCCGAAGCTCGCGGGAAATGATTGCTTCGATGAAACGCTGATGCGAGAAATCGCTGGAACTGCTGTGTTCGTATCGGTGATGTCTCCGAGCTACATTAACTCGGATTACTGCCGCAAGGAGCTGGACGAGTTTTGTAAGATTGCGCAGCAGCGTGGCGCGCTCAGCGTGGCGAGCAGATCGCGACTCTTTAAGGTGCTTCCCACGTTTGTGCCGCGTGAAGAAATTCGCCGCCTTCTCGGCGACCTCGATAAAACGGTGGGCTTTCAATTTTTCGAGATCGACCCCGCCACAAACCGGCCGCGCGAGTTCACCACTGAGATGGATCCTGAGTTGCGCATAAAATTTTTGGAGAAGGTCGGGGATCTCGCGTACGATATGTGCGATCTTCTCAAGACACTCAAGGGTGGCGGCGTCGCGCATGACGAGCCTGCGAAACAAGCGATAACCGGCGTCGTTTACCTCGCCGAGACGACCTCCGATCAGACGGGCGCGCGGGATCAAATCAAACGCGAGTTGCTGGAGCGCGATTACGATGTGCTGCCCGAGGACGAGTTGCCGGATTACGGCCCTGACTTTGTCGAAGTGGTCCGCAAGTGTCTCAGAAAATCGAGCCTCTCGATTCATTTAGTCGGCGAGTACTCGGCGCGAATTCCGGAACGCGAAAGCCGGTCTGTTGTATGTCTCCAAAACGAGTTGGCGGCAGAGCATGCGAAGGACGGATCATTTGCACGACTGATATGGATGCCTGTCGGTCTTTCCGCAAAGGATGAACCGCAACGCAAATTCATTGAAGAGCTTCAACAGGACCCCGCAAGCCAGGCCGGTTGCGAATTGCTACAGACTTCGCTGGAGGAGTTGAAAACGGTCATCGAGGACAATCTGCAAAAGCTCCGCAAGCCGGCTGCGGCGCCAGCTTCCGCGCCAACCGGTCCGGCCCGTATCTATATCATCTGTGACGCACAAGACCTGAAGGCAGCCGTCGAAGTCGCCGATTATTTTCATGGCCAGGGCTTGGTGCCGGTGCTTCCGTTGGTCGAAGGTGACGAAGCCGACGTGCGCAGAGACTACAAAGAAAACTTGGTCCTATGCGACGCAGCGCTGATCTGGTACGGGTCCACGAACGAGGGATGGGTTCGGGCCAAACTTCTGGATTTGCAGAAAGCTCCCGGATTCGGCCGAAGCAAGCCATTCCTCGCCAAAGCAATTTACGTCGCCGGGCCCGAAACAGCGCAGAAGAAAGACTTTCGCAATTACGAGGCGGCTGTTCTTACAAACTTCGAGGCTTTTTCGCCAGCGGCGATTCAATCGTTCGTCGACCAGATCAAAGCTGGAGCCTGAGCTCGCATGGCAGATCCAAGCCCGCCGCCTTTGAATCCGTTTCCGGGCCTGCGACCGTTTGAGTTCCACGAAAACCACCTATTCTTTGGCCGCGATACACAAACGGACGAATTGCTGAGACGCCTTCGGCTCAACCGTTTTCTCGCCGTAATCGGCAGCAGCGGCAGTGGCAAATCATCTTTAGTTCGCGCCGGCCTGCTGCCGGACCTTTGCGGCGGGTTTATGGTCCAAGCCGGCTCGAGCTGGCGCATTACCGTCTGTCGACCCGGCGATGATCCGGTTCACAACCTCGGCGTCGCTCTGAGCGGTGCGGATGTCTTGGGTGCGCCTGAGCGTGACGCAGCCGTGCAAACGGGAATTCTGGAAATGACGTTGCGGCGAAGTGCTCTCGGACTTGTGGAGGCTGTCCGTGAGACGCGAATGGCGCAGACGGAGAACCTGTTGATCGTCGTGGATCAATTCGAGGAGCTCTTCCGGTTCAAACCGGCGTCGAGCGGCGGCGTCCATCCCGAAGATCAACCCGCGGCTTTTGTAAAATTGCTTTTGAACGCCGCGCGGCAGGATCAACTGCCAATTTACATCGTGATCACCATGCGCAGCGACTACCTCGGCGATTGCGCGCAATTCCGCGATCTTCCCGAGACGATCAACGAAGGGATGTATTTGATTCCCCGAATGA
>Ga0193729_1001362_pt1 | contig 12526 bp, 14 predicted proteins | sample U1c2metaG_FD_143036 | JGI IMG/M metagenome (GOLD analysis project Ga0193729, IMG submission 143036) | Soil microbial communities from a riparian zone of the East river system, Colorado, United States - U1c2 | ecosystem: Environmental > Terrestrial > Soil > Riparian zone | place: USA: East River... | reverse complement strand
GGCCGGAATCGCCGTGGTCGTCGACAAGCCGCTGGCTGCCGGAGCATCCGAGGCGCGGGAGCTCGTAGACGCCGCCCGCACTCATCACGTGCTGTTGACCGTGTTTCAGAACCGCCGCTGGGACGGCGACTTCCTCACCGTCTCCAGGTTGGTCGGAGAGCAGGCGCTCGGCCGCGTCTTTCGGTTCGAGTCCCGCGTCGAACGCTGGCGGCCGCAGCTCTCGCGTGGCTGGCGTGAGCTCGCTGCGCCCGAGGAGGCCGGAGGCCTACTCTTCGACCTCGGCAGCCACCTCGTAGACCAGGCGCTCGCTCTCTTCGGTCCGGCTCGCCGCGTCTATGCGGAGCTCGATGTCCGGCGTCCCGGCGCCACGGTCGACGACGACTCCTTCGTCGCCGTTACGCACGGGACCGGCGTTCGTTCGCATCTTTGGATGAGCTCCGTCGCGGCGCAGCCCGGCCCACGCCTGCGGGTGCTCGGGGATCGGGCCGCTTACGTCAAGTACGGACTGGACGTGCAAGAAGAGGCGCTCCACGAGGGCCTCCGGCCCGGCCGGCCGGGGTGGGGCGAAGAGCCCGAGGAGCGCTGGGGGCTCCTCGGCGCCGGGGATCGCCTCGAGCGAATTCGCACCGAGCCGGGCGCCTATCAGCGCTTCTACGAGGGAGTCGTCGCCGCCCTTCGTGAGGGAGCCCCGCCGCCGGTGGAGCCCGAAGAGGCCGTTTCGGCGCTCGAGGTGCTGGATGCGGCTCGCTTATCCGCGGGCGAAGGCAGAGTGGTCAAGCTCTAGGCTGCGTCCCAGAAGGCGTCGCGGAAGCCGATCGCGGCGTGCGTTCCGTCGCAGAAGGGCTTGTTGGCGGACTGACCGCAACGGCAGAGCGTCATCCGGGCCCGCTGCTCGTACTGGTACCCGTCCGTGCCCGACTCGACCTGAATCCCGCCGCTCACCCACAGCGGTCCGCTGACGCCCAGCACCGGGTCCTCGACGACGCCGATCGCGGGCTCGCGAGACGGCTCGATCGCCTTCAGCGTCCGGCGGTTCCAGGAGATCAGCCGACCCGAGGGACAGTTCCCCACCATCCCGTCGAAGAGTTCTCTGACTGAGTCGTCGTCAGTCCTCGCGACTAGGCGCCAGACCGTGCCGTTGGGGTCGCAGAACCGCGCGCCGACGCACAGCGCTTTCGCGTCCGTGAGGATCCGCTCCTGCCCGTCGTACTCGACGGCCTGCTCGACGTAGGGGACTCGCGCAGCTGCCGACTCAGAGCCTTCGAAGCCGACCCGCAAGTGGCTGCCGTCGCAAAACGGCTTGTTCTGTGAGTTGCCGCAGCGGCAGAGCTTGTACTCGGAAGGAGCGTCGTAGGTCTGCCCCTGACGCCAGTCGCGCGAGTTGCCCTCCTCGTCGGCATCGATGATCTGCTCCGCCACCGGCACGCCGCCCCTGACGATGTACGGCCCGTTCTGCGAGACGGTGATCCTGAGCCCGTTGCGCTCAGACACGCTTCCCCTTTCGCCCGCTTGCTCGCGACCACGGCGAGCATAACTCGCCGGGTTGAGCTGTCGACCGCCGCCTGATCAGTCTTCGAGCTGGTCGAGCTCGGGCGCAGCGCGGATCGACGGGCTGAGCGTTCCCCACACGGCCAGCACAAGCCCGAAAGCAGCGAACACGGCAATCGTCGCGCGCGCCGAAACGGCGCCGAGCAGGAGGCCGGCCGTAAGCGGGCCGAGCGGGGCGATCAGCAACGAGATCGTGCTGCGCACCGACTCGGCGCGCCCGAGCAATCGGTCGGGAGTCATCGCGATTCGGTAGCCATGGACGACGGAGTCGGTCGAGGGAATCGCAAGCGCTGTCGGGAGGAGTCCAGCCGTCAGGACGTAGACGCTCGGCCAGACGAGGAAGAGCGCGCAGCCGACCCACGTCCAGAGCTCCAGCACCAGGACAGCTCGAACCGGCAGAAGCCGGCGCACGAGCGGCGAGAGAAACGAGCCAACCAGGAGGCAGGCGCCGAAGGCGGCGACCAGCACGCCGATCGCCCCGCCGGACAGGCCTTGCCGCGTGCCGATGACCACGACGGCGAGCAGCAAGCCGGGCCCGATGAAGTTCGCGAGCCCGAAGAGAAGCGCGCACGTCCGCAAGAACGGCTGTCCCCAGAGGAAGCGGAACCCCTCCGCGAGCCGCGACCGCAGCCGCGAGAGGTCGAGCTCGCGCTCCTCCTGGAAGGGTGTCCGCATTACAAGCAGCGAAACGGTCGAGAACGCATACGACACCGCGTCGACAACGAACGGGAGGGCGCGGGCAAGTCCGAAGAGCGCACCCCCGAGCGGCGGGCCGGCCAGCTGGACCGCCGCCTGCCGACCCGTCTGAGCGCCTGCGGCCGCCGGGAGTTGCCGCGTGGGCACGACGGCACGTAAAGCCCCGGGGTAAGACGCCGCGAAGACGGCGCTCCCGGTGCCTTCGACAAAAGCAACGAGCACGATCGCCCAGAAGAGGGCCGAGTGGAGCAGGATCGCCGCGGCGAGGCTGCCGATCGCAAGCACACGAACGCCGTCGGCCGTGATCATCAGCCACTTGCGGTTCCAATGGTCGGCCGCCAGGCCGGCAGGCAGGGCGAACAGCGCAGCCGGAAGGATGCGCGCGAACGAGACGACGCCAGTCTTCGTGGCGGAACCGGTCACCGCGAGCACGAGCAGCGGGTAGGCGATCGAGCTCGTCTGCGTCCCGGCATTCGAGAGCAACTGCCCGGCCTGAAGCAACATGAAGTCGCGGTTACGGCGCAGGGGAACCGCGATCACGCGGTGACGCTAGCTAACGATCCAGCGGCTCAGTTGTCTCGCTTCGAGCCCAGGTGAGGAGCGCCACCGATCAAATCGTAGAAACGCTGTCTACGGCCAACCCAGCGCGTCTCGCGAGAGGCGAAGCGTTGCCGGCTTCGCCGCAGCCTTCGCCCGTTGTCCGGGTAGAGGAGCCGGGCCCACACCGAGCCCGGTTTGGCGAGCCGGAGGCTTCCGACGAGCGAGAGCGGCGCAAAGACGATCCCGAACAGGCCAAGCTTCAGCTTTCCCTTGAGGAAGGTTACGGTCACCAGGCAAACGTTCAGAACGAGCAGCCCGTCCGCGATCGACCTCCCGAGTCTGTCTCCGGCCGAGTCGGAGCTGAGCGGGAATGTCGCCAGGACTGCAAGCGAGAGGAAGGCAATCGCCGCCAGGCAGGCGTCGATCGAGAGACGGCCTTCAGTTGTCCAGTACACGTCGTCGAGGTGAAGGAGCATCGCGAACTCGTCGAGAACGAGCGCGGCGCCCGCTCCGAAGACGGCAGCCAGAAACGCGACCCAGAACTCGCGAGGCTCGAACGCGAAGGCCAGGCCGCCTGCGACCAGGCTCAGCACGACGCCGGGTACGAGATGGTGAACGTGCACGTCGCCGACGATCGCACTCCCCCACCCTCGGACCCGGGCCATGCGAGTGTAGAAGCGCGTGCCCGCCAGCGTCAGGGTGAAGGACAGCAGCATCAGGAACGCCGGCTCCCGGCCGCTGTCGTAGATGTGCGCCCCGTATCCCGGCACGAAGCCGAAGAGATTCATCGGATCATCCCGAGACTCATCCTAAGCTCGGCGTTCTAAGCTGCGGCAATCGTGAGACCGAACCGCTCCATCCCGTCAGCGGTCGTCATCCCCGTCCTCATCTATCCAGACGTGCGAGAGGCAGTCTCGTGGCTCAGCGAGGCGTTCGGCTTTGTCGAGCGGGTACGTATCGGCGAAGACCACCGCTCGCAGCTCAGCTTCGGCGACGGCGCGGTCATCATCGGCGACGTCCGCAACGAGCGCCGGCCACCGCGAGCCGGTGAGGTGACGCACTCGGTGATGGTGCGCGTCGACGACGTGGACGCTCATTGCGAACGCGCCAGGGCCCATGGCGCGCGGATCCTGATGGAGCCGACGGACTTCGACTACGGCGAGCGGCAGTACGCGGCAGAAGACCCGGCCGGCCACCACTGGACGTTCTCCGAAACGATCGGCGACGTCGCTCCCGAGACCTGGGGCGGCACACTCGTTGTAGGCGACAGCTAGGCGGCGAGTAGCGACAAGACGCGGTCGCATGCTCGCTCGCAAAGCAGGCACACGTCCGCGCAGACGCGGCAATGTTCATGGTGGTCCGCATGACGCTCGCACTCCTGCCGGCAGATGCGGCAAGCCAGGGCGCACGTTTGGACGACAGACCGGGCGAGCTCCGGCTCGAAGTCGGTCTGCCTGGTGAGGATCTGGCCCGTGGCCGTGCACACATCACTGCAGTCAAGGCACAGGCGGATACAGCGGATCATGGTGCCGACGTCGTCCTCGCCGAGGTCTGCGTCCGCGCAAGCAGTGCAGCTTTGAGCGCAGTCGAAGCATGCGTCGATGCACGCGAGTAGGGCTGCGGCTTCGATGGCGGCTCCCTGCGGATGCGTCTCCAATATCTGCTGAGCGTGGGTCACGACTCTCTCCCTTCCTCCCTGGAGGCCTACTCTCTCGCTCCGCCTCGGCCGGGTCAAGCGCGGGCAAGTTTCAAATCGCTCCCCAAAGCTTGTAGCGCGAGCGGGCTAACTATCGGCGCGGAGAAGGGCCTGGCGGTCGTGCGAGTTCATCCCGATTGGATGAGCGAGCTAGTCCTGATCAGAAGGACACTAATCGCCCTTCAACGACGGGAGATTGCTCATGGGCCGCAAATCGGCGGGAAAGGCCAGGCGAGACCGCAGCGCATTGTTTGCATTCGAGCCTCCGGGAACCGACAACTTCAACGACTCTCGGTTAACGCTCGAATGGCGGCGCCTCTTTTCCGAGCTGCTCGGGACGTTCTTCCTGGTGCTCGTCGGTGCGGGCGGCGCTGTCGTCATGGCGAAGAGCCACGGGCAGATCAGTCGGGCAACGGCCGTTGCTGCCCCTGGTCTGATGGTGATGGCGATCATCCTGTTCATGGGTGCGATCTCCGGGGCCCACCTCAATCCGGCGGTCACGCTCGCGTTCGCAGCTCGCCGAGACTTCCCGTGGCGGCGCGTACCCGGCTACATCGTCATCCAGCTGATCGCTGCGACGCTGGCCTGCTTGTTCTTGTGGGCGGTGCTCGGCAAGCTCGGCAATCTGGGCGCGACCGAGCCCGGTGCCGGCACCACTGACTGGCGGGCGATGTTGATCGAGCTTGCGCTCACACTCGGGCTCGTGAGCACGATCCTGGGTACCGCTTCTAAGGCGCAGAACGTCGGCGCGCTGTCGGCCGTTGCTGTCGGCGGCTACATCATCCTTGCCGGTTTCTGGTCGAGTCCGATCAGCGGCGCTTCGATGAACCCGGCTCGTTCGTTCGGCCCTGACCTCGTGAACTGGGACTTCGCCAACTACTGGGTGTACATCGCGGGGCCGATCGCAGGCGGGATCATCGCAGTCGTAATCGCCTTCGTGCTTCGAGGCCCGGGCGGCGACGTCGGCGAACAGGCGGCCGCGCGAGGCGACCTCGACCCGCGTGTAAAAAGCGGATGAGCGAGCAGAGCCAGCAGACGGCGAGGCACGCTGAGGTTCGAAGCAGTCTGCGCTGCTCAAGGTCGTCGCCCATCTCGCGAGGCTGGAGCATCTGCGCCCGCAAGGCGTCTCGCTGTTCGACGGTGAACACTCGTCGGCGATCCAAGCTCCGCCCAACTCGGGGGCAGTCATGCCAGGGTCAGGTCTGGACGAACCGCGAATAGGGGTTTGACTACCTCTCCGAGACAGCGCTACGATCGCGGTTCGTTTCAAGGGAGAGAGGGGAGCAAAAATGCGCGGCCGATTTCTCGCGTCCACGTCCTCCACGATCGTCCTGGGGTTCGCCGTTGCGTTAGCCACGGCAACGCTGGCGGCGGCCGCGCCGCCCTCGAACTTCAACGTGACCGCCATGCCCGGCAACGAGGCGGAGGACGCGATCGCCGTCAATCCGATCAACCCCTCGAACGTCGTCGCGATGTCGACGCTGCCGGACGTCGTCGCTGGGCTGGCCGTCGGCGTGTCCTTCAACAACGGCCAAACGTGGGCCCGACGAGTGATCGGCGCGGCCGGCGACCCCCTCGGGGAGATCTGTTGCGATGAGCAGCTCGCCTGGGACCGCTTCGGAAACCTCTGGATGACGTACCTCGTCAACACCAACGGCGACGTCCTCGTCGCGCTTTCCACGGACGGGGGCACCACGTTCACGAAGGTCGGTGACATCGTGACGAACGGCGACCAGCCGTCGATCGCGGTCGGGTCGAACAGCGTCTGGGTCAGCTACACGCGGACCCCCGGAAACCAGATCCAGGCATTTGGGGGGCCCGTCACCGGGCTAGGCCACTTCGGAAGCTTCAGCACGCCGGAGAACGTTCCCAGCCCCGGCAACGGCGACTACGGCGACACTGCGGTAGGGCCGGCCGGCCAGGTGATGGTGACGTACCAGAATTCGACGAATGGCCAGGGCGGAGCGGACATCTACACGGCCGTTGACCCGGACGGCCTAGGCCCGGCCGGGTTCGGCAAGCCGGCCGTGGTCGCACACAGCCATGTCGGTGGATTCGACTTCATTCCTGCTCAACCGAACCGCTCAATTGACGCGGAGGCGAACCTCGCCTGGGATCGGAGCGGCGGCGCCCACAACGGCCGTGTCTACCTCGTCTGGACGCAGGAGACGCCGAATGAGAGCGACAACACGGACATCATGCTTCAGCGCTCCAACAACAACGGAGCGACTTGGTCGCCGGCGATCAAGTTGAACGACGACCTCACGACCAACAGCCAATACAACCCCGCGATCGCCCTCGATCAATCGACCGGCGACGTCGCTGTGTCCTGGTACGACACGCGGAACGACCTGGGGACCGGCGGAACTGGAGACACTGACGGGATCCGGAACGACGACTTCCAGATCTGGGCCACCGATTCCACAAACGGCGGCACGACGTTCACGCCGAACTTCCAGGTGAGCCAGGGAACCTCGAACGCGGTCGATGTAAACAGCTTCTTCGACACCGGCGACTACACGCATGCAGCCTTCGTGTCGGGTTCGTTCTGGCCGGCCTGGTCGGACAACTCGAACAGCACAGGCGACAACCCGGACGGGGCCCTGCACCAGTTCGATCTGTACACGGCGAAGGTGTCCGTCCCGTAAGCGCAGGACTTACCATCCGGGCGATCACACCAGCACCCGCCTAGGCGTTGCCATAGTATGACTTCGCAGTGGCAGCGACACCTTCGTCGGCCCGCCTGAGCAGAACCGAGCTCCTCGCCCGTGGCGGCAAGGGCGTCGCGCTCTTGCTCGCCGGGTCCACGCTCGGGGAGTTCGTACCAGAGGCCTCGGCCGCGGACAAGCTCCCGGACGCCGATCTCGCTTACGCCCGGCTGTTCGTGACCGTCGAGCTGGTCGCCCTCGATTTCTACCGACAAGCGATCGCCGCGAGGCACTTCGGAGCGCGGGCTTCCGAGGAGCTAAGGCGTGCCAATGCTGACGAGCACCAACACTACGAGTCCGCCGCGGCGATTCTCGTCTCACAAGCTCAGGTCCCAGCGACCGCGGCGGATATCGACTTTTCCTACCCTTCGGGCTCGTTTGCGTCCAGAGGCTCGATCGCCAAGCTTGGAGTTCAGCTCGAGTCGACGGCGCTCGGTGCCTACCTCGGCGCCGTCGAGGGTTTTCAGACGGACGCCCTGAAGCAACGTGCTGCGAGGGCGGCCGCGAGCGAGTCTCAGCATCTCAGTGTTTTTGCGGCCGAGCTGGGCGGACGACGAATCGGAGCCGCCTTTCCGCGTCCGCTGACGATCGATCGAGTCTCCGGCGTCCTCGACAAGTTCACGAGCTGACTGAGGAGCGCGATTGCCTAGACAGTTCTACACGGCCGGCGAAGCTGCGAAGACGCTCGGCATCAGCCTGGACACACTCCGCCGATGGGACCGGGCCGGGAGGATCAAGACCAAACGCGACAGCGGCAATCGCCGGATCGTGCCCGCGGCCGAGATCGACCGCATGCGCGGTGAGTCCGGCGGCGCGCACCTGAGCGCTCGGAACCGCCTCCACGGAACGGTCACCGACCTGAAGGTGGACGGCCTGGTCGCCCAGGTCGAGCTCATGATCGACGAGCCTGCCCGCTTGGTCGCAATCGTGACCGCCGACGCCATCGAGGAGCTGGGGCTCCGCACAGGAATGCCTGCCACCGCCGTCGTCAAAGCCACGTCCGTGATGGTTCAGCACTCGTGAAAGGGGCCTGCATGAAGCTTGGCACACTCGCTGTGGCGATTGGCCTGACAACGCTTGCCGTCGGTAGCGCCGCGGCGCAGCCCGACGGCTCGCATTCTTCGAAGGCCACGCTCACCGTGTATGCGGCTGCGTCGCTGACGGACGCGTTCCCGAAGATCGCTCCATCGGCGCGGTACTCCTTTGGTGGCTCCAACGCCCTCGCGGCGCAGATTCGCCAGGGAGCGCCGGCTGACGTCTTCGCTTCGGCGAACATGAGCCTTCCGCAGCAGCTGTATCAAGACAAGCTCTGCTCGAAGCCTGTTGTCTTCACGCGGAACAGGCTCGTTGTGATCGTCCCCCGCGCCAACCCCGCGAGCATCCACAGCGTCTACGACCTGAGGAAGAATGGCGTGAAGCTCGTGATCGCCGGACCCGGTGTGCCGGTGGGTAGCTACACCCTCCAGGTGCTCAAGAACATGAACCTGACAAGCGTGCTCGCGAACGTCGTCAGCCGCGAGACCGACGTGCGCGAGGTGCTCGCGAAGGTGGCACTGGGTGAGGCCGACGCCGGATTCGTCTACTCGACCGATGCGAAGACGGTTCCAGGCAAGGTCCAAGTGTTGAAGATCCCTGCCTGGGCGCAACCCAAGGTTCAGTACGGGATCTGCGTGGTTTCTAGCAGTGGGCAAAAAGTCGCTGCGAGCGCGTTCATCAAGAGGGTCCTCGGCAACGCCGGCCAGAAGGTCTTGCTGAAGTACGGCTTCCTGCCACGGGTGAAGCCCAAGCCGAGGCGGTAGCCCGTGAGCGCCTGGGGCCGGGCTCGGCGAGTGCTGCTCGCGGCATTCTTCTTTAGCGCCGCCACGATCGGGCTCACCTTCCTCGCGCTCCCGATGCTGGCGATCTTCGTCCGCGTCCCGCCGGGGCGGCTCTTCCGCCAGCTCTCCAATCCGGTCCTGACCGACGCACTGGTGGTCAGCCTCAAGACGACGCTGATCGCACAGGTGCTGATCCTGATCCTCGGCACGCCGCTCGCCTACCTGCTCGCAAACCGGCGGTTTCGGGGCCACTCCCTCGTCGTGACGCTGGTCGAGCTGCCTCTCGTGCTCCCGCCGGCGGTTGCAGGGCTCGGACTTCTGGCCGCATTCGGTCGGCTCGGCCTGCTCGGCTCGACGCTGAAGGGGTTCGGGATCTCGATCCCGTTCACCCAGACCGCAGTCACGCTGGCGGTCGCGTTCGTCGCGAGCCCGCTCTACATCCGGACGGCCATCGCCGCCTTTCAGGCCGTCGATCCGGACGTGGTTGCCGCCTCACGGACTCTCGGCGCGGACTCGACACGCACCTTCTTCCGCATCGTCCTTCCACTTGCGCGGAGCGGCTTGGCCGCAGGCGAGGCGCTCGCTTTCGCTCGCGGGCTCGGGGAGTTCGGCGCGACGATCATGTTTGCCGGGAGCCTCCAGGGGGTGACCCAGACGCTCCCGCTCGCGATCTATGCAGCCTTCGACGTCAACTTTGACGTCGCGCTCGCGATGGGAGCGCTGCTGGTGGCGATCAGTGCTGTCCTCCTGCTCTCGTTGCGGTTGATCCTCTCGTGGCAACCCTCTCGGCAGACTTCTCGCTCGCTCTTCGCTCGTTTGAGCTGAGGCTGGCCCTCGAGGTCGAGCGAACCGTCGCGCTCGTCGGCCCTTCGGGCGCCGGCAAGAGCTCGATCCTGCGCGTCATCGCCGGCCTGATCCGGCCCGGCACCGGGCGAGTGGCGCTCGAGGAAGACGTCTGGCTGGACGTGGCGCGAGGGATCGACCGCAAGCCAGACGAACGCCGCGTGGGCCTTGTGTTCCAGGAGTACGCCCTTTTCCCGCACCTCACGGTGCAGGCGAACGTGGCCTACGGAGGGAAGGATCGCGTCGACGAGCTGCTCGAACGTTTTCGCGTCACGCACCTGGCCAAGGCTCGACCCGGCGAGCTCTCAGGCGGGGAGCGTCAGCGCGTCGCCCTGGCGCGGGCAATTGCGCGTGATCCCGGCGTTCTCCTCTTGGACGAGCCGCTCGCCGCACTCGACGCCCACACAAAGGCCGACGTGCGAGTCGAGCTCCAGGAGGTCTTGCGCGCATTCGAGTTGCCCACGTTGATCGTCACGCACGACTACGAAGATGCGGCCGCTCTCGCCGACACTGTCGGCGTGATTGTCGACGGCGAGCTGCGCCAGCTCGGTTCCCCCCAAGAGCTCGTTTCCGAGCCTCGCGATCCGTTCGTGGCGTCGCTCACCGGCGCCAACCTCCTGCGTGGCAGAGCCACCCGGATCGATAACGGACTCACCAGCGTGCGCCTCGAGAGTGGAGAGGTCGTCTACTCGACCGACCCAGGTGACGGCGACGTCGGCGTCGTCATCTACCCGTGGGATGTCTCGGTCGGCCGAGTCCACGGGACGGATTCCGCGATGAACTTACTTCGGGGCGAGATTGCCTCGATAGTGCATCTCGGTAACCGCGTACGCGTTCGAGTCGGTCCGCTCACCGCTGAGGTCACCGCCGCATCCGCCGAACGCCTAGAGCTCGCCACTGGAGGGCCGGCTTTCGTGTCTTTCAAGGCAACTGGCACTCGTTTGGTACCGCTGTCGTAAGCAGCAGGGCGGCTGTGCGCGTCGAGCCGGCTTGGTTCGGGGGAGCCTTAATGACAGCTGTCGCCACTACCTCGCCTTGCCCCGCGGTGGACCCGGTGTCGGACACCGGTTTTTGTCAAGCGGAGAGTGCGCCGATTGTGTGCCTTTCAGCAGTGGTGTTGGAACCCCGGTTCGACGGAAAGCAGCATTTCGCAGACGCGGCCGACATGCGCGGCCGCGGCTCACTACGGCTTGCCGAAGAAGGAGAGCCGACGCGAGTCGTCATGGCCCTCGCGGAGCGAGGGCCGGACTCGCGTCGGTGATGGAGGCGGCGGGAATCGAACCCGCGTCCGCGGTCGCACCGCCAGAGCGTCTACAAGCTTAGGCTGCCGTTGAATTTCGCCCGCCGGCCGGTTGGCAGCCGACCAACCGCCGGGCTAGCCATCCTTTGGTGTCGCGCTTCGGGCGATTGGCTCTCCCTAGGCGCCTAGCCCGTTTTTGACGCCGCTGCCCGAACCACGGGCCGAGTTCGGAGCGACGCGCTCAGCTACTGATTAGGCAGCTAGAGCGAGTGCGTGATCGTTATCCGCACTTACGTTGTTTCCCGGTTGTTTTACGAGGCCGACCGGGGACCTCGGCTTGCAACTCTGCCGGAGAATCGACCACGTCGAAACCAGGTCGCCCCCGTATGTTTTTACTGTAATCCCGTGCCAGACTTCAGTCTGGCTTGGGCCTACCCATTGTAGCCTCGATCCATGGACCCGATTCGTTCCGAGCGCCTCGAGCTGGTCTCGATGTCACCCGATTTCATCGAAGCGCTGCTGGACGAGCCGCGGCCCGAGGCGGAAGCCATCGGCGGGTTCAAGCTCCCCGACGGCTGGCCCGATGCGCATGACCGCGGCTTCGTCGCGCTGAGGCTGCGGCAGATGCGTGAGCGCCCCGAGATCCAGGAATGGTTCGTTTACGCGATCGTGCTCCCGGACGGCGACCGGCCAATGATCGGCCACGCCGGTTTCCATGGCCCGCCCGGCGTCAATGCCATCAAGGACGCGGACGCGGTCGAGGTCGGCTACATGATCCTCGAGCCGTACCGGCGGAGGGGTTACGCGACGGAGGTCGTGCGAACCTTGCTCGACTGGGCGTCGCGCGAGCACGGGATCCAACGCTTCATCGCCTCGATCAGCCCAGGGAACGAGGCGTCGCTCGCTCTCGTCCGGCGGCTCGGCTTTCGGGAGTTCGGCCGGCACTGGGACGAAGAGGACGGCGAAGAGCTCGAGTTCGAGCTACAGATCAGCGGCGGCGCCTGAGCGCGCGTTCGATGTCGCGCTGGGCGTCGCGCTTGGCGATGTCGCGTCGCTTGTCGCGCTGCTCCTTGCCCCGGCCGACTGCGAGCTCGAGCTTCACGCGGCCGTTCTTGAAGTACATGCGCGTCGGCACGAGCGTCAGGCCCTTCTCCTGCACCTGGCCGATCAGCGATTCGATCTCCCGCCGGTGGAGGAGCAGCTTCCGGTCACGGTCGGGAACGTGGTTGGCGACGTTTCCCTGGGCGTACTCGTCGATGTGCGCCCCGATCAGCCAGACCTCGCCGTCGCGGAGGTCGGCGTAAGCCTGGCCGAGCGTGACGCGTCCGTCGCGCAGCGACTTCACCTCGGTTCCGGTCAGCTGGAGGCCTGCCTCGTAGCGGTCGAGCAGGTGGTAGTCGTGCCGCGCGCGGCGGTTCTCGGCGATGGGCTTGACGCT
>Ga0193729_1001360_pt1 | contig 12538 bp, 10 predicted proteins | sample U1c2metaG_FD_143036 | JGI IMG/M metagenome (GOLD analysis project Ga0193729, IMG submission 143036) | Soil microbial communities from a riparian zone of the East river system, Colorado, United States - U1c2 | ecosystem: Environmental > Terrestrial > Soil > Riparian zone | place: USA: East River... | reverse complement strand
CAACTGTCACGGAGCACTTGGCAGCGTGCTCCCCGTGCTTCAGGTGCTACTCGGAATTGCTGGCTGAATCGATGGCACAGCAGCGAGTAGAAAAAGCGTCATCTTGGAAGCGTATATCCGCGTGGACTGAGGCTCATCCCGTGCTCGCCGCGGCAGCTCTTGCTTGCGCTCTATTCATAGCAATCGGCGTCGGTCTGTTGCTCCGCGGAATTAGACAACCGAATGCCTCTCCAATGGATACCCACCAAAAGCCAAATCCAACGGAGCCGCTCAATCCCACTGTGGCTTATTTGCCGTATAGCATGGACCTGAGCGCACTTTCTCCAGTACGCGGTTCCGAACAACCGGCAACCGGACCTCAGCGCCGAGTTGTTGTCCCAAGTTCGCCGCTCAATTTGACTCTGACCTTGCCCTTGGCGAGCCGGGAAGGGCCTTACGATCTAAAACTAACATCGAAAAGCCGGACGTTATGGTCGAACTCTGCCCTAGCTCGTCTGCAAAAGGGCAAAACGCTCATTCAGGTCGAGGCGGATTTTAGGCAAATCCCAACTGGTGATTACAACTTGGAAGTTCAATCCTTAACCGGTATTCATCTCATGCAGCCAGTTTCGATTCAAACTGCATTGCAGCAGAGCGGGGAACATAACCCATGAGCCTCAAGCGACTCGCTCCCTGGATATTCTTGTGCGGAGCGGCTTGCACGTTTGCGCAGGTGCAGACCACCGCTGACGATCCCGATGCTTTGATGAAGAAAGCTCTTCGGTTAGGGGACTTGTATAACTGGGCGGACGCCGCCCCGCTGTTTACCCAGGCTGAGCAACTCTATGCCGCGCGCAGCGATAATCGCAATGCGCTACACGCCCACTTAGGCCGGATACGTTCCACTATGGAGCAGCTTTCGCTTCCAGAGGTCTCCGAGGAACTCGGAGCTGCGCTAGATAAGAATCCGCTGCTTCAGTCTGACAAAGAGCTCAGGCTGTTTTGTCTCATGGTTCTCGGCGACATCGACGGTGAGATCGACGCCGCGCCGATGCGCCGCGATTGGGAAGCTGCGCTTAGACTCGCTCAGGCTCTCGGCGATAAAAAGTTGGAAAATCGTGCATCGGGCGAACTCGGATTCGCTTTGTTCCTGGAAGGGGACATGGCCGCTGCGCGCCAGAAAGTGGCAGGTTCACTCATGGGCGCGATGATGATGGGCGACACGGGCGCGCAAATCCGGTATCTCGCTGCAATTGGACACGCTTTTGTACAGATGGGCTCGTACGATGACGCGCTCGGTTATTTTGATAAGGCGCTCAAGATCGCAGCTGCGAATCCTGATACGGGATATCAATTTCTAGTCAATGAAGGAAAACTCCAGGCGTTCCGCGGCATGGGGAAGCTCGACGATGCGGAACAGCTCGCCAGCGAGATCATCGCTCAAGCCCGAGCGAAACAGAAGCACGTCAAGGAAACGCAAGCTCTCATCACAGCGGGCACCGTGGCAAATGCAAAGGGCGACCAAGCGAAGGCGATTGAACTCTTCAATGAGGCAAACGACTTGGCCCAAAGGGGTCAGTTCACCCGCTTGTCAGCCGATGCCCAGTTCTATTTGGAAGACATTTATCGCAAGCGCGGGGATCTTCTGAAAGCCGAGTCTCTGGCGTCAGCCGCCGCCGAATCGACTCAAGACAGCGGCGACCTTTACTTGCTGCCCTTGCGCTTGCAGGCTCTCGCGCAGTTGCAGGCGAGCCAGGGAAAATACCGCGAGGCAAGCGAGACCTATGATCGGGCTTCGGACATCCTCGATACGATGATCGGCAATGTTACCTCCGCAGCAGGCAAAATCGGCCTCATTAGTTCCATGAGTGCCGTCTACGCGGAACATTTCGCCTTGGCCGCAGATCACCTGAAAGACACTGCGAAAGCCTTCTCGGTCCTTGAGCACGCCCGCGGGCGCGTGACAACTGAGCTCTTAATGAGCGGAAAACCTCCCGATTCTCCGCAGGAAGTCGAAATTCAGAAGCAAATCAGCCGCTTGAATCTGGCGTTGGCAAAGGCGAAGTCCGTCGAGCAGGTGCACCAAATCCGCGACAAGATTTTTTTGGCCGAACAGGCCCGGTGGCTTACTCCTGCGTCGGGAACCTGGGAGTCGAAGCCTTGGCAAACGATTCCGTTAGAACGCATACGCCAGAATCTCGCTCCAAGCGAACTTGTTCTTGAATACGTTATGGCGGAACCGCATTCCTACTGTTTAGCGATCACGCATGATTCCGCGCACGTCGTGCCTCTTGGTGACCGCGCGAGCATCGAAAGCTCCGTTCTTGGCTATCTCAAGACACTCAAAACGAAGGGCTCATCGAAATCACAAGCAAGAGAACTCTACACGGCTCTCTTGAAGGATATTCCTGAGGTGGCGAAGAAAGACCGGATCATCATCGTGCCCGATGGCGGTCTCCATCTTCTCCCGTTTGACGCATTGGTTGACGATACAGGCCGATATCTAGTTTTCTCCCACACCATCACGTATGCGACCTCCGCAAGCGCGCTGTATCTGGCCAACTCAGTGAAGCACCCGCCCACCCAGCAAACCTTCCTCGGGATTGGGGGCATTCCTTACGAACAAAATGCCGAACTCACGAAAATTGCTACCCTGCGCGGATACGTCAGCGGGCCGCTGGTGAACCTACCCGCGTCCAAGGATGAGATTCTGGCAGCACAGGCCACGACGCAAAGTGACGGGCAAAGCACGTTGATTGGTACGAGCGCAACTAAGTCTGCATTTGAACACTCCGATTTAGCGGACCACGCGATCATCCATCTGGCAGTCCACGGTGTAGCGAACGAAAAGCATCCCGAACGCGCAGCGTTGATACTTCTTAGCGACACCTCCGCTGGCGATGACGGAATACTTGAAGCAAGCGAGATCGTGCATTTACACATTAATGCCGACCTCGTTGTTCTATCAGCTTGCGACACCGCTGTTGGAAGGCTACAAGGCGAAGAAGGTATCGCAAATCTCTCCCTCGCTTTTCAGCTTGCCGGGGCAAAGGCCGTTGTTTCCACACTGTGGACCATCGACGATACCACCGCGCTCTATCTCATGAAACGCTTCTATGCTCATTTGGCCGAGCGGAACACCATCGCGTGGGCGTTGACCGCAGCAAAGAGGGACATGCTCAGGAACTATGGTGCTCAGGCTGTTCCGTACTACTGGGCAAGTTTCAAATTGGAAGGGGCGGGAAACCAACCTGTCATCATCACCAAACCAAGGACTATGAACTGAGGGGGACGGGCCAGTGTCCACAACGCAGCAGACTCCCACACCGAAGGAGCGAACGAAGATCATCGCTTCCATCAAGAAGCTCGTTCCTGAGCGTCACATTAACGTGAGCAACCCCAATCAGGATTACAGGCCGTGGCTGACTCTCGTTGACGAACGCACGCCGCATCTCTTGAATATGGACACCCCCGCTTTCGAAGCTGGAGTGGGCGAGCTCCTCAAAGAACTCGGTAGCAGCCACACAGCTTTCTTCCATCAGCGGCGGGACAGCATCCCAGCACCCTACTCGATAAATGCCACATTGCGCGCAGTCGACAGTCCCCATGGAAAACGGTGGATGTTTGTCGACGTTATTGAAGATGGTGTTGCCTTTCAAGCTGGAATCCGGCCTGGAGAATTTCTCCTCTCCATTGACTCCCAACCAATCCTGCCGCCGAAGTCTGCAAACTTCCGCATTGGCGGCAACCACCGCGTCGAAGTCGGCAGCTTGAACGGCAGCAAGCGAGAAATCGCTATTGGTGTACCAGACCGTGCATCCAAAGACCGCCCGCCGATGATTGAGCCTCGGAGCCTATCCCATAAGTTTCTCGCACCCGATATCGGCTACATCCGAGTCGCGACCTTTCCCGGCGCAGTGGGCCAGAGCTTCGCCAAAGCCCTCGACGATGCGATTGAGGAGTTGAAAATTCGTGGTGTACAGCGCCTCGTCCTGGACCTTCGAGGGAACATCGGCGGAGGCTTAGGCTCTCTCCGACTCATGAGTTATCTGTGTGCTGGCAAGATGGAAATCGGCTACAGCCTGACACGCCGGCGGCTTCGGAATGGTTATCGCAAGGAAAGTCTGACGCGCATTGGCAAGATTCCGGCAACGAAGGCTGAATTGCTCATGATGGCTGTGCGGTTCAAAGTCTTCCAGCGTGACCGCTCAATGACGCTCGTTACGGAGGGCCTTGGTCCTCAGCCATTTCACGGGCGCATCGTTATTCTCATCAATGAGCATACGCACAGCGCAGCCGAAATGGTAGCCAGTTTCGCCAAACAGAATCGTCTCGCTACACTTGTCGGCACGCGAACGGCAGGCGAAGTCCTCGGAGGCGCGAATTTCAAGCTTGCTGGCGGTTACATCCTTCGTATGCCGGTCGCTGGGTGGTACACGTGGGAAGGGGATTGCATCGAAGGCAAAGGAGTTGAGCCCGATGTTCCCGTGGAAAACACTTCCGAATCACTCGCGAGGGACACTGACCGTCAACTGGGAAAGGCTTTAGAGGTCCTAAAGGCGCTATAACGGGCGCCCTTTCCCCAACGGGGTGTATGTGCGGCTTGGGAACCTACATCCGACGACCGGTGTCTATTACGGATTGTGGGGCACGACTGCCCCAAATACATCCGACTGCTTAGCACGCCCACCGGAAAGCCCTCGGCTTGGAGGCTCTCAAATGAAAATCCGGCACCTCCTCATGTTGGCGACCATCTGGTTTGTCCTCAGTTCGATCTGCCGTGCTCAGAGCAATCCGAAGCCCGAAAATGCAACTGCCGCCGTCGTGGGAGCTTTCGAGACGCATGACATCATCATGTTCGGCGAAATCCACGGAAACAAGCAGGAATACGAATGGCTCCGTTCACTCGTGGCCACTCGAGAATTCGCTGCCCGTGTTGATGACATTGTCGTGGAAACTGACAACTCGCTTTACCAGAAATCAGTCGATCGCTATGTGAGCGGCGAAGATGTTCCGTTGGAACAGGTCCAGAAAGCCTGGCGCAACGTCGTGGGAGTGATCGGGCCTCCTTCTCCAGTGTATGCATCACTTTATCAGGCTGTGCGGGAGACCAATCTCAAACGGCGTGGCAAGCACCAAATGCGTATTGTTTGCGGAGACTCGTATATCGACTGGGAAAACGTTAAAGATCGCGAAGATATTGCTCCTTACTTGGGCAATCGCGATCAATGGTACACGCAAGTTGTGTCTTTGGACGTTGGCTGGGTGGGCGATCTGCCTGCGATTCCGGTCATTTCTGGAGGAAGTATTGCATTTGGGCCGATTGCAACCAGTCCCGGTCCATCCGCTTCTGCCAGTTCACCTCCACCCCTGAAATTGAAAGATGTCGCGGACGATGCTTTACCTGGGGTCACGGGACAGTTTGATTCAAGTTTCTGTGACACGCGCCGAACTCGACGGCACCTCATATGGCAAGGAAGTGGAACGCCGACTGACGATTGAGGGGTTTCCGGTGACCGTCATTTCTGAGAATAAGGAAGCTCCCCAGTTCCCTCGACCACAGCCAGCCAGCGCGGGTCTGCCACCTCTTCCGCCGCCACCTAAAAACATGGGCGCTCCCCTTCCCCCACGACCCCCATCACAGTAGAAGTCGCCTGTGCAAGGCACTTTGTTACTGAAGATTTTTTGCATCTTTCTTTCCGTGAGACTCTGAGCATAGTGGAGCGAGTCTCACTTAATTTTCTCCGTCGGCTTTGTAGAGCCCTTCCTTTCGCCTTTCCGCAAAGGCATCACTGAATCGAACGCTACCTCAAATTGTCAGTGAGGTTTTGCTTCTTTGGAGGCCTCTTTATAGGTAGAGGCCGAATCAGGGCGGCAAAACTCGGGAGGTCCGAACCGTGCGAGACGATCTGCGCTGCGATTGCCATATCTGCGAGGTGGAGCGTCATATCTTCGATCTATTGGCCGAACCCCCAGGGAGCATTCGGTTTCTAGTATTGGCCGCGAGTTCGAACATCTCGGAGGTGCTCGCCTATCTTCATTCGCCTCGAACGGGCGATTATGCCTGCTTGGACGTTAGTCAACTGCTTACCGCTCTGGTCGCTGCATGGACGACCGTGCCCGATTCCGAGCTAATTCACTCCGTCCTTGTGCTTGCTTTCGCGCCGACCATCCACCGAACGTATCGCGAGGTGTGCGCCTGGTTCCGAGAACTGGAACCGGAGGATATAGCCCAGCAGATTCTGGCTTTTTTCCTAGAGCTCGTCGTTTCTGCCGTCGCGGAAAACCTCGTGGGAATTCTGCCAATCGCCGTTTCTAGAAGCCTGCGCAAGACCTGCTTCCGCTGGGCAGAAAAAGAACAACGGGCCCTACTTAAGCGCCAGGACGACGCCCAGACCGAGATGGACGGCAGCGAACGAGCAACCGACGCGACATTCGAGAGCGTCTCCGTCTTGAACGACTTCCTGGACTATTGCTCCCGGCAGGGACTCCTCTCCCGATTCGAGCGAGAACTTTTGATCAAGTTCAAGGTGGACGGCTTTAGCGGCAAAGAGATTCAAAATCGTCACGCCGTGCTATCCGAACAGGCGGTGCACCTTCGAGTCCACCGAATCATGCAACGCCTCCAAGACGCGGCACTGGCCTTGGGTGCGCCAAAACGGGGCAGTCAAACAACGCCGGCCAAATCTTGCCGGCCCCCATCCAGAAAAAGTCGTTCAGCCATGAAAGATTTTTCTTTGAAAGATTCTGCCGACTTTTTGCCCATTAGTAAGAGTAGAAGGCAACTCTCGCTGGATTCCTCGCTAACGAACCGTGAAGGCCAATGACAGCAGATTCCGCCCCTGATCGGAGCTGCCGCCACTCGCTTTTTCACCGGGCCAGGCGTACCGGCGAACGCGACAGAGGGAGCGACTTCGCGGCGGTTCGCCGCCTCTCCTACATTGGCTCCCTCTTCGCTTTCGTACCGCGATCTGGCGAGAGCTTGCCTTCGAATCCCGATGCGGGCCCGGCTCGCATCATCCGAAAGGAACTCACCGGCATGAAGAAACTATTCACCAAATACTTGGCTTCCCGCTGGCTGCGGCCCACCTTCGTCACACTGTGGTCCTCTCTGATTCTCGCATCGGCGGCTTTCGCGCAGGCGACGGGTAGTTCTCCTTGGGAAAACGCCGTCAACGTTTTGATGACGGCGTTCACCAGCACGATTGCTCGCGGTCTCTCTCTCGTCGCAATCGTCGTGTCAGGGTTGACCTTCGCCTTTGGCGAAGGCGGCTCGAAACGAGTCCTTGCCGGTGTGCTCTTTGGCGTCGGCATGGCCATCGCCGCAGTGAACTTCATGGCCTGGCTCTTTCCGTGAGACGGGAATCAGACTGCACTCTCTGACAGGAGCGAGCAATGCCGAACGGCAGGCGGGTGAACACAGTTTATCGGTCGATCTCACGACCACTGACAATCTTGGGTGCCGAGAGAAAACTGTTCTTCTTCGCCATGTGCATAGGCGCGGCGACTTTCAATCTACTCGGAAGCCTTCTCGGAGGAATCCTGATGTTCCTCCTGCTTTACTTCATCGCCCGATGGGCCACCGAGACGGACCCGCAAATCCTGCGTTTCCTGCTGACCTCCACCAAGCTCCGCACGCATTACGACCCAGCGAAGTTCAATCTGGTAACGATCCGCAGGGTGAGCCATGTTTAACCTTCGCCGACTCTTCAAGAATTACGAAGAAACCGGCTCATTCAACGAGCAGATCGGCCCACAGGGCTTTATTGATGAGCATCTCTTTCTCACAAAGTCAGGCGATCTCGGTGCCGTACTTGAAGTGCGTGGCGTGGACTTCGAATGCCTCGACGGAGATTCAGTTGACGGTTTTACCAAACGCCTTGAATCGGCACTGAAACTCTTCGACGAGAAATTCCGCGTCTACCAGTACATCTTTAGGGTCAACAACCAGGCCATCCCGCACAAACTCTATGGAAACCCGGTCGTCGATACCGCCATCAGCAATCGCATTGCGTATCTGGCGAGCAAAGCCGACAAGCTCTTCTCGCTTTCCATTTACTACGTCGTCTTGTTCGAGGGATTCCGCTACCAACGCAGAATGGGCAGCATTCTGGTCGAATTTCCAAAGCACCCTCTCAGGACGCTGGGAGAGCTGTGGGCCTCCTTCTCCACCAGAAAGCAAGTCGTTCTCCTCGATGGCGAGATCAGCAAGGGACAGGCGAATCTTCACCAGAAACTGCGTAGCTTCATCCTGCAAGTCAGTGACTTCCTCCCGGTGCGCTTGTTCGACAAGCAGGAGGCATTCCGGGTCCTGTATCGAACACTGAACTTTTCACCTTTAAAGGTCGGACTCGCCCGGCTCCGGTACAACACTTTCCTCGATACCCAGCTCTGCGACTCTTTTCTCGAGTGCCACCGGGGACACCTGAGACTCGACGACTACTACGTCAAAGTTCTCACATTGAAGGAGCCCTCCGCGCAGAGCTTCCCGCTGATCTTCAAGCGGCTCCTCGAAGTGGAAGCCAACTATTTCGTGGTGACGGAATGGAAAAAGGAGGATTCCGGCAAGACCCGCCGCGCGATCCAAGCCAAACGCAGGCACTTTCACAATACGAAGCGATCTTTCTTCAGCCAGGTGAACCTTAACGATGCGCCGCCGCAGGATGTTCTGCTCGACGACTCAAAGGAATCCCAGGTCCGGGAACTCGGGGAGAGCATCAAGGAGCTTGAACTCAAGGGCAACTATTTCGGCCAGTTCTCCCTGACAATCGTCATTTACGACCTCGAACAGGCGAAGCTGGACCGCGCTTGCTCCGAGTTTTACAAAGTCTTCAGCGTCCACGACGCTCAGCTAAACGAAGAGAAATATAACCTGCTGAATGCTTTTCTGGCGGTTGTCCCCGGAAACTACGCTTTCAACCTCCGGTACCAATATCTCCTGAATTCCAACTACGCCGACTTTTCGTTCCTTTTCACCCTTCACTGTGGCGAGCCTGCTAATCCGCATCTCCGGCAGGAATATCTTGCGGTCCTTGAGACCAACCACCACTCACCCTACTTTCTGAATCTTCATTATCGCGATGTCGCCCATACGATCATTCTCGGGCGCACCGGGTCGGGAAAGTCTTTCCTACTGAATTTCCTCATTACGAACCTACAAAAATATCAGCCCCATACGTTCATCTTTGACCTTGGCGGCAGTTTCGAAAGCCTCACGCATTTATTTGATGGTTCTTACGTGCGCGTGGGCCTTGAGTCGGGCGATTTCAAGATCAATCCATTCTCGCTTCCACCGACAAAGGAGAACCTCGACTTTTTGACGCTCTTTCTGAAAGTTCTCCTGCAAGGCTCCAGTCAAATGGAGCTCGACCCCGCAATCGAAAGGGACCTTTACCACCAGGTCGAAAACCTTTACGAAGTTGACCCTGCTCTTCGGACTCTTGGGGTCCTCGCGAACACTTTGAGGCATGACCTCGCGGACAGGCTCGCAAAATGGACACGTGGGGGCCAATTCGGGTTTCTTTTCGACAACACAGAAGACACGATTTCTTTTTCTCGCTTCCAGTGCTTCGACTTCCAGAAGATGAGCCAATACCCGGAGCTTCTGGAGCCTCTGCTTTTCTATATTCTGCACCGCGCCAATGCCGTTATCGCCGACCGGGAAATAACTACTCGCTTCAAGGCATTCCTAATCGACGAGGCGTGGGTGTTCCTGAAAAACCCGAGGATCCAGCGGTATGTCGTCGAAGCCCTCAAGACCTGGCGCAAGCACAACGCCGCAATGGTGCTCTCCACGCAGTCGCTCGACGAACTACGGCGCTCCGACATACTCGACGTAATCATCGAAAGCTGCGCAACGAAGATTTTTCTCGCCAATCCCGACATGGACCGCGAGCTGTACCGGCGGCAGTTCCATCTGAATGACAACGAAGTCGAACTGATCTCCACGCTAATTCCAAAGCAGCAATTCCTCATCAAGACGCCGGAACTCGCAAAGATCGCAAACCTAAATGTCGATCCCAAGAGCTACTGGCTCTACACCAACGACCCGTTCGACAACCAGAAACGTAAAGAAGCTTTCGAGACTTATGGGTTTGTAAAGGGCCTCGAAGTTTTGGCAGGAGGCAAATTATGAAAGCACTAGCCATTACCTTATTCATTTGGATTTTTGTGGTTCCCGCCGCGACTGCCTTGCTACTCATTTTCGGTTTGCTAGCAGTGATCGTGCCCGGCTTGTATTTCCCCTGCTTCTTTCTGGTCCTAATGTCTTACAGCTTCTTGTTCACCTTCGGGCCGTTCTTGTATTCACCGTTTCGCTTTGAATGTCCCTTTTGCAATTCGCGCACTCACTCAATCGAGGAGAAAAGTCATGACGAGCATCAAGAACTTGAAGTCGGCTCTTAGAAACAATCGCAGTCTAGCGATTTTCTGTCTTGCTGTTTTAGCTGCGTTACCGGTGCATGCGGAAACCGGCGGCGGACGAACGGTCAAGTACTCGCAGCAAGACATTGTGCCGGTCCACGCTAAAGTGCGCTTCTCGACGCTCATTGTGTTGCCGCAGAACGAAGAAATTCTGGATTTTGCCACCGGAGACAAGGACTTCTGGATCATCAACGGGGCGCACAACCTCTGCTACGTTCATCCGGCGCAGACCGGAATTCGCACCGACCTTCACCTCATCACCTCCACCGGCCATGTCTATTCATTTCTCCTGACGGAAATTGGCAACGACCCGACCACCGAGCCAGACCTGAAAATCTTTATCGTGCCGCAGGCTCAGTCGAGCGTGGCCGGCAGTACCGGCCTTGAGGGATTCGTCCGCGCTGGTGAAGTGGAAGCCTACAAGAAGGAATTGGAAGCGATGCGCTCGCAGACCGCTGACGAGATTCGCGCCGCGCATTCGCAGAGCACGGAGCAGGTGAACAAATTCCGATCAGAATATGCCGGGAAACTCCACTTTGACTATCAGCTTGACCCCAAAGCTACGCGAGAACCGTTTCTCGTTACCGCCATTTACCACGACGACGCATTCACCTACATCCAGTGTGCTGCCCGTGAGAAGCCTGCGCTTTACGAAATGAAAGATGGCAAACCCAACCTGATCAATTTCCAGGTCGAGAATGGTGTGTACATCGTCCCCAAAATCATCGACAGCGGGTACCTCGCGGTCGGCAAGAAAAAGATCACCTTCACGCGACACGAATAAGAGCTCTGCGCGAGCCATTTTTCGAGAGAGGAAAACCATGAACGAACCGATCAAGGACAAAGCACCAAAGCCACCGGGCCTGCTTCCGAAGAACATCCAGTCCTGGGTGATCATCGGCATCGCCCTGCTCATGGTCGTCATCATGTGGCTCACCGCGGGAAAGAAGCCGCAGGCCACGGGAAAGGCCGCTGTGCCGACCGTCCAGACGCCAGCGCCGGTGGAAGTGAACGAAACCAAAATTGCAGAGCTTCAGAGCCGGATTCAGGATCTGCAGAAGCAACAGCTTGCTGCGCAGAGTGCGCTCGCGCAGCAAACCCGCCTTCTCGGGTCTTTGCCGCAGGAACAATCGCAGGCGCAACCCAATGCTGGTCCGAGCAATTCCCCTCATGCCAGCGCTGAAGATGCAATCAAGGCGGAGCGGCGGAAGCGGGAGTACCTCTCGCTATTTGCTTCAAACCTCGCGCTGAGTTACAGGAAAAATGCCTCCAGCGCCGGGACTGCCCCCACTGGGAGTGCTCCGGCAGAACAACCCCAGGCGGCTACACAGAGTCCAGACGCATTCCAATTGGCGCAACTCTTCGAAGAGATGCAGCCTACAGCATCGACACAACAACTCTCAAACGTTCAATCAGAGGCAGCGAGTTCCGCACAAACTCGGACCACATCGGCCCAGGCAACCGAACCAATCCCCGGACGAAAGGAGGCCGATCACCCTGCCGCCGTGGTCCCCGATTCAGTGAACGCGGCGGCAGGGAAGACTTACATCCTCTTCGAAGGCACAGTACTCGAAACCGTCCTCATCAACCGGCTAGACGGGCAGTTCTCCGGTCCCGTCGAAGGCCTTCTCGCAACCGACGTTTACTCCCACGACCGCCAGCATCTTCTGATTCCCGCTGGAACGAAGATTCTGGGTGAGACGAAGAAGGTCGATTCGTTCGGCCAAACGCGGCTTGCCGTCGCGTTTCATCGCCTCATCATGCCGGATGGTTATTCCGTCAGCCTGGATAAGTTCAAGGGGCTCGACCAAATAGGTGATACCGGCCTGCGGGATCAAGTCAACAACCACTATCTCCGCATCTTCGGCACCTCGCTAGCGATTGGCGCACTCGGAGCCGTGGCGGAGGCTGGCACCGGAGGGGTCTTGAGCCAATCTGGGACCGACCGTCTCCGGCAAGGATTTGGGCAGAGCACAGCTCAATCCTCGGCACAGATTCTCGACAAATTTCTCAACATCATGCCCACGGTCACAATTCGCGAAGGACATCGCGTGAAGGTCTATCTCTCAGGCGATCTCGCGGTGCCCGATTACTCAAACCACAAAATCCCCTCAGACCTCTGAGGCGAAAGAAGGAG
>Ga0193729_1001359_pt1 | contig 12550 bp, 10 predicted proteins | sample U1c2metaG_FD_143036 | JGI IMG/M metagenome (GOLD analysis project Ga0193729, IMG submission 143036) | Soil microbial communities from a riparian zone of the East river system, Colorado, United States - U1c2 | ecosystem: Environmental > Terrestrial > Soil > Riparian zone | place: USA: East River... | reverse complement strand
TTGTGACTTTTCGAGGGGCCACAAGGGGCCATTAACGCTAGGCGACTTGCGCAGGGAGCACTAGGCGAACGACTTTACTGTTCGCCTCTCGCAATGCAGTAGGAACAGCCTGCGTGTAGATATTCATGGTCGTTCGAATATCCGCATGCCGCAAGAGTTCCTGCTGCACCTTGAGATCGACTCCAAGCGCATGAAGCAACGTTGAATGGCTGTGTCTGAACGTGTGCCAGCCAACCCTGCCCAATCCCGCCTTTTGAGCTGCCGGGACCAGCCAGTTTTCTTGAATTCGGCCTGGCCAATACGGCCGTCCCGTTTCCGGGTTCGCGAAAATCCATCCCTCCGAATCGCCGAACGAAGCGAACTTCCTTTTGTGTTCCCGAAGTTTCTCCGCCAGCAATCTGTCGAGAGGCATCCATCGTTGGGAGGCTTGTGTCTTGAGCTCTCCCTCTTGCCCGTAAACGTAGGCTTGCCGCACTGCCAATCGCAAACCTTCCCAGTCGATGTCCTTCCACTTCAATCCGAGGATTTCGCTTACCCGCAGTCCCAAACACATCGCCACAATGCACATCGTTCGAAAAGGCTCTGGAACATGTTCAAGCAGTTTCCGAAATTCTTCAACGGAAAGTGCCTTCGGCTGCCGTTGCCTTTTTGAACCGTCCTTGACGCGGACCAGGCTCATGGGGTTGTGCTGATACGGAATCAGCTCCCATCGCATGGACGCATTAAAAAGGACACGCATCAGGTTTTTGAGGTGAGACTTGCTTTTCGGTGCCAAGTCGAGCTTCTTGAGCCAATCCTCAACGAGCAACGGTTTGATCTGCTCAATGGGATAGTCTCGCCACTTCGGCTCGACATGGTTTTTCAGCCAACAGCGATATCGTGAAGCGGTTGAAATTCTTTCAGGAAGCTCTTCCGCCAGATACCGCCGGATGACCGCACCAAATGAAACAGGCGCTCCGCTAGATGCTTCTGCGTTCATCGAGAAAAGCCAGGACAGAGCAGCTTTGCGCGCTTGGGATTCGTTCGGGAACTCTTTAACGCTTCCGATGATTGCGCTCCGCCTCGTAGTGACTCCGTCTGACACATTCTCGCGATACCGCAGAACCCACACGTCTGGCCCTTTCTTTCTTGCTTTCAAACAAACCCAACCAAACTGAACCCGCTGCCGCTTATGTTCCATCCGACTCCCCCTGATTTAAGCGGCACGGATGGCATGACGAATTTATCCGAGAACGAAGCCAGGAGTCTAGCTCTGATGCACGAAAATACCAGTGTCCGCCGAGCCTGTATCCCGGTAGCGTTCCAGCACGCGTGTAGCGTTGAAGAGTCTTGACGTGAATATTACCGAGCAGCTTTGCGGCTTCCTCAATTCGTAGCAATTGTTCGAATTGAGCGTCCGATTGCGCCGGAGGCAGTGTGAACGCGTCCCACTGCGTCGGCTGTCTCGATTTCTCCCGTATGGCCGATCCCTCTGGACCGGCATTTGAAGTAGCTGACGGAGCGGCAACCTCTGAGTCATGACGTTGCGATTGCGGTTCGTCAATCGCGGAAATGTCTGCGACGGGAATTTCCGCTGATGCGCGTGAGCCATGTCGTCGGTCGGACGCTGGGTTCTCACGCATACCGAATTGGCGGTGGTGGTGCATGGGGTTTCACTTCAGTTCGAACTGAATCGTTTCTCCTTTCGTGATTGGCTCGTGATTGTTTTTGTGTTGGCCTGCCAGCCAGGACTGGAACTCCTTGTCTTTGCGATAGAGGAGTTTCAACGCTTCCGTCACGACATATGAGGGTGAGCTATCGAGGAACTCTGCATACTTCGTGAGGGTCGCTCGCGCTTCGTCGTCGAGCCGAAGTTGGATTGGTGTCGTCTTCGGTTGTTTGGTTGGTGCTTTCAGAACTGCCATCGAGGTTCTCTCCTTTCGATGTTCAGGATTTTGTGCGCTTCGCATTCAGGTTCGATTGCTTCTCTGTATGTACGCGGGCAAAACACGGCATTGAGCGGCTCGATGCGGGCTGGAGCGACCCCGAGAACTTTTGGGCGGCTGAAAGCCGTCAAAATCGGGGTCGCTCCAGCCCAATCCGGTGTTTTGCCCGCGCCCAAATTGAATGTCGCGTCATGCGCATCCTCAGTGCTCCTCAATACTTCCGTTCACCGCAGAGGTGAACGGAACGCCCGCCAAAAAGTGATCTGTGTCCTTCATGCCACGTTCACCATGCCTCGTTCGTTTCTCGGGGAGATGCGAGCGATGCTGCGTCACGAGGTACGTCTCGAAAGGCACTGTTCGATGAGGCTCGCCCTGGCAGAACTCGGGGCTTTGCTCGTGTTCGCTGAGTGTTCCTGAAATCCACGCTTTATAAAGGCGTTCAAATCGGTCCCCATGAAACCGGCACTTCGCTTCGTTCAAGAATTCGGAGTCCTCTGTGACCGGCACAACGTACTGGCGTTTTTCGAAGCGCTGTCGGACCTGGAGATACCGAAGGATTTCACTCGACATATCAGACTCAAGGGGATGCTTCACGACGGAGCGGAACCGTTCTGTCGCCCTCGCAAATTGAGAGTCCGTCGGGGATACATAAAGGAAGCGAAAAGCCTGAAGCTGGCGAAAGAGAGACTGGTAGGCTGCGAGATGGGTCAGGAAGCCTGAGATGGTTCCAAGGCCGGAATCGACGTAAGACAAGGTGACCACAGTGGGGAAACCGAGGGGAAATGGCCCGAGAAATAGGGGAAACTTATCCACGAAATAGCGAAAAGTAGGACGGCTTCCCGGTCCGCCTTCGTAGACCCTGCCCGGAAGGAATTCCTTTGCGACATTTAGTTTTTCGCAGAAGAACTTGACCTTGTCCTGCTCGGTTTCGAGATACTCGGGTTCAGGATTGGCAAGAATGAAATCAAGCAAGACCAGACGCGTACGAATGTAATCAAACGAATGCTTGCGGCGATTTTGGAGATTGCCTCTCTCGATTTGACCGTAGAGAGTCCTCGAAAAAAGGTGATGGATGGAGCCGTATCCCGAATAGTCGCGGACTGAGCCATGTCCGTTGTTAAGGACTTTGCGTGCAAAGAGATTGGATCGTTTTCCTCTTCGCGCGCCGGTGAAGTTCAGAAACTGGCGAAGAATGAAGTAGCCTGAGTGCGTTGCCACGACATAAAGAAATCGGGCCTCCGGCTCCGTATAGCCTGGCTCCATGAGCAATGCGACGTGGTTCTGAGGGATGTTCATAGGCTCAGAATCTCCGCAGTGAGTTCGTGCCGGTCCAGGACGCGTCGCAGATTCGAGGTGTCCTAAGGTTTCGGTTCGCATCCGCCTGGCCTGCGGGGAAGAATTCGGCGAGAACTCCCCTCACTTACAAGGAGGCTTCGAGAAGGTGAAAAGTGAGAAAGAATTTTAGGCTCCAGGAAGTTGGCTTTACCGTTCTATTGATTTCAAGTTTCCGATTAACGCCCACGTTCTCGCGGACCGTGGTAGCGTATCCTCCATTACGTCAACTCACTTGGGGGTTCCACATGCAGCAATGGAATTTGATTAGCAAAGTATTCTTGGGCGCTTTACTTTTCCAGGCCGCGCCCGCGCAAGCGCCCAAAACCCTCCTCGACAATGACCGCGTCGTCGTTCGTGACGTGACCGGCCCCGCCACGGCCGAGCCGCTCGATTCCGTAGTTGTGTCTTTATCTGGCGCGTCGTCTGGTACTGCCGTGTTCCTCTCCAAAGGCGCGACACCGGACATCAGCGGTCGTTATATCGTGGTCAGTCTGAAAGATCATGCGAACGTTCCAATAGCAAACACGAGCGGATACCCACTCGCATTTCCGCGGCCCGGCGCGAAAAAGATTCTTGAAAACGAAAAGGTAATCGTATGGGACAACACCTGGGCTCCCGGAGTAGCCGCGCCCATGCATTTTCACGATAAAGACACCATAGCCGTTTTCCTTGAAGACGGCGAAGTGAAATCCACCTCTCTCGACGGCACCGTTGTCGTCACTCCGCATACCGCGGGCACCGCAAGCTTTAATCGCGCTAATCGCACCCATACCGAAATGTTGGCCAGTGGAAAACAACGGGCTATTATCACCGAGCTGAAGTAGAAAAACTGGACCGGATGAATTTCTGCGCGTGGTACAGGTGTTAATAATTGTGGCGCGGGATTTTTCCCGATGCAGTCGTGCTAAAGAAGCGGCGGAATACTTTCTAACACGCGATCGGAGCGCAATAAGCCCGGCTTCAGGCTCCACAATCCAGTGGGCGGCTTGCCGAAAAAGAACTGTTTTGGGTACTTGTCCGCACGACTTATCGGGACTTGGGCGGTCCAGAGGTTCAGGACCCGCCTTCGCAGTTGTGGGATATTCCTGCCGACAGTTTGAATAGAAATTTAAACCGTAATAAAACGGAGGGGTTGCTCAGGCGTCCTTCGTTCGCAACCGCTGATTTGATGCAAAGGCGAAGCCGAAGCCGAGCAGAAGCCAGGCGCCAGCCATCTCGGACAGGGTGTTGCCGTCGTAGGCCCGCGAAAGATTTTGACGATGCGCTTCGGCATTCAGAAAATTTAAGCAAAAGTAGATGCACAAAACCGTAACCAACCTGGCCGCGTCGTTCAAGAAGCGCCGCCAAAACTTGCAGCGGCTGTTCCTGGAGCTTCACCCTCTGTCCCCGCTGGCGTAGCCCCCAATGTGCAAATTGACTTCACGCGTACTGAAACGAATAATTCGCGATGAGGAATTCTCTGACATGGAAATCGTTGCCGAGTTTAACACCTTTCGTGTACCGCTCTGGCGTGTGATCTCTTCGTTTTACGAGCGCGCGTGTTTTTGATTTTTAGTACAGATGGTGCGATTTTCCATTGTCCAAGGAGCTGCGTGGCAGGCGTCTGCGGGATGGTCCAGCATTTCAGGTTGGGAGCGGAATTAGATTCGGATTTGCCTCGGCATGATAATTTCAAACACACTCGGTACCACCCGGCAACACGAGAGTGACGACTTCTTTATCCATCATCCCGGAATTCTTGCTGGCCTCTAGCTCGTCGCCGTTGGCCATCTTAAGCCCCCTGATGTCCACAGAGCAGACCACATCAATTCTGGGCCAATCGCACTTGGCGATTACTCAGACGATTGCGCATAGTTCTGGATTCAGAGGGAAGAAACGACATAACTCCTTCGGCAACGTTACGAAGCTGATCATAGTTCCAATGCGCACACATGATCCCATAAAGGGCGTGAGAATTTGATCCGAGCAGCAAGTGGCCGATTTCATGGGCCATCACCCCGGCTAGCAGGGCAGGACCTAACTTTTCTCTCACAGAAAGTTCTTGGACTCGGTCGTAAAACACATAGGCAAAGTAGCCGACCCCTTTGTCATCGGGATACGCTAGACCAAGCACGTCAAGGCGATCGCGAACCTTCGCATTCACCGCATGAGGGCTGATCTTGAGCGTTAGGTGGGCGCTGTCAGATAGATAGCAACTTGCGGGTTGGGTGGTCTCAAGCTTCGGACAGCAGTTAAGCCAAACGGTCTCCAACCCCGCCCGACGATAAATCTCCCTAGCTTGGTTCTCGGCCACGCTGAGCAGCTCCATAGGAACGTCGGCGTAATTATGGACGGAAATGGTTATCTCCAGAACGCTACCCTGGATCGTAGATGCTGGTGGATTTTTAGCTAATGCCGACGGAACGATGAGGAGAAAGAGCACCACCAACTCGATATCGGATGATTTGTTCACGGCGTTCACCTTGAGTGCGGTCCCGACTGTGCTTTCCGCACGTCGGTACCTCAATGCTCGGGAGGCAACGCGTGCCGCACCCGTAGGTGACGCGGTAAAATTCGTCAATTCATCAAGTTACAGCGCCCAGTGACAATCATTTTCTGGTGGGAGATAAACCTATTTAAGCCAGTCTTGATATCTCAACAGCCAAACGCTTCTCTGATATAGCGTTCGGGTACGAGTTGTGAAAATAGACGCATATGCCGAGGCGGAGCGGAACTGCTGGAGAGGCAACAGAAAGGTAATCCGGGAGAGACAGAAGAGAAAATGTGCCCTGGCCAGGGACTCTGCGGCGAATGGAAGTCTCGGAGATCGGTCAGCGCGGTTGACAGAGTGTTACCACCGCCGATGGAAGTCAGCGATGGTTGAACATTATTTGTGACGATTCCTTCCGGATGGTCGACCGACTGGGATTCGTCGAGACCGGCTCGCCGGAGCAGGCCATGGAAGGTGCTGGAACGGAACGTACCGAACGCACCAAAAATTTGACTCAGAAATCCAGCATCCACGCATTGGCACTGCCGCTGCCCACTTGCAGAGCAAGGTAGCGTCCATCGCGTGAGGGAATTGCCCAACCAACGACCATTCTCTTCGGACGCCAAGCCTCGCGGACATTCCCCTGCAGATCGATATTGAGTAATGAGTTCCCTTCATCCCCTGCGGAAGCCGCCCACAGGCTTTTGCCGTCAGCGGCCCAATCGAGAGAGTTCACCCCTGGACGATTTTCGAGGCTGAGCCATCTCTCACCTCCACCGTTAAGGAAAACGAGATGAATGCGGGCAGATTCGTCAGACACCTTGCCCTTGGCCATCGCCAACATGGTGCCATTGGGTGATAGACTCCAGTTGTAGCTCACCGGAACTTCTTCTTTGACCTGAAAGACCTGGGTACCCTGTCCCCGAAACGGGTCGTAGGTAAAGAATGTGAGTACACCTTGGCCAAGCTCGCTGTAGATGCAGACTGCAGACGCAAGCCTCGCGCATTGATGATTGCCGATTGATTTTGGCCCCAATACTTGTTGCGGCGCTCCACTTGATAGAGACATGCGCATTAGCGGGGTCTTCGAATTTATCTGGCCTGCATCCGAATAACTCGAATAAGTCAGATATAAAAGCTGAGAGCCATCCGGGCTCAAGCGAGCCAACATGTGCGTCTCGTTCCCTTGGACTAGCACCACCGGCACAGTTTGATCGATAGCTTGCTTATAGATATTGAAAGTCCCCGTCCGGTCGGAAATAAAAATCACGGACTTGCCGTCGGAAGTCCAGTCATAAGGAAGATCTCGCCCATCATCTAATGTGAGACGCTGCGGTTCACCGATATGAACTCCGTCATTCTCTACTCTGGCCACATACACATCTGGTTGCACAACTCCCTTTAGATACACCACGCGCTTCCCGTCCGCTGAAGCGCTGATGCTCTCCACCGCGCCCGAATCACCGGTGAGCCGTGACGCGGATCCCCTGATCTCTACCTGCCGATTCAATGCAACACACCAGAGGTTCGAATCAGCTTGGCGCGGTCGGGCCTCCGCAAGCGAATAAATCAGACGATCATCCGAAGTCCAAGCCAGGGCGAGATCGAGTCCAGGTTGAGAAAGCAAAGTTTTATTGTGGTGTCCACGGAGCTCTAGAACGTCGATGGTCGCTTCGACACCGTATCCGTGACTGAGCTTGCCCCTAGAGTAAGCGATCCTCCCGCCATCGGGCGACCATGCTATCGATCCAAAGTAATCGCCCTCTTCCCCTGCCAGCTTGCGAGGTTCTGCTCCGTTAGAGGACATGAGCCAGAGTTCCTGACGCAGTTTCGTGCCTTTGAGAAATGCGACTTGGCTGCCGTCCGGTGAAACCGCAGGTGAAGAGCCATCATCGTTGATTTTGCGTGCCGTGCCACTAAAAATTGAAAGATCCCAAAGGCTGGGCCTCTCACCCGCTTTGACCAAACTTACTACCATGTGAACACTGTCCGGGAACCAGCTCACTCCCCTAACTCCAAACTCGTTTGGCACTGCCACAAGATGAGTCTCGCCTGTACCGATCTGGCGCAAATAGAAGCCGGTTTCATCAGCAAAGGCCAAATGCTTCCCATCAGGCGAAATGGCAGCGGCACGCACCCGGACTTCGGAAGGGTTGGCCGTAAGTTGTGCGACACGTGGCTGTGGATTATGGTCACGCCACAGCAGCAGCCCAACGGTCAGCCCGGATAGCAGCAAAGCTGAGCCGGCAACCCACCATATACGGGAATACTTTGTCGGTTTTGGCACTGGGTCAAACTGGAAGGTCTTGGTCTCTGCTTGTTCGCTCGCAATGGGGGAACCGCCATTGACTGGCGCTACGAATCTATAACCTCGTCGCGCTACAGTCTCCACAAAGCGAGGGTTTTCGGCCGAATCGCCCAGCGCATCCCGCAGTCTCTTGATCGCTGCGTTCAAGCTGTGATCGAAGTCTACAAATGTATCTGCGGGCCACAGGCGTTTTTGCAGCTCTTCTCGGCTTACGATTTCCCCGGGCGTCTCGAGGAGAAGCGCGAGGACCTGGAAGGGCTGTTCTTGCAACTTAAGTTTTGAGCCGTTCCGACGTAGTTCGCCACCCCGCAGGTCTACTTCGAAAAGTCCAAAGCGCCGAAAGTGCGATCCGTCCACAGCAGGCACAAAGGTTCTCCACTGACCGGGAGTTTAGCACTTTCCTAGCTCCTTGCCCTGCCGCCGGTTAACTCAAATGGTGGATGGATATTGAGGTAGGCGCGATCGGAACCAGCATAAAGTGACCAACAAGGATTTCGTGCCAACTGATTCACAATTCCGAATTGTCCGATTCAGTACTTTCGAGGTAAATCTCGCCTGTAGAGAGCTTCGCAAGAGCGGACAGAGGGTAAAACTCCAGGAGCAGCCATTTCAAGTGTTGGCTGCGCTGCTCGAAAAGGCGTGAGAAGTCGTTACCCGCACTATTCCGTTAACCTCTATTGGGCCCTTGTTGCAAATGTTGCGACGTACGCACTTGCCGGTCTAGTAGTAGAAATCGTGCGGCGGCAATCTAACGAATCACTCTAATTTTCCAGAGTCCTGGTGCACGCCGGAGAGATCGCTTTCACGCAGAGAGATACGCATCTCGATGGGCTAAAAGTTAATCCGCAATGGGATCCACTGCGGGCAGACCTGCGCTTCCAGAATTTGCTAAAACGAGCAGGGTTCTAATTGAGCGATGTGTGATTGGGCTTTCGACTGTCGGGGTCGTTAGTGCCTGGTCAACGCGGTAATCGTCCATGTGGGTCCCGGTACCCAGAGGGCAGCGGAAGCGTAGACGACAGGACGGTGGCTTGCAGGCGACAAAACCTTTACAACTGTCCTGTTACCGCGCGGCGGGTAGCGGCGTCCAATTGTCTGTGCGTCGTGTTGAGGATAATTGTTGCATCGCTCTTATTTTCTAGCGCTCTTACTGCTGTTGAGCCCGATCGTCGATTTTGCTCGGGAAACGCCAGGCGTCGAGTCTCCGGCCTTCACAACCGTACCAGAGCTTAGCACTGGATTCGATCTGCTCTACGAGCAGAGATTCGCCGAAGCACGTGAGGCTTTCGCCAGCTGGGAATCCCGCAATCCGGAGGAGCCTTTTGGTGAGGTCGCCGTCGCCGCCAGCTATCTCTTTGAAGAGCTATCCCGCCAAGGCGTACTGACCAGCGATTTTTTCCTGAACGAAAAGAAATTCCTGCGTGGCATTGACGGCAGCCCGGATCCGGGGCGCATGAGCCATTTTCGCGATGCTCTCGCTCGCGCCCGCGAACTTGCCGGGGAGCGCCAGAAAACAAATCCCAACGATGGCGAAGCCCTTCTTGCGCTGACGCTTGCCGCCGGAATGGAATCGGATGCGGAATCGATTCTGCAGAAAAGGCATCTCGCCGGCCTCAAGCAGATGAAAAAAGCTAACGGATATGCGAAGGAATTGCTGGCGCAGCATCCTGACGCGACAGACGCGTGCATCGCCCCCGGTATCGCAAATTACATTATCGGGTCGCAGAGCACTGGTTCTCGTTTCGTGCTCCGGTTTGATGGAATTCACGGCGACAAAAAGCTCGGCATGGACCAAGTCGCCAGGACCGCGGAAAACGGCCGCTATCTCCGGCCGTTCGCCAAAATTATCCTTGCCCTCGCCGCGCGCCGCGAAAAACAGAATGCCCTGGCGCAAAGATTGTTCCGCGAATTGAGCGAGCAATATCCGGATAGCGAGCTATTCGCTTCGGAATACACCAAAGCCATGTCCGTGGCTTCTGGTGACTGATTGCGGGCCGCCCCGGACAAATTAATCCCCCACCGCCCGCACGCCATCGTTGCATTGCCAGGGCTCTGTCGCCAATCCTCAACCACATCTCCGGTAACCCGTTACCGGAGATGTTGGTTACCAGCACGGACTTCCGGCGTGTCGAGTACTTTTCCTCGCTTCGGAGGAAGGGTGCCAACCCGCGTTCCGCATCGTCGGCTTGCCATCCGTGCCGCAAGATTTGGGCCCGAAGCCGAGTGCCTACCTTGGGAAGTGGGTGAAAAAACCACGGCGAGGGAACTTCATTCGCTCAAAAAAACGAGGGGCCATTGAGGGGCCAATAAGGACTTCTTTGTATTCCCCATTGTTCCTTTTCAATGTCTTAGCGCTCCCCGGCATTTCTTCTAAGTCCTTGAAATTCCAGCCGGTATTGTTTTCGATCCCCACCGCCCCTACCATTCATCTTCCTGATGGATGGACATTTAACAAAAACACGCGGGGGCAAAAAGGGGCAGATTAGGCCGATCATCCGGTTCCGTTTTTCTTTCCAGCGGTACGGGTGACAACCGGACTCGCTAATTTCAGCGTTCAATCGGCATTTCGTCGAACCGTGTTTCGGATAGGTTCCGTGTGGCCGACGTCCATGATAAGTCCGTGTCAAGCGTCGGCCACCCTTTGGGGTGGTTGCACGAACCAGAAACTCTGTTAGAGACGCTCCGTGGCGTGTGGAGTACTTGGGTGGGTAAGATCTGAACCCACAATGTGGTTCGGCAGTTAAAGCCGTTTCCTATTTGGAGCGTTCCTGCCCGATGTCAAGCATGGCTCCGGTGTTAGCGATTACGTAGATGGTGGCGGTGTTGTCCTTGAAAAAGGACAGAAGCCCGACCCCGCTGGAGGGATCGTTTCGCAGACCGGGCCGAGCCACGTTGAATTCAACGTGGAGAACTTAGCGTGAAACATAGTCATCAGGACAAATCTCAGAAAGCGTCCCCCCACAAAGAACAAAACAGTTGGCAGCGGATGAATCGGAAGCAGCGACGGGAGATGGCGCGGAAATTAAACGTACAAGATCTCAGCCTGGAGGTAGTACATCCCCGCGCTGCAGGCATTGACATCGGCAATGAAGCGCACTACGTCGCCGTGCCGTCCGACCGGGACAACCAATCAGTGCGGCGCTTTGGGTGCACTACAGCGGAGTTGAACGAGATGGCAGCCTGGTTGAAGCAATGCGGGATTCGCACCGTAGCCATGCAATCGACGGGAGTGTACTGGATCGCGGTGTACGACATTCTGGAAGCGTCCGGTTTGGAAGTGTATCTGGTGAATGCCCGTGAGACGAAGAATCTGCCAGGGCGCAAGAGCGATGTGCAGGAGAGTCAATGGCTGATGAAGTTGCACACGTACGGGTTATTGCGGAACTCCTTTCGGCCTCCACAAGAGATTCGCACAATGAGGACCTACTGGCGGCAGCGAAATGACTTGATCCGAAGCGCGGCGCGGCACGTTCAGCGGATGCAGAAGGCTCTAACGCAGATGAATATCCAGTTGGCAAACGTTTTAAGCGAGGTGAGCGGAGTGACTGGTCAGGCGATCATCCAGGCCATTCTGGCAGGGGAACGAGATCCGCGGAAGCTGGCGGCTTTTCGCGATAAGCGAGTCAAAGCGAGCGAAGAGAAAATCGCACGTAGTCTGGAAGGCAACTGGCAGGAAGATCTGCTGTTTATGCTGAAGCAGGAACAGGACGGCTACGAGTTTTGTCAGAAACAGATGAGCGAATGCGATGAGCGACTCCAGCAGTATCTGCGGCAGAAGGAGGACCGGAGCAAGGGAGCCGAACTACCCGAAGAGAATCGGAAGGAGCGGCTCCGGAAGAAGACGAATAAGCCGCGGTTCGACTTGCGCACGGAATTATTTCGCATGACGGGCACGGACCTAACCCAAATTGACGGGATCGATGTCAGAACCGCAGCCACGGTGATCCGCGAAGCCGGTTGGGATATGAGCAAATGGCCGACCGAGCACCATTTCGTTTCCTGGTTGCGACTGTGTCCAGACAACAGAGTCAGCGGTGACAAGGTCATTGGAAAAGGACGCTTGCCGATCAATAACCGCCTGAGCGTAGCATTCAAGATCGCTGCCAGCACCCTACGTCAAAGCAACACTTACTTAGGAGCACAGTTCCGCCGACTGAAAATGAGGCTTGGGCCTCCAATCGCGATCAAGGCCATGGCGGCCAAGCTGGCCCGCTTGGTTTACCGAATGCTGCGCTATGGGATGCGGTTCGTCGATCGAGGAGCCCAGTTCTACGAGGCGCAGCACCGCTGGCGCCAGATCAATTCTCTCAAGCGCAAAGCCGCCGCTTTCGGGTTGAAAATCATTGACGCCCCAGCAGCCTAGCCGGAGTTTCTGGAAAGAGAGGGCAAAAGCTCTCCTGACGCGCTCTGCTCAAGTGGTCGCGGATGGAGGTTTCACGAACCATGAGAGCGTGATCGCCATGCATGCAAGAGACATTGAATTCTTCGGGAGCTTCGGGGAGCGTCGCTTGC
>Ga0193729_1001358_pt1 | contig 12563 bp, 13 predicted proteins | sample U1c2metaG_FD_143036 | JGI IMG/M metagenome (GOLD analysis project Ga0193729, IMG submission 143036) | Soil microbial communities from a riparian zone of the East river system, Colorado, United States - U1c2 | ecosystem: Environmental > Terrestrial > Soil > Riparian zone | place: USA: East River... | reverse complement strand
CCCGAGTGGCTCGGCGGTCGAAGCTGAAACGATCTTTTTCTGGTCGTTCGACATAGCAATGGCCTCGCGTTTTCTCCATCTCCTTTCCGAAGAGCGATATGGACCCGGAAGCTGTCACGAACCGACTTTCGCTCTCCGCAAGTGACAACGATTTAGTTCGGCCTCGCCCGCACGCAAGCCGTGCTCGGAGCCACGTTGCCTGGGTCGCACTTCGGCAATCAATGTCCGTCAGGGTCAGAAACTGACCTTATGGGAACGTCCGGCAGTGCAAAGCGGACATTCGAGCAGGGAAGCAAGACTTGGCTATCTTCCACGGGGGCTACGCCGGGCAACGGCCGAACAAGCTCCGAATGGTGCAAGCCGCCCGTTGCCGGCGTCAGCGAATTCTTATGAGCCGTTTGCCGGTATTCTCGCCGCGATAGAGACCGGCGATCGCTCCCGGCGCGTGTTCGATGCCGTTCAGTATGTCTTCGGAATAGCGCAATCGTCCATTGCGAATCCACCGCGCCAGACGGACGACGGCCTCGTCGAACCGGGGCGCGTAGTCGAAGATGACGAATCCCTGCATGCGTGCGCGCTTGACCAGCAAATGACGCTCGGCGCGCGGACCGTTGGGCCAGGGATTCCAGCTCGAGACGGAAGCCGTTCCGCAAATCACAACGCGCGCGCCGACGGCGAGATGGCGAAGGACAACGTCGCTGATCGCGCCACCGGTATTGTCGAAATAGAGATCGACACCTCCAGGGCAGGCCTTGGCGAGCGCACTCTCCGGATTGTCGCTCTTGTAATCGATCGCCTCGTCATAGCCGAACAGCTCGCCGCATTGGGCGACCTTCGCCGGCCCGCCGGCAATCCCGACCGTCCGGCAACCCGAGAGTTTCGCGATCTGACCGACCGCCGATCCCACCGCGCCGGCCGCGGTCGACACGACAACGGTATCGCCGGGGCGCGGCTGACCGACGTCCAGCAGCCCGAAATAGGCGGTGATCCCGTTGAGACCGGTGACGCCGAGCGAGAGCGAAAGCGGCAGGTCGTCTTCCCTGATCTTTCGCGTGACGGCGGCAGGCCCGACGACCGCGAATTCCTGCCACCCGAACATGCCCATCACCTTGTCGCCCGGTTTGAAGTCGGGATGCGTCGACTGCAGCACCTCGCCGGCGGCGAATGAGCGCATCACTTCGCCGATGCGTACCGGTTCCGAATAATTGGCGACATTGCTGACCCAGCCGCGCATCGCGGGTTCGACCGAGAGATAGATGTTGTGCACCAGGATTTGCCCGTCCCGCAGGTCGGGAACGTCGGACTCGATGATTTCGAAATTGTCGGCCTGAGGAATATCGGCCGGCCGCGATTTCAGAATGACCTGACGATTGCGATTGTTCTTCATGGCCAACGGTTCCTGTTGGGAGGGTATGAGGTGCCGTGAAAGTGGTGGGCTGACCGGCCCACCGATCCTCTTAAATTAGTCGTCAAATATAGTACGTATGTGTACGATCTCGGGCAAGACCGTTGTCGAGGCCATTATGTCGAGGTCGACCCGAGAAGGCGATGCCGCCCAATAGCCAATAGAGGGAGAGATCGGATTGAGGGCCAATTTTGCGAGGGGTATCGCTACCGTCCTGCTTCTCCTGGCCGCTTTCTTCCCGGCGTGGTCTGCGGAACCTTATCCTTCGCAGCGCATCACCCTGATTGTGCCGCTTCCACCCGGCAGTGCGACCGACGGCGTGACGCGGCATCTGGCCGAAAGCATTCGTGCCGCGACCAACGCCACCGTTGTGGTCGAGAATAAGCCGGGCGCGGACGGCAATCTTGCGGCCCTCGCTGTCCTGAAAGCGGAGCCCGACGGGTTATACGGCCTTTGTGACGACGAATTCGACGCAGGCGGCGAACATCAGCCTGTTCAATTCACTGCCTTACGATCCCAAGGCGGATTTCGCGCCGGTCGCGGGCATCATGACGATACCGATGATGTTGACGGTGAAGGCGGACTTCCCAGCCAGGACCGTTGCCGAATTCGTTGAGCTAGCGAAGAGGCGCGAAAAGCCCTTGTCCTTTGGCAGCGGCAATACGTCGAGCAGGGGCGCGGCCGAGCTATTCAGATATCGTCAGGCAATCGAGATGCAGCATGTGCCGTATCGCGGCATGCCGCAGGCTCTGACGGACGTGATGGGTGGGCAGATCGATTGCGTCTTCGCGGACCCTGCGAGCGCGCAGGGTCTGGTTCAGGACGGCAAGCTGCGAGCGCTGGCGGTGACGAGTGCAAAGCGGCTCGAAACAATGCCGGATCTACCGACCGTCGCGGAGAGCGGATTGCCGGGTTATGAATTGACCGCCTGGGTCGGGGTCTTCGTTCGGGCAAAAACGCCGCCCGAAATCATCGCCAGGCTCAACGCTCTGGTCACAGGCTTCGTCAACAGCGCCGAGACGAAGAAATATCTGGCGACGATCGGGGCTGCGCCATTTCCCTCAACGCCACAGGAGCTCGGAGCCTTTCAGGAAACCGATACTAGGCGTTGGGCCGAGATCGTCGCAACCGCCAAGATCGAAAAGAAGTGAGCGGCGTTCAGCTTGCGAACATTGCGCTGCCATGATCCAGCGCAACGAAAGACTACGCCGCTTTCCTGCTCTTCCGCGGTTTACTCTTCTTGCCGGCCTGTTCTTCGCTCTCGCTCGGCAGCGCATTTCCATCCGACATCGCCAGCAGATTGTGCTTCATCGCCAGCAATGCGTCCGACGCTGCCTCCAATGCCTTGCGGTCAATACCGTGGGTGAGCTGGGCATTGAATTTGTCGGTTTCCTTGCGAAGCTTTTCCAGGAAGCCGCGCGCCTGCTTGGTGACAAACACGCGCTTGACGCGGCGGTCGACCGGATCCGCCTGCCGAAGCACGAAGCCGGACGACTCCAGACGATCGATCAGCGCTCCGACGCCAACCTTGCCGACGTCGAGTTCATTGGCGAGCTGGGTTTGCGGAAGTCCGTCTTTCCGCGAGATGAATGCAAGCACCCACCATTGCGACCGCGTGATGCCGAGCGGCGCGAGGGCGCGGTCGAACATCATCCGGCGTAGCCGAGAAACGTCGTGGATGAGATAGCCTAGTCGGAGATCCCAGTCGGGCCGGTCGACCATGTCGTTTTTTCCTCGTAAAGCCTGATACCGATTGCGTGTCGATCCCGGCGATTCAACTTATATCATACACAAGCGTATTTTCAAAGGAACGCGCCGGTGGCGCGCCAGTGGTCCCAGTTCTCTCGGCCTGGCGTTGCCAAAACAGGCTTTAGTTAAATGGTTTCCAGCTGGATTCCGCGCTCAGGACCTCCATTCAGCCGGGACGACAGCGATTTACAGATTAAGTATAGTAGTGTATCAATTTGGCGGGACGGCCTGGCTCAGGCCGTGATGCGGCGGTTCGAATAGCAGGATTGACCCTTTCATGTTCAACCGAGACCTCCTCAAGGGAAAGCGCATCCTCGTGACCGGCGGCGGCACGGGGCTCGGCAAAGAGATTTCCTTGGGCTTCGCCGCCCATGGCGCGCACGTCTTCATTTGCGGCCGCCGGCTGGAAGTTCTCGAGCAGGCGGCCAGCGAAATTCGCGCGAGATCGGGCGGGCAGGCCGACGCGCTGGTCGCCAATGTTCGCGATCCCGACAGCATCGAAAAGATGATGGCGGAGATCTGGGCCACGGGACCTCTCACCGGGCTGGTGAACAACGCCGGCGCCAATTTCCTGGCGCCGACCGAGACGCTGTCGCCACGCGGCTATGAAGCGATCCGATCGACCATCATGGACGGCTCGTTCTACGCGGCGCAGGGCTGCGGCAGACGCTGGATTGCCGCAGGCCTTCCCGGCGTGATTATCAGCAATCTGGTCACCTGGGTCTGGACCGGATCGGCCTATGTGGTGCCGGCCGCGATGGCCAAGGCCGCGGTGCATGCGATGACGATGTCGCTCGCGGTCGAATGGGGACCGAAAGGCATTCGCGTCAACGCGGTGGCGCCCGGTCCGTTTCCGACCGAAAATGCCTGGGACAAGCTCAATCCGCTGGCGGAGACCGGCGTGGGCGCGACCCAGGCGGACGAAGTTCCGCTGCGCCGCTTCGGAAAGATGGATGAGCTTCGCAATCTCATGATCTTCCTGATGTCGGATGGATGCAGCTACATCACCGGCGACACCATCAGCATCGATGGCGGGCATCATCTGGCGGCGCCGAGCACGTTCGCCGGGCTTTCGAAGCTCTTGCCAGAAGACTGGCAGCGGGCGCGGGAGGCGATTCAGGCTTCCACGCGCAAGGAAAAAGAAGGCCGGTCGGCCTGACGTCAATAAGCCTGAACCGCCTGGAGAGACGCAATGGGTCTGGCAATCGCTACAACGAGCTTCGAATGCACGATCGACGGTGGCCTCGCACATATCGTTCTCAATGAGCCCGACCGCGGCAATCCGATCGACGGCGACTTCTGCCGCGAGTTCAACCTTTGCATGGCAGAGCTGAGCGAGCGTGATGATGTGCGGTCGGTGCTGATTTCCGCGCGCGGCAGATTGTTCAGCGTCGGCGGCGATCTCGCCGCACTGGCGTCGCGTGGCGACGCGTTGCCGGTGACCATCAAATCGTGGACAGCGGATTTGCATGCCGCCATCGTGCGGATGGTCCGCATGCGCGCGCCGGTCGTCGTGGCCGTGCAAGGCAACGTCGCGGGCGGCAGCGTCTCGCTGATGGCCGCGGGCGATCTGGTGGTGATCGGAAAATCGGCGCGCATTTCATCGGCGTTCGCCAGGATCGGCTTCACGCCGGACAGCGGCTCGACAACGACGGTGACTCGGCGCATCGGGGTCGCCCGAGCCCGGCGTTTTTTCCTGCTGGCGGAAACGATGGACGCCGAGGCGGCGCTGGCGGCTGGGCTGGTCGACTATGTCGTGAACGACGATGTGGTCGTTGCCGAGGCCGAGAAGATCGCGCGCGAGCTGGCTTCGGGTCCCACCGAAGCCTATGGCGGGATCAAGCGCCTGTTCCTGCAGACGCCCAACCGTTCGATCGAAAGTCAGTTGGAAGACGAGGCACAAACGCTCGCAGCGATCTCGCGAACGGCAGACGCCCAGGAGGGCGTAAAAGCCTTCAGGGAGAAGCGCAAACCGAAATTTGCCGGAAGATAGGTTATTGATCCCGGTAGGTCGGGTCGCGGCGTTCTCGAAATGCCGCGACGGCTTCCTGGTGGTCGCTGGTTTCAAGCAGCATCACCTGCTGACGGTCCTCGATCATCAGCGCGGCATCGATGCCGGGAGCGTCGATCAGTGCGTTCAGCGTTTGCTTGGTCAGGCGCAAACCCATCGGCGAGGCGCGGGCCATTTCGGCGGCGAAGGCGAGGCCAGTTTCGAGCAATTTGTCGTCGGCCACGACATCGCTGACGAGTCCCACGGCCTTGGCCCGGTCCGCCCCAAGAAACCGCCCGGTCAGCAACAGGTCCGACGCCACCGACAGACCGATCAGCCGCGGCAACAAATAGCCGGAACCCATGTCGCAGCCGCCGACACCGACACGTATGTAGGCGGCGTTCATCCGCGCCGCCGGCGTGGCAAAGCGGACATCGGAGGCGAGCAGCAACGAAAACCCGGCGCCACATGCCGCACCTTGAACCAGCGCCACAATTGGCTGCGGGCAACTTCGCATCAGGCGGATGATCCGCGAGTAGCGCTGCTGCATGTCGAGCTGCCGCTGCGGACGCCCCGCGCCGGGAGCTGCGAACGCATCCGATCCGAGTTCGGCACCGGCGCAGAACGCCCGTCCATTGCCCCGGAAAATGACGATGCGCGTGGTCAGGCGATCGTGCAGCCCGGAAAAGTAGGCGATCAGCTCGTCAGCCATCGCTGGTGTCACCGCATTGAGGGCATCCGGCCGATTGAGGGAGAGGATTTCAATGGCGTCACGCGCTTCGACGGTGATCGTCGTGAATTGGTCCATGTCGTGCGTTCCCAAGGGCATCATTCGTTGCCGCGACAACAGGATGTCACGGGGTAGTGCAGATGGCCATAAGCGGCCGGTTGTTCCAATTCGACCGCGGCCGGCCCTGTCCAGGCGCGCGCAAAGCGCTTGCGAAACAGAATACATCATATCATAATATAGTGTACTAATTTTTGGCCAGCGCTGGTCGGGCCCGTCAGTTCGGAGAACACGATGCCGTATCAATCGGTCTTCAGGCCGGATCTCTTCAAGGGCAAGGCGATCATCATCACCGGCGGCGGCAGCGGTATCGGTCGTTGCACCGCACACGAGCTGGTGGCTCTTGGCGCCAATGTCGCGATCCTCGGCCGCACGGCCGAAAAACTGGCGGAAGTGAAGGCGGAGATCGAGGAGGACGGCGGACAGGTTCTGACCCAGGTTTGCGATATCCGCGACGAGACGATGGTGATCGCGGCGATTGACGCGATGCTCGGCGCCTATGGCCGCATCGACGGGCTCGTGAACAATGCCGGCGGTCAATATCGCGCGCCAATGAAGTCGATCTCGACCAAGGGGTTCGAGGCGGTGGTGCGCAGCAATCTGACCGGCGGCTTCATTTTCATGCGCGAGGTCTACAACCGCTGTATGGAAGCCAATGGCGGGGCCATCGTCAATATCATCGCTGACATCTGGCACGGCTGGCCCGAGTTCGCCCACTCGGGTGCGGCGCGCGGCGGAATGCTGACGCTGACTGAAACCGCGGCGTGCGAATGGTCCGCCTCGGGCGTGCGCGTCAATGCGGTTGCGCCCGGCGGAATCGTGTCGAGCGGGTTCGATACCTACACGCCCGAAATGCAGAAGAAGCTGCATGATTTCACGGCCGGCGTGCCGCTGCAGCGGTTCGGCACCGAGGCCGAAATCTCGGCGGCGATCGTGTACCTGTTGTCGCCGGCTGCGGCCTACGTCACGGGTTCCTGCATCCGGGTCGATGGCGGCACACCGAACGCGCGCACCACGTGGAAGCTCGAGCCGCACCATCGCAGCGCACCCTTTGAAGGGTTTCATCGCTCCAGGCTTCCGGAGGCCTTGAAGAAGGCGCCCTGACGCCCGATCATCCGGACAGGGGGCACCGTCAAGTCGGGTATGCAGTTAGTACGATTGTGTACGAAATTTGCTTTCGCTCAATATGGGGGAGATAAGCAAGAAACCATACAGATAGAGACGAGGAAACGAGATGGCGGGACTCTATTTCGAGCAATTTTCGGTCGGGCAAACCTTCGTTCATGAAATCCGGCGAACGGTCACCGACATGGACAACATTCTGTTCTCGTCGCTGACCTATAATCCGGCAGCGGTGCACATCGATCACGAATACGCCAAATCGACCGAATTCGGCAAACCGCTGATGAACTCGATCTTCACCCTCGGCCTGATCATTGGCCTGTCGGTGCAGGACACCACCCTGGGAACGACCGTCGGAAATCTCGGGATGGAAGACACCAGATTTCCGCGCCCGGTCTTTGCCGGAGATACGCTACGGGCCGAGACGAAAATTCTGGCTGTGCGTGAGAGCAAGTCCCGCCCGACTCAGGGCATCGTCACGTTCGAGCATCGCGGCTTCAATCAGCACAATGAGGAAATCGCTTATTGCCGCCGCATAGGCCTGATGATGAGGCGTCCGGCATGAGATTGCGCTCCCTTTTGTTTGTGCCTGGAGACAGCGAGCACAAATTCGCAAAGGCATCCGGTATCGGCGCCGACGCGCTGATCCTCGATCTTGAGGATGCCGTGGCGCCGCCGCGCAAGGCGCTGGCGCGCGAGATGGTGAAAAGCCTGCTCGGTGGTCCGGCGCGCAACTGGGCGTTCCTGGTGCGCATCAATCCACTCGGCAGCGGGCTAACGCTCGAAGACCTCGCGGCGATTGTCCGTCCCGGCCTCGATGGCATCCTGATCCCCAAGGTCAACGGCATGCTGGACATCGAACTGATCTCAAACTACGTCGATGTGCTTGAGGTCGCCGCGGGCGTTACGCCGGGTCATGTAAAGTTACTCGTGGTCGCGACGGAGACACCGGCCGCCATGATCGGCTTTGCCAGTTATGCGACGCCGAGCCGGCGCCTTGTCGCTATGACGTGGGGTGCCGAGGATCTGGGCGCAGCGCTTGGCGCACTCTCCAACAAGGAAGCCGACGGAAGCTGGACGTTTCCCTATCAGGTGGCGCGGGCGCAATGCCTGTTTGCGGCGGGTGCTGCGGGCGTCATGGCGCTGGATACGCTGTATGGGGATTTTAGGGATGAGAAGGGGCTGGCGGAAAGCTGCCGGATCGCGCGCCGCGACGGCTTTGTCGGCCGGATCGCCATTCACCCCGCTCAGGTCGCGACGATCAATCAATGCTTCACGCCGTCGGAGGCCGATCTGGCGCATGCGCGCCGCGTGGTGGCGGCGTTCGCGGCGCAACCCGATGCGGGGACGCTCGGGATCGACGGCAAGATGTATGACATGCCGCATCTGATCGCGGCGAAACGCGCGCTCGCCTCGGCCGGGGAGGACGTCACATGAGTGCATTGACCAACGAGTTCGAGCCGGCAGACGACCACGCGGCGATTCGCGGGGGCGTGCGCGCGGTCGTCACGCGCTTCGGTGACGATTACTGGCTGGCGCGCGATGATGACGGCAAGTTTCCGTTCGAGTTTCATTGCGCGATGGCCGACGCCGGCTGGCTTGGGATCACCATGCCGGAAGAATATGGCGGCTCCGGCCTCGGGGTGACCGAGGCCGCGATCATGATGCACGAAGTCGCCAGCCACGGCGGAGGGATGTCCGCAACCTCGGCGGTGCACATCAATTTGTTCGGGCCTCATCCGATCGTCGTCAAGGGCACGCCGGAGCAAAAGGCGCGCTGGGTCCCGCGGCTGGTCGCTGGCGAAGATCAATGCTGCTTCGGCTTTACCGAGCCGGATGCTGGGCTCAACACGACCCGGATCAAGACTTTTGCGCAGAAGGTTCCCGGTGGCTACATCGTACATGGCCAGAAGGTGTGGACCTCGACCGCGCAGGTCGCCAACAAGATCATGCTACTGACCCGGACCACCAAATACGAGGATTGCGCCCGGCCCACCGACGGCATCACGATCTTCTACACCGATCTCGATCGTTCCAAGATCGATGTTCATCGTATTCCCAAGATGGGCCGCAAGGCGGTCGATTCCAATGCCATCTTCATCGACGGGCTGTTCATTCCGGAAGCCGACCGGATCGGCGAGGAGGGCAAGGGCTTTTCCTACATCCTGCACAGCCTCAATCCCGAGCGCATCCTGATTGCGGTTGAGGCGATCGGCATCGGCCAGGACGCGCTGCGCCGGGCGGCAAAATATGCAAGAGAGCGCGTGGTGTTTGACCGGCCGATCGGTCAGAATCAGGGCATCCAGCATCCGCTCGCGGAGAACTGGATGTATCTGGAGTCAGCCTGGCAGATGGCGATGCGCGCCGCCTGGCTCTACGACCGTGACAGACCCTGCGGCGCCGAAGCCAACGCCGCGAAATTCCTCGGCGCCCGCGCCGGCCACGATGCGGCGTGGCAGGCGATCATGACCCATGGCGGCTTTGGATATGCCAAGGAATATCACGTCGAGCGGCTGTTCCGCGAAGTCTCGATCACGCGACTGGCGCCGATCACCGAACAGTTGATCCTCAGTTTTATCGCCGAGAAGGTACTGGAACTGCCGAAGAGCTATTGACGTCTCGGGAGTTCAGAGATTGCGCGAAATCAGCTCGCGCATGATTTCCGACGTGCCGCCATAAATCCGCAGCACACGTGCATCGGCGTAGAGACGGCAAATCTCATACTCGCGCATAAAGCCGTAGCCGCCGAAGAATTGCAGGCATTGATCGACGAGCCGGCCATGCATTTCGGTGATCCAGAGCTTTGCGGTCGATGCTGCGTAGGTTGTCAGTTCGTGATTGATATGGTCATGAAGGCACTGGTCGGCATAGGCCCAGCCTACCGCAAGATCGGATTTCAGGTCGGCCAGTTTGAACCTTGTATTCTGGAAGTTGCCGATCGGCGATCCAAAGGCGTTGCGTTGCTGGACATAGTCCTTGGCAAGATCAAAAGCCTTCTGGGCGGCGGCGATCGAATGCAGCCCAATGGTCAGGCGTTCCTGCGGCAGTTCGCTCATCAGCGCGCCCATCGCGCCGCCTTCCGCTCCCAACAAATTGGTCACTGGGACGTGCACGCCGTCGAAGAACAATTCGGACGTGTCGGACGAAAGATGCCCAAGCTTTTCAAGGTTGCGGCCGTGGCGGAAACCGGGCCGGTCGGTCTCGACCAGAATCAGACTCATTCCCCGTGAACCACCTTCCGGGTTGGTCCGGACTACGACGATGACGAGATCGCACATCTGCCCGTTGGAGATGAAGGTCTTCTGGCCCGATATCACAAACTCGTCGCCATCGCGTAACGCGCGGGTGCGGATGCCCTGCAGGTCGCTGCCGGTGCCGGGTTCGGTCATCGCGATGGCGCAGACGGTTTCGCCCGTCACCATGCGCGGCAGCCACTTCTTCTTTTGCTCCGGGGTGCCGTAACTGAGCAAATAGCCGCAGCAGACGTCGTTGTGCACGGAGAAGTCGGTGGCGGGACCCGCAAAACCGGAATAGCTCAGTTCCTCGATCACGACGGCGTTGTGCCGGAAGTCGCCGCCGGCGCCGCCGAACTCTTCGGGGACCTGCGGGCAGAGCAGGCCGGCCGCGCCGCCGGCGCCCCACAGCGACCTGTCGATGATCCCGGCTTCTTCCCATCGTGCGAAATCAGGCGCGATCTTCGATGCTGCGAAGCGCCGCACGGTTTCCCTGAACTGGTTGTGCTCTTCGTCGTAAACCCTGCGATGGGGTAGCATCGAGGCCTCCCGTTCATTGCTGTTGGCGATCCGGCCACCGCATCATTCCGATCGATCAGGGATCAGAACGCGACCTTGTCGCCGCCCTTGAGTTCAAGGAGTTCGCGCGCCTCGTCGGCCGTCGCGACCTCCAGTCCCAGCCCTTCGATAATCTTTCGAACCTGCGTCACCTGGTCGGTATTTGACGCCGCGAGTTGGCCGGCGCCGATCCAGAGGCTGTCTTCCAGGCCGACCCGCACGTTGCCGCCGATGGCCGCCGCGATCGCCGCGACCGGCATTTGAGCGCGCCCGGCGCCCAGCACCGACCAGCGATAATTGTCGCCGAACAGGCGATCGGCCGTGCGCTTCATGTGCATGACGTCTTCCTGGTGCGCGCCGATGCCGCCCAAAAGGCCAAATACGGTCTGGATGAACAACGGGGCTTTCACCAAACCTTCGGTCCAGAAATAATGCAGATTGTAGAGATGACTGGTGTCGTAGCACTCGAACTCATAGCGTGCGCCGATCGAGTTGAGCGTTTCCAGCGCGTAGCGGATGTCCCTTGAAGGAATTGCGGAACACGAGATCGTGGGAGCCTTCCAGCATCGCCGGCTCCCAATCGTGCTTGAACTGCTTGTATCGCTTGAGCATCGGGAACAGGCCGAAATTCATCGACCCCATGTTGAGACTGGCGACCTCCGGCTTCCACACCGCCGCGGGCTTGATCCGCTCCTCGACGGTCATATAGGGCGAGCCGCCGGTCGTGAGATTCACGACCACGTCGGATCGCTGCTTGATAATTCGCAGAAACGGCTCGAAGGCCTCCGGCGACTGGTCCGGCCGGCCGTCTATCGAATTGCGGGCGTGAAGATGCACGATCGCGGCACCCGCCTCGGCCGCGCCGAGAGCGGATTCCGCGATCTCCGCCGCCGTCACCGGGAGGTGAGACGACATCGAGGGGGTGTGGATCGAGCCCGTGATTGCGCAGGAAATGATGACCTTACGTGCCGGCACGGTGTTTTCCTTGTGTGGCGCGCGTTCAGCCGATGTGAGGTGAGGGCATCGGCGAAGGCGAGGGAAGCGACGCGTTCATTGACGAATGGCTAAGTGAACTTGTGGAAGTCCGGCGCGCGCTTCTCGTTGAAGGCGGCGACACCTTCCTTCGATTCCGCGGTATCGTAGAACAGTTTCACGGCATGAAGGGCGAGGTTACTGATGCCGCGAATGTTGTCGCTGTCGGCGTTGAAGGAGCGCTTTGCCAGTGCAATCGCGGTCGGTGACCGCTGGGCGAGCTTGTCGGTCCAGTCCTTGACGGCGGCATCGAGTTCGGCGGCCGGAACGACCTTGTTAACGAGGCCCATTTCACGCGCCTGTTCGGCGGTGTAGCGGTCGTTGATGAACCAGATTTCGCGCGCCTTCTTGTCGCCGACGTGGCGGGCCAGCAAGGCGGTGCCCCAGCCGGCGTCGACCGAGCCGACCTTCGGTCCGACCTGCCCGAACTGCGCGGTGTCGGCGGCAATCGTCAGATCGCACAGCGTCGCCAGCACGTTGCCGCCGCCGATCGCAAAGCCATTGACGCGCGCGATGACGGGTTTGGGAACGTCGCGGATCAGGCCCTGCAACTCGTCAATCGGCAGTCCGACGACGCCGCGGCCGTCATATTGTCCTTCGTGCGCGGACTGATCGCCGCCGGTGCAGAACGCCTTGTCACCCGCGCCCGTCAGCACAATGCTGGAAACCTTGCGGTCATTGGCTGCA
>Ga0193729_1001357_pt1 | contig 12567 bp, 7 predicted proteins | sample U1c2metaG_FD_143036 | JGI IMG/M metagenome (GOLD analysis project Ga0193729, IMG submission 143036) | Soil microbial communities from a riparian zone of the East river system, Colorado, United States - U1c2 | ecosystem: Environmental > Terrestrial > Soil > Riparian zone | place: USA: East River... | reverse complement strand
GTCCTTTCATCTATCTGCTCCTTTTACACTTACCCTCCACTGCTCAGCTTGTTCCTCCTCGTTCTGCTCTCAGCCTACACCCTCTGTCAAGCTCTCTTTTCCGTTCAGCATTTTTTTCGGCATCTTGCATCGCTGCCTCTGATCAGGTAAACTAACGGAGCCATTTCAAACTATACCGATGTCGAGGACGCCATGAGTGAAGGATTGCTACAGAACTATCTCATAAAAATCGAGAGATATTACAAAACTGGAATTGCGACCGAACATACTTATCGAGGAACCTTACAGGAGCTACTAGAGACTCTAGACACGACCATTTCTGCTACAAATGAACCGAAACGTGTCAAGTGTGGTGCTCCCGATTATGTGATACAACGCAAGAATTTAACTATTGGTTATATTGAAGCAAAAGACATTGGTATCTCTCTCGACAAGGTAGAGAAGGATGAGCAGTTAGGGCGATATCGCCATGCCCTTGATAATCTCATCCTCACTGACTATGTCGAGTTCCGCTGGTATGTCCAGGGCGAAAAACGGATGACGGCCCGTTTAACAACACCACGCGCTGATAAACGCTTACCTTTAGATAAGGAAAATGTGGGAACAGTAGAGCAACTTCTTCGAAGCTTTCTTGAGCACAGTCCCGAGCCGATTAGCAAACCACAAGACTTGGCAAAGCGTATGGCTCGTCTTGCCCATATGATCCGTGATATTATCATTGACACTTTTCAGCAGAAGGAAGCCTCTGACAATCTGCGAGATCTCTATAGTGCATTTCAGGAAGTGCTGCTCCCAGACCTCAACGCGTCAGAATTCGCTGACATGTTCGCTCAGACAATGGCCTATGGTCTATTTGCTGCGCGTTATAACCATACGCAAAACAGGCTCTTCCGTCGCGACGATGCTGCCAAAGAGATCCCTCGTACTAATCCCTTCTTACGTAGGCTCTTTGCTACCATTGCAGGCCCGGATCTGGATGATGAACCGTTTGTGGGCTTTGTTGACGAATTAGCTCAAATCCTAGCCTTTACCAATATGGAGGCAGTGCTCGCTGATTTTGGCAAACGCACGCGACAGGAAGATCCCATTGTCCACTTCTACGAAACCTTTCTTGCCCAGTATGACTCCAAAATGCGAGAATTGCGTGGCGTCTACTATACACCTGAACCTGTCGTATCATATATTGTTCGTTCAGTGGATTATCTGTTACGTGAATATTTTGATTGTCCGGACGGACTCGCCGATACGGCTACTATTTCCTCTTCTCATATCGATGAAGATGGTGTAGAGCGCATAGAAACAACACCACACGTTTTGATCCTTGACCCGGCCACAGGTACTGGAACATTTCTCTACCATGTAATTGCCCACATTCGTGAAAATTATCGGCAGATGGGGAATGCGGGAATGTGGTCGGGGTATGTTCGTCAGCATCTCTTGTCACGTTTATTCGGTTTTGAATTATTAATAGCTCCTTATGCCATGGCTCATCTCAAGCTTGGAATGCAGCTTGCCGCTGTCGATCTACCAAAAGAAGAGCAAACAACCTGGGCATATGATTTCAATACCAATGAGCGGCTGGGGATTTACCTGACAAATACGCTGGACGAAGCACTCAAACGTTCAGATGTGATGTTTGGACGCTACATTTCTGATGAGGCGAACGAGGCTGCGAGGGTGAAACGAAGCTATCCCGTCATGGTAATCCTAGGTAATCCTCCTTACTCTGGTCACTCTGCAAACAAAGGGCAATGGATTAAAGACTTGTTGCAGGGCAAGGACTCACAAACGGGGCAGAAGACAAGTAACTACTTTGAGGTTGACGAGAGACCTCTTGGAGAACAGAATCCTAAATATCTCTATGATGACTACGTAAAGTTTATTCGCTTTGCACAATGGCGGATTGAGAAGACAGGCTATGGTATCCTAGCCTTTATCACCAATCACGGATATCTAGATAATCCAACCTTCAGAGGCATGCGCCAGAGTCTTATACAGAGCTTTGATGACATCTACATCCTTGATCTCCATGGCAATAGTAAGAAAAAGGAGTGCTCGCCAGATGGCACCAAGGATGAAAACGTGTTTGATATTCAACAGGGAGTTGCCATCGGTATCTTCATCAAACGACAGCGGAAAGCTGGTACGTCTCATATAGCTGCCGTTCACCATGCCCATCTTTGGGGACCTCGCGAAATATACGAGAAAATAATCCAAACAAAAATACTTGCTGGCGGTAAATATCATTGGCTTGCAGAACATGATGTTACTAATACAGAGTGGACAACTCTTACTCCACAAGCCCCCTTTTATCTTTTCATTCCTCAAAACGTGACTTTGCAAGCTGAGTATGACCAAGGATGGAAAATCATTGATATCATGCCAGTAAACTCAACAGGAGTAAAAACACATCGTGATCACTTTGTCATAGATTTTGACCCTTTACCATTACAAAAACGTATAGAAGATTTCAGAAACTTGTCTCTGTCGCATAATGAGATAGCTGAGCTTTACAATCTACAAGATACAAGAGATTGGAAATTACCTATAAAACGGCGTGCTTTGGCTTCTGAGCCTCAATGGGAAGGAGCATTTACGCAGATCCTCTACCGCCCATTCGACGTGAGATATTACTTTCATCACGAGGATGTTGTAGAACTCACACGTAATGATGTGATGCGTCATCTATTACAAGGCAAAAATATGGCATTTGTTTTTATGCGACAGGTTGCTCTTGACGAAAGCTACAACCATTTTGGTGTTACGAGAAACATTGTAGATAACCGAGCCTTCCTCAGCAATAAAGGGACTATGAGTTTAAGCCCACTCTACCTTTACCCCAACGGCAGTAAAAACAGTTCTCTTTTTGACGACAACGTGTCCACTAATACTCCAGGTAACCGTCGTCCAAACCTCTCAATCCTCTTTATCAAAGACTTCTCATCCAAGCTCAAGATGCAGTTTATTCCTGATAGCAAAGGTGACCTACAACAAACCTTCGGCCCCGAAGATATCTTTAACTACATGTACGCCGTCTTCCATTCATCTACCTACCGCGAGCGTTATGCAGAGTTCCTGAAAATCGACTTTCCACGCTTACCGCTCACCTCAAATGGCACTCTGTTCCGCGAACTCTGCAAATTGGGTGATAGACTGGTAGAACTGCACTTAATGGAGAAATTTGGCAAGGTCACTACCAAGTATCCTATGTCTGGCAGCGATGTTGTCGAGAAAATAGACTATACCTCCCCTGGTGAAGCACCTGAACAGGGTCGTGTCTGGATCAACAAGACCCAGTATATTGAGGGGATACCGCCCGAAGTATGGGAGTTTCACGTTGGAGGCTATCAGGTCTGTCAGAAGTGGCTCAAGGATCGCAAGGGACGTAAGCTCTTCTTTAATGACATTATGCATTACCAGCGCATTGTAGGAAGTCTCGCAGAAACGATCATATTGATGGAACAGATTGATGAGGCAATTGATGAGCACGAGGGCTGGCCTATTCAATAATAGAAAAAAAAAGTTCTATTCTGTTGACTTTGAGCATTGCATTTATTCTTTTCGTCATGTACAATGTATTAGTCAAAGAATTTGATGTATCAAAGAAGAGAGGGCGAGTAAATATGGCAGTATCAGAACATGATCTTATTGCAGCGAATGAGAGCGAGCAACCAGCCTTGCAAAAGATTGAAGGGGTACTCGATAGTAGTAAACTCAGAGATGCAGACCATCAGTCTGAATATGCTGACCACTTGCCAAAGCTTGTGAGTCCCTATGGAGACGAGATAGAGCTTCCCCCATCTGTGTTTCAAGTGCTGAGGCAAATTGTTTACCACTTGACGCTTGGCAAAGCGGTTAATATTGTCCCTGTCAACAAAGAGCTAAGTATCCTAGAAGCTGCAAATCTCCTCAATGTCTCAACATCTTACCTCATAAGTCTGTTGGAATCAGGAAAGCTTCCCTTTGTTGAAATGGGGACGCACCAACGTATTCTGTTTACCGACCTTATTGAGTACAAGAAGCGTCGGCATGAAGAGAGGATGCAAGGTCTAGCTGAGATACTTCACATTTGTGAAGATGAAGGAATGTACGATTGAGGATTATAACTCATGTAATCCGTCTACAATGTGATAGATTACATGAGTCGATCCTTAAATTCATATGAAATGCTTCTATTTTAGGGAGGAAGTTAGCGTAGGTATGACACCGTTGAGGGCCGTTCTTGATGCTTGCGTAATTTTTCCAGCATCTCTTCGAGATACACTACTACGTGCTGCAGATGCAAATTTATATACACTTCAACTAACAGACGATATCTTAGAAGAAGTGTGCCGCAATCTTGTCAATAAACGCTGTATGCCAGATGCAAAAGCAGAGAAACTCGCTCATGTAATAAAAGAGAAATTCACCGAAGGTTTCATAACAACACATAAACAGTTGATTACTTCAATGCCAATCAACGAAAAGGATAGACATGTCCTTGCTGCAGCTGTAGCTAGTGAAGCACAAATTATTGTGACCCAGAACCTCAAAGATTTTCCTGCATATATCCTTAATCGATTTGATGTCAAAGCCCAATCATCTGATGAGTTTCTTGCACACCTATTCAGTCTTGATAGTACGCAGATGACTCAAATAATGATAGAGCAAGCTAGCAAACTTTGCAATCCACCCAAAACAGCGTCAGAAGTATTGGATGCACTCATGCAGCATGCACCGAAGTTTGTCAGTCTCATTCGGCGAGAGTTGAGATGAGTCTAAATCTTTGCAACAGTGACAACCCACCAGTTTGGCAGAAGTAAGGAGCGAACACAATGACCACAACTACCACACCTCAAACCTTTTTGATACATTACCTGAATAGTCTCAATGGAGTCACACCCAATTCTGCAGCTGCAGCATTCTATGCTTCGCTGGACCAGATCAGCACTGTTTCTCCAACGATTGCTGGCTCTATTATTCAAGAGTTGCGCGACCAGCGTAGCAACCTGAAGCTGATCGCCAGTGAGAACTACAGTTCTCTGGCAACACAACTAGCTACGGGCAACCTCCTGACAGACAAATACGCCGAAGGGTACCCACACCACCGTTTCTACGCTGGCTGCGATAACGTTGATGCTATCGAAGCTGAAGCAGCTCAACTCGCTTGCGAACTCTTCGGGGCTGAACATGCTTATGTCCAACCACACTCTGGAGCCGACGCCAACCTGGTAGCATTCCTGTCAATTCTCTTGGCAAAAGTAGAGAAGCCACAGTTGGTAGAACTGGGACAGGAAGACCCGGCAAAGCTTTCGCGGCAAGATTGGGAAAAAGTGCGTCAGGCTGTACACAATCAACGCCTGCTCTCACTAGACTATTACTCCGGTGGACACCTGACCCATGGCTATCGTCACAACATCTCTAGCCAGTTGTTCGATGTCTACACATATACGGTTGACCCCAAAACCAACCTGATCGACCTAGATCAACTCCGCACTCAACTGCACGAGATTCGCCCCTTAATCCTACTAGCTGGCTACAGCGCCTACCCGCGTAAACTCAATTTCGCCAAGATGCGCGAACTGGCCGACGAAGTAGGGGCAGTATTGATGGTCGATATGGCGCATTTTGCAGGGCTAGTCGCAGGCAAAGTATTTACAGGCGACTACGATCCCGTTCCCCACGCACATATTGTGACCTCAACAACCCATAAGACACTACGTGGGCCACGTGGTGGAATTGTGCTGTGCAAGCAAGAACTAGCGGAATGGGTTAATAAAGGTTGCCCATCCTTGCTTGGTGGTCCGCTACCACACGTCATGGCTGCGAAAGCTGTTGCCTTCCGCGAGGCATCGGCACCCGAGTTCCAGACATATGCGCATAAAATTGTAGAGAATTCTCAGGCCCTAGCTGCTGCCTGCGTCGCTGAATCACTTAACGTTTTGACCGGAGGCACAGATAATCACTTGCTGCTAATCGATGTCGCCAAAACCTTTGGACTAACAGGACGCCAAGCAGAGTCCGCACTACGCGAATGTAAGATCACACTCAACCGCAACTCGTTGCCATTCGACGCCAACGGCCCCTGGTACACCAGTGGCCTACGCATTGGTACTCCTGCAGCAACCACCCTTGGCATGGGCCCCGATGAGATGAAAGAGATTGGCAGCATCATCAAGCTTGTCCTCTCACACGTTACTTCAACGACGACAGCCAGTGGGAAGAAGAGCCTTACAAAGTATACCCTGGATGCAAAAGTAAGCCAAGAGGCACAGCAGCGCATCACCGCATTGCTTGATCGACACCCTCTCTACCCAGAGTTAGATCTTGAGCTACTGCAGACACCAGTTACTAGGCAATAAATTGCGGCGGACGCGATAAATCGGGTCCCTACACTCGCGCAATAAATTGCACCAGACATTTTAAAATAGGATAAATGCATATGACAAACGACGAACTTACTCTGCGCTATGGCTGCAATCCGCATCAAATACCTGCAAAAGTATATACGAAGAACGGGGCATTGCCTTTCAAAGTCCTCAACGGAGCACCAGGATACATTAATCTGCTCGATGCCCTCAATTCCTGGCAGCTTGTAAAAGAACTCAAGCAGATTCTCAAGCGGCCAGCAGCGGCCTCATTCAAACACGTTAGTCCAGCTGGAGCTGCCATTGGTCTGCCATTAAGTGATACACTCAAAAAGTCATACGGCGTTGAAGATCTCGAGTTATCCCCGCTAGCATGTGCCTATGCCAGAGCCAGAGGAGCCGACCGACTGTCATCCTTTGGCGACTGGGTAGCACTGAGCGACATTGTAGATGTACCAACGGCCCGCCTGCTCAATCACGAGGTTTCCGACGGCGTTATCGCTCCTGGATACGAGCCAGAAGCCATGAATATCTTGCGCAAGAAACAGAAGGGACGCTATATCATCCTGGAGATAGATGCTCATTATGAGCCTGAGGAGATTGAGAGACGCGAGGTGTTCGGCATCACCTTCGAGCAGAAGCGTAATACTGCACTAGCTAGTGCTGATTGGCTACAGAACATCCCAACCGCTAAAAAAGACTTACCGGAGACTGCGCAGAGGGACTTGCTTATCTCACTCGTAGCTCTCAAATATACCCAGTCCAACTCAATCTGTTTCGCCGTTGACGGACAGTGCATCGGGATTGGCGCGGGACAACAGTCGCGCATTCAGTGCACACGGCTGGCTGCCTCGAAGGCTGCTACATGGTATCTGCGCCAACATCCCAGGATATTTGAGCTGCCTTGGAAGCCGGGAGTCAAGCGGCAAGATCAGGTCAATGCCATCGATCTCTATCTGCGAGAGGATGCAGCACCTATCGAAATTCAACAATGGGAAGAGTTGTTTGAACAAGTTCCTCAGCGCTTAAAAACTGAAGAAAAGCAAGAATGGCTGAAAGGCTTGCAAGGTGTGGCACTTGGCTCGGATGCCTTCATTCCCTTCCGGGATACGATTGATTGCGGCGCACAATACGGTGTCTCGTATGTTGCTCAACCGGGCGGATCTCTACGCGATGAGGATGTCATTGAGGCTTGCGATAGTTATGGGATGGTGATGGCGTTTGCTGGTGTTCGATTGTTCCATCACTAATATGCAATCGCCATTATTTCTGCAACAAAGCCCTAATTGCATTTTTCACTCTTTATACTTGTCTCATTTGAGTTCTGCTTACTTGACACAGTAATCAGTTCGTGAGAAGATATATTCTGATGAAAACGATACTGACTGCCAAACTCAAATTGCAGACGGATGATGATCAAGTTGTTGCCTTGTCTGGCATGCGATTAGTCTACCGAGATGTATCCGCTTATGCTTCTTGCTATACCTTTGAGTGCAGCAAGATCAGTAATAAAGTTGCCATCCAGGAAGGTGCTTATGGACCCTATTACCCTTATCCTTACAGCGCTCGTATCTGGCGCTATAACCAGCGTCAAAGAGACTGCCAGTCAAGAAGTAAAAGACACGTATAACGGACTCAAAACGCTGCTCCACGACAAACTCGTCGGGAAACCTGCTGCCGAGATGGCACTTGCTCAGTTTGAAGAAGATCCTGATGTGTGGAAAGCGCCACTCGAGAAGGAACTTAAGAAAGCAGGAATCGCTCAAGACAAAGAGATCATTGACACTGCTCAAAGGGTCATGACTCTGGTTCAACCGCAACAGATAGCCCAGGGCAAGTATAATGTCCAGAACATTGGCAACGTGCAGGGCTTTACTATTGGTGACTATCAGCAGATAGCTATCAACTTTGGGAATGAGCCAAAGGAGAAATAAGCTTTCTGCTGGGTCGTCACGGTGTTTCTTGGTTATACGAAGCCTGTATTTCCTTGATGCGCTCCTCTAGTAAAAGTGCTTCTTCATTCCGTTTTGCCTTTCTCAACATCGTTGCATAACTCTCCAAAACTCTTGCTACGCTGAGATCTTTTGATCCCAGAATCTGTTCATAAACCGATAATGCTCTTTGGTAAAGGGGTTCTGCCTTCGCGTATTTGCCCTGGACCTGATAGAGTCCTGCCAAGTTGTTGAGGCTAGCAGCTACTTTGAGATCTTCTACCCCAAAGATGTGCTCATAGATCGACAACGCCCGCTCATAAAGTGATTCTGCCTGAGCATAATTGCCTTGCTCACGGTAGACCGTTGCTAGGTTGTTGAGGCAAATCGCCACATTGGGATCCTCCTGTCCCAAGATCTTCTCGTAGATAGCAATAGCCCGTTGGTAGAGATGCTTTGCCTCTTCATACCTTTCTGCAGTTTGGTAGAGCCCTGCTAAGTTATTAAGACAGGTGGCAACATTAGGATCCCCTGGTCCTAAGACTTTCTCATAGATCGAGAGAGCACGTTGGTAGAAAGGTTCTGCCTCAGTATATCTCCCTTGTACCCGATAAAGCTCTGCTAGGTTATTAAGACAGGTTGCTACAGCAGGATGCTCAGGTCCCAGAACATTTTCACGAATGGTTAAAGCTTGCTTGTAAAGAGATTCTGCTTCAGCGTATTTACCCAGAGCATCATAGAGTCCTGCTAAGTTGTTAAGACTTTGGGCCACATCAGGATGATCGGAACCTAAGGCTTGTTGGCGAATAGTAAGCGCACGCTGGTAGAGGGGCAGAGCCTGAGCGTATCTGCCTTGAGCGTGGTAGAGTAAGGCAAGGTTATTAAGGCTTTGAGCTACATCGGGATGGTTAGCCCCCAGCGCCTTTTGATAAATGGCAAGCGCCTTTTGATAGAGAGGCTCTGCCTCAGTGTATTTACCCTGAGCACGATAAAGCAGAGCGAGGTTATCCAGGCTTTGAGCTACATCAGGATGATCGGAACCTAAGGCTTGCTCGCGGATAGTAAGCGCACGCTGGTAGAGAGGCAGAGCTTGAGCGTATCTGCCTTGACCATGGTAGAGTAAGGCAAGGTTATTAAGGCTTTGAGCTACATCGGGATGGTTAGCCCCCAGTACTTTGTAGCGAATTTGCATAGCATGTTCCAAAATCCCTTCTGCTCTAGCATACTGTGCACGCTCATACAAGTAGCGTCCTGCTTCGTTGAGTAAGCGACCTGCTTCTGGAAAAGCCATATCCCATTCTACGATCAAGTCTGCACACACAAGTGCTTGAGGAAGATACCGCTCACATTTGGACCATGTTGCGTACTCCACTCTTGGAAAGACACGGTTTACCGCATGCACAACCCGCTCAGCCAATTGCTGCTGTAATTGTTTGTTCATCTCGTCCTTAAGCACTGCCTGTACTAAGCGATGGATAGTGAGAGTTTGATTCGAATTACGACGCACAAGCGAGTACTTGATAAGCTCTGCAATAGCTGCATCCCACAGCAGTGGATCGGTTACTGTTATCTTAAGGGGTTGACCGAGTTCAGATGCACTTTCCGTTACGATCTCTTCTGGTATGGCATCTGGAGCAAAGAAAGCACATAGTCGCAGGAGTTCAGCAGCTGCAGGATTCTTCTGCTCGATCTTCTTAAAAGCGAGAGACCAAGTGGAAACTACGGCTTCAGGATAATCAAAGGCAAGCCCTCCACGTCTTTTCAACAAGGTACTATGGTGTTCTTGGTAGATTTCGAGAAATGCTGCAAGGCCACACTGGGTTTCCTCCATGTAGGCACCTGCTTGATCAAGTGCAAGGGGTAATCCACCCAATCTCCTAGCTATCTCCATAGCGGCCGCTCGATCAGCTTTGGAAGCATCAGACAGGAGGGATTGAGATGCAATGACATGAGCACGGCGGAGAAGGAAAAGAGCTGCTTCTTCCACTCCAATTGTCTCAAGGGGAATGCGTTGAGCAAGTGGCTCTGTTATCTGAGTACGAGTGGTTAGCAAGATATGCCCCCGACTTCTAGAAGGCAAAAAGTGGCTGATGATTTCTAAGTCTTCGACGCTATCAAAAACGAATAGCCATCCCGTATCGCTGTTCAGCCAATGCTTGACAGCACTTACAATGAGAGTCTGATCCTGTAAACCTTTTTCTGGGAGATTTAGTAGAGATGCAATAGTTATAAATTCAGAGACGAGTGTTTGATAACTATCTGCTCTTGCCCAAAAGATGGCCTGGTACATGTCTTGATAGCGATACGCATACTCTAGGGCAATTTGTGTCTTGCCAATACCTCCAAGTCCGCAAAGTGCTACTGGCTGCGTTGACGCCTGCACTCTCTCTGGCGCAAGCCTATCTCGTAAGAGACCTAGAATATCTTCACGATCTGTAAAGAATCGATTACGCTGGTAAGGAATATTCCAGAGCCTCGGCAGAGCAGTTAATCCAGTTCTCATGCTCCTTGACTGTGTTGATGGAAGGATTCCTTTTTCGACAAGTTTCACTACAGGTTTAACAAGTGGCGGACGCACTTCTGCTAATGTTCCTATTAAAGAGATATAAAGATGTAGGGGAGCGGCGATGAAGGTATCCTCTGCATCAATTTTTTCAAGGAGTACTCTTGGTAGTACAGGATATTTCTTGGCATAGTTCTCAGCTCGATCGCGTAGGATTGGATCATCTGTTAGAATTTCTTTGTTGGCATCTGGCAGTGCCTGACTCGCAATACGCTTTCGATAATATTTCTCTAGTTCTCCTAGCAATGACGGCTGTTCAGGTAGTATTTCGTATACAGATGGCAATTGGTTCTGGATGACTATCAATTTTGCCAGAAGAGAAACTTTTATAGCTTGAATACTGCCTTCTCGAATACCTTCATTGACTACATCACGTACGAAACGAAAGGCGCGTAAGATCCGCTTGATCTTACGTGGATTGGGAGGTAATCCTACCCCGAAAATGTTTGCGCACTGCTCTATATCCTTGTCTTCCTTTTTATTTGATCTGTTCAGGTGCCCAATGAAATCACTTATCTGAGTTTCTGAGAGGCGAGGGACAACAATGGAGAGTTGGATAATCTTATCCACATAGTCCTCAGGAAAAACCTGCCTTCTAGAAAAGGATTGCTCCTGTTTAGTATCTTCCTTATCAGTGCCAATGGCAGAGAGTTCCTTGTACTTTACTGTAACCGCTTTTTCCACTATATCTCTATCTAGGCCTAGTAAAAATACGCAACCTTGAATATCCAAAAACGCTTTGATCGCTTCTAAGACGAGAAGTGTTCTCTCCGGAAGGCATCTATCCAGGTCGTCTATGATTACAACTAGCGGATTGCGTGACATAAGGAGCTGGATAATCTTCTGAAATTCTGCACTAAAATCATCAAGGAAAGCAATATGATCGCGGTAGCTTGCTTTACGCTCAAATTTGGAGAAGTCAATGCTAAGATTTCCTTTAAGTAGATCAATAACTTTGAAAGGATCTGCTGCTGCTACACCAATAAATGCTACAATCGTTTTCACAACAATTGGTTGAACACTCGTTGGCAGAATGGGATTATTAGGGAACCATCTATTGAAAAACTCTTGAATTTCTTTCCCGCCGAGGCCAAGGATGATGTATAAGCTAGCCACAACCAAGAGTAATCTCAAGATGAAGGACCAGAGCTTCTGAGCAACTTCCCATAGCCCTTTGCTAAGACTGAGAGTGTACGTCCAAATCTTGAATTTAACCCAAATTCTCCGATACCATCTTCCATGTTTACTCGCTTGATTAAGAATTATTTGGAGTAATGCTGACCAGAGGTTATCTTCTTTCTCGTATTTCCAAGCGTCGAACCAAACGGGATAGATTTCTTTCTCTCGTAGTCGGGCTGCTACCATTCGCAAAAAGCTTGTTTTGCCGCTCCCCCATTCTCCATACACTCCGATGGTTAGTTGTATACTATCATCAGCAACTCCACTAATGATATCAGCAACAGGGTTGGCAAATCTCTTAAACTTTAACAGATCGTCTGTTGTCGGCCTATCTATTAACGCATCTGCTGATTCTTCAGCTGCCACTATTATTCCTTTCATCTTGTGTGATACTCCTACAGTAAATAACTGCCTATGAGTAAGACGAGCAGGCGAAAGGGGAATAACAAGTTTGTGACAAGAGATAAACACGGAATGCAGCCCACTATGGCATGCCTTTGCTTCTCGCTCACCTACCCTCCGCATGCATCCCCACATCACCCACCTT
>Ga0193729_1001356_pt1 | contig 12571 bp, 8 predicted proteins | sample U1c2metaG_FD_143036 | JGI IMG/M metagenome (GOLD analysis project Ga0193729, IMG submission 143036) | Soil microbial communities from a riparian zone of the East river system, Colorado, United States - U1c2 | ecosystem: Environmental > Terrestrial > Soil > Riparian zone | place: USA: East River... | reverse complement strand
TTTTATGTCGCGTGGCTACTCGTTAGGCGCGGTCGATTACATTCTCGCGCCGGTGGTGCCGGAAATTTTGCGCGCCAAGCTGGCCGTCTTTGTCGATTTGTACAAAAAGACGGAACAAGTAAAACGGCAGGCCGAGGAACGCGCCACCTTTGCCAGGGAACAGGCCGCTCGGGCCGAGGCGGAGGCACGACAGAAGCGTCTGGCGTTTCTGGCGGACGCCAGCAACGTGCTCGGCGGATCGCTCGAGTCCAAAGAAACACTTCAAAACCTGGCGCAACTCATCGTGCCTAAAATCGCCGATTTCTGCGTCGTGCACACCGCGGAAGAGGATGACTCATTGCGTCCCGTTGCCGTCGCCCATGCAGATGCACGCGACCACCCAAAATTGCGAGCGCTGGCGGAGCAATTTCCGACGAGCCCGGCTGCTTACCACAGCGGAAAACGTGTGTTCGAGACGGGCAAATCCGAAATCCACTGCGACCTCCATGAGGGCGCGTTGCAGGAGCTATTCGACCAGCAAGCCGATCGCGGCTTCGTTCAATCCATGGGCGTGACTTCGTTCATCGCGGTACCTCTTCGTACCAGAGACCGCCTTCTTGGGACCATCACCATGATCAACGTCAGTGCCCACAGGGAATGCGGACCGGATGAGCTGTCGCTGGCGGAGGAGTTGGCACAGCGCGCCGCGCTCGCCCTGGACAACGCCCGCCTCTACGATGCGGCGCAAAAGGCAAGAATGGACGCCGAGCGGGCAAATCAGGCGAAAGACGGCTTTCTTGCGATGCTCAGTCACGAATTGCGCACGCCTCTCACTCCGGTGCTCACTTCTGTTCTCGCACTCGAAGCCGAGGAGAATCTTCCCGAAGAGACGCGAGAATCTTTGCAGATGATCCGGCGCAACGTGGAGCTGGAGGCGCGCTTGATCGACGATCTGCTCGATCTTACCCGGATCAGCAAAGGCAAAGTGCAACTCAGCCGGGAAGTCGTGGATGCTCATCTCTTATTGCGTAATGCGCTCGAGATTTGCCAGTCCGAAATCGAGCAGAAAAAACTCGCGCTTCAGCTCGGTCTCGCGGCCACGAAGTTTGATCTCTTCGCCGACCCGGCGCGCTTGCAACAAATCTTTTGGAACCTGATCAAAAACGCGGTGAAATTTACTCCCAAGGGCGGACGGCTCACCATTAACACGAGCAGCGAAGCCGATGGGGAATTGCGCGTGTCCATCACCGATACCGGTCTCGGCATCGATCCGGACGCGCTCCCGAAGATTTTTGACGCCTTTGAGCAAGCGGAGCAAACGCGACTGGGCGGACTCGGGCTGGGCCTCGCCATTAGCAAAGCCCTGATCGAAATGCACGATGGCCGCATTGTTGCCGAGAGCCGCGGTCGCGACCAGGGATCGACCTTCTCGGTTTTCTTTCCGGTGGCTGAAGGTGAAGCCAGGCAGATTTCGAGCAATGTGCCATTGCCCCGTCGTTCCCGAAAATCGCTGCGCATCTTGCTGGTCGAAGATCACGAGGATACGAATCGATCGCTCACAAATCTCCTGCGCCGCCGCGGCTATCACGTCCAGTCCGCGACGACTTTTCGGGCCGCGCTCGACCACGCGGCGAACGAACAGTTTGATGTGCTCGTGAGTGACATCGGTCTGCCCGACGGCTCGGGGATCGATTTGCTGCAGAAGCTCAACGCCGCTCGACCAATCGCCGGAATCGCACTGACGGGCTTCGGGATGGAAAGCGACATTCGTCAAAGTCGTGACGTGGGTTTTTCCCATCACCTGATTAAGCCCGTCGATCTCAATAGGCTCGATTCGATTATTCAGGAGGTGGCACTGGGCGACCGGGCAGGCCAGGCGGCTTAAATTTGGCTCGAGCGGTGACATTGTGGCCTTCCGTGGTCCGGCTTTGGCCGGCTCTATGGCGTCTGCCCAAAAATCCAATGGGTCGCGTCCAATTCTAATCGGCTGAGATCGAGTATTTTGGCCGTTCCCAGACCAATTCCATCCGTCGGATTTCATTACTCTCTTGCTTTGCAACGGGATTTTCATTGTTTCCAGTTCCCGTTCTATGACTTACGAATGATGGTGATGCGGGTGACCCTTTTAAGACTGTCGGCCTGGTTTACAGTTGCTAGCCATCTCGTAAAAAGTGGCGCAAAGAAAGTTTAGTGCTTAATAGGCAGTTAATGAGGAATTTATGAGTTGAAATCAGAAACTTATTTTTGATTGGCATATCACTGGCTGAGTGTTTTGCGATTCTTAATAAAGCGCAACAATCCGCAGTCATTCTGTCTTCCTAGCAGCCTGTCCGCGGACAGGCTGCGTTTTCTTCTCATCAGTTCATGAACCGTAAGGCTTCAGTGGTTTGGCGAGGCAATCTGCGAGATGGCACAGGCACACTGAGCACGGAAAGCGGCGTGCTGCGCGATACCGATTACTCTTTTCGGACGCGGTTTGAAAAACAGAACGGAAAAGAGGCGAACGGAACCAACCTGGAGGAACTGATTGCCGCCTCACTGGGCGGATGTTTTTCCATGACGCTCTCCGATGAGTTGGAGCGCTCTGGACTTCATCCCGAACGGATTGAGATAACGGCGATCACCACGCTGGAAGAATCAAAAGGCAGATGGACGCTTACCCGAATCCAGCTCGAGGTGCGCGCCAAGATTCCAAACGCAACTCAAAATCACTTCATCGATGCGGCGCTGGCGGCGAAAACAAATAGCCCCATGGCGCGGCTGCTCAATACGAACATTTCGATGATTGCCCATCTCGATGCGTGAAATCGAGGAGCAAAACGAATCAAATCAGCGCGCACTCGCCGCGAAGTTAGTGATGGTTTGCAGGTAGGCCTTAAGCGCCGCAGAGGGGTTTTCTTTTTTCCAGGCAATGCACGATTGGGACGCGACCGGCGGGCTGATGGGGCGAAACGAGACGTTCTCACCGGAGAGTTTCTTAATCTGATCGGGCAAAAGAGCGACGCCCAACCCCGATTCCACCGCCTGGATCAGGGTTCGTTCGGTATTGGCCTCGTGCAAAATTTTGGGTTTAAGGCGAGCTTGACGGCAGGCTGTGATCAACCAGTCGCGATAACCAGGATAATTTGCCTCGGATAGACTAATGAAAAACATTGGTTCCAAGTCTTTCACTTTGATTACTGTTCTCTTGGCCAGAGGATTATTTTTTGCCAGCGCCGCGACCGTTTTGTAGGAGGCAATCAGCCTAAACTCCAAACCGGGTTCCTCAATCGGCTTTTGGAATCCGACGAAACCGATATCAATTTTGCCATCCCCCAGCGCACGAAACTGATCGCCGCACGTCATGTCGAAAAGATTGATCGAGACCGTGGGGAGTGAGCACTGGAACGCTGCGAGGCTGGCCGGAAGCACGCTGTAGAAAAGATTTGCGACGTAGCCGATATTAAGGCGGAGCCTCTCGCGCCCGCCTAAACGCTGGACGGCGCGGACAATCTCCGTGCTGTGCGCAAGAACGCGCTTCGCATCGGCCAAAAAGAACTTTCCCTCTTCCGTCAGACTGATCCGTCGTTTGGTGCGATCGAACAAGCGCACGCCGATTTTGTCCTCCAAATCTTTGATCTGACGGGTAAGTGACGGCTGCGCGAGACGCAGCTTTTGTGCGCCTTTTGTAAAGCTGAGCGCATCGGCAACAGCTACAAAATATCGAAGATGACGCAGCTCCATATTGGCAAAACGAGCATGTTAACGTAAACATGCTTCGTTTGTATAGCTAAAAAGCATGACTCGGTTGCGAAGCGCGATCTCCGGTTTCATAGCCGAAAGGAATCGAAAATCACGCGTATAAATTCACGCGACGCAGAAAGCTGCATCGAAGTTACCTGCACACGTCCAGCTTCCACCTTCCACCGCGTCTCGTGCTTCCAGCGTCGCGAAAGTCATTTACAATCGCACCGCTGGCAGTTTTTGGGTGTCGAGAATTTCTAAGACTTTTCATTGAGGTGAGCTTGGAAAACTGATGTGATGCCCAGCAGTTTGTAGGTCAGAGCCTCATATGTTGATAAGGCCCCGTCCACTCTCATTCCTGTTCATCGCACGCGTCGCTTTCGCAGTTTGTTGCAGCGTCAGCCCCGATTCGCAGTCGAACTCCTAGCTCCGCAAAAGTTGACGCGCGGCTGTCACGAAACTTTCACATGACCGTCGCTTGCGATGGAATGGGCTGCCGCGATTCTGGGAGCTGTATGCTGGGCCATACTTGCCACTCATAGTCTTCAAGTATTTCCGAACAAGAAACAAGGTATTTGCCCATTCTATGCAAATGTGGCACAATCGTCGCCCGCTCGAGACATCACTTTATGAGAGTTAACAGTTTCACCTTGGAGACGCGGGGATCGACCTCGGCACTCGCGGCAAAAGTTTTGGAACTCGATCGCGGAGAAGTTTGCCTTCTGGGACGTTTATTGGATTTTTGAGAACGGTGAGATGGTTTTCCCGGGCGCCGAAATGTGGCGCGAAGGTAGCAACTCTGCAGAATTTTCTTTGGCGGGAGGGTTCGCGACCGTGGCACAATAACTGATGGGAGGCAGCCATCGCGAGTGCGCCAAACGGACAAGAGGATCAACTTCGCGGCTAGAAAAAAATGGACGACACGAACGTTTCTATTGACGTGAGAGCAGGAGTTATGGTTCTCTAAAGGTTCTTGTAATTACAGCGCCCATAATACGACCCCGGGCACTCGGTGAACATCTTAACAAAATTAGAATGAAAGGTTTCGTCCGTAAAATTGGGCGACCGACCAAGGGCGGCAGCTTGCCCGGCGGCGTCGGCGCGCGAAGCGCTCGAAGCGAGGAAGCTAAGCAGCGCGCTGGGGGAACGCCGCCACGGCCTAATGGTGAATCATCTGGAAATGGCGCGATTTCGCCTAACGATGAGCTCTCATCTTTCCTGCGGGACGCAGTGGTGGAACTCGTCTCTTCAGAATCCGTGGCGAGTTCTGGCTCTGACTTGGCGGATGGGGCGCGCGAATTGTCTGAGCGGTTGGATCGCAGAACGCCTCCTCAGTCCAGATTTCCGCGGGCCAATCCACAACGGATATTTGACGGCGCCGAGTTGAACGGCGCGGAGCTTTTTCACATCCCTCGGTGGAAACGAATTCTCGACCTCACCTGCATTTTTCTCACGCTGCCAATCTGGATGCCGCTCATGATCTTGCTCATGGCGTGGGTTCGGTTCACGTCGCCGGGACCTATTTTTTATCGTCAGGAACGTGTCGGGTATCGACGAGGTCGTTTCATGATTTTCAAATTCCGAACCATGCACGCCAGCGCCGAGACTAAAACACATGAAGAATATTTCGCGTATTTAATGAGCGCTGATTGTCCGATGGCAAAATTGGATGCCAAGGGCGATTCGCGCCTTATTGCCTGCGCAGGTTTCCTTCGCGCCAGCGGCCTGGATGAATTACCCCAGATTTTTAACGTTCTTCGGGGAGAAATGAGTTTGGTTGGTCCGCGTCCATGTCTTCCTAATGAATCTCAGCGTTATAGAAGGTGCCAACGAAAACGATTTAATGCCCCGCCCGGTCTCACTGGTTATTGGCAGGTCAATGGCAAGAACAAAACCACGTTCAAGAAAATGATCGCCATGGACATATTTTATGCGCGTAACATGTCGGTCTGGCTTGATCTGAGGATCATATTGAAAACGATCCCGATTTTGATATGGGAAGCCCTCGAATTTCGCGCCGAGTCGCGCCGGCAATCGCGCCCAAAATCTATTCAGCAGGCCGTTCCGATGAGCGAGAGCCTTAACGGAGAACTGAAGAAAATATGAGAACACCGATCTCAGTGGGTGTAGTCGGCTGCGGATACTGGGGACCGCTCCTCGTCCGGAATTTTAGAAGCCTGACCGACTGCACTCTCAAGGCCGTGTGCGACACGAGCGAAGCGCGTTTGAAGCACTTAAGGGGATTATATCCAGATGTCGAGGGCGTGACAGATTATCAGCATTTTCTTAACGATCTCGCTTTGGATGCGATTGTTATCGCTACGCCGGTCAAGTATCACTATTCTTTAGCTAAGGCCAGTCTGCTGGCCGGCAAACATACATTCATCGAGAAACCGATGGCATCCTCCTCCGCCGAGTGTGAGGAGCTCATAGAGATTGCTGACTCCAAAGGTCTCATCTTGATGATCGACCATACGTTCCTCTATTCATCTCCGGTGCGTAAGATTGTTGAGATTGTCGAGGCGGGAGACATCGGCGACATCCGCTACATCAATTCCCGGCGCCTAAATTTGGGCCTATTTCAAAAAGACGTTAATGTCGCTTGGGACCTCGCGCCGCACGACATTTCGATCATCCTCCATATTCTCGGAGAGTTCCCGATCGCTGTTAATTGTCAGGGAAACGCTCATGTCACCGCGAACATCGAGGATGTGACCAATATGTCGCTGTATTTTCGGCACAAGCGTTTTGCCACCATCCAAAGCAGTTGGCTCGAGCCGAGAAAAATTCGCGAGATGACCATTGTTGGCTCGCGCCGAATGATTGTGTACGACGACCTGCAGACCCATGAAAAAATTAAAGTCTACGACGTTCGTGTGGAACGCCCTCCGCACTACGATACCTTTGCGGAGTTTCAGTACTCATATCATTACGGGGACAGCTACATCCCCTACATCCATCAAGAAGAGCCACTGAAAGCGGTTTGCCAGCATTTTATTGACTGCATCAACACCGGGAATCGGCCGGTAACCGGCGGTCGCCAAGGGCTTGAACTCGTCCGAATCCTTGAGGCTGCTTCCACTTCGCTCAAGGCGAATGGCGCTCCTGTGATGTTCTCGCGATCGGACGGACTAGGTTCGACCTCCGAACGAGAAAAAGCCGAGAAGGTCCTACATCTTAAAGCGTTCGGCTGATGAGTCGCGAACCAGTCGCTCATCATCTGATCGCCCCCTACGTGAAACTCGGTCGCAATGTTTGCATTAGGGATTGTAAACCTTTACCTGCGATATCGGTGATGAAACAAGATTGCCGCATTCCTTGAAATTCAGAAAGGAGTCGGTGGAATCACCGTTGGGAGAGAACGCCGTTGTCGACACCGGAAGCGTCGTAACCAGAGACGTATCCCAAAATATGACTGCGCCAGAGAATCCTGCGCGAATTCTGGAAGCCTCTGCGAAAAACAATGCATATTAGAGTACCATTTCTCGATCTTAACGCCCACCACGCAGCTCTCCGAGGCGAGCTTGATCGCGCCGTCCGCGAAGTGATTGACAGCAGTGCTTTCGCCGGCGGACCGTTTGTCGAAAAATTCGAAGCGGATTTTGCGTCTTATTGCGGCTGTCAGCACGCCATTGGCGTCGGCAGCGGCACGGAAGCGCTCTGGCTATCGCTTTTGGCGTGCGGCGTCGGGCCCGGGGATGAAGTAATAACTGTGCCCAACACATTCATGGCCACAGCCGAGGCGATCACTTATTCCGGAGCCCGGCCGGTGTTTGTCGATGTAGACGATCGTACTTACACGATGGACCCGGCCGGGCTCGAAGAGGCAGTTGGCTCTCGAACCAAAGCCATCATTCCGGTTCACCTATTTGGCCAACCGGCAGACATGGATCCCATTCTAGAGTTCGCGCGTGAGTATGATCTCCTCGTGATCGAGGATGCCGCCCAAGCTCACGGAGCCAAATACAAGGGACGAAAGGTCGGCACGCTAGGTCACGCCGGATGCTTCAGCTTTTATCCCGGTAAGAATCTGGGCGCGTTTGGCGAAGCCGGCGCGGTCGTGACAGATAACCTTGAATTGCAAGAAAAGATCCGCGTTCTTCGAGATCACGGTCAGGTCCGCAAATATCACCACACCATGGTCGGATGGAACTGCCGGATGGATGGTATCCAGGCTGCAGTCATGAGCGTTAAACTTCAACACCTTGAAAGTGGAAACTCGCTGCGGCGCGCCCATGCGCTGCAATATGATGAGGTATTCGATGGGATGGACGAAGTTGTAACGCCTTTTGCGGCGCCCTACGCCCAGCACGTTTATCACATCTACGCAATCCGTGTTCAGGAAAGGGACGAGGTAATGTGGCTTCTCCAGGAAAAAGGGATTCAGTGCGGGGTGCATTATCCAATCCCGGTCCATCTGCAAAAAGCTTACCGAAGCCTTGGATACGCAGCTGGAGCTTTACCAATGTCGGAGCGGACCGCCTTGGAATTTATCTCACTGCCCATGTTCCCAGAATTGACTGAGGCGCAAGTTCAGACGGTCGCGCTGGGCGTTAAAGAGGCGATCTTCACCGGCGCCATGGTCTGAAAACAACTTGTAAGTTGCGTTCCGCCTCGCTCCAATCATTGGATACTGTGCGATATCGGCACACAAACAGCGCCGACTCCACCGAGGACCGAGACGCAAGTCGATTTGGCGTCAACGGCCGATCTTCCTCCCCAGCCGCTGAGGTGAGAATCATTGATCCGCTTTGCGATCCTAGTTGGGACCGCCTTGTTCTTTCGCATCCCGCCTTCAATTTCTTTCACTGCGCCGCGTGGGCGAGAGTGCTCTGTAAGACTTATGGACATAAACCTATTTACCTTCACTTTTGTCGAGAGCGTGAATCAGTGGCCTTAGTTCCAATAATGGAAGTTGCGAGCCCTTTCACTGGGCGACGCGGTGTTTCGATGCCTTTCAGCGACTTCTGCGCGCCGCTGGTATTCGATGGATGGGGACAGGAGTCATTAATAGAAAGGCTCCTGAAACTGGGTCGCGAGCGGAAGTGGCGATATTTCGAATTGCGCGGTGGCAGAGAAACGTTACCAGCGCCCGCGGCGGCCAAGAAATACTACGGTCACAAACTCGATCTAACCATTGGGATCGAAGAGCTGTTTGCCCGGTTCCAGAGCCCGGTCCGCCGCGCCATCCGCAAGGCAGAGAGCAGCGGATTAGCTGTCGAAGCAAGCAAGGCTCGGGAGGCAATGGTGGATTTCTACGGGCTTCATGTCCGAACCCGAAGACGACATGGCCTTCCACCGCAATCTTTATCGTTCTTTCTCAACATTCACCGAGAGATCGTCAAAGCCGATCAGGGATTCATTATTGTCGCCAAGAACGGAACGAAGCCGGTTGCTGGGGCTGTTTTCTTTTACGCAGGGAAAGCAGCTCTTTTTAAGTTCGGAGCCTCCGACGAAGGGGTTCAGGAGCTCCGCGGAAACAATCTTGTGATGTGGGAAGGTATTAAGAGACTTGCGGGGAAAGGCCTAAAAACGCTCCATTTCGGCCGGACATCAGTTGAAAACGACGGTTTGCGAAGATTCAAGCTGTCCTGGGGAACTAAAGAAGAAATAATTGAGTATTTTAGATTTGCTTTTGGGCCTAATATGTGGGTAAATAGTTGTCGCAACGCGTCCGAATTTCACAACCGGCTTTTCCGTAGATTGCCCCTGGCGGTTAATCGCGTCGCGGGTGCTCTAATTTATCCCCATCTCGACTAGGCCGGCGACGCGCCCGAAAGTTTTCAATATCAATATGCCAGAACCACCAACACACACGCAGACGCTCGTCAAAAAAGAGGACTTCACGCTTTCCAAGATGCGAGCGCCGCGGCCGGTTGTACACGATTCGGCTGCGGCGAGCGTGAATAGAAACGACATCCTCTTTGCTCTCTTTAAACACAAGAAGAAGATCCTCATAGGTGCTATTGCTGGCCTAGTCGTGGCCGCGGGAGTATTCTTTTTCTGGCCGCGAGCTTACGAATCCGATGCGGTGCTGCTGGTGCGCTATCTGGTTGAGCGGAGTGCAATCGATAGTACCGACTCGCCAAAAAATCCAGGTGGATACATGCAAACCACAGATACCCTCGTCGCTGCCGAAGTCTCGATCCTCAGCAGTTGGGATTTGGCCGTTCAGACTGCCGAGGCGATAGGCCCTAAGCGCCTGGGTGCGGCGACCAGAGAGGCCGCAGCGGGTACCATAGCTTCCGGGCTGACCGCAACTACTAGTAAAAACAGCACCATCATTTCCGTCGCCTATCGGAACTCGAATCCCGAGCTTGCTCCGCTAGTATTAAACGAACTCCTGAATCGGTATTTCATTAAACACCTTGAAGTTCACCGTTCCGCCGGAGCGTTCGACTTTGTTCAACAGCAGACCGATCAAGTCCATGCTCGCCTGACTCAGACCGAAGACGCGTTGAAAGACATTAAGGGGAAGGCAGGAATCGCTTCGTTGAACGGTGCCACCGACGCTCTCAGCCGCGAGGCCGAGAAAACAAAAGAGCAATTGCATAAGGCGGACGATGACCTGGCGGAACAACAAGCGCGGGTCCAGCAAGTGAATGGATCGGTTGCGACTGCAAGTGTCACGCCTGGACCGGCCAAAGCGGCAGCATCCCCGGCGGGCGCGGCAACCGCCGGGCAGAATGCGACGCCCGAGAACGGCAAGCCTGAAAAGTCCGAGCCGGCAGCTGCCGCCAAGGCGGTACCACCTCCTAAAATCGTTCAGAAATATCAGCTGCTCGTATCGGGATTGGGAAACCTGCGCAAAACACAGGTGGAGCTATTCGCCAAGTACACACCAAAGAGTAAAATGGTAAAAGCGAACCAGAGTGAGATTGATGACGCGGACAAGGAGCGGCGCGACCTGGAGAAGAAGTACCCTGACTTGCCCTTGATGGTTGGGCCGACGGGTTCATCCAAGATGGACCGAGGTGCTGAAATCGCCCGCCTGGTCGGATTGCAAGCGAAAAAAGACGCCTTGACCGCTCGGCTAAACGATGCGCAGCAGCGGATTCAGCAATTGTCGCAGCTCAGCCCGCAGATTGCAGACCTCGAGCGGCAGAAGCAAATGCAAGAGGACAACTACAAGTACTTCGAGACGACTCTGGAAAAAGCGCGGGTTGACGAGGCTCTCGACCCTTCGAAAATCCCGAATATCAGCGCAGTTCAGCGGCCCTCACCGCCAGCGCGTGTCACGAAGACGCGAAACAAGGTCATGGCCGGAGCGGCGGTTGGAGGATTCGCGCTTGCCGTGTTTTACGCGTTGCTCAAAGAACTGGTTTTGTCGGGGTCGGTGAGAAGGGGAGTCGAAATTGAAAAATTCGTTGGGATCAACGCGCTGATGTCGATCCCCTACTGTTCCAGCCCTAATGGAGCATCTCCGTCAACGATCGTGAAGCGAAACGGAAAACTCGCGGCAGTAGTCCCAAATTTCGGGTCAGGAAATCTGGCCCCATGGGACTCGAATCACTTTATTCATCCTTACAGCGAAGCAATCCGTGACCGGCTGGGCCTTTATTTCGAACTCCATAATTTGACCCATAAACCGAAGCTCGTCGGAGTCACCGGGCTTTCCAAGGCCGCTGGTACTTCCACCCTCGCGGCCGGCCTCGCCGCCGCGCTGTCGGAGACCAACGATGGCAAGGTTCTTCTGGTCGATGTGAGCCTGGGACCTGACCACGTTCATCCATTCTTTAAGGGTAAGCCTGCCTATCCTCTCACGACAGCTCTCAAGTCCAATGGACAGATGGAAGCCGCCGCGGAGAATCTCTATTTGGCGACAGTAGGATCGTCGAACGCCGGGCCAGCGAAGCTGGGTTTGAAAAAGTTTTTTGATCTTATGCCGAATTTGAAGGCCAGCGACTTCGACTATATCATTTTCGACATGCCTCCGCTCGATCAGACTAGTTCCACCTGGGGAATGGCGCCTTTCATGGATAAAATGTTGCTGGTCGTCGAAGCCGAGAAGAACTCGCGGGACGCCATGAAGCGCAGCTACCGGAGACTTGTCGTTGAGCGAGACAACGTGGCAGTTGTCCTTAACAAAGTTCCCTCCTACGCTCCGAAACGGCTGGAATTAGAACATTGATCGGACGGTTTATTGCCGGGTAAGGACACTGCATCCGGTCGCCCGCAGCCCCTGCGTTGATCTGGTAGCTGAACGCGTGTCGTGGACGCTGTGGCGCAGCGTCTTCTGCTCGGGTGGTTAGGGATTTTGCCTGAGCGCTGGGGAGTTACTGTCGGATTTCAAAAGACTGGATTGACACAACTTCAATCGGTGTTGGCGGGCCGGCGTTTTTATCCGGAGGCCCGCCAAATTTTGTCTTCATGAGTTACTGATCCTGATACAATGTCGACGCTACGCAATAGAGTTTATTTCAGGCTCAAGCCGCTCATTCCGCAGTCTTTGCGAACGGCACTCCGGCGGAGGGTTGCTTTACGTCTACGTGGCAGCGTCGATAATATCTGGCCAATCATGCCGGGCTCGGAACGGTCTCCGGAGAATTGGCCAGGCTGGCCCGGAGGTAAGAAGTTCGCTCTCATCCTAACCCACGACGTTGAGGAACAGATTGGCTTGGATAAATGCCGGGAATTGATGCGACTGGAGCGGAAACTCGGATTTCGCTCGTCATTCAACTTTATTCCAGAGGGAGACTACGCGGTGCCACGTAAATTAAGGGATGAACTAACGCAAAATGGTTTCGAAGTCGGTATTCACGACCTTAACCACGATGGGCGGCTCTTTGCATCCCGGCGCGAATTCAGCCAAAGAGCGACTCGCATTAACCGTTATCTTGCCGAATGGCAAGCTGTAGGATTCAGATCA
>Ga0193729_1001354_pt1 | contig 12586 bp, 12 predicted proteins | sample U1c2metaG_FD_143036 | JGI IMG/M metagenome (GOLD analysis project Ga0193729, IMG submission 143036) | Soil microbial communities from a riparian zone of the East river system, Colorado, United States - U1c2 | ecosystem: Environmental > Terrestrial > Soil > Riparian zone | place: USA: East River... | reverse complement strand
TCGATTTTTTGGCTCTACCAAGCCATCTGCGTGCTGTCGCCAAAGTACTTGCGCGCGCAACGACAGCGCGCTATACTAACTAAACTTTCGTAAGCTCATATGGAGCAATAACTCATGACCCCACCTGCAGAGACGCCATCCATTCAGGCCACAGAGCCCAAGCAGCTGCTGCGGCTGATCCCCCTTGACGACACGGTCGTGTTTCCCAACATGGGCATCACGCTGACGGTCGACGTCGGCGATGACGAGCGTGTCGTGCTCGTGCCGCGTCACGAGAACGAGTTCCTCGAGGTCGGCACGATCGCCGAGGTCACCGAGCAGATCCGTCTGCCCGGCGGCGGCCGTGCGGTCGCCATCTCCGGCGAGCATCGTGCGCTGATCGGCGCCGCCCAGACGGGACCCGGCGGCGAGCTGCGCGTCGAGGTCGACGAGCGTCCCGACGACGTGCCCGTCGACAAGCGCACGCGCGAGCTCGAGCGCGAGTACCGCGCGACCGTCGAGGAGATCCTCGAGCTGCGCGGCGACGACGGACGCATCGCCGCGTTCCTGCGCGCGATCGCCGAGCCGGGCGCCTTGGCCGATTCGGCGGGCTACTCGCCGAACTTGTCATACGAGCAGAAGGTCGAGCTGCTGCGCACGCTCGACGTGACCGACCGCCTCGAGCTGGCCGTCAAGCTGCAGCGAGAGAGCCTCGCCGAGCTACAGGTGCGCAAGCGCATCCGCGAGGACGTCCAAGAGGGTGCCGAGAAGCAGCAGCGCGAGTACTTCCTGCGCAAGCAGATGGAGTCGATCCGCAAGGAGCTCGGCGACGACGAGGCCTCCGTGGCCGAGGAGTACCGGACCAAGATCGAGGACGCCGGCATGCCCGAGGAGGTCCACGAGCAGGCCGTCAAGGAGCTCAGCCGCCTGGAGCGGATGGGCGACCAGACGGGTGAGTCGAGCATGATCCGCACGTACCTCGACTGGCTGATCGCCGTGCCGTGGAGCAAGCGCTCCGACGAGCACCTCGACCCGGTCGCCGCGCGTGCGGTGCTCGACGCCGACCACGCCGGCCTGGAGGACGTCAAGGACCGCGTGACCGAGTACCTCGCCGTGCGCAAGCTGCGCGAGGACCGCGACATCGAGGCCGACCCCAAGTCCGGAGCGATCCTCACGTTGATCGGACCCCCCGGCACCGGCAAGACCTCGATCGGCGAGTCGATCGCCCGTGCCACCGGTCGCGAGTTCGTGCGCATGTCGCTGGGCGGCGTGCGCGACGAGGCCGAGATCCGCGGGCACCGGCGTACGTACATCGGCGCGCTGCCCGGACGCTTGGTCAGGGCTCTGCGCGACGCCGGCACGATGAACCCCGTGATCCTGCTCGACGAGGTCGACAAGGTCGGCGCGGACTGGCGCGGAGACCCCTCCGCGGCGTTGCTCGAGGTCCTCGACCCCGCGCAGAACCACTCCTTCCGCGACCACTACCTCGACGTCGAGCTCGACCTCAGCCAGGTTATGTTCCTGGCCACGGCCAACGTCGCCGACACGATCCCCGGCCCGCTTCTGGACCGCATGGAGGTGATCCGCTTCGACGGCTACACCTCCGAGGAGAAGCTGGCCATCGCCAAGGGCTACCTGTGGCCGCGCCAGCGCGACCGCAACGGCCTGCGCGAGAACGAGGTGCGGATCTCAGACGAGGTGCTGCGCACGGTCATCTCCGAGTACACGCGCGAGGCCGGAGTGCGAAACCTCGAGCGCGAGCTCGGCACGGTGCTGCGCAAGACCGCGACCAAGATCGCCTCGGCTCAGACCCAGGCCGCCACGGACGAGCCACCCAAGGCCAACGTCGAGGGCGCCAAGAACGACGTGGAGGACGCCGAGAAGTCTCCTGCGAAGAGCAACGGCGTGGTCCCGGCCGCCGAGCAGAAGAAGTCGAGCAAGAAGGCGAAGGCCGCCAAGGGCGCGAAGCAGGCCCCGGTGAAGATCGACCTGGAGACCGTGCGCGATGCGCTCGGCCGCCAGAAGTTCTTCCAGGAGTCCGCCGCGCGCACCGCGACGCCAGGCGTGGCCACCGGCCTGGCCGTCACCGGCGCCGGCGGAGACGTGCTGTTCGTCGAGGCCACCGCGATGAAGAGCGGCAGCTCGGGCGGCAACAACCTGGTGCTGACGGGCCAGCTGGGCGACGTGATGAAGGAGTCGGCCAAGATCGCCCTCTCCTACGTGCGCGGACACGCCGAGGAGCTGGGCATCGACGAGCACGCTTTCGAGAACCAGGAGTTCCACGTGCACGTGCCCGCGGGCGCGATCCCCAAGGACGGGCCGAGCGCGGGCGTGACGATGGTCACGGCGCTCGCCTCGCTGCTGTCCGGCCGCCCCGTCAAGCACACGGTGGGCATGACCGGCGAGGTCACGCTGCAGGGCCGCGTGCTGCCGATCGGCGGCTTCAAGCAGAAGGCGCTCGCCGCCAATGCAGCCGGCCTGACAGACGTGATCCTGCCGGAGCGCAACCGCGGCGACCTGGACGAGATTCCCGAGGAGGTTCGCAACCAGATGACCTTCCACCCGGTGATGACGGTCCAGGAGGTGCTCGACCGCGCACTGGAGCCCGCACGCGATGTCGCGCACGTCTCCTAGATGCAAGCCCGTTCCAGCGGAGGTCCGTCAGACGGCGGACCTCCTGGAGCGGCGCTGGCAGCTGTCGATCATCTACGCGGCGCTGACGGGCGCGCTGCGCTTCAACGAATTCGCGGAGGCCGTCGCGGGCATCTCCCCGCGCATGCTCTCCGAGCGCCTGCGCGACCTCGAGGCGGCGGGGCTCGTCAAGCGGACCGTGATCCCCTCGAGCCCTCCGACCGTCGAGTATCGCCTGACCGAGCGCGGCCGGCGGCTCGGCCCGATCATCGACGCGATGCGCGCCTACGCCGGCGAACCGGTCGCCTGAGCGCCGACCGGCCGATCCGCGAGCGGGCCGCCGAGCTCCGAGCTGGCGCCCACCAGCTGGCCGCCGGCACAGCTCTCGGCACGAACGTCCTCGGTATCCGGGTTGCGAATGCCGAGCACCCCTGCGACCCCGCCGGCCGCGACCAGCACCGCCGCGATCATCATGCCAAGGTGGAAGCTGTGCAGCGACGCCTGTTCGGCCGCCCGCGTGATCGCGTGCGCCTGGTCGCTCGCGAGCCCGTGCACGCTCGGGGTTCCCAGCGGCAGGCGCTTGGACTCGCTCACCGCGGTACGTGCGGCCTGCCCGAGCGCCGTGCCCGACAGCTTGCTGTCGAGCGACGAGCCGAACGACTGCGCGACGACCGCTCCCACCGCCGCGGTGCCCAGCAAGCCCGCCACGCGCGCGATCGCGTTGTTGACGCCCGAGGCGATGCCCGCCTCCTTCTCCGCGCCCTGCAGCACGGCGGCGGTCAGCGGCGCGACGGTCATCGACAGTCCGAGCGAGAACACGAGCAGGCCCGGCAGCACTTCGGAGACGTAGTCGGCCTTCGTGCCGATCAGTTGAAAGAGGAGCAGACCAGCCGCCGCCAAGAGCGGCCCGGCGCCCATGAAGAAGCGCGGGCCGAAGCGGTCCGCCAGGGCCCGAAGCGCCGCGAGGCCACGAACATCACCACGGTCACCGGTAGCGTCGCCAGGCCGCTGTCCAGTGGCGAGTAGCCGCCGATCTGCTGCAGGAACAGGATCAGGAAGAAGAACAGGATCGCCAGGCCCGCATACATCGAGAACGTCTCGATGTTGCCCGCCGAGAAGTTCCGCCGGCGGAACAGCCCGAGCGGCAGCATCGGATCGCGCGCACGCGACTCGTAGAACGTGAACGCGCCGAGCAGCGCGGCCCCCGCGATCAGCGGGCCGTACACCGCCGGGCTCGACCAACCGAGGCGTGGCTGCTCGATCAGCGCGAACACCGGTCCACCAAGACCCGCGGCGCACAGCACGGCGCCGAAGTAGTCGATCCGCCGGGCGCCCGGCTGGCGCGGGGCCGAGCGCGGGATCGCCAGCTCGATCAGCGCGACGCACAGGATCACCAGCGGGATGTTGATCAGGAAGATCCACCGCCAAGAGGCGATCGCCAGCAACTCGCCGCCCGCCAGCGGGCCCAGCACGCCGAAGATCGCGCCCCACGCCGTCCAGCTGCCGATCGCCGCTCCGCGCTCGGATTCGGGGAAGGTGTTGACGATCACGGCCAGCGAGCTCGGCACGAGCAGCGCGCCGGCGATGCCCTGCACGGCGCGCGCCACGACGAGCGCGCCGATGCTCGGCGCCAGCGCCGCCGCCAGCGAGGCGACGCCGAAGCCCGAGACGCCGAGCGCGAACACCCGCCGCTCGCCGAACAGGTCCCCCAGCGAGCCGCCGATCAGGATCAGCGACCCGAGCGTCAGCAGGTAGCCGTTGGCGACCCACTGCTGCGCCGCCAGTCCCCCCCCGAGCGCGCGCTGGATCGTCGGCAGCGCGACGTTCACGACCGTCCCGTCGAGCAGCGCGATTCCCGAGCCCAGGATGCACGCGAGAAGCGTCAGGCGCTTGACCGTTGCATCGCTTCTGGCGGCCATCGGCCCACGGTAGCTGCTGATGCGCGCGCCCGGCCCGAAGACCACGCCCGGCGGGCGCGGAACGCGGCGATGCAACGTACGTCCAGAGCGACTTCAGCGCCGTCCGCCGCGGGTCGAAGATATGCCATGAGTCGATCGCGCGCGCGACGTTCACGCCCTGGCAACCGCGCCGGCTCGCAACGAGGGTAGTGTAGGTCTAGTGCCTGACCAACAACTGACCGTCAAACAGACCGCAACCGGATACTGGGTCGTTCAGCGAGGCGCCGTCGAGCTCGCCGGAGCGCTGACGCGTCAGGCCGCTGAAGCCGAGCGGGAGCTGCTCAGCCGGCTGCGCGATCGGACCTCGGCGCGTAACGGGGCGGCGTCTGGACGGCGCCCGACGCCGGGACGGCTCTCGCGCGTCACACGCTCGCCTCGTTGAGGACCGTCACGGCGATCCACACGAGCACCGCCAGCCCGACAAGGCGACGGAACCAGTTGACTCCGAATGCCGCCTCCTCCCCGGCCCACACGGCCAGTGCGAGCGTGAAGATCGCGCGGCCGACGTCGTGTGTGCTCCCGCCGGTCACCGCGGCGAGTCCCGACCCCGCGAGCGCGAGGAGCAACGGCGGGTTCGGGAACTGCGCGATGGGGAAGCGCCGCGGCCAGCCCTGCTGGCCGCGGCGCCACAGCTCGGCGGCGCTCACACGCGCACTGTCTCAGTTTCGAGCAACCAGTCCCGGTTCGAAGGGCGAAGCCCCCCTCTCTGTGTCTCCGCGCCGTTGGCAGCAGAGGCGAGGGAACCCCGCGCGACTGCCCCTGGTTTGGGAACCGACCGAATCGTCTGGCATTCCGGGCGGGATTGTCGAATAGGTATTCGATGACGCGCCATAGGCTCGGCGTATATCTCTCCCTCGCCGGCTGAGCCTGCCGCATCGAGGCGATCTTGACGGCCCTCTAGCGCCGCGCTAGCGTCGAGATACGGAACTCACCGACCAACAACGCGCGGTTCTAATGGCCCTGAAGGCTACGGGCCAAGGTACGGTCAAAGACGTAAGCGCGGCAACGGGAGCCATCGTGAGCCCGATCCTCCGCCAGCTAGAGAGCGAAGGGCTCGTGGCTCGGGACGTGGACGAGGGCCTCGGAGAAGAGGTTTGGATCGTCACGGTGCGCGGCACGGACGCGCTCGACGTTGAAAGCTGACGGCAGACCTGAGCCTCAAGCGCTGCGGGCTGCCCCCTTGGCTTGCTGGCGGCTCGGAACGGGTAAGGGCGGTGCCGAGGACAACCAAAGCCCCGGCGGGACGACCCCGCGTCCCGCCGGGGCGTTTTAGTCCTCGAACCCCCGGCGCGCTGAACACTACTCTCAAGCGGCCCGCCCTCCACTTCCAATGCCCGCCGTCGCGCTCGCGCAAGCGCCTCGGACGCCGCATCAGCCGGGGCAGCCCCCGCGCGGACGATCATCTTCGGAACCCTCATCCCGTTTCGGATCGACTTTCCGGGGGTATTTAGTCGCCGGATTCTCCCTGGAGTTTTGTCCCTCTAGGAGCGCCACTGATCGCCGTGCGGGAGAAGGCTTCGACGGCCGACTCATGCTGGGAACCGGAGGGCCGCTGGGAGCTTGGGGTCGAGCAAAGGTGGCCGCGAGGCAAGCGAACCGCTCGTGATCGAGCGCGCCTCCTCGCGGCCTTGAGTGTCTGCGGGCCGGGCACTCTGGGCTAAGTAAGGGCGCAGGTCCGTGCTTCCGCCCGTCCGAGCGCCCTCACGCCTGTCTATTAGCCGCATTAGATGTTCCGTAACCGCACATCGCCATCACTAGCGCGCTGGCCCCGCAGAGAGCGCTGTTTGCCTTGGCTCCATCTCCTCGTCCGCGCCAGAGGCGCTTTCGGCGGCTTACGGGCTTCGGCCGGCGTTCTGACCGCAGGGCCAGCTCGCTTCCGACGATACTCCTATTAGCGGGGAAAGTAGCGAAAGGCACAAAGAGCTTGCTACGAATGTTGGGTTTTTGTTGGGCTCGACTGAGGTCGTACTCGGAGGCCGTCCGACAAAAAGTGTCGATTTGCAGGCTTTCTATCAATCGGGGCGGCCGGATTTGAACCGGCGACCCCCTGCTCCCAAAGCAGGTGCGCTACCAGGCTGCGCCACGCCCCGTTGGCGATCGAGTCTACAGCCAGCTCCCCCGCATTCTGCCGGCGGGCCAGCCGCGCTGCTAGCCTCCGCCACCGCCGATGGCCGATGTCCAACCGCTGCGCGCCGTGCACTACGACCCGTCGGTCGTCGGCCCGCTGGCGGGCGTCGTGGCGCCGCCATACGACGTGATCGACGCGAGCCAGCGCGCCGCGCTGATCGCGCGCTCGCCGTTCAACGTCGCCGCCGTGGACCTGCCGCAGGGCGAGCCGGACCCCTACGCTGCGGCGCGCGAGCTGTTCGAGAGCTGGCAGCTGCAGGGCGCGCTGGTGCGCGACGGTGAGCCGGCGCTGTGGGCCCACACGCAGGACTACTCTGGCCCTGACGGGAAGCGGCGCACTCGGCGCGGCTTCTTCTGTCGGGTTCGCATCGAGGGTTACGGCCCCGGGCGGGTGCGCCCTCACGAGCGCACGCACCCCGGGCCGAAGGAGGATCGCCTGCGCCTGACGCGCGCCACGCGCGCGAACATCTCGCCGATCTTCTCGCTGTACTCCGATCCGGCGAACACTGCCTGGACGACGCTCGAGCCGGCCACCGCGCAGCCGCCATGGGGCGAGGTGAGCGACGCCGACGGCACGGTTCACCGCCTGTGGCGGGTGTCCGACCCGCGGGCGATCGCCGCGGTGCAGGCAGCCACGCGCGACTCGGAGCTGCTGATCGCCGACGGCCACCACCGCTACGAGACCATGCAGGCGTATGCCGAGGAGGTTGGCGGGGAGGGGGAGCACCGCTACATCCTCATGTGTCTGGTGGCGCTCGAGGATCCGGGACTGACCGTGTTCCCCACGCATCGACTCGTCAGAGGCCTCGATGACGAGCGCCGCAGGACCCTCGAGGCGACACTCGCGCGGGACTTCGACATCGCGGAGGTTCCGGGCGAGGAGCTCGCCCCGCCGACACAGCAAGACGCGACGCCCCTGCAACTCGGCTACATCACATCCGCGGACGAGCAGGCATATCGGCTGACGCTGAAGGACCAGGCGATCGCCGACGAGGCGCTCAGCCAGCACTCCGAGGCCTACCGGCATCTCGACACGGGTGTGTTGGAGACGCTGCTGCTGAAGGGCGCCCTCGGCCTCAGCGATGATGACATCTCGCATTTCAACGGCCTCTTCTACGCGCGCGACACCGCGGAGGCGGTGGCGATGGTGCGCTCGGGCGAGTACGACGCCGCGTTCCTCATGCGCCCAACGCCGATCGCCCAGGTTCGCGAGATCGCCGCCGAGGGCGAGAACATGCCGCCGAAGTCGACCTACTTCTTCCCTAAGCTGCTCACTGGGCTGCTGTTCAACCGCCTTTTATAGGACCGTCCGCAGTACCATTCATAATGAGAACGAGAAGTTACGTGAAAGGAGCGAGATGGGATCGGACCGGCTAACAAGGATGAAAGCCACCGCGCGACGCGACGGCACGACGTTGAGACACACGGTTCAGGTGCGCGATCATCAGCTGACGGTCGACGAGCCCGTCGACTTGGGCGGAGCCGACACCGGTCCCGATCCTCAAGAGCTGCTCGCGATCAGCCTGGCGTCGTGTACGGCCATCACGATGGAGATGTACGCCGCGCGCAAGGGCTGGGACGTCGGCCATGTCGAGGTCGACGTCGAGTACAGCCCCGCCGAACGCGGCTGCCCGACGAAGTTCGAGCTCGTCATGCGCCTACCCGACGACCTCCCCGAGGAGCAGGTGGAGCGGCTGCAGGCGATCGCCGCGAAGTGTCCCGTCCACCGCGTGCTCGACGGCGAGGTCATGTTCCTGGAGCGCCTCGAGCGCGTCCACCTGGCCGCCTGACATCGCCTCCGGCGCCATCGATCTGAGCTCGGCGGCCGACAGGAACCCGACGGGCGAGACCCAAGCGGCGGTGCTCGTGCCGCTGTTCGTCCGCTCCGACTCGAGCACGCCGCACGTCGTCCTGACGAGGCGTCGCGCGGACCTGCGCCGCCACGCCGGGGAGATCTCCTTCCCCGGGGGGCGCCAGGACCCGCAGGACGACGACCTGACCGCGACGGCGCTGCGCGAGGCCGAGGAGGAGATCGGGCTGGCGCGCGATGCGGTCAGCCTGCTCGGCGAGCTCCCCCCCGTCTCGACGTTCGCGACGAACTACCTGATCCACCCGTTCGTCGGTCTGATCCCGGCGGGCCAACGGTGGCAGATGTCGCCGCGCGAGGTCGACGCGGTGCTGGAGCTGCCGCTGCACGCCCTGCAGGCGAGCAGGACGCGCACGCGCATGGAGCGCCGCGGGATCTCCTTCGAGACGGACGCCTACATCCTCGACGGACACCTCATCTGGGGCGCCACGGCGCGTATCCTCGAGGATCTCCTGAAGCGGCTGCAGGCGAGCGGGCCCGACGGCCGGCTGTCGCTTTCCTAGCGGCGCCGGCCTCGTCGCTAGCTCGGCTGCGGCACGATACGTATGTACGGGCGGGGCTCCTCCCACCCGTCCGGATACGCCTCCTTGGCCTGGTCGTTGGAGACCGAGCCGGCGATGATCACCTTCTCGCCGGGCTTCCAGTTGACCGGTGTGGCGACCTTGTGGCTCGCGGTGAGCTGCAGCGAGTCGACCACGCGCAGCACCTCGTCGAAGTTGCGCCCGGTCGTCATCGGGTAGACGAGGATCAGCTTGACCTTCTTGTCTGGTCCGATGACGAACACGTTGCGCACCGTCTGGTTGTCGGCCGGCGTGCGCTCGAGCGGGTCGCCGGAGATGTCGGCCGGCAACATGCCATAGAGCTTGGAGACCTCGAAGTCGCTGTCGCTGATGATCGGGTAGTTGGGAGCGGTGCCCTGCGTCTCCTCGATGTCCTTGGCCCATGCCTCGTGCTTGTCGAGCGGGTCGACGGAAAGGCCGATGATCTTCACGTTGCGCGCGTCGAACTCGGGCTTGGCCTGGGCCATGTATCCGAGCTCGGTCGTGCAGACGGGGGTGAAGTCCTTCGGATGCGAGAAGAGCACCGCCCAGGAGTCGCCGATCCAGTCGTGGAATTTGATGCGGCCCTCGGTGGTGTCGGCCTCGAAGTCGGGGGCTGTGTCGCCAAGTTGCAGCGTCATTGATAGTCCAATCCTGATCGGCTTTACGGAAATTACCTATGAGGATAGCGAAGGCCGCCCGCCGCCTTGGTCCGGGGACGCGGGTTCGACCAGCGTCGCAGTGCGCCGGTCAGCCGCCGGCGAGCAGCGCGTCCACGGCGGCTGCCGCCGCGGCGATCCAGCATCCGTCGTCGTCGTCCTCGTCGCGGCCGGCATCGGCGCCGAGCACGACGAGCGGGATAGCGTTGCGCGCAGTGAGCTCGCGGACGATGCGCTCACCGCCCGCGAGCACGTCCGCGTCGACGGCGAGTGGTGGGATCCGGTCGGACGCGGCGCGGGGCGGCGCCGCGTCGTAGATCACGCCGCGCACGGTCGTGTCGATCGCCTGGCCGAGGAAGAACTGAAGGCGCGTGGAGTGCAGCGCGCGCACCTGCTCGGGCGGTCCGCTGACGGCGGCGAGCATCCAGCAGGCGATCGTGACGTTCTCGAGCGCGCCGCGCAGCGTGGAGAGGCGATCGGGCGTGCCGACCCAGCACTCCGCTCCGCTCGCCTCGATCGCCGCGCGGCCGGACTGCGTGCGCGTGCTCGCGCGTACGGCATGACCCTGGCCGACCATCCGCGCGGCGAACGACCGGCCCCGGCAGCCGCCGCCGACGATCAGGATTCGCGCCACGGCGCGCCATCTTACGCGCCGCTGGGTTGCGTCTCGCCTATGATCGCCGCGGGGTCGCCGCCAAGGCCCCGAGCACCCTGAGCGGCCGCATGGCCGCCGCGACGATCGGAAGAGCTCAGAGATGGACGAGCAGGACACAGCTGTGACGGACGACGTGGTCACGATGGACAAGATCGTCGCCCTGTGCAAGCGGCGTGGGTTCGTGTTCCCCTCCTCGGAGATCTACGGCGGGATCGGCTCGACGTACGACTACGGCCACTACGGCGTGTTGCTGAAGGCGAACGTGAAGAACGAGTGGTGGCGCGCGATGATCACCGAGCGCGACGACATCGTGGCGATCGACTCGGCGATCCTGCAGCACCCGCGCGTGTGGGAGGCCTCGGGCCACCTCGAGGGCTTCACGGACCCGCTGGTGGACTGCAGGACGTGCGGCCAGCGCTTTCGCGCCGACCACCTCGACGAACTTCAGTGCGGGCTCAAACCGTCCAAGCACCCCGGCGAAACCGACGAGTGCGACCTGACCGAGGCGCGCGACTTCAACCTGATGTTCGAGACGACGATCGGCCCGGTGAAGGAGTCGGGCTCGGTCGCATACCTGCGCCCGGAGACCGCGCAGGGCATCTTCATCAACTTCAAGAACGTGCTGCAGTTCTCGCGCAAGAAGCCGCCGTTCGGGATCGCGCAGGTCGGCAAGTCGTTCCGCAACGAGATAACGCCCGGCAACTTCATCTTCCGCACGCGCGAGTTCGAGCAGATGGAGATGGAGTTCTTCGTTCCGCCGGGCGAGGCGCCGGGGTGGTTCGAGCACTGGCTGGCAGAGCGCGAGCTGTGGTACACGAGCCTCGGCATCCGTCCCGACCACCTGCGCCTACGCGCGCACGACGCGGATGAGCTCTCGCACTACTCCTCAGGCACGAGTGATGTGGAATACCTCTTCCCCATCGGCTGGTCGGAGCTCGAGGGGATCGCCAACCGCGGCGATTTTGACTTGTCTCGCCACGCCGAGTACTCGGGCGAGAAGCTCGAGTACTTCGACCAGGGCACGGGCGAGCGCTACGTGCCGCACGTGATCGAGCCGGCCGCGGGCGCCGACCGCGCGATGCTGGCGTTCCTGGTGGACGCGTACGACGAGGAGGTCGTGCCCGGCGTCGGTCCCGACGGGGCGGTCACAGCCGAGCAGCGCACGCTGCTGCGGCTGCACCCGCGCCTCGCCCCGGTCAAGGCGGCGGTGCTGCCACTGGTCAGGAAGGACGGCCAGCCGGAGCTGGCGCACGAGGTCCACCGCTTGCTCCGCTCGCGAGTCCAAGCGGAGTACGACGAGGGCGGCTCGATCGGCAGGCGCTACCGCCGCCAGGACGAGATCGGGACGCCGTTCTGCCTGACGATCGACCACCAGACCGTCGAGGACCGCACGGTGACGTTGCGCGACCGCGACTCGCTGGCACAGGAGCGCGTGCCGATCGAGGGCATCGCGGAGGAGATAGAGCGGCGCGTGACGGCGCCGTGGACGACGCCAAAGCTTCAATGAGAGGAGAGGTATGGACTTCGATTTGACCGACGAGCAGCGCCTGATCAAGGAAACTGCGCGCGAGTTCACCGACAAGGAGATCGTGCAGCAGACGCGCGAGAACGCGCGCAACCACCACTTCGACCTGGAGCTCGTGAAAAAGATCGCCGAGCAGGGCTACCTCGGCGCGATCGTGCCAAGCGAGTACGGAGGGGCGGGCCTCGACTACGTGTCATACGGGCTGATCGTCGAGGAGATCGGCCGCGGCGACTCGGCGATCCGCACGGTCATCTCCGTGCAGACCTCGCTCGTCTGCTCGGCGATCCTCAAGTGGGGCACGGAGGAGCAGAAGCACGCCTACCTGCCGAAGCTGTGCTCGGGCGAGTGGTTGGGTTGCTTCGGGCTGACGGAGCCGGACACCGGCTCGGACGCCGCCAACCAGCGCACACGCGCGCGCAAGACGGACGCCGGCTGGGTGATCAACGGCGCGAAGATGTGGATCTCGATGGGCAACTACGCGAAGGTCGCGCTGATCTTCGCGCAGACCGATCCCGAGCTCGGCTACAAGGGCCTTGCGTGCTTCCTCGTCGACACCGACCAGCCGGGCTACAAAGCGCAGACGATCGAGCACAAGATGGGACTGCACGCGTCGGACACGGCATCGATCGCGTTGGACGACGTGGAG
>Ga0193729_1001353_pt1 | contig 12594 bp, 8 predicted proteins | sample U1c2metaG_FD_143036 | JGI IMG/M metagenome (GOLD analysis project Ga0193729, IMG submission 143036) | Soil microbial communities from a riparian zone of the East river system, Colorado, United States - U1c2 | ecosystem: Environmental > Terrestrial > Soil > Riparian zone | place: USA: East River... | reverse complement strand
TTCCGAGCGAAGCGAGGAATCTCTCAGCCTGTGCTGAAACGAATTTGAAATCAGAGATGTCTCGACTTCGCTCGACATGACAAACTGACGTGTGGAGGACTGGCAGGTACAGAGAAAATGACGAAGCTCGGATGACGAATGTCGAAGGAAATCCGAATGTTCAAATGACTGAACCCGTTCCGATGTTTCTTTCGACATTCGGATTTCGTCATTGTTTCGTCATTCGTCATTCGTCATTCGTCATTCCGCTGTGAATCTTTCGCCAGACAAGCGAATCGCCGGAGTTCTCGTGCCGCTGTTTGCCTTGCGCGGCGAGAAGGATTTGGGAATTGGCGACGTCGCGGCGTTGCGCGAGTTTATTGATTGGGTCGCAGAAGTCGGATTCAAACTTGTCCAGCTTCTGCCCATCAACGAGATCGGAGCTGACAACAGTCCATACAACGCGATCAGCGCTATGGCGATCGAGCCAACGACGCTGCACCTTGCGCCAAACTCGCCGCAGGATTTAACGCGCGAAGACTTTGATGCTGCAGTTGCCGATGTTGATCTGAACGCCCTCCGTCTTGGCGCCGTAAAGTATCGCCCTGTAAAAAAACTGAAGCTGCACTTGTTGGAAAAGGCGTTTTCGAATTTTTTGGCTCACGCGGACGAACATCGGCAATCGGAATTCCGAGCATTCTGCGAACAAGAGTCCGCGTGGTTGCGCGGCTACGGACTTTTCCGCGTCCTGATTGAGGAGAATGACGATAACGCGGCATGGAATCGATGGCAGCCGCAGCATCAGGCAATTGAAAAAGCACGCGGTTGGCTCCGCGACCTGCCGCACGATCGACAGGCGGCGCTGGCACGCCGCGAGAGCTTCTTCTGTTATGTGCAGTGGATCGCGCACCAGCAATGGCGCGCCGTCAAAATGTACGCCGAGGAACGCGGCGTGGCGCTAATGGGCGATATTCCATTCGGTGTCAGTTATTGCAGCGCCGACGTTTTCGCCCGCCAGGATGAATTCATCCTGGACTGGTTCGGTGGCGCGCCTCCCGAACCGCACTTCAAGGACGACGCATTCACGCAAAAATGGGGACAAAACTGGGGTATCCCGCTCTATCGCTGGGATAACATGCGCGCAAACAATTTTGAGTGGTGGCGCCAGCGTGTGCGTGCCGTCCGACGCATTTTTCATCTTTTTCGGATCGATCACATCCAGGGATTTTATCGCGTCTATTCTTTCCCGTGGCGACCCCGCAGGAACAAGGAATTCCTCCCGCTCGACGAGCACCGGATGCTGGAGCGAACGGGCGGTCGCGCACCGCATTTCGTTCCACGTGACGACAACACTCCCGAAAACCGGGAAGCGAACAAACGCGAAGGCGAAGAATACCTTCGCGTTCTCCTTGAAGAAGCGGGCGGCAGGCGCGTGATCGGCGAAGACCTCGGTGTTGTTCCCGAGTATGTGCGGCCCAATTTACGATCGCTTGGCATCGCTGGGTTTAAAATTCCGCAATGGGAAATGCGCAATGGCATGATCATCCCTGGACAGATGTACGAACGGCTGTCGGTGGCCACGTACGCAACGCACGATCACGAACCGATTCGTGCGTTGTGGAATGAGGCTTTCGAGCGGCCATTTAAGGCTGGCGAACAAGCGCGAGCCACACTCGAGAAAATCGCTCTGTTTGCCGGCCTGAATTCAAAAATCGAAGAGCTCGATTTCGAGAGGGATTTTTATCCGGCGATCATGGAAGCGCTTTTCAGGTGCGAATCGTGGATCGCCATTGTCATGATCACTGATCTGCTGGCACGCAAATATCGGTTCAACGTCCCTGGGACTAAAGCGAACTTGAATTGGACGCGGCGAATGCAGCGCTCGATGGCACAGCTCGGTTCCAGCCGCAAAGAGCGGAAGCGAATGGAGTTAATCCATGATCTGCTGGTGAAAACAGGAAGGCCGTAATCCGGATTGGGGAGCGCGGGCGCCTCGCCCGCACATTTCGGCGCCCCGCCGAAATGCCGTCAAGGCATTCCAAAGCGGCCAGTGCACACATTGAAAAAGTTCGCGATGGCAAGCGCCATCGCCAGCGCGCGGGGCGCGCGCGTTCCCCAACCCGCTTACGCGCTTTTTTCGATCGGTGCGCCGACTTTATTGCCCCATTCGGTCCACGAACCATCGTAATTGCGAACGTTATCGAGTCCCAGGAGGTAGGTGAGCACAAACCAAGTGTGACTCGATCGTTCGCCAATTCGGCAATAAACAATCGTATCCCTGTCGGGACCGACTCCGCATTGATCGAAATAGATTTTTGCCAGTTCCGAAGCTGGCTTAAATGTGGCGTCATCGTTGGTGGCGGTTTTCCACGGCATGCTCTTTGCCCCCGGAACATGGCCGCCGCGCAGCACGCCTTCCTGCGGATACTCCGGCATATGCGTGATCTCGCCTCTGTATTCGCCCGGCGAGCGCACGTCGACCAATGGTTTTCCGTTCTTACTTTGCGCCAGCGCTTCGTCGAAAAAAGCGCGAATCTCCTTGTCGAACCGCCTCTTCGGCACCGGATAATTTGTCTTCGGATATTTTGGGACTTCGCGCGTCATCGGACGGTCTTCCGCTTTCCATTTGTCGCGGCCGCCATTCAGGATTTTTACTTTCTCGTGTCCGAAGAGGCGAAACGCCCACAGGGCGTAGCAAGCCCACCAGTTCGCTTTATCCCCGTAAAAAATGCAGGTGGTGTCTGGAGTGATGCCGTTCCGACTGCAAAGCTCGGCGAATTTTTCCGGCGAAATGTAGTCGCGGATCAAGGGGTCCTGGAGATCAGCTCGCCAATCGATATGCACGGCGCCGGGAATGTGGCCGGTGTCGTAAAGAAGCACGTCTTCATTCGACTCAACTATCCGGATTCCATCGTCCTTGAGATGTTTCTCCAGCCAATCCGTCTCCACGAGCGCTTCCGGATGCGCGTACTGAGTAGGATGCGTTGCCATAGGAACAAAAACTCAGGCTGCTTTTCAGCGGCGGCAAGAGGTTTCGCATTGCTGCGCGATCGCAAATAGATGTCAGCCAGCTTGGGCTGACTCGGCCGGCAGGCTGCCAGCCTGCCGAATAGGCGCCTTAGGGGCGGGCTGGCAGCCCGCTTGCCGAGTCAGGCTGGCAGCCTGACTTCCTATCACCGCTAGCTTCCGGACTGACATCGTTCGGCAAAACCGACAACAGACAAATATTACGCGATCACACACTGCGACGCGATTTTAGCGTATATCGCCCGGCAGGCGTGGTGACGCGAGCAACTCCTCAAACGCGCGCCAGCGGTGCTCCGGCTGTTGTTCGGTGCCGCCACGTTTCTCGATGTAATTGCGCACCATGTCTTCGCCAAGATTGTAGTTGATGACGTAGCTGCGGTATTTCTCGATAAACTTCGTCGCCTGTTTCGCCCGCTTCTCGTCCATGAGCGCGTATTTTTGCAACCAAGTCGCAGCCGCGTTCGTGTCGATCTCGCCATTCACGTACTGCCGGGCCGCTTCATTCGTGGCATAAGTCAGTTTTTTCACCAAGTCCTGCACGGCATAGAATTCCCCCGCACGTGATGGGTCGATCCCCGCGGCCGGCCAGAGCACTTCCTTTTCGAACGCCATCCGCTCCGGTTTCGTAAATACAACCTCTCTGCCGAAGTTCGCCGTGCCTTCGGCAATGAGTGATTGAGGCGAGAATAGCGGATACACCGAGAACTCAACCCAGCCGCGATCCCGGACGAGATTTTTCTCAAGCAACGCGTTGTAGACGTGATGCCCAGGATAACCCTCGTGTGCAGCTAGATCAATCGCACGATCGATGTAGATCGGCAGATCGGTATTCACCTGGATGACACTTCGATAATTTCCTTTGTACCAATTGTAACCGCCCCATGGCTTATTTGTGACATATTCGACGGTAAAATTTTCGCCGGGCGGCAGCTTAATGTGCGCCAGCGTGCGTTCCCGACAGGCTTTGATCGCGAGCTGGAACACCGTGTCGAGCTTGTCTTTGGGAATCACGAACGCTCGCCGCCAATTTTCGTAACGCTGCAATAGCGGTCCCTCACCGGAAAGTTTCGGCTCGAGCTCGGCGAGGATTTCCTGGAAATGCGAATCGGAAAACTTGGGCGCAACCGCGTCATACAGCGCCTGTGATTCTTCATCGAACTTCAAATGTTCGCCCTTCAAAATGCGCACTCGTGCCTGCAATGCGGATAGTTGTTTTGTTAGATACGCGCGGCGCAACCGTTCCATTTCGTCCGCCGGTATGGAAATCTTCGCCAACTGGTCTCGTAATTGCGTGGCCTCAAGCGCGATTGCATCGAGGGGTTTCTTCGTCTCCGACTGTTTCTTCCATTCCGGCGGCCCGTAATACGCGTCAACGTAATCCGGATCATGCTGCCCCATCGCGAGCACGAGTTTCACATAAGCTTCTGCGATCTCGTTGACGCTTGTCACCGTTACTGGTGTCGCCATCGGAGTGGCGCCTTGGGTGGTCAATGCGGCAAGCAGCAGTAACAAAACGCAGACAAGCGACGCACGCCTCATAAAAGGTTTTCCGCTCAGCGATCAGCGTAGAATGGAATCAGCCTGATAAAGCACGCCATTCTTGATCACTGTGTCGATATCTGAGCTATTCTTTATGTCATCCAACGGATTCGAATTCAGAACCACCAGATCGGCGAAATAGCCATTTTCAATCTTACCTGTACGCGCGCCGGTTTCGCCGCCGAAAAGTTTCGCCGCATTAGCCGTGGCGCACTGCAAAATCTGCATCGGCGTTAGCCCCGCTTCTTTCATCAACTGAAATTCACGAAAGAGCGCGGGTCCATGAATCGTTCCGATATTTCCCGCATCAGTGCCTGCGGCGATAGTCACACCCGCGTCCTGCAGTTTTTTCAAATTCGGCAGTGCGACTTCATAAGTTTTGTTGATCTTATCGAGAGCGGCTTTTGGATCGGCCAGCGCGGCCTTGACCCGATCCGGCAATTTGTCCTGCGGAATTTTCGTGATATCGAGTGACGCGATCACTTCCGGGTTGCCCCACTTTTGTTCTTCGGGAGTGAGATTCAACTGGTGCGAGAACGTCCGGCCATAGCGTTCGAAGACCACGAGCGTCGGACACAAAATGATATGTCGATCTTTCAATAGCTTTACGAACGCGCCATCCACCGGTTTATCGACGACGCTGTGAACAAGAATGTCCGCGCCTTCTTCAACCGCAGCGCGTGCCGTTTCCAATTCGGTAGCGTGAACGGCGACGCGAATCTTGTGGGCGTGACTTTCTTCAATGGTTGCCCGGACGGTCGGCCGAAACGCGTCGACCGGATGGTCTTTGTCGACGATGTACCAAATCTTCACGAGATCCGGTTTTTGGTCGGCGAGCTTTCGTACGAACTCGCGAGCCTGCTCGGGAGTGTCGATCTTCACGATCGGCGGATCGCCGAGATCGAGTTTCTCGCGCGACACGCTGGAGATTAGCGGCCCAGCTACCGCCACGCGCGGCGCTTTCTCCGTCGCGTTCGCCTTTTTGCGCACCTCGAAATTCCACATTGGACCGCCGACATCGACCACGCTCGTGATCCCGCAACGAATGTAGCGGGCAAAGACATCGTCGAGGTGCGATTTGATCCATGCGACCTCGTCTTTATAGGGCCGGACACTGTTGAAGTCGGCGCCGTCCGGTCGCGTGAACAAGTCTGCCGATTGGAAAAAGTGAACGTGCGTGTCGATGTAACCGGGCAAAATGAATTTGCCAACGCACGCGATCTGTTTCCCAAGCGTTGCTGCATCCTGTTTGCCCATCGCGACGCGCTCAATTTTGTCGCCGTTGATCACCACCGTCGCGTTTGGCATGACCTTGCTGTCGGCCGGATTAATCACGCTCGCGCCGATAAGCGAGATTCTTTCCGCGTGAACGGCAACCACGCCGATGAAGAGAAGAAGAGCAGCAATCTTTTTCATATTCCCAGTGTTGTAGCGGTGCTTGTATCAAGCACCGAGCCGAATCAGAAGGCGTTCGCCGCGGCGAACGCCTCTAGAATGTTTTTTAGCTTTTTGGTTCATCAGCGATTCTCAAAACAATTTTCCCACGCGTGTGATGCGTTGCAGCCTGGGCGTCGGCTTTGGCCGCTTCGGTCAACGGTAAAACTTGAGACACGATCGGCTTGATCTTTCCGTCATCGATCAACTTCGTGATTTCAGCGAGCTCCGTCGCATCCGGATGCGACGAGAGCGACGCACCGCGAATTTCGTGTTTCTTGAGTTCGGCTTCGTCGCAGCGGGAAACAAGCGTCACAACGATGCCGCTTTTCTTTACCGCGCCGTACGATCGCGCAAGCGTATCGCGGCCGACCGGATCCAGTACAAGATCGACATCGTGCGCGATCTCTTCGAATTTTTGTTTCGTGTAATCAATCGCAACGTCGGCTCCGAGTTGTTTCAGCAAATCCTGATTGGCGGTCGAAGCCGTGGCAATGACGCGGGCGCCGCGCAGCTTTGCAATTTGAATAGCAAAACTTCCGACACCTCCCGAACCGCCATGAATCAATACCGTTTGTCCGCTTTGGATTTTTCCTATGTCGACCAACGCCTGCCACGCTGTTAACGCCGCCAGCGGAACCGGCGCTGCTTCGGTGAAACTGAGCGACTTAGGTTTGATCGCCGATTCTCCTTCATTCGAGATACAATATTCGGCCCAGCCGCCGCCCCAGAGTAGATAGGCGTAAACCGGATCGCCGGCCTTCAATTTCGTAACGTTCGCGCCCGTTTTCACCACAACGCCGGCCATTTCGTAACCGAGAATCAGCGGCAGGTGTGTTCCAAATTCCTTGGCGTATTTGCCATTCAGAATCAGCGGATCAGCCGGATTCACGCCGCTCGCGATCAACCGCACGAGAATTTCGTTGTCCTTGGGTTCCGGGACCGGCACGTCTTGGTATTTCAACACTTCCGGTCCGCCGTATTCGTGCGCGACGACCGCCTTCATCGTCTTCGGCAAATCGGCGGCTGAAAGCGAACTTGAAATGATCGAGGCGAAAAAGAGGAAGACGAACCTTCGTCTCGCGGTGAGAGATGCAAATCGCAGCAACGTTACTCCTTCGATTCGGGCACGGCCTTCTCGGCCGCTTGAAAACCGATCTTGGAATGAGTGCCGTCGCAAAACGGTTTCTCGGTTGACGCGCCGCAGCGGCAGAGCGCCATTCGTTTTTCAACGGGGAACTTGGTACCGTCCGCGTCGATCAATTCCACCTCGCCCGTTACGATGTAAGGGCCGTTTCTGATTGTCTCGATTGTTACTTGAGCCATGCGCAACACTAAAGCACCAAATGCCAAACCCCCAAGCACCAAGGACCAAGGAATCAGTAGGGTCCAAAGCTCAAAACGGCAACGACTGCAGAATCCTGGGAGCACAGGCCGCAGGCCTGTAGAGTCAGCAGCTTGTCGAACGCATCGAATCAATGCGCGCAAGATTTTGTGAACGCCGTTTGTGCCAACGCCTTTTGCAGCTCAAGCCGGACGCTCACCTTCTGCATTTGCGATGCCTGCCCTTACAGGCCTGCGGTAAGGGCTGAAATTTCCTTCGCTTCCTGCGCAATCGTCGCTTCTTGTTGCGCTATTTTGCGATGCGTCCTCAAAACACTCGCTCAGCAAACCTGCAAAAGCGTTGTCTGGTTAATTTCCGATTACTGTGCCAGCGTAGTTCTCCTGATTTTTCCGAAAACGAATACCATGTGCTCGGAAGGATTGCTCTGTAATTTGTGGTCTATGGAATGATCTCGCTGTGCTGAGGATTTTCCGCCATCAGATCAGTCAGGGGTCGCTCACCATCGTTGCCGTTTGTGTCTTCTTGGCGGCGATTACGTGGCTGGTCTTCGGCCAGACGCTGGGTCACGGCTTCGTTGACTACGACGATCCGCAGTATGTCTATGACAATTTAGAGGTGACGAGCGGCCTCAGCCTGCACGGAATGACGTGGGCGTTCACGCACAGCTACTTCAACAATTGGCATCCGCTGACCTGGCTAACGCACATGCTCGATTGGCAGCTGTACGAGCGGAAACCTGGCGGCCATCATTTCACGAACGTGCTGCTGCACACAGTTGGTGTGCTTTTGTTGTTTCTTGTGGTCGCACAGATGACGGGAGCGCTCTGGCGCAGCGCTTTCGTGGCGGCAATCTTTGCGATTCATCCCCTGCACGTGGAATCAGTCGCATGGATCGCAGAGCGCAAGGATGTGTTGAGCGGCGTGTTCTTCATGCTGACGTTGGGCGCCTACATTCGCTACGTTCACCGGCAAACCTTTGGCCGATACGCGGTCGTGTGGATTTTGTTTGCGTGTGGGCTGATGTGCAAGCCGATGCTGGTGACGCTGCCCTTTGTGCTTTTGCTCCTGGACTATTGGCCGCTCAACAGAGTCAGAAATCAGAGGTTCGAAGTCGGAAGTCGGAGATTAGGAGTCAGTAGTCAGCCGCCTTCAGGAAGCTACGGAGAGTTGAGGTGGTCACTGGTTCGCCATCTCATATTGGAAAAAGTCCCTTTGCTCGCGCTGTGTGTAGTCTCCTCCGTTATTACTCTTCTCGCCCAAGGGGACGCGATCGTTTCGATCTCGCGGTTGCCGTTTTGGTGGCGGCTGAATAATGCTTTTCTGAGCTACATTGTGTATGTGCGCCAGATGCTCTGGCCATTCGGTCTGACGCCGTTCTACACCTATCCTCAAACAACATTGCCCGGCTGGGAAGTCGCGCTTTCCATTGTGCTACTGATCGGGATTACGGCAGCAGCGACCGCTCTGAGACGAGGGCATCCCTATCTGGTAACTGGTTGGTTCTGGTACCTTGGGATGCTTGTGCCTGTGATCGGCGTCGTCCAAGTTGGTTCGCAGGCGCATGCTGATCGTTACACATATCTGCCGCAGATCGGCCTGTATCTTGCGCTGACGTGGATGATTGCCGATCTGGCGAAAGCCTGGCGCCGCCAATGGATTTTAACCGCGGCAGCGACAGCCGTGATTGCCCTCTTGAGTTGGAGTGCATGGATTCAAGCCTCGTATTGGCGCGAGAGCGAGTCGCTGTGGAAACACACGCTTGCTGTGACGGCAAACAACGAGGTAGCGCACAACCACCTTGGCAAGCTCTTTCTTGAAAAAGGATTGATCGATGAAGCAGTCGCTCATTGCCAAGCGGCAGTGAATTCGTTGCCAAATTCCCCGATGTTTCAGGCCAACCTGGGTACAGCCTTGCTCCAAAAGGGCCTGACCGATGAGGCGATTCTTCATTTCCAAAAAGCGATGGAGTTAGCGCCGAATCGCACCGAGCGCGCCGAAGTGCAGTCTAATATGGGCAATGCGCTCCTCCAGAAGGGTCTGGCAGATGAGGCAATCGTTCAGTTCCAACAGGCGCTGGAATTAGCCCCAGCCGACGGGATCATTCACAGTGATTACGGCAACGCACTTCTTCGGAAGGGCCTGGTAGATGAGGCAATCGTTCAGTTCCAACAGGCGTCGGAATCAGCTCCGAACGACAGGATCATTCACAATGATTACGGCAACGCACTTCTTCGGAAAGGCCTCGTGGACGAGGCCATTGTGCAGTTTCAAAAAGCGCTGGACTCAGGGGTCGAGGATGCTTACGCGCCCAGTATTCACTACAATCTCGGCAACGCTTTTCGAAAGAAGAAATTGCTGGGCGAAGCGGTCGCTCAATATCGGGAGGCGCTAAGAAGAGAGCCTCGGCTGGTAGCCGCCCTGGACAACTTGGCGTGGACATTGGCAACAGCTCCAGATGCATCGCTTCGGAATGGCTCTCAGGCGCTTAAGTTGGCCATGCAAGCCAACCAGCTTTCCGGAGGCAGAGATCCCATCGTTCTGCGTACGCTGGCTGCGGCTTATGCAGAGAACGGGCAGTTCTCTAAGGCTTTCGAAAGTGCTAAGAGCGCCTTGGAATTAGCAAACACGCAGAGGAACCAAGCTCTCGTGGAAGCGCTGCAGCATGACCTCTCGCTCTATCAGAAAGGGTTGCCTTATCGCTAGCCCTGATCGGTATCGGATCTGTAAGGGCCATTTCTAATTGTCTCGATTGTTACTTGAATCATGGGTGCAAACACTAAAGCATCAAATCCCAAGCACTAAGCACCAGAGACACGTCGATCTCCAAACCTCAAAATGGCAACGTCGCGGAATCTGGGGAGCACAGGCTGCCAGTCTGTAGTTCGCGGCAGCTTGCCGCGAACATGTTGGCAAATCTCGCGCCTGTTGTTGAATGCGTTCGGCAAGCTGCCGAACGCTACAGGCTAGCAGCCTGTGCTCCCCAGACACAAGTTGCCCGCGCAGAATTACAACGGCACTTTGACGGGTATGAAATTAATCGGGACACTCGCTATTCTCCTTGCCGGGACCGCCTTCGCGCAAACGCCTTCGCCCTCGCCATCCGCGAAGCATCCGTTCACCTTCGAAGACATGATGGCGCTGAAACGCGTGGGCGCGCCGGTGCCATCGCCGGACGGCAAATGGGTCGTGTTCGATTGCGTCGATGTCGATCTTGAGGCGAACACGAAGATTTCGCATTTGTGGATCGTGCCGGCGAGTGGCGGTGAATCACGGCGATTGAATCCAACGCCAAATCACGAGGAACGGCCGCGATTTTCTCCCAATGGCAAGCGCTTGATCTGGACTTCGAAAGCGACCGATCCAACACAAATCTGGATGTGCGATTTCAATTCCGTAAGTGGAGCGCTGGTTGGGAAGCCGCATCAAGTTACTTCGATTTCCACTGGCGCTGACGGCGCGATCTGGTCGCCGGATGGAAAGAACATTGTGTTCGTATCGTCGGTATATCCGGATTGCAAAGATGATGCCTGCAACAAGCAACGCGATGAAGAGCTGAAGAAGAGCAAAGTAAAAGCGAAAACCTTCACGCGTTTGTTCTATCGGCATTGGAACGCGTTCACTGAATTCAAGCGCAGCCATTTGTTTGTGTTGAATGCCGACGCAACTGTAGAGGCAGGCGTGTCGCCTGCATCTCCTTCGCCCGCGCAGCCGGCACGGCTGCCACTACAGAAGAATGAGGCGCGTGATCTCACGCCGGGCGACCACGATGTGCCGCCGTTCTCGTTAGGCGGTCAGGATATGTATGCCATTTCGCCCGACGGCCAGGAGGTCGCGTACACGAGCAATATCGACGAAGTCGAAGCGACCAGCACGAACAACGAAATTTTCGTCGTGCCAATCAGCGGTGGCGCGGCCAAGAAAATTTCCACCAGTCCCGGGAACGACAATACACCCCAGTACTCGCCCGACGGTACAAGAATCGCGTGGCGATCGCAGTCGCGCGGCGGGTTCGAGGCCGACAAACAAAACTTGCTCGTATACTCAAAACGAACGGGCGAGACACGCAACGCCACCGCACATTGGGATCGATCAGTGGGGAGCTTCGTGTGGCGACCCGGCGGTGCAGCGTTTTACTTGACTGCAGAAGATCGTGGCCAATCGCCGATTTGGCAGCTTGTCCTGTTTGATGAACAGCCAATGGAATACGCGCGTGGACTGTACGCGGATGACTTGGCGGTAATCGATAGTCAAGGTAACGATCGGTTTTTCACGCTCCAGTCGATTCGCGCACCGAATGAGATTGCTTGTTTCAACACTAGCGATCTCTCGATCAACGGTCCCGATTTTTCCCCAACCCAACTCACTCACATGAACGACGCGCTCTTGTCGCAAATCGATATGCAGCCGTTGGAATCGTTCACGTTCAAGGGCGCGAACAACGAAGACGTGCAGGGTTTCATGGTCAAGCCGCCGGGATTCGATCCGAATAAAAAGTATCCACTGAAGTTCTTGATCCATGGCGGGCCGCAAGGGGCGTGGGGAAATGAGTGGACGTATCGCTGGAACGCGGAGTTGTTCGCGGCGACCGGAAGTTACGTGGTGGTGATGATCAATTTCCACGGCTCGACCGGTTACGGGCAGAAGTTTACCGACTCGATCAGCGGCGATTGGGGTGGCAAACCGTACGTCGATCTGATGAAGGGGCTCGATTACGTGGAGAAAACCTACCCATTCATCGACAAGAATCGCGAGGCGGCGCTGGGCGCGAGCTACGGCGGTTACATGGCCAACTGGTTGTTAGGTCACACGAATCGTTTCAAATGCATCGTGTCACATGACGGAATGTTCAATGCGGAGTCGGCTTATGGCATGACTGAGGAATTGTGGTTTCCGAACTGGGAATTCGGCGGTCCGCCGTGGAAGAAACGGGATGTTTATCGGAAGTGGTCCCCGCACGAATACGCACAGAATTTCAAAACGCCTACTCTGGTCGTGCACGGCCAGAACGACTACCGGCTCGATGTTTCACAGGGGTTTGATCTTTTCACGACCTTACAAGTGCTGAAGGTGCCGTCGAAAATGTTGTATTTCCCGGACGAAGGTCACTGGGTGCTCAAGCCGCAGAACTCGCGGCTTTGGTATAAAACGGTAAACGATTGGGTCGATCAATGGTGCAAACGCTAGAAATCCCAAATCCCAAGCACCAAATCCCAAAGAAACTTCGAACCTCCAATCTCCAAGTGAATGGCACCGGTTGCGGTTTTTGGAAT